>Ga0209347_1004398_pt1 | contig 14707 bp, 10 predicted proteins | sample AutmiccommuBRH23_FD_187382 | JGI IMG/M metagenome (GOLD analysis project Ga0209347, IMG submission 187382) | Deep subsurface microbial communities from Mt. Terri, Switzerland - Autotrophic microbial communities BRH/23 (SPAdes) (version 2) | ecosystem: Environmental > Aquatic > Deep subsurface >... | reverse complement strand
AGCCGACCCGGGACAGGTGGATGGCGTCGGAATCGTAGGTGGTCATCTTGTGCGCGAGGGCGGCCAGCGTCGTCATCGTGCCCGCCACCCCCACCCAGGTGTGGGCCCGCTCGACCGGCACCAGCCGCCAGGCCTCCGCGAGCGCCTCGCGGACGACGGCGCGCGCGGCGGCGATCTCGTCGTCGGTCGGCGGATCGGAGTGCAGGCAACGCTCGGTGAGGCGCACACAACCGATGTCGGCGGAATAGCCGGCCACCACCTCATCGGAATCCTCAGCACCGAGTACCACCTCGGTGGAGCCGCCGCCGAGGTCGACGACCACGAAAGGCGCTGCGGCGAAGCCCAACTCACCGACCGACCCGTGGAATGACAGCGCCGCCTCCTCGGCGCCGGTGATCACCTCAGCGACCGCACCGGGCACCACGGCGCCGAGCACCTCGGAGGTCATCGCGAAGAACGCGTCCCGGTTGGACACATCGCGGGCCGCCGACGTCGCGACCATCCGGACGGCGGCGACGTCATGGCTGCGCATCAACTCGGCGTAGTCCGACAGCGCACCGTGGGTGCGCGCCAGCGCATCCGGGGCGAACTCTCCGGTCGCGTCGACCCCCTGGCCGAGGCGCACGATGCGCATCTCGCGGTGCACATCGGTCACCCTGCCCTCGGCGACGTCGGCGATGAGCAGCCGGATCGAGTTGGTGCCGCAGTCCACGCCCGCAACCCTTTTCACGCGTTCGTCGATCACGCCCACCGCTCCCTGCCCAGGATTCCGGCCATGCCGGGTTCTGACGCCAGTACCGCCAATGCTTCGTCACCGAACGGGTTCACACCCGGCCCTTTCGCCAATGAATGAGCGATCACCACGTGCAGACACTTGACCCGATCGGGCATCCCGCCGCCGGAGAACGTCGTGCCGAGCGGTTCGATCGCATCACGCTCCGCCAGGTACGACTCGTGGGCGCGACGGTAGGCCGCGGCCAACTCGGGATCCTGCGCGAGGCGCTCCGTCATGTCCCGCATCATCCCCGAGGACTCCAGCCGGCTCGCAGCCGCCGTCAGCACCGGGTGGGTCAGATAGTACAGCGTCGGAAACGGTGTTCCGTCAGGCAGTTTCGGTGCCGTCTTCACCACCGCCGGTTCACCGTTGGGGCATCGGTAGGCGATCTCGAGCACGCCGCGCGGCTCCCGGCCCAACTGCCGCGCGACGGCGTCGAGATCGGAGGGCTCAACCACCGGGCGGGGGCGCGCTGGGCGCGACGGGTTCCGGAGCACCGGGTGCGCCCGGCGGGCTCGGCGGTACGGTCGGCGAAATGCCATGCGGCGCGTCGGCGATGGTGTGCCACAACGACGTGTACCACGGGTCGCCGCTGTCCACCGCGGCCTGCTCCTCAGACGGTGCGCCCGGCACCGCCGCCCCGGGAGGAAGCTGCACCTGGTACGGGATCTCCCCCGGCATCACGAAGCCGAGCCGTTCCCGGGCCTGCGCCGCGATGTACACCGGGTCGGCGAGCTTGTCCTTCTGCTGCTCGAGCTCGGCGATCTGTTCGCGCAGTTGGGTTTCGGCCGCCTGGAGCTGCTTCATCTCGGTACGCTGCGCGAAGTACGTCCGTACCGGCCCGGCGATCGTCAGGGTCAGCACACAGACCACCGCGGCCAGGATCGCCGCCCGCCGAGCGGCTGAACCGAAGCGCTGCTCGGAGGCCCGTTCCGCAGCCGCCGCAATGGAATCCCGAATCGAAACGCCGGCAGCGACGTCGTCGACAGAACCGTCGACGGCGTCGGATCCCGCTGCCACCTCACCAAGGTCACCGACCTTGGCGACCTCCTTACCCGGACGCCCCTCGCTGCGCCGCGTCGGCGCGATCGCCCTCGGCTTGGCCCGCCCGGCATCGGCGGACTTGCCCGCCTTGCCTGGCCGGGACGCCGGCGACCGCCGCCTGGGATCGGGCCGTTTCGCTTCGGGCACGGGCTATTTGGTCTCCAGTGTGAATCGCGGGAAGGCCAGGTCTCCCGCGTAGCGGGCGGCGTCGCCGAGTTCCTCCTCGATGCGGAGCAGCTGGTTGTACTTGGCGACGCGCTCGCTGCGGGCCGGGGCGCCCGTCTTGATCTGGCCACTGCCGACGGCGACCGCGAGATCGGCGATGGTGGTGTCCTCGGTCTCGCCGGAGCGGTGGCTCATCATCGTGCGATACCCGCTGTTGTGGGCCAGCGCGACGGCGTCGAGCGTCTCGGTCAGGGTGCCGATCTGGTTCACCTTCACCAGCAGTGCGTTGGCCGCGCCCTTCTCGATGCCGTCCTCGAGGCGTTCCGGGTTGGTGACGAACAGGTCGTCGCCGACGATCTGCACCTTGTCGCCGATGGCGGTGGTCAACGCCACCCAGCCGTCCCAGTCGTCCTCCGACAGCGGGTCCTCGATGGACACCAGCGGGTAGGCGCCGATCAGCTCCTCGTAGTAGGTGGTCATCTGCTCGGCGGAAAGCGTCTGCTTCTCGAAGGCGTAGCCGGTGCCCTCGGTGTGGAACTCGGTCGCCGCGACGTCGAGCGCGAGCGCGACGTCGCTGCCCACGGTGAACCCGGCCGACTCGATCGCCGAGCCGATCAGGTCAAGCGCGGCCTTGCTGCTCTGCAGATCCGGTGCGAACCCGCCCTCGTCGCCCAGGCCGGTGGCCAGGCCCTGCTTCTTCAGCACCGACTTGAGCGCGTGGTACACCTCCGCGCCCCAGCGCAGCGCCTCCTTGAAGTTCGGGGCGCCGATCGGGGCGATCATGAACTCCTGGACGTCGACCCCGGTGTCGGCGTGCGCGCCGCCGTTGATGATGTTCATCATCGGCACCGGCAGGATGTGCGCGTTGGGCCCGCCGAGGTAGCGGAACAGCGGCAGCTCGGCCGACTGCGCCGCGGCCTTGGCCACCGCCAACGAGACACCGAGGATGGCGTTGGCGCCCAGCCTCGACTTGTCGGGGGTGCCGTCGAGGTCCAACAGCGCCTGATCGACCAGCCGCTGCTCGTCGGCGCCCAACCCGATCACCGCAGGGGCGATCTCGTCGAGCACCGCCTCGACGGCCTTCTGCACACCCTTGCCGAGGTAGCGGGATCCGCCGTCACGAAGCTCGACGGCCTCGTGCTCGCCCGTCGACGCGCCCGACGGGACCGCGGCACGGGCAACGGTGCCATCCAGCAGGCCCACCTCCACCTCGACCGTCGGGTTTCCCCGGGAGTCGAGAATCTCGCGGGCTCCGACCTGCTCGATGATGGGCACTGTTGCCTCCTTGGTCTGTGGAACGAAGCGGCCCTCACGCGGGCTCGAAAACGGACTCGGCCTTGAGCCTAGAGCGTGGGCCCGCGGCGGGTGCGCTCAGAGCGCATGTCCGTCGGCGTAGGCCGTCGCCCAGTCCCGCACCGTCCGGGCGTACTGCTCGGAGTGGTTGTAGGCACGCAGCGCCTCCATCCAGCCCCGCGGCGTGGACAGGTCTTTTCCGCGCCAGCACAGATATCCCGCCGCCGACAGCGCCGCGTCGTCGATGTTGTCCACGCTGACCGAGCGGTCGTTGTTGGCGTCGACGCCGTAGAGCCGCCACGTCTCCGGAATGAACTGCATCGGCCCCATGGCGCGCGCGAACGGCTCGTCGCCCTTGTTTTCGACAGCCGGGTCGTGGCTGATCGAATCGTGGTCCATGATCTCGAGGTTGCCGTTGGTTCCGTCCAGCAGGACACCCCGGATCGGCGGCGAGATATCGCCGTTCGGGGCGATCGTCGCGCCGCGGTAGGTGCCGTGGTGGCTTTCCACCTGACCGATTCCCGCCAGCGTCGTCCAGGCCAGGTGACAGTCGGGGTTCTCCACCTCGGCGACCCGGGCTGCATAGGCGTAGGCCTCCAGCGCCCTCGCCGGGATTCCGAGGGCGGGCGCACGTTCGGCGGCCCACTCGCGCAGCTGGTCGGCGGGCCGGCCGCGGGCGTAGGTGTCGATCTGCGGCACCGCAGCGCCGGCGGGGGGCGGCACCCCCTCCGGGATGGGCGTCCCCAGTTGCCATGAACAGCTGGCAGCCAGCAGCAGCGCTGTCGCGCCGATCACCGCTATGGCCTGCAGCCAACGCACCCGCGTCACCAAACTCCCCAACCCACTCTGGTTCTAGCCCATGTTCCCACGCGAATCGGGACTAAAGACCCATCCCGGGCCGCAGGAACGGGGTGTACATTCACTGTGCACTGAATGAGGTGAGCCACACCTCACTTTGGATAGCCAATGCTGTGCGCCTGATTTACTAGCGAGGACTCATCGATGTTCGCGGCCACCGACTTCACGGTCACGCTGCACGCTACCGCGCCCAACATCTCGTCTCAGCTGTTCGGAAGCGGTCTGATCGGCCTGCGCGAAGGCCTCGAGGCCGCGATCGTCGTGTCGATTCTGGTCGCCTTCCTGGTCAGATCCGAACGCCGCGACGCACTGAAGTGGGTGTGGCTGGGTGTGGGCGCGGCCGTCGCGATGACGGTGATCGTCTTCCTCGCCATCCAGTTGGGTGAGAACACGATCACCGGGCTCGCCGCGGAGGCCATCGCCGGGGTGGCCTCGCTGATCGCGGTCGCCATCGTCACGACCATGGTGCTGTGGATGAAGAAGGCGGCCGCGTCGATGTCGGGCGAGCTGCGCAGCGACATGACGCGGGCGCTGGAGACCGGCCCCGCGGCGGTCACCCTGCTGGCGTTCCTGGCCGTCGGCCGTGAGGGCGTCGAGACCGCACTGTTCATGGTCGGGTACGCCGAGGCCCAGACCTCCTGGCCGCTGATCGGGCTCATCGCCGGGGTGCTCGTCGCCGGTGCCATCGCCTACGGCATGTACCGCGGTGCGCTGAGCATCAACCTCGGCAAGTTCTTCTCCTACACGGGCGTGTTCCTCATCGTCGTCGCCGCCGGAATCCTGTCCTACGGCGTCGGCGCACTGCAGACCGTCGGCTGGCTGCCCGGCCTGGCCAACAAGGCTTTCGACATCAGCACCTGGTTCAACTGGTCGTCCTGGTACGGCGAGGTCATCCAGGGCATCTTCAATGTCACGCCCACCCCGACGGTGCTCCAGCTCCTCGGCTGGTCGGCCTACCTGGTCATCGTGCTCGCGCTGTTTATGCGTCCGACCACCTCGCCCCCGCACTCGACACCCACAACATCACCCACAACATCACCCACAACATCACCCGAAAGGTCCACCACGTGAAGGTTCACCCCTCCGCCGCGGCACTCGCAGCGGCACTGGCAGCCCTGGCACTGACCAGCTGCCAGGCCAAGGAGAACGACTCCACCTCCGCCGAAAACGGCGGCGCGGATGCTCCCGCCGAGATCACGGTCGAGGCCTCCGACACCGAGTGCACGCTGTCCGGCACCGAGGGCACAACCGGCGCGAACACCTTCGTGATCACCAACAACGGCACCAAGGTCACCGAGTTCTACGTCTACAGCGCGGGCGAGCGGGTGATGGGTGAGGTCGAAAACATCTCCCCCGGGCTACAGCGCAAGCTCATCGTGCAGCTCACCCAGCCGGGCACCTACACCACGGCGTGCAAGCCAGGCATGATCGGCGACGGCCTTCGCGGCGAGTTCACCGTCACCGGCGACGAGGTGCAGATCGACACCGAGGGCAAGTTCAAGGAAGCCGCCGACAACTACAAGCGGTACGTGGTGTCCCAGAGCGACGCCCTGGTGCCTGCGGTCGAGTCGTTCGTCGCCGCCGTCAAGGCCGGCGACGTCGAGGCGGCCAAGGCCCAGTACCCGACGTCGCGCGTGTACTTCGAGCGCATCGAGCCCGTCGCCGAATCGTTCCCCAACGACCTCGACCCGCGCATCGACCTCCGTGAGGCGGATCTGGAGCCCGGCCAGAAGTGGACCGGCTTCCACGCACTGGAGAAGCAGCTGTGGGTCACCGGGTTGCAGCCCGATGCCAACGCGCTCGCCGACCAGCTGGTGGCCGATGTCAAGGAGCTCAACGCCGGTGTGAAGGCCCCCGACTTCACCGTCGACTCCACGCAGATCGCCGGTGGCGCCCAGGGACTGCTCGACGAGATCTCCACCAGCAAGATCTCCGGCGAAGAGGACATCTTCAGCCACACCGACCTGTGGGACTTCAACGCCAACCTGCAGGGATCGCAGACCGCGGTGGCCTCGGTGCGGCCGATCCTCGACGAGCGCAACCCGGATCTGGGTAAGCGCGTCGATCAGCGCTTCGAGGAGGTCGAGGCCCTGCTGGAGAAGTACCGCGAGGGCGACGGATTCGTCCTCTACGACAAGGTGACCGAGCCGGAACGACAGGAACTCTCGCGCGCCATCGACGCGTTGAGCAAGGAAGTCAGCCAGGTGCAAGGTGTCATCGCTCCCCAGTAACGCAGCGGGGTCGCCGCCGTGTGAACCGCGCACCGGCCTGAGCCGGCGCAAGCTGTTCGGCGCGGCGGGGGCCACGGCGGCGGTGGTCGGCGCGGCCGGCGCGGGAGCGCTGGCCGGCCGGGCCTCCGCCGCCGGCACGACCGACCATCTCCACACCGCGGTGCCGTTCCGCGGTGCGCATCAGGCGGGCATCGTCACCGAGGCCCAGGACCGGATGCACTTCGCGACGTTCGACGTCACCACCGACAGCCGCGACGACGTCGTCAAGATGCTGGCCGACTGGACCGAGATGGCCGAACGGATGACGCAGGGCAAGGAGGCGTTCCCCAACGGGTCCACCGGCCAGAACCCCTATTCGCCGCCGTCGGACACCGGTGAGGCGCTCGGACTGCCCCCGTCTCAGCTGACGCTGACCATCGGGTTCGGACCGTCGTTGTTCGTCAAGGACGGGGTCGACCGCTTCGGCATCGCCGACAAGAAGCCCGCCGAACTCGTCGACCTGCCCAAGTTCCCCAATGAGTCGATCGACCCGGCCCGCAGCGGCGGCGACATCGTCGTCCAGGCGTGCGCCAACGATCCGCAGGTCGCGGTCCACGCGATCCGCAACCTCGCGCGCATCGGCTTCGGCACCGCCGCGGTGCGCTACTCCCAGCTGGGTTTCGGTCGCACGTCCTCGACCACCCGCGAACAGACCACACCGCGAAACCTGTTCGGGTTCAAGGACGGAACGGCCAACCTGCGCTCCGACGAGAACACCAGGCTCAACGACTTCGTGTGGGTCGCCGACGGCGACGGCCCGGCGTGGCTCACCGGCGGGACGTACCTGGTGGCACGCCGCATCCGGATGCGCATCGAGCAGTGGGACCGCACCACGCTGCTCGAGCAGGAACGGGTCATCGGCAGGCAGAAGGGCAGCGGCGCCCCCATGGGGCTGACTGAGGAGTTCGAGGAGCTGAATTTCGATCTCGTCAACGACAAGGACGAGCCGCTGATCGATCCGCTGGCCCACGTGCGGCTGGCCTCCCCCGAACACCTGGGTGGCATCGAGATCCTGCGTCGCGGCTACAACTTCACCGACGGCTCGGACGGGTTCGGGCACCTCGACGCGGGGCTGTTTTTCATCGCATTCGTGCGCAACCCGGTCACGCAGTTCGTCCCGATGCAGAACGAGATCTCCCGCAACGACGCGATGAACGAGTACGTGCTGCCGACGAGTTCCGCGGTGTTCGCGTGCCCGCCGGGGATTCCCGAGGGGGACAGGTCGACGTTCTGGGGTTCGACGATCTTCGACTGACGGCCGCGCAGGCCGTTCAGACGGCGACCACGGCGTGAGCTACTCGGACTCTTCCACCGTGGGTGCAGTCTCAATGGGGGAGCCCGGCCAGTGGGCGCGCCATTCGTCCTCGCTGATCGACTCCAGCGGCGCATCGTCGAGTTCCTCGGCCACCTCGGCACCACGCCGGGCCGCGGCCACCGACCGCTCGGCGGCCCGCACGTCGTCCATGAACTCCAGAACCGCTGAGCGCAAAGCATTTTCGGCATCGACCTCGGCGGACACCGTGACCGTCGCGACCGCATCGGGGATCAGGTCGGCCGGAACGCCGGCGGTGGCGGCGCGGGCGAGCACCTTCTGCGCCAACGCCAACGACGGCTGCCCGGTCGGGATGTCGTCCATCACCGAGGCGGAGGCTTTTGCCCTTTTTTCCAAGGCCTTGCGCTGCTCCCACTGGGCGAGTTGCTCTTCCAGCGTGATCGTCTCGCCGGCCAGCACCGCGGGCACCCGGTTGCCGAGCTTGCGCACCAGCGCGTCGGCCACGTCGTCGATGCCGAACGCGTTCTCGGGCGCGTCCTCGGCAATGCGCGCGTGAAAGAGCACCTGCAGCAGCACATCTCCGAGTTCGTCGCGCAGTTCGCAGAGGTCACCGCCGTGCACCGCGTCGAACAGTTCGTAGGTCTCCTCCAGCAGGTACCGCCGCAGCGAATCGTGGGTCTGCTGGCTCTCCCACGGGCCTGCGGTGCGCAACTTGTCCATCAGCGCGACCGCGTCCACCAGACGCTCACCGGGTTGCGGCGCGGGCACCGCGATGACCCGCTCCCCCGCCGCGATCCGCGCCGCCACCGAGGGATGATCGGCGTCCGACGACAGCAGCACCTCGGCGGGGTCACCGTCGTAGACCGGGCGCGCCGACGGCAGCGACCACGGCACCTTGATCGGCAATTCCTCGGTGTACTGGATGTCACCGGCCAGCAATTCGATCGCCTCGACGGGGATCAGCGACGGGCGGCGTGGGTCGACCAGGACGACCGTCATCGGCTCCAGCTCATGTCTAACTCATATCGTTCATTGGCTAGGAGTACCTCCGAACTTGGTTATATCAACTTCTTCCTGCGGTTTCCCGTCGATGGCCAGCAGTAACCCTGCCACGAACACCACCAGTTCGAGATCGCGGATCCGAGGGGCGCCCACCCCACTGCCCGCCCGCGGAATCGGCACCTGCACGGTGGACGTGGTGGCACGGTAGTTCGCGCCGGCATAGAGCCGCTTGAGCCGCAGCTGCGCGGAGTCCGGCAACGTCAGCGGGGACATCTTGACCGTCGACGCGGACACCGCCCCGATCTCGGTGACACCGTGCGCGCGGGCCAGCAACCGCAGCCGCGCGACCGCGACCAACCGCTGCGCCGGTTCCGGCAGCGGGCCGTACCGGTCGACGAGCTCCTCGATGACGGAGTCGACCGCGCCGTCGTCGGACGCCGCGGCAAGCCGACGGTAGGCCTCCAGCCGCAGCCGGTCACTGCCGATGTAGTCCGGCGGCAGATGCGCGTCGACCGGCAGGTCGATCCGGACGTCCTTCGGCTCCTCAACGGCGGCAACGGTTTTCCCGTCAGCTGCCGCTCGATAGGCCTCCACGGCCTCGCCGACCAGCCGCACGTACAGGTCGAAACCGACACCGGCGACGTGACCGGACTGCTCGGCGCCCAACACGTTTCCGGCACCGCGGATCTCGAGGTCCTTCATCGCCACGGCCATCCCCGCACCCAGCTCGTTGTTCTGGGCGATCGTCGCGAGCCGGTCATAGGCCGTCTCGGTCAGCGGAACCTCGGGCGGGTACAGGAAGTAGGCGTAACCCCTTTCCCGCGAACGCCCCACGCGCCCGCGGAGCTGGTGCAGCTGCGAGAGGCCGAACGTGTCGGCGCGCTCCACGATCAACGTGTTGGCATTCGAGATGTCCAGTCCGGTCTCGACGATCGTCGTGCAGACCAGGATGTCGTACTCGCGATTCCAGAAGCCCTCGACGGTGCGTTCGAGTTGCTCTTCCGGCATCTGCCCGTGGGCGACGATGACACGGGCCTCGGGCACCAGCGCCTGCACCTTCGCCGCGGCCTGGTCGATGGTGCGCACCCGGTTGTGGATGTAGAACGCCTGCCCGTCGCGCAGCATCTCGCGGCGCAGCGCCGCGGCGACCTGCTTGTCGTCGTGCGGACCGACATACGTCAGCACCGGGTAGCGCTCCTCGGGCGGCGTCAGGATCGTCGACATCTCGCGGATGCCCGCCAGGCTCATCTCCAACGTGCGGGGGATCGGCGTCGCACTCATCGTCAGTACGTCGACGTGGGTGCGCATCGACTTGATGTGCTCCTTGTGCTCGACGCCGAACCGCTGCTCCTCGTCGACGACGACCAGGCCGAGGTCCTTCCACGTCACCCCGGTCTGCAGCAGCCGGTGGGTGCCGATGACGATGTCGACGGAGCCGTCCTTCATCCCCTCGAGCGTGGCGCGGGACTGCGCCGGGTCGGTGAACCGCGACAGGCCCTTCACCGTGACGGGGAACCCGGCCATGCGCGCCGTGAACGTCTGCAGATGCTGGTCGGCCAGCAGCGTCGTCGGCACCAGCACCGCGACCTGCTTGCCGTCCTGTACCGCCTTGAACGCCGCCCGCACCGCGATCTCGGTCTTGCCGTAGCCGACGTCGCCGCAGATCACCCGGTCCATCGGGACCGCCTTCTCCATGTCGGACTTGACCTCGGTGATGGCGGTCATCTGGTCGACGGTCTCGGTGAACCCGAACGCGTCCTCCATCTCCGTCTGCCACGGGCTGTCGGGGCTGAACGCGTGACCGGGTGAGGCCTGCCGTTTGGCGTACAGCGTCACCAGCTCGGCGGCGATCTCGCGGACCGCCCTGCGCGCCTTGGTCTTCGTGTTCGCCCAGTCGCTTCCGCCGAGCCGGGACAGGGTCGGGGCCTCCCCGCCGACGTAGCGGGACAGCTGATCGAGGGAGTCCATCGGCACGTACAGCTTGTCTCGCTTCTCCTGGCCACCCCCGCGCTTCGCCGACGCGTACTCCAGCACCAGATACTCGCGGCGGGCGCCGCCGATGACGCGTTCGGTCATCTCGACGAACTTGCCGATGCCGTGCTGATCGTGCACCACGAGGTCGCCCGCGGTCAGGGCGAGCGGGTCGACGACGTTGCGCCGCTTGGCCGCCAACCGCTTGCCCTCGGTGGCGGTGGTGCGGTTGCCGGTGAGGTCGGTCTCGGTGATCACCACGAGGTTGGCGCCGGGAAGCACCACACCGTCGTGCAGCGGACCCTTGAGCACCCCGACCACGCCCTCCTTCGGCGCGGAGCCGGGCTCCAACATCGTTGCGGGAGTGTCGGCTTCGGCCAGCTGCTCGACGACGCGCATCGCGGTTCCGGCGCCGGGGGTGACGACCACGGCGTATGACCCGGTGGCCCCTCCAGTTACCAAGTGGGCGCGCAGCATCGCGAAGATCTCGTCGACGGTGTGCTGCTGGCTGCGCGCCGAGGGCGCAGGCCGGATGTCGAGCCGGAGCGCCTCGCCTCCCCCGGCGTCGAGCTGGCTCAGGGTCCACCACGGGTGCCCGCCGGCGCCGGCGGCGGCCCGCGCGTCGTCGAACCCGATGAACCCCGACGCGCCGAGCGCCTCGATGTCGATCGGCACATCGCCGCCCACGGCCGCCGTCGACCACGACGCCTCGAGGAACTCCCGCCCCGTCTTGATCAGGTCGGACGCGCGGGTCCGCACCTTCTCCGGGTCGCAGATCAGCACCGGCGTGCCCGCGGGCAGGTGATCCGAGAGCTGAGCCAGGTCGGCGGGGCGCAGCAGCGGAAGCAGCGCCTCCATGCCGTCGACCGGGATGCCCTCGGCCAGCTTGGCCAGCATGTCGGGCACGCTTCCCGGCACGCTGTTCTCGAGCACCGGGTGCTCGGCGGACAGCACAGCCGCGCGGTCACGGACCTCGGCGGTGAGCAGCAGCTCCCGGCACGGCACCGCGATCATCGAGTCGATGTCGATCTCGGGGATGGACCGCTGGTCGGCGACGGCGAACATCCGCATCTCCGAGACCTCGTCACCCCAGAACTCGATGCGCACGGGATGCTCGGCGGTCGGCGGGAAGATGTCGAGGATGCCGCCGCGCACCGCGAACTCGCCGCGCTTGCCGACCATGTCGACGCGCGTGTACGCCAGGTCGACGAGCCGCGCGACGAGGGAGTCGAACTCGATCTCGGCGCCGACGGTCAGCGAGACCGGTTCCATGTCCGCGGTGTCCCCGGGGCGCTGGGCCATCGGTTGCAGCAGCGACCGCGCGGTGGTGACGACGACCCGCAGCGGAGGACCGAGCCGGCTGTCGTCGGGGTGGGCGAGGCGGCGCAGCAGCATCAGCCGTGCACCGACGGTGTCCACGCCGGGTGAGAGTCGCTCGTGCGGCAGTGTCTCCCACGACGGGAACATCGCCACGGCGTCCCCTAGCACGCCGCTCAGCTCCTCGGTCAGATCGTCGGCCTCACGTCCGGTGGCGCTGACGACCAGCAGCGGACCGGACTGGGCGAGTGCGGACGCGACGTAGACCCTGGCGCTGGCCGGGCCGACAAGGGCGAGATCGGCGGGCCGCTCGGCGGCACGACGGACCATCTCCTGCAGGGAGGGGTCACGCAGCGCCAGGTCGACGAGGCCCGCGATCGGGGTGTGGACGTCGATCGTCCCCGATGCGGTCATGATCCGTCCATCGTAGGCATTCGCCGGAGTGGTTGCGGCACTGGGCGACGACACCTGAACACCGCACAAAACCGGTGCGCAGCGCTACTCCTGGTGCAGCACCGGGTCGGACTCGAGGTGGGTGAGCCCGTTCCAGCACAGGTTGACCAGATGCGCGGCCACCACCTCTTTCTTGGGCTCGCGCACATCGAGCCACCACTGCGCGGCCATCGACACCGAGCCGACGAGCGCCTGCGCGTACAGCGGGGCCAGGTCCGGATCGAGCCCGCGGCGGGAGAAGTCACCCGCCAGGATCGAGGCCACCTGGCTGACCGCGTCGTTGAGCAGCGTCGAGTAGGTGCCCGAGGTGATGCTCGCCGGCGAATCGCGGATCAGGATGCGGAAGCCGTCGGTGCGCTCCTCGACGTAGGTCAGCAGCGCCAGCGCGACCCGCTCGATCCGCACCCGGGACCGGTTCTTGGTCAGCGAAGCCGTGATCCCGTCCAGCAGGGCCGACATCTCGCGGTCGACCACGACGGCATAGAGCCCCTCCTTGCCGCCGAAGTGTTCGTAGACCACGGGTTTGGACACGTTGGCACGCAGTGCGATCTCCTCGATCGAGGTGCCGTCGAACCCACGCTCGGCGAACAGCGACTTGGCGATCTCGATCAACTGCTGGCGCCGTTCGCTGCCGGTCATTCTGGCGCGGGGTGCACGCATTTCCTTCTCAGGCCCAGCCACGGTTGTCAGGGTAAGCCTCACGTCGCCTTGGACTAGAGTCTCTGGGTGATCAGTCCGTCGTGGTGTAATCGGCAGCACCTCTGATTTTGGTTCAGATAGTTCAGGTTCGAGTCCTGGCGACGGAGCATTAGCGAGGACATCTATGCGTGAAGCCGCGGTCCTGGTCCTGGCGGCGGGCGCCGGCACCCGGATGAAGTCCGACACCCCGAAAGTGCTGCACACCCTCGGCGGCCGCAGCATGCTGGCGCACTGCCTGCACGCGGTGGCGAAGGTCGCGCCGCGGCACCTGGTGGTGGTCGTGGGGCGGGACCGCGAGCGCGTCGCACCCGCGGCCCTGGAGATCGGTCAGGAGCTGGGTCAGCCGGTGGAGATCGCCGTCCAGGAGCAGCAGCAGGGCACCGGGCACGCCGCGGAGTGCGGGCTGTCGGCCCTGCCACCGGACTTCGACGGCATCGTGGTCGTGACCTCGGGCGACGTGCCGCTGCTGGACGCCGACACGTTGGCCGACCTGATCGCCGCGCACAGCGCCGAGTCGGCCGTCGCGACGGTGCTGACCACGACGCTGGCGGACCCGACCGGCTACGGGCGCATCCTGCGCACCCAGGACGGGGCGGTGATGGGCATCGTGGAGCAGACCGACGCCAGCCCCTCACAGCGAGCGATCACCGAGGTCAACGCCGGTGTGTACGCCTTCGACATCGAGGCGCTGCGCTCGGCGCTGGGCCGGCTGCGCTCGGACAATGCGCAACACGAGCTCTACCTGACCGACGTCATCTCGATCGTGCGTTCCGACGGGCGCATCGTGCGGGCCCAGCACGTCGACGACACCGCGCTGGTCACCGGCGTCAACGACCGCGTGCAACTGGCCGAGCTGGGCGCCGAACTCAACCGCCGCATCGTCGCCGGGCATCAGCGCGCGGGCGCGACGATCATCGACCCCGCGTCGACGTGGATCGACGTCGGCGTCTCCATCGGCCGCGACACCGTCGTGCACCCCGGCACGCAGCTGCTGGGCGCCGCGCGTATCGGCGGCCGCTGCCAGATCGGGCCGGACACCACCCTGACCGACGTCACCGTCGGCGACGGCGCCGAAGTGGTCCGCACCCACGGCTCGTCGTCGGTGATCGGTGACGACGCCGTCGTCGGCCCCTTCACCTACCTGCGGCCGGGCACGGTGCTGGGCGTCGCGGGCAAACTCGGCGCGTTCGTCGAGACGAAGAACGCCTCGATCGGCGACGGCACCAAGGTGCCCCACCTGACCTACGTCGGGGACGCCGACATCGGCGAGCACAGCAACATCGGCGCGTCCAGTGTGTTCGTCAACTACGACGGAGAAACCAAGCGCCGCACCACCATCGGCTCTCATGTCCGCACCGGGTCGGACACCATGTTCGTGGCGCCGGTGACCATCGGGGACGGCGCCTACACCGGCGCGGGAACGGTGGTCCGCGAGGATGTCCCCCCCGGTGCGCTGGCGGTGTCCGCGGGACCGCAACGCAACATCGAAGGCTGGGTGGAGCGCAAGCGGCCCGGCAGCGCTGCGGCGGCCGCGGCAGCCGCGGCGAACCAGACTCCCGCCGACGCCGCCGACACGCAGGACGGCGA
>Ga0209347_1004396_pt1 | contig 14710 bp, 15 predicted proteins | sample AutmiccommuBRH23_FD_187382 | JGI IMG/M metagenome (GOLD analysis project Ga0209347, IMG submission 187382) | Deep subsurface microbial communities from Mt. Terri, Switzerland - Autotrophic microbial communities BRH/23 (SPAdes) (version 2) | ecosystem: Environmental > Aquatic > Deep subsurface >... | reverse complement strand
GAACTTTATGCTTATCCCGGAGTGGGGTTATATGGGATCAGCGGTAGCCGTCCTTATCAGTTATTTTATTATGATGGTAGTTTCGTATATACTTGGGCAGAAATATTACCCCATACCATACGATCTGAGGCATATAGGAGCCTATTTTATGGTATCACTGGGGATATACGCAGTTTCATTGTTTACATCCGGAATGGATGCTCTGGTGAAGTATCCTGCCCACCTGGTATTTTTGCTGGTTTATGTCTTTTCTGTTTACAGGCTTGAGAAAAAACAAATCAGCAGGATCTTCTTGCGAAAAAAGCTCAAATAACTGATTTTAATATCAAAAAGTATTATTTTTGCCGGGATGAAAGAATTGAACAGACAAACAATTGCTCTTGCCAGTGATCATGCAGGTTATGAAAAGAAACAACTGATCATCAGTTTTTTTGAAGAAAATGGTATTCTGTACAGGGATTTTGGATGTTACTCAAATGAGAGCTGTGATTATCCCGATTATGCACATGCCATTGCAAAAGCGATTGATGCAGGAGAATACGAAACGGGTATTACATTTTGCGGCAGCGGGCAGGGAATCAGTATAACAGCCAACAAACATCAGCATGTAAGATCCGGTTTATGCTGGAATACAGAAATTGCAAAGCTGGCAAAGGAGCATAACAATGCCAATATTTGTGCCATCCCCGCACGGTTTGTTTCAGGCGAAGAGGCACTGGCAATTGTAAGAACCTTTTTGAATGCTGAATTTCAAGGGGGCAGACATGCTGCAAGGATTGAAAAAATTCCAATTTATGAAAATTGTTGCTAAGTTTTATTATAAGAATTTCTAAACTAAAAACATATGCTTTCCAATACGTGTAAATATGCATTACGGGCCCTCATCTATCTGGGAAAATTCTCTCACGAGGAAAAAATGATTGGCATCAAGAAGATTTCTGAAGATTTAAATCTTTCATCTCCGTTTCTTGGCAAAATTCTTCAGAACCTTGTCAAGCAGAAATTGCTTGTTTCAACAAAAGGCCCAAACGGAGGGTTCGCTCTGGCAAAATCAGCTGCCGACATTACCCTGTGGGATATTGTTATCAAAATTGACGGGGAAGAATTTTTTACCAATTGCCTGATAAGACTGGAACCATGTATTACTCATGATTCTACCAAACCTCTCTGCCCTGTGCATGCGCAATATGATCAACTCAGAAATGAAATTGCAAGGTTTTACCAGGGAACCACTCTTGAAATTGTTGGCAAAGACATTGAAAAGTACGAAGACCTTGTTAAAATGTAGGTTCTTTAGGAGGGTATTCTAAAAGTACTTTTCCCATCTTTTTTCTGAAACCAGGTAGTGGAATACAATAACTGAGGCAAGTATTCCTGTTGTGTTTGCCATAAAGTCGAAAAAATTGCTGCTTCTCGTAGGAGAAATGATGTGCTGAGTTGTTTCCAGAATAGCCGAAAGTATAATGGCAATTAGGGGGGCTGTCAGCATATAATTTGTTTTCAGCTTTTTAAATGGAACAAAAAGTAACAGGCAGAAAACAAAAAAAAGGCCGAAATGTACCATTTTATCGAAATGAGGAATTTCCATAAAAGGCTTTTTGGGTAAACTGGAACTGGGTATAAATAACCCATAGAAGATTATTGTCAGCCAGATAATGGGTTTAACAAACAATTTAAGAATCATAGAAGCCTCATTTTTTTTGCCGGCAATGTAATAAAAAAACAGTGGCAGGTATCTATATACATATTCCTTTTTGTCGTCAGAAATGCTATTACTGCGATTTTTACAAAACGGTTAACAGCAGCCAGACTGGCAGGTTTCTCTCGGCTCTGAAGCTTGAGGCTTCGGAAAGAAAGAATTATACAGAAGGTGAAAATATCAGGACTGTTTATTTTGGAGGCGGAACCCCATCTGTTCTTAAGGAACAGGAACTCATGGAAATTCTGGATGTACTGAATGATCATTTTCATATAGAAGAAGATGCAGAAATTACCTTTGAAGCCAATCCCGATGATCTGACCCCTGTATATCTTCAGTCCCTGAAGAAGGCAGGTATTAACCGCCTCAGTATCGGCATACAATCGTTTTTTGATATCCACCTCCGGAAGATGAACCGCCGGCACGATTCGCAGCAGGCTGTGCGCGCAATTGAAGATGCATTTGAAGCAGGTTTCGAAAACCTCAGCACCGATTTAATCTATGGGATACCCGGACTAACCCTGAAGCAGTGGCAGGAAAGTCTGAGGAAAATGTTCAGCCTGCCTGTTGTTCATTTATCAGCCTACCACCTTACCTATCATGAAGGCACCGCCTTTTATACCTGGCTTAAAAAAGGGACTTTAAAGGAACTTTCGGAAAATGAAAGTGTGAGCCAGTTTAACCTGCTGCTCGATGAAGCCTCCCAAGCAGGGTTCGAACAGTACGAGATTTCTAATTTTGCACGTAATGGCGTCTATTCAAAGCACAACATGGCCTACTGGTCGGGTGAAAAGTACCTCGGGCTGGGGCCTTCTGCCCATTCCTTCAACGGAACATCCAGGCAGTGGAACATTGCTCACATCGACGCATACATGAAGCTGATTGAAACGGATGAAAGTTTTTTTGAAGAAGAACAACTTACGGCACAGGAACATTTCAACGAGTACATCCTTACCCATATCCGAACGAAATGGGGAATCAGCCTTGATGAGATTAATAATAGGTTTGGTGAAGAATATGTTGACTGGGTTGCCCATGAAGCAGAGAAACATATCCTGTCGGGGAAAATGATGGAGCAGAAAGGTGTTCTTACTCTCACCCGCGAAGGCCTTTTTGTATCCGATGATCTGATGACAGGCTTTATGATGGTCTGATTGATAAGCTCTTTGGTATTGATTAAATATTGTTAATCCGCATGGCGTCTGTGACAAAAATTTTATCTTAGCGGGTCTTAAAAAATGAAGATGTTTGTAAAGATTGTAAATGAATCAAATAATCCGCTGCCACATTACAGCACCGAAATGTCGGCAGGGATGGATATACGGGCATACGTTGATGAGCCGGTTGTTCTGAAACCCCTTGAAAGGAAACTGGTTCCTACAGGACTGTATATTGAACTTCCAAAGGGATTTGAGGCGCAGATCAGGCCCCGCAGCGGGCTCGCGCTGAAAAAGGGCATTACTGTTCTTAATACTCCCGGTACGATTGATGCTGATTACCGCGGCGAAATAAGGGTAATTCTGATTAATCTTTCGAACGAGGATTTTGTTATTGAGAACGGTGAAAGGATTTGCCAGATGGTGATTGCAGCGCATGAAACCGTGGAATGGAATTTGGTAGAGGAACTCAATTCCACCCAAAGAGGTGCAGGTGGCTTTGGCCACACAGGTAAAAATTAAAAGAATGAAGAAAAATATAAGAAGGTGGTTGATGGTTACCTTGTTGCCAGGGTTCATGTTTGCCTGTTCGGGAACAAAATCAGTGGCACAGGTTGAAAGCATACCCGAAGTGACGGTCGATAAAAATGAGCTTGGGCTTGAAGAGCAAAAGAAGATGGAGTTTGAATACCTGTTTGTGGAGGCACTCAGGGAAAAAGCACTTGGCAATCCTCAGAAAGCTATCCAATTTTTATCAGGTTGCCTCGAAATTGACCCGAATTCCGGAGCAGCTATGTATGAACTTGCAACAATACATGCTGAAAACAATGATTTCACAAGCGCCACATTGCTGCTCGAAAAAGCACTTTCAGTTAGTCCCGAAAACAGATGGTACAACATGATGCTGGCACAGGTTTACCAGCAAACCCGCCGGTTTAACGAGGCTGCCGGCATCTATGATAAACTGCTGGAAAAGGATCCCGAAAACCTTGAATTCCTGTATATGAAGGCAGCATTGCTATCAACTACGGGTAAGGTGGATGAAGCCATAGAGGCGCTGAACAAACTTGAAAGCAAAGTGGGGATTAATGAACAGATTTCACTCGAAAAGCAGCAGTTGTATCTGCGCGATGGAAAACAGAAAGAGGCTTTCAGGGAGATTGAAAAACTGATAGAAACCGATCCGCAGGAGCCAAAATACTATGGTTTGCTTGCCGATTTGTACCAAAATACAGGAGATACAGTCAATGCTCTGAAATACTACCGTAAAATACAGGAACTCGACCCGGGTAATGGTTTTGTCCATTTTTCACTGGCAAATTTTCACCTCCAGAACGGTGATCCTGAAAAAGCATTTGAGGAAACAAAAAAAGGCTTTCTGAACCAGGAGGTTGATATTCAAACCAAACTTCAGCTTTACCTGATGCTTACAGGCAATCCTGCACAACCTGCCCTTAACCCCGAGCAGGAGGAGGAACTGGTAAACCTGCTGACGGAGACACATCCCGATGAACACCTGGTTTATACAGTCAGGGCAGAAAACCTTTTAAAACAAGGCAAGCTTGAGGAAGCACGCACCGAAATTCTTAAAGCACTGGAAGTGGAACCCAATGATTATATGTTGTGGGAACGGGTGCTCTTTATCGACAATGACCTTCAGGAATGGGAAAATCTGCACCGTCACAGTGCTGAAGCTATGGAGCTGTTCCCCAACCAGCCCCAGGTTTATTTTCTCAATGCCATTGCTTCCGTGCAGCTCACAAATTATGAGGAAGCACTGACAGTAGCCGAGGAAGGCATGATGTACGTGGTTGATAACAAAAGGATGGAAGGACAGTTCCTGATGCTTAAAGGCGAATCGCTCTATAAATTGGGAAAGGTGCAGCAGGCATTTGAAGTTTTTGATGAATCCGTTCTGCTCGACCCCGAAAACTACATCGCATTAAACAACTATGCATACTACCTTTCTATTTCAGGCAAGGATCTCGATAAAGCTGAAAAAATGAGCGGCAAGGTAATTGAACGGTTCCCCGATAACTCCACTTATCTGGATACCTACGCATGGGTGTTATTTAAAAAAGGAGAATATAAACTTGCCAGGTTTTATATGGAATCTGCCCTTAAATACGGAGGGGAAGATAATTCTACTCTGCTGGAACATTATGGCGACATCCTTTTTATGCTTCAGCAAACCGATGAAGCACTGAAATACTGGCAGAAAGCTAAAGATATGGGTGAGATTTCCGAAGTCCTTGACAGAAAAATAAATGAACGAAAATACCTGGAGGAGTAGATCAGGATGACAGGATACCGGAAAACATACATTCCACAGATAATTTTACTGGTTATTCTAACTGCTGTAGTTTCAGCATGCCGTACGGCCCGTGATGTACCTGCTGATAGAATCAGGGCTGTTTCTGCCGAAAGGCTTCTGAAACAGGTTGAAGAGCATGCTTTTGATTTTACAAATCTGACAGTGCGAAGAATCAGTGTTCAGTTTTCTGATGAGGGCATAAAAACAAACTTTCGTGCCAGCATAAAGGCTTCAAAAAATGAGAAAGTATTGGCTTCTTTCAGTAAGCTGAACATTCCGGTGGGAAGGGTTCTGTTAACCCCCGACAGTGTAAGATTTGTAAATTTTATTGAAAAGAATTATTTCGAAGGCGATTATTCTTACCTTACCGATATGCTGAATTTCAGCGTAACCTTCGATATGGTCCAGTCTATTATATCTAATCCTGTCAGGAATGGTGCATTCACCGGCGATATGCTGCGTCAGTATGACTCAAGGGTGGAAAACGGTAAGTATGTTCTGCAGAATATAAGTCAGCAAAGTCCTCAGGTCCCTGAACGCAAACGGTATATCCTAAGGAACAGCAGGAACATTATACCTCCCGAAAACGGGAAAATGATCCTTCAGAAGATGGTGTTTCATCCGCGAAGCTATGTTCTTGAAAGGCTTGAAATGGAAGACCCTGCCGGAGACAGGAGGCTTGAGGTTAACTTTAGCGATTTCGTGAAGATCGAAAAATACGATTATCCGGGGGAAATAGATATAAGGATGGTACAAGATGATGAAGTTACTGCCCTGAATATTAAGATGCGTGGATTTTCAACAGAAAAAGTCGATTCACTGGAACTGGTCATTCCCGACAGGTACCAGCGAATCAGGTTGAAGAGGTAAACAGGAACTTTTTCGAAATGACTTAAAACAACATGGGGTGAACAAGCTAACCGGTTTCAGGTATAAAAATAAATATTCCTTACACCTCCTGAATCGGGCCATGTGGCTCATAATGATTATCATTTTGTCATTCCCTGTGCTTGTGAATGCACAATCCATTTCCGACCTGCAGCAAAAGAAACAAAATGCTGCACGGGAAATCGAACTCACAACAAAGCTTCTGAACCAGGTGCAGCAACAGGAAAAAGCTTCTCTCAACCGGCTGCAACTGATCAACAACAACATCAGCCAGAGAAATGAGCTGATTGGAGGGCTTAATGGAGAGGTAAGACTATATCAGGGTTTTATATCTGATAACCGACTGGTGATTGAAATGCTCAAAAGCGATCTTGAAAAAATGAAGGCCGAATATGCCGGGTTGATCAGGATGGCCTATATCAGCAAAAACTCTGGCAATTACCTGCTGTTCCTTCTTTCAGCAGAAAATTTTAACCAGGCTTACAGACGAATGCTCTATATGAGGAGGTACACCGCTATCCGGAATACCCAGCTGGAAGCCATGAATGCAGTGCAGCAACTCCTGAATGAAAAGGTGGCCCAGCTTGAACAGCATACACAAACCCGCCGTCAGTTGCTTGCCGAGGCTCAGACTGAAGCCCAAAAGCTTCAGCAGGAAAAGACGAAGCAGAACCAGGAGGTACAGAAGCTAAAATCGCAACAACGCGATTTGCGCCAGAAACTTGAACAGCAGCGCCGCATTGAACAACAGCTTGAACAGGAAATTCAAAAAATAATAGAAGAGGAAGCCAACAAAAACCGAAAGGCCGGAGCTCCTGCCTTTGCATTGACACCTGAGCAAAAACTGGTAGGCGACAACTTCGAACAAAACAAACAACGGCTGCCCTGGCCGGTTGAACGGGGTGTCGTTACAGAAAAATTTGGGATACACCGGCATGCTGTCCTTCAAAATGTGCAGGTGCGAAATAACGGCATAAACATCACAACTGAAACTGGTGCAAGGGCACGGTCCGTATTCAACGGAGAAGTCAGCCGTGTATTTGGAATCACAGGAGGCAACTCTGCCGTGATTATCAGGCACGGCAATTACCTTACCGTGTATTCCAACTTGCGCGAGGTTACTGTGAAAACAGGCGACAAAGTTTCTGCCCGTCAGAACATCGGAACCATATACACCGACTCCGATGACGGAAAAACCACCCTTAAATTCCAGATCTGGAAAGAAAACCAGAAGCTCAACCCCGAGGAGTGGCTTGGGAAATAGTGGCTGCTGACACCTTTTCAAAGCTATACCCTGGCTATACCAACTCTATATTAAATTCGATTATTCGCGAATTTGACATAGACATGGTATAGGGGAAGTATAGGTTAGGAATGGCATTTTGCATATTTTTCGTTTCTCTGGACCTTAAGGACCTTAAGGACTTTAAGGATTTCAAGGTAATTTGGCTTTTCAGTCAAAGTTTACCCTTTTGAAATCACATAATATGCTGCAGTGGTAAAAAAATTTCTGAACCAGGGGATTGAAGCAATCAGTTTCGCCTGTTCGCGGGGTTTTATGCCGAACTTGGTCTGATAATTAGGATTTATAAGAAAGAAGGTGCGCTTGTTGATGAGGTAGTTTTCCTTTTTCAGGATGCGTTCGAACCGGTCGATTGATATGCCGGTGGCTTTAATGTCGAGAAGGCCCTCTACTTTTTTATCGTTTTTTTCACCCGCCTGCAGAATTAACCTGTAAATGTTTTTTGGAAGCAGGTGGAACCATGGCAGCTTCGAAAGAACTTTGTTGCGACATACCTGCTGGTGCCCGCCAAAGGGGTTTTGCCAGGGCGGGAAGGCGAGAAAGAACTTCCCGTCGGGCTTAAGAAACCGCTTGACATATTCCATAAACCTTTCCTGGTTTGGGATGTGCTCTATCACATCACGCATGATGATAAGGTCGAAGGTTCTGCCCTTCAGGTCGGCTTTGTAGATATCCTGGCAGATCAGTTCAAGGTTTTCCCTTTTGGGATGGCCCGCAAAATATTCTTCTGCCAGTTCAATGCGCCCGCACGAGATATCGATGCCTGTGCACTTGCATCCCCTGTCGAGAAAGGGCTTTAGGTTGCCTGCTTCGGCACAGCCTATTTCAAGAACGCTCAGGCCTGGTCCAACTTCTGTTAGCCCCGAGAGGTAGGGAATGACATGTTTTTCGGTAGTCAGTCCCTGCTCGGCAAAATACTGGTCCTTATTCTGGTGGCGTTCCTGCATGTTTTAAATATTGGCAACACGTCTTAATCCTGAAGAATCGAGGAATTTTATTTTCCGGCCATGCAGTTCAATCAGGTTGTCCTGCCTGAACTCCGACAGGAGCCTGATGACAGATTCGGTTGCTGTACCTACCATATTGGCCAGTTCTTCGCGGGTGAGCGAAATCTGGAGCGTGTTCTGGTTGTCGAGCTCGAAGTTTTCCTTTAACAGGAGCAGTACTTCGGCCAGGCGTTCACGGACCGTTTTCTGGGCAATATCTGTAATATAGTCGTTGGCTTCACGCAATTCGCGGCAGACAATCTGCAGCATATGGTGCGAAAACTGCCAGTTGTTCTTTATAAGGAAAAGCAAAGTCTGGTAAGGGATATGGCACAAAACTGCTTCATCGATCACTTTGGCGGTTGTACAGGCCAGTTCCTGGCTCAGGAGCGAACGGTAAGCAATGATTTCGCCTTTTTTGGCAAAACGGATGATTTGTTCTTTTCCGTCGATGCCTGTTTTCAGGATCTTTATAATCCCGCGTGTTACACAGTAAAACCCCGTGAGCCTGCTTCCTTCCCTGTATATTACGGTTCCTTTTTTATATAATGAACAGGTTTTTTCGTAATTCAGACGGTTGAATTCTTCTTCATCAAGTTTTTTAAACAGGTTGAACCCACTTAAATCAGTTTCCTCGTCGGTTGGCCTTTTGATGATACTTCTCATATTTTGCAGAATCTGTTTATGTTTAAATGTCTGTAAATTTAATATTTATAAAGGCTGATAAAAAATCGCCTAAAGATACAATTTCAGCTATAATTAGAAAAACTATTTACACAGATAGTTGGATGTTGTATATTTGTTGGACATTAGCATTTCAACAGCTGATAAAAAGAACCGAAATGAAACATGTAGTAGATTTATCATGGACCGATAAGGTTGCATTCGAAACCGAAATGGACGGGCACAGGGTTGTGATTGATGCAGGCGAAGAGTCGGGCGGCAGCGATCTGGGCCCAAGGCCAAAAAAGCTGATGCTGACTTCACTTGCAGGATGCACCGGGATTGATGTAGTGATGATCCTGAATAAAATGAAGGTGGAGGTCGAAGCTTTCAATGTGATTGTGGAAGGTGAACTTACAGAAGAACATCCTAAATACTATCATACCATTAAAGTTATTTACCAGTTTAAGGGAAAAGACCTCCCGATGGACAAGCTGGAAAAGGCTGTTAAGCTTTCTGAAGATAAATACTGCGGGGTAAGTGCACTGTACCGGAAAGCAGTTAAAATGGAAAGGGAGATAAGGGTGGTGGAATAGAAGGATGTTGTTTGCCTGTTGCTATTTTTAGGAGTAAAATACATCAAGGTCGTTAAGGACCTTAAAATCCTTTGAACAATACCACGCAACATCTGAAGACTCCTTGCAATTATAACTCATTCATTTGCAGCAATAGCTAATTAATTTTCCTTCTTTGAACAAATTTCATACTTTTTTGTCTTTATTGTTTAGAATTAAATACCAAATTTTTAACAAAATTGAAAAACATGAAGACATTTAAAAAGTTATCGGGAATAGTTGCACTGGTTACAATTATTGCAGTGCAGGCCATGGCTACAGATTATGAATTAAATAAATCGAAAAGCATGGTGAAATGGAACGGGAAAAAAGTAAGCGGCGAGCATTACGGAACTATTGGCCTGAAAGAGGGCACACTGGAAGTAACAGACAATAAACTCAAGTCGGGTGTTGTTCACATGGATATGAGCAGTATCGTTTGCGAGGATATCACAAACGAATCTACTAACCAGCGTCTGGTAGGTCACCTGAAATCAGATGATTTTTTTTCGGTAGAAAAGCATCCGGTATCTAAACTGGAAATCAAGGATGTAAAACACAAATCAGGAAACCAGTATACCCTGACCGGTGATCTGACAATTAAAGACATTACCCATCCGGTAACATTTGATGCAACTGTTGATGTAAAGGATAAGCAGCTTACAGCCAAAGGAAAAATGGAAGTCGACCGTACATTGTATGACATCAAATTCAGGTCGGGAAGATTCTTCTCAGGTTTGGGCGATAACTTAATTTACGATACCTTTACACTGGATTTCGATATCGTGGCAAGTGATTCCTCAGCGACAGCGGATTTGAAATAAAAAAATGATTGCTTTAAAATGATGAATACTGCCCCGGAGAAATCCGGGGTTTTTTTATTATAAATTTGGCAATGAAAAAAATAATACACAGGGCAGAAGAACGGGGATATGCTGATTATGAGTGGCTGAAATCAGCTCATTCATTCAGTTATGGTGATTATTACAACAGGGAAAGGATGCAGTTTGGCAAGCTTAGGGTGTTAAACGAAGATATGGTGGCTCCGGGGAAGCGGTTTGACATGCACCCTCACCAGGACATGGAGATTATAACCATTCCCTTATCGGGAACTCTGAAGCACACCGACAAGATGGGAATTGAATCGATCGTTACAGCAGGCGAGGTGAAGGTGATGTCGGCTGGAACTGGTATCAGGCATTCTGAATCAAATGCGTCATCAACCGAACCGGTTTCATTATTTCAAATATGGATTTTTTCAGATCAGACTGGTCATAAGCCCCGTTACGCGCAAAAGCGGTTTGACCCATCAGGGAGGAAAGAAAAATGGCAACTTTTAGTTTCCTCCGACGGGAGGTTCGACTCCCTTAGGATTCACCAGAACGCATTTATTTCAATTATTGATACAGAAAACCTGGAGCAGATATCCTATTCTTTGAATTCACCGGGGAACGGCGTTTATTTCATGGTAGTTGAAGGAATAGCTGAAGCAGAAGGTGAACTGCTTGAAAAGCGGGACGCAGCAGGTTTTTGGGCATTCAGCGATGCACTGGTGATCGACTTTAAGCAACCTTCGACTCTGCTCGCCATAGAAATTCCCGTACATTAGTTGCCCTTTTCAACAACCCGGTTTCCATTTTTTACGTAGTAATTTTTATATTTTCGTTTTTATAACCTAATACTGCTATGATGATGAAATCGGTCAATCCAGCCACCGGTGAAACGGTACATGTGTATGAAACACATTCTGACAAAGGAGTAGAGAAAATTATCAATTCTGTGGATAAATCCTGGCAGCAGTGGAGAAATGTTTCCTTTTTTCATCGCACTCAGCTGATGCAAAATCTTGCAAGCCTACTCAGGAGCAAAAAGGATGAGCTCGCACGGCTGATGGCTATTGAAATGGGCAAGGTCACGCGTGAAGGGACAGCCGAGGTTGAAAAGTGTGCGTGGGCATGTGAATTTTATGCTGCCAATGCTGAAGATTTTCTGGAAAACGAAGCTGTAGCTACTGATTTCTCAAAGTCATATATAAGTTACCAGCCATTGGGAACCATATTGGGTATTATGCCCTGGAATTTCCCGTTCTGGCAGGTATTCCGGTTTGCGGCCCCTACTGTCATGGCCGGCAATACGGCAGTTTTAAAGCATGCCAGCAACGTTCCGGGATGCGCCCTTGCCATTGAAGATTTGTTTCGTGAAGCAGGTTTTCCTGAAAATGTTTTCCGGACTTTACTTATTGGCAGCGACAGGGTGGAAAAGGTTATCAGGCACCCCGCCGTTAAGGCTGTAAGTTTAACCGGCAGCACCCCTGCAGGAAAAAGTGTGGCATCAGTTGCAGGCAGTGAGCTAAAGAAATGTGTGCTGGAACTGGGTGGGAGCGATCCTTATATTGTGCTGGAGGATGCTGCCCTGGAAGCTGCTGCGGCAACATGTGCAGCCGGCAGGCTGGTGAATGCAGGACAAAGCTGTATTGCAGCCAAGCGTTTTATTGTGACGGAACCGGTATATTCCGAATTTCTCGAATATTTCACAACAGAAATGAATAATGCCACTTTTGGCGATCCGTGTGACCAGGATGTTACCATGGGACCTATGGCACGCGCCGGGTTAAGAGATGATCTTCACAATCAGGTAACCGCTTCTGTCGGAAAAGGTGCAGAAGTTATAATAGGGGGTGAAAAGCCTGCACGCAAAGGTGCATACTATCCGCCTACAATCCTTGAAAATGTGAAACCGGGCATGCCTGCATTCGATGAAGAACTTTTCGGACCGGTTGCCTCTGTTATCCGTGTGAAGGATGAAAAAGAAGCAATCAGAATAGCCAATGATACCAGCTTCGGGTTGGGTGCAGCCATTTTCTCACAGAACCTGAAAAAGGCAGAGCAGATTGCAGAGAAACAGCTGCAGGCAGGTTGCTGTTTTGTGAATGAGTTTGTGAAATCCGACCCCCGGCTGCCATTCGGAGGAATAAAGGAAAGCGGCTTCGGTCGTGAACTTTCTTCTTACGGAATCAGGGAATTTATGAATGTTAAGTCGGTGGTAGTGAAATAAGCCGAAGCGTTTTCGATGGCATTCAGCGATTGGTGATATTGCAAAATAGATTGGAATGACAAGAATTGCAGAAAAAACTTAGCAGACCAGGTTTATATAAAGCCTTATCAGATGGATCAAAACCTCAATTTGAAACAATAAACCATAACATTGTGTAAAATTCAGGGCGGCGCCGGTGGTGCGCGGTCGGCAGGTTCACGCCCGGTTTCCCAAATCATTTTGACTGGAATTCGCACGAAACCCGCCCCGAAAATTTGGCACCTGAAAGTTATATGCAACCCGAGTGTCGGGTCATTCTGTTAATCCTTAGGGTTTAAGCTAAATATAGAGTAATTCATTTAAATGAAGGCCGTATGAAAATCTTAAAACTTACCCCTCTGCTTCTTTTAACAGGAATGATGGTAATCTCCATACCTGGATTTACACAAAGTCAGAGTAACCCATTAATACTTCAGGAAATGACGTGGCCTGAAGTGAAACAATATCTGGCGTATTCAGATATGGTAATAATACCAATGGGTAGTACTGAGCAGCATGGTCCTCATCTCCCTTTGGGTACAGATTACTTTGAAGCTCTTGAAATGTCAAAACAAATTTCAGCAAGGACTGGAGTTATGGTAGCTCCTGTCATTATGATGGGCTATAGCCCTTATCATTCAGGATTTCCAGGAACTTTAAGCATTCGTTCAGAGGCTCTGGAACAGGTCTTATTTGAAGCTACTGAATATCTCATCAGGTATGGATTTCGGCGCATTATGTTTTTCAATTATCACGGAGGAAATAACCCAACACAGGCTCATCTGATTGAAAGACTTAATCAATCGACTGAAGCAGTTGCGATATCAATTGGTGAAGGTAGTCAGATTCAAAATCAAGCATCAGTTGACTCTTTTGATTACCATGCTGGCGTAGATGAAACTTCAATTATGTTATTTCTGCATCCTGAACTGGTCAGAAAAAACAAAATTCAAAAACCAGAAATGCATTTTACGCCCAAAATGCAAGAATTAATGAATCAATCAAAAGAGAATAATCAGCTCTCCAACGTCTGGGATTTGCTAATAGGCCTTCCGGTTGAAACAAAAAAAGGAGGGGCTAGTGATGAACTTTCCAGCAATGGGATATGGACACTTAAAGATCCCAGAATGGCGACAGCTGATAAAGGCAAAACTTTGACACAAGACATGGTTGCTAATGCTGTAAAATTTATAGAATCCTGGAAGAAAGTTAAAATAAAATAGCTGCACCTAATACATAGGCCTCTTTTGGCAAGCATTGCCGAACAGAAAAGACAGGTTTAGAATTCATTCATGAAACAGATACATTTTGCGGTCAGAATGGATTATTGGTGATAGAGCCTATTTGTATGGTAGTTATTTGTCAGACACAGCTAATGAAAACAGCGGCAATTGATATGATGATAGAAACTGAAAATGAGGATGATTATTTATCTGGCAAAATTTGGAGTTTGACCAGGAAAGTGAATTCAAAAAAGAATCATACCTTGTTGCTAAATGAAGATTTAACACTACCGAGACTTCTCCGTTGATTGATTTAGTAAAAAAAACCGTACTTAAAATAGCATAATAAAACTACAGGCAATAAATAGGGCAGACATATACACTTTCTGAATTCCGCTAGATATTTAACACCAGATCGTTGAGGGTAATTCTAAAAACCGGCAAAAAAATGATAACGATAGACAATTATTTAGATAACCATTACATAAACCGCAGCAATTGGTTAAGAGCCGCCGTCTTGGGTGCAAACGATGGTATTATTTCTATCTCAAGTCTCGCAATTGGCATAGCGACAGCAAGCACAACAAGAGAGCCAATACTGCTAGCGACTATTGCAGGGCTAGTTGCAGGTGCTTTGTCGATGGCTGCCGGAGAATATGTTTCAGTTAGTTCTCAAACGGATATTGAGAAAGCCGATATTGAAAGGGAGAGACAGGAAATTAAAGAAATGCCCGACAATGAATTAAATATTCTAGCTCAGATTTATGAACAAAGAGGATTAAAAAAGGAAA
>Ga0209347_1004391_pt1 | contig 14714 bp, 12 predicted proteins | sample AutmiccommuBRH23_FD_187382 | JGI IMG/M metagenome (GOLD analysis project Ga0209347, IMG submission 187382) | Deep subsurface microbial communities from Mt. Terri, Switzerland - Autotrophic microbial communities BRH/23 (SPAdes) (version 2) | ecosystem: Environmental > Aquatic > Deep subsurface >... | reverse complement strand
AAATGAGGTGCGCGCCGGCAACGGGCGCCGCAGCCATGGCGGCAGCAGCCGCAAGGAACCGCCTGCGATCGGGGTGGTCGAATGAGGATCGTTGCATCGCGCTTCCTTTCGGGGGGCCTGCGGCTTAGGCTCGCAGAACATGCCGGCATTTGCCGGAAGCTAACGGCGCACGAGGTACCGGGCTTGAACGAACGTGCTGTGATTGGAGCCGCAATGCCGCAGTCGCTATGGCATGTCGATGACGGCCGGGCGCTGTTTGTCGGACCGCTGCAGCGCAACGACCTGCACCGCCACAGCGTGCCCGTCTATCTCGCAGGCCTCTACGGCAGCTTCCGCCTCAGGATCGACGGCGCGGAGTGGACGACGTGCCGGTGTGCTGTGGTGCGAGCGGGGACAGGCTATGAGTTCGACATGGGCGGAGAGCCGCTCGCCGTCGTCTATCTGGAGCCCGACGTCGCCGGGATCGATGCGCTGGCGCCGCTCGTGGGCAACGCGCGCGAGATGGACGGTGCTCTCGTCGGCGCAAGAGGCGAAACCGATCTGCTGCGCACCCTTTACGAGGATCGTGGCAGCCGGCATCGCGTCGGGCCCGCGCTCCGCGAGCTCACCCAGTTCGCGCGCGCCCGCGCGCGTCGGCACATCGACGCCCGGATCGCGCAGGCGGTAAGAGCGCTTCAGAACGCCGAATATGCCGCAACGCCGGTCGGCGAGCTTGCCGCGTCGGTCGGCCTGTCGCCCTCGCGCTTCCAGCACCTGTTTACCCAAGAGGTCGGCGTACCGTTCCGCCGCTACCGGGCATGGCACCGGCTACGAATGGCGATCAAAGAGGTGATCGAGGGCGGGAGCTACACTGAGGCTGCACACGCGGCGGGCTTCGCCGATCAGGCCCACTTTTCCCGCGAGTTCCGCCGCACCTTCGGCGCGCCGGCTTCGCGCGGCTTGCGGCCCGCCTAGTACCCTGGGGCACACCGCAAGTGATCTGTTAAGGCCATACTGTCAGCTTGAATCGAGGAGAGACGAGAAGCGGCAGGAAGTGGTGCCCCCCGGCGATGCAACACACGGTGATCACCGGTAGCGATATCTATGCGCGCCGGCCGGAAATGGACACGCAAGCGGGCGTGGAGCGCAGAGACGTGGAATTCGACAGCCACGGCGTCACCTGCCGCGCCTGGCTGTTCGCGCCCGTTGAGCCTGCCCGGCGCGCATCGTCGAAGCACCCGGCGATCGTGATGGCGCACGGGCTCGGGGGCACCCGCGATGGAAGCCTCGAGCCATACGCCCGCCGGTTTGCGCAGGAAGGGTTCCTCGTTCTCCTGTTCGACTATCGCAATCTCGGCGCCAGCGATGGCGAGCCGCGCCAGCTCGTGTCGATCCGACGCCAGTTGCAGGATTGGGACGCGGCGATCGCGTTCGCGCGCACCATCCCTGAGGTCGACCCCGACCGCATCGGGCTGTGGGGAACCTCCCTATCGGGAGGACACGCGCTCGTCACCGCAGCGCATGACAAGCGCATCGCCGCGATCTCGGCGCAATGCCCGATGCTCGACGGGCTGCTGTCGGCGCGCATGGTCCGCCACGACCTGGGGCCGCGTGCGGTGCTGCGGCACGTGCGCTCCGCCATCGCAGATTGGATACGTGCGGGCCTCGGGATGGGTCCCCTTTACGTCCCGCTCGTTGGAAAGCCGGGTGAGCACGCCGCGATGGCCAGTCGTGATTCCTACGATGGGATCATGAAGATCATGGCGCCTGGCTGGCGCAACGAGATGGCTGCGCGGTTCTTCCTGTCTATGCCGCTCTACCGGCCGTTCCGTTATGCCGCCGCCGTCAAGTGCCCCACGCTTTTCATCACCTGCAAGAACGACAGCGTCGTCTCGACGAAGGCGACGCTCAAGGCCGCGGCGAAGATTGGACAACGCGCAAGAGTCGTCGAGCTGCCGATCGGGCACTTCGACGTTTACCTCGGCGAAGGCTTCAATCGCACGAGCGAGGCGCAGATTGCGTTTTTCAAAGAGACGCTGCGCGCCGCGTGAAGCCTGGTTCGACTGGGCCCTCCGCGGCTCCCGATTTGGTGAACGACAAATAGACCCGATGTCGGACGCGCGCGGGCTTGTCTGCACCGCGCCGCTGCCTACGTGTATGGGCAGGCAGCGCCTGCGCCTCCTTAGGCCGCGAGTTTGGCCCGCAGGCCACCCAGGAAGCGCCGAGAATGCCGCTTCCTTGCTCCAGGACGCCGTGCGCCCGAGCATCAACGCTTCGTGACGACATGACCACGGCGTCCGCGATCGCAATTCCTCTCGACCCTCATCGAGAAGAAAGGAACCGGACATGGCCAAGGTACTTTGCGTCCTCTACGACGATCCCGTCGACGGCTATCCCAAATCCTATGCCCGCGACGGTGTTCCCAAGCTCGACCACTACCCCGGTGGTCAAACGCTCCCCACCCCCAAATCGCTCGACTTCAAACCTGGCGAGCTGCTCGGCAGCGTCTCGGGCGGTCTCGGCTTGCGCAAGTTTCTCGAAGACGCGGGCCACACGTTTGTCGTCACCGCGGACAAGGACGGCCCCAACTCCGTCTTCGAGCGCGAATTGCCCGACGCCGACGTGGTGATCTCGCAACCGTTCTGGCCCGCGTATCTGACCGAAGACCGGATCGCCAAGGCCAAGAAGCTCAAGCTCGCGATTACAGCCGGCATCGGCTCCGACCACGTCGACCTGGAGGCCGCGTCGAAGCGCGGCATCACCGTCGCCGAGATCACCTACTCGAACTCGATCAGCGTGTCCGAGCATGTGGTGATGATGATCCTCGCGCTGGTGCGCAACTACATCCCTTCCTATGGATGGGTTGTGCGTGGCGGCTGGAACATCGCCGATTGCGTGGAGCGCGCCTACGACCTGGAGGGTATGACCGTCGGCACCGTCGGGGCCGGCCGCATTGGCCTTGCGGTGCTGCGGCGCTTGAAGCCGTTCGACGTGAAGCTGCACTACACCGACCGGCATCGCCTACCCGCCGACGTCGAGAAGGAGCTCGGCCTCACCTACCACAAGACCGCCGACGACATGGTCCAGGTCTGCGACGTGGTGACGATCAATGCACCACTGCATCCCGAAACCGAGCACCTGTTCAACGACAAGCTGATCGCCAAGATGAAGCGCGGTGCCTATCTGGTGAACACCGCGCGCGGCAAGATCTGCGATCGCGATGCGATCGTGCGCGCACTCGAGAGTGGGCAGCTTGCGGGCTATGCCGGCGACGTCTGGTTCCCGCAGCCGGCGCCGCAGGATCACCCGTGGCGGACCATGCCGCATCACGGCATGACCCCGCACGTCTCGGGCACGACGCTGTCGGCCCAGGCGCGCTATGCGGCGGGAACGCGCGAGATCCTGGAATGCTTCTTTGCGGGTAAGCCGATCCGCGACGAGTACCTGATCGTCGACAAGGGGAAGCTCGCGGGCGCGGGCGCACACTCCTACAGCGAGGGTGACGCCACCAAGGGCTCGGAGGAGGCCTCGCGCTACAAGAAGAGCGCGTAAGCTCCGACCAGCAGACGCTCCGCCTCTCCCGGTCCGCCGGGAGAGGCGCTCACGCGGCGATGACGTTGCCGATGTCGGCAGGCGCGACGGTTGCGCCCGTCACCACGTCGGCGTCGAAGGCGAATCTCAAGTCCTGGGCCATGTGCATCATCGCACGCTCGGCAAGCGCCGTAATCGTGAACAGCGGATTGACACCCAGCGAACGGGGCATCATGGCACCGTCGACGACATAGAGCCCGTGGTGCACGTCGGTCGAGCCGCGCCCCGATGCGGCATCGAACACCTGGCCTTTGTGATTGACGACGCCGTCGCTGCGCTCGCGGCCGATGCTGGCGCCGCCCAGGGGGTGCGCCGTTGCCGGCTGGTGCCCCATGACCGAGCCCGCCAGAGGGTTCTTCACGTAGGAGCCGCCGGCCTGGCCGACGATCGAGGACAGGATCTGATCGAGGCGCTTGTAGACGGGCTCGTCCTTGGCGGTCGGCCAGACCAGCGACAGCCGGTCATCCTCCAGAACGAAGCGGCCCGACGCACTGTCGTGCGAGACGGCGAAGAAAGTCTGCAGGCTCGCAAACGGTCCCTTGTAGACGCCTGCGACCAGACTCTTGATCGCCCCGAGCAGGCGCCCGTTGGGAATGAAGAGCACCGGCAGCACCGGCGCGAGGGCGGACGGCAGCGCGCCTTCCTGCACCCTGAGCTCTTGGGTGAGGTCGCTGGCATCGTCGATCTCGATCTGACCGGAGACGGCCGCGCCGATCTCCATGTCGTCGATCTTGGGCGGATAGCCGACGCCGACGGCATTGACGGGGATCTTGGCGCCGTAACCGAAGGCGATGATGTCGCCGTTGGCGGAGAAGCGGTGGCCGAGACGATCCGACAGCGCCAGCCCGTTCTCGCGTGAGCGCAACAGGATCTCGCTGGTCCCCAGCGTGCCCGCGCCGAGCACGACGACGGCCGCCTCGACGACGATGTCTTGCGGCGCGCCGCCGTTCGTATCGAGGCGGCGGATGTGTACCCGCCAGCTCCCATCATCAGTCTTGGAGATGAATCGGACGCCGGCTCGGGTGAACAACTCGGCGCCGTTGCGCGCGGCATCTGTGAGGTAGGTGAGGGCAACCGACGTCTTGGCGCCGACATTGCAGCCGCCGCAACAATCGCCGCAACGGGTGCAGGCGGGCTGCGCCACTCCGGCGGCGTTGATGCCGCCTTCGAAGTTGACGGTGATCGTCGGCGTGATCGGCTGGTAGCCGAGACCTTTGCCGGCAGCCTGCAGCGATTTGAACTTGGTGAGGCTTTGGGCCTTGGGATCGCGCTGCGGGTTGAGCCAGCGCGTGGCGCGGTGAAAACCCTCGTCCAGGAAACCGTCCTGGTGGATCTGGCCGGGCCAGACCTCGTCCTTGAAGACGCGCGGATCGGGTCTCAGCGCGACACCGGCATTGACCAGCGAGCCGCCACCAAGGCCGCAGCCCACCAGCACGTGCATGTCCTCGCCCAGGCGTACGTCGAAAAGAGCCGAGGAAGGCCCGGTGCGCATGCGCTTGCCGCTCACCTGCAGCTCGTTCTTCATGTCGGGGAAGCGGCTCGGAAACTGGCCGGTCAGCACCTCGCGTCCGCGCTCGAAAACGGCAACGCGCTTGCCTGCGCGCGCGAGCCGGGAGGCGGCGACGCCGCCACCATAGCCAGAGCCTACGACAATGACATCGTAACGGTCCTTGACCGTATCGATCGGGCGCGAAAGGCCGGTCATGATTGCTCCAAATCGGAAAACGAGTGGACGCGAGCACGAGGGCGCATTCGGCGCCAGCCTACTCTTTCCGACAGGAGGTGCAATGCGCTGCGGGCCCAAATGCCCGGGTTAGCGCACCGAGGAGGCCGACACCGACTTCACTGGTTTGCCATCAGCAGGTGGATATTTCGCGAACTGCTGGCCGGAAATATCGCCCTGGAGGGCGTCGGCAAGAATTCGGCCCATGCAGCCATAGGTTACGTCATTGGGATGAAACAGGTCGCGGGCCAAAAGTTGCTGTGGCGTAAACTGCGCGGTTTTCACCATGTGCTTCATGATGGCGAAGCGGCGCAGGATCGGCACCTTACGGCCGGCCGCGATCTCCTGCATCGCCACGACGTAACGGGCAAAGCCGCGGATCTTCTCGGAGCGCGGGAAATACTGCATGTCGAGCAGAACGACGTCGATGTTCTTCTCCTTGAGCTCGTCGATGCCCTTCAGGACGGTCTCGCGGAAGTCGTTGATATCGACGTGGCGCATGGCGTCGTTGACGCCAGTCTGCCAGATTACGAGCGCCGGCCGGCGCGGCAGCACGTCCTTTTTGATCCGAACAAGCATATCGGAGGCGAGCTGACCGCCGACCCCGAGATTCTCGACCGTGATCTTGCGGTCTGGGTAGCGGCGGCGAAGCTCGCTCTGCAGCTTGCGGGGATAGGCGAAGTCGGGCTTGCTGGCGCCGACGCCCTGCGTGCTGGACGAGCCGAGCGCCACGATACGCACCGGCTTGCCGGAACTAACGGCGGAGGCGAGCCGGGGGAGCGGTGCCTTGAAGCGAAGCAGATTCTCCGGGGCCTGGCATCGTTGGCCAGCCCCGGCTTTCGCCGGGGGAGCCATGGTTAGACACGCTGCAGCTGCGAGCGCCAATCCGCAAAGTACTTGCGCAGCGTTTGCGCGAAAGTGATGTCGCTCGGTTCGCGAGTGCGCTGCGCGAGTGCCCATGCCGTACCCCAAAGAATGCTAATACCGATCGCGTTGACGAGGGCCTGCAGGGCGAGCCCGTTGCCAGCTTCGCTCAATACCACCCAGCCGGTAAACGATAGCACGGTACCGAGGCAGAATATCTCGAGGGAATGCCGCCCGCAGTGGCCGATACCCTTGGCCCAGACCCGATTGAGCCATGTGCTTTGAGGTAAGAGTAAGATAATGGCCAAGTAACCGAGAGCGACAATGTGCGCAAGACGCCAAGGACAAAGATACGCCTTGTCAATATTGCCCAGGAGACCGCGCGGAACGATACGCCAGCTCTCCAGGCCGGGGATTTGCGTCCAGGGCGCGGCGACGATGAACCCGAAGAAGACATAAGCCGCCGCGAGCCAGATCAGGGGCTGGGAATAGGGGATGGCACCGCGCCGGCTGAAGGAGGCGGCGAGCGCACCGATGGTGACCAGCAACTGCCAGGCAAACGGGTTGAAGACCCAGCCGTTGGAATGCTGCTGGCTCGGCAGGTTGAGGTGAAAGACGTTGGCGACCGCCCAGATGCCGACCGACATTCCCAAAACCAGCCAGGGCCGGCGCGGCACGAGCCACAGGACGACGGGCAGCCAGAACAGCAGCAGCACGACGTAAAGCGGCAGGATGTTGAGCATGTTCGGCTGGTTGATCAGGCTCGCCGCCAGCACGGCCGAGCGCGCCGGTGCCTCGGCGAACACGTGCACGCCAATGTTGCGCATGTAGCTCGGGTTGGCGAAGACGGCGGCAGCGAGCGTCAGGCCGATCGTGCAGACGATGACCAAGCCCAAGTGCCAGACGTAGATGTCACGCACGCGGTCGAGCACCCTCGAGGTGCCCGCCTTGAAGCCCTGGGCGTCAAAGGTCCGCCCATAGGCCAGCACGGCGGAGAAACCCGCAAGCAGGACGAACGCCTCGGCGGCATCGGCGAAACCGAAGTTGCGCAGCGTGAACCTGGCTAGGAAGTTGTCCGGGATATGGTCGACAAAGATGAAAAGCAGGGCGAGGCCGCGAAAGAAGTCAATTCGCAAGTCTCGCTGTGAGCCCCGGCCAGTGGCACTCATGGGCATTGTCTTTTTTCCAGTTTTAGGAGTGTCCTGAAACGCTAGTGATGCACGTCCGGTGACGCTGGACAACGCGACATTGACGCTAGTGGTTCCCGGCTGAACGGGACCTGAAAATTGCGGCGCCACGAGGACCGGCCGGACGGCCGGAATCGATTTGAGCTGGCGCGTGCAAATTCTGCCGAATTTATCCTGTTAGAGCCACGCCCGACGCCTTGTGTCCGGGCTCGTTGAGTCCCGGCTGGCGCGCGCCGCTCTGCGGATTGCGTGTTCCGCGTTGTTTGCCAAACGGGGTCCTAGCTCAGCGGTAGAGCACCCGGGAAACCGGGAGGTCCGGGGTTCGATTCCCTGTGACTCCTCCAGCGACTAGCTCAGTGGGTAGAGCGCAAGATCTGGAATCTTGTTGTCGTGGGTTCGACTCCCACGTCGCCGACCATGTCCCTGCCAAGGACACTCGCCTGTTAAGCGAGCTTAAAAAGACAAGGGGACGCTGGCCGGCTCCCCGGCCAAACTGCACACCGCCCGAAGCCTCGGCCGACGGCAGGAGCAGGGCGGCAAGCGCCAAGGCGCCTTGTGCCGGAGCGGATACCGCCCGGCCGCAAAGCCGGAGCCCCGGGCACCGGCGCGGCTTCGTCCTCGGACGGGCCGCGGACGCAACCCGGGGTGCATGGCAGCGCGGCGGGGCTACAAGCTCCGGCCCGCCACCTTGACGTGGGGAACGGCCAGCGGACTCTTTTTTGTTTGTTTTTCGTGGCTTGGAGATTGTTATGCGCAAGTTCGGATTTTGGTTCGAGGCCGTCGTTCGCGATGAGGAGCGTGCCTACCTCTATCGCGATGGCCGCTTCGTGCGTCTATTGCAGCCTGGCCGTTTCGTTGCTTTCGATCCGATGCGCCGGCTCGCCGCCGAGACCGTCAAGGTGATGCGCGCCGAGATCACGCCCGAGCGCGCGCTGCTGCTGCAGAAGACGCACCGGCCGGTCGCCGAGCAGAACTTCGAGATCGTGCACGTGGGCCCGAACGAGGTAGCGATCGTCTCCTTCGACGGCGAGCCCAAGCACCTCTTGCTGCCCAACACCACGCGCGCCTTCTGGCGCACGCTGACCCGGGTGGACGTTGAGCGGATCGATGCGGCGACCGAAATGCGCATCGCCAAGCGCCATCTCGACCAGCTCGACACCGCGCGCGCCGGCTCGGCCGTTGTGCAGGCGATCGTCGAGGCGCACGAGGCCGGTCTGTTGATGGTCGACGGCGAGCTCAAGGAGCGGCTGGCGCCGGGCCGACATGCCTTCTGGCAGATCGGCCGCACGGTCAAGATCGTGAAGATCGATCTGCGTCCGCAGCCCCTGGAGATCACCGCCCAGGAGATCCTGACCAAGGACCGCGTCGGCATCCGCGTGACGCTGACCGCGTTCTTGAAGATCGTCGATCCGGAAAAGGCGGCGCTCGCCACCGGTGACGTGGGGGGAACGCTCTACCGGCTGATCCAGTTCGCGATCCGTGAGGCGGTCGCAACCCGGACGCTGGATGAGATCCTCGCCGCGCGCGACACCATCGACAAGGAGGTACGCGCGTTCGTTTCCGGGCGTGCACGCGAGCTCGGCGCGGAGGTCGGCGAGATCGGCGTCAAGGACGTGATCCTGCCGGGCGACGTGCGCGAGCTATTGAACAAGGTCGTGGAGGCGGAGCGGGTGGCGAAGGCCAATCTCATCCGCCGCCAGGAGGAGACGGCGGCGACGCGCTCGCTGCTCAACACCTCCAAGCTGATGGAGGACAACCCTCTGCTCATGCGCTTGAAGGAGCTCGAGGCGCTGGAGAAGCTGGTGGAGAAGGTCGGACGCATCGACCTGCACACCGGCGCAGGCGCGGGCGGCTTCGATGCGCTGTTGCAGAACCTCTACAAGCTCGGCCGCGACAAGGACGAGCCGAAGTCCTGAGAAGACGGTGTCAGGCTTTCAATCGAAGGCCTGACACTTTTCTTCGCCAAATCGATTCTTCGATCGCGCCAATAATCGCGCTGATACCCGCAGGTTGCGATGCCGGGCAAAATCGGCTCTCATCGACCGCGATCTTACGATGGGAGCACGATCGCATGGCCACCAACGACGGCGAAGAGATCCCCGAGCCAAAAGTTGGCCTGTCGCGCGCGGAGAAAAGCCACGTCAAAGGCGGCACGCGCCTGCGCGCCGTCGTAGTCTACGAGATCATCCGCACCGAGGGCGAAGGCGAGCTCGGGCGCACATTCCCGGCGCTGTGGTGGTCGGGCCTCGCCGCCGGAATCTCCATCGGCTTTTCGTTCCTCACCGAAGCCGTGCTCGCCGCGCACCTTCCCGACTTCGAATGGAAGGACATCATCGCCAAGCTCGGCTATGCCGTCGGCTTTCTCATCGTCATTCTCGGCCGCCAGCAGCTTTTCACCGAGAACACGCTGACGGCGGTGCTTCCCGTCATCACGCGGCGCAGCTTGAACTGGTTCCTGGGCATGCTGCGGCTGTGGACGATCGTGCTCGTCGCCAACGTCGTTGGATGCCTGATCTTCGCGTTCGCCGTTTCAAGCACGCAAATGTTCTCGCCGGATGTGACCGCCGAGCTGCACGCGATCGAGCAGGCGGTCATGTCGAATACGCCGTGGCAGATGTTCATCAAGGGAATCGGTGCAGGATGGATTATCGCCGCGCTCGTCTGGATGATGCCGTCGTCCGAAGGCGCCGAGTTCGTCGTTATCGGCCTGATGACGTACCTCATCGCGCTGTGCGGCTTCACCCACGTGGTCGCCGGTTCGGCCGAGGCGCTTTTCGGCGTGCTCACCGGAGACATCACGCTGTCGAAGGCCGTGTTCGGGTTCTTCCTGCCGACGCTCGCCGGCAACGTCTGCGGCGGCACGGTGCTGTTTGCCGTGTTGAGCTATGCGCAGGTGCGCACCGAGATCAAGGAATGACGCCTTAGATCCCGTAGACGACAGCGCCGCCCGTGAGCCCGGCGCCAGCAGCGCACATCAGGACCTTAGCGCCCGGCTGCAGGCGCTCGCGCGCGGCAAGCGACAGCGAGAACGGGATCGTCGCTGCCGAGCTGTTGGCGTAGCCGGCGACTGTGGAGATCATTTTCTCTTCCGGGATCGCGAGCTGGTGAGCAGCCGCCGCCATCATCCGGGCATTCGCTTGATGCGGCACGAAGACATCGATGTCGTCTGCCGTAAGACCGGCCTGGTCGAGGGCATCACGCGCCGTCTGCACCATCAGCGCGACGGCCTTGGTGAACACTGTGCGGCCGTCGGCAATGGTCATCAGGAATTCTTCGGCCGGCACGTCGGGCGCGAACGGCCGGCGGCTGCCTCCGGCCGCGATCTTGATGAGGTCGTAGCCAGATCCTTCGGTGGCGAGCTTGGCTCCGAGCACGCCGACGCCGGAACGCTCGGACGGCGCCAGCATCACCGCACCGGCCGCATCGGAGAACAGGATGCCGCTGGCGCGATCGGCGAAGTTGATGCGGCGGGAGAGAACATTTGCGGCAACGACCAGCGTCGGCGCACCCTGCGTGCGCACGAAGGCGTCGGCCAGCGTCAGAGAATAGAGGAAGCCCCCGCAGGCGCCCGCCATGTCGATGCCGCCCGCCCCCGCGAGACCCAGGCGATGCGACAGCAGCGGCGCGGAAGGGGGAAGCGGGTTGTCCGGCGTGCTGGTTGCCAGCAGCACAAGGCCGACCCGCGCGCGGTCGATGCCGGCCTCGCGCAGCGCCATCTCTCCCGCCTCGGTCGCCATATCGGTCAGCGCCTCGCCGTCGGCGACATAGCGGCGCTCGTGAATGCCCGTGCGCCGCGCAATCCAGCCGCGCTCGAGCTTGAGCAGGTCCTCCAGCTCGGCGTTGGGCACGCGCCGGGACGGTGCATAGTGACCGAGACCGATGATCTCAGAGGCCATCAAAACCACTCCAAGAAGCCGGCTATTGCGCCAGCGAGTCCGCGCCGGCGCTGATCGCCTCGTAGATCACGTCGAGTTCGTCGGCGGTCGTGCAATAGGGCGGCATCACGTAGACAGTGTTTCCGAGCGGTCGCAGCAGCACGCCGCGATCGAGGAAGAAGCGATAGAGCCTGGGGCCGACCTCGGCCAGATAGCCGCTGTCGCGCACCTCCAGCTCCAGTGCCGTGATCGTCCCCAGACGGCGCACCGCCTTGAAGCGCGGATCGGAGCGGAAGGCGGCAAGCCGGTCCGCCTGATGCTGGCCGAGTGTCGCGATACGCTCAGCGACGGGCTCGCGCTTCCAGACTTCTAGATTGGCGGCGGCGGCCGCACAGGCGATCGGGTTCGCCGTGAACGAGCTGGAATGAAAGAAGGTCTTGGCGCGGTCTGTCGACAAATGCCCCTCGAAGATTGCGCTCGAGCACAGCGTCGCCGCGAGCGGCATCGCGCCGCCGGTGAGCCCCTTCGCCAGGCACATAATGTCGGGCGTGACGCCGGCCTGCTCGCAGGCGAACAGCGTGCCCGTCCGGCCCCAGCCGGTCATCACCTCGTCGGCTATGAGCAAAACGCCGTGACGGTCGCAGACGCGCTTCAGGTCTTCGAGAACCGTCGGCGAATAGACCAGCATCCCGCCCGCGCCGAGGATCAAGGGCTCGATGACGAGGGCGGCAACGTCGCCTTCTGCGCACACCGCCTCAACCACATCGAGAGCGTCGCGCTCATGGCCGTTGCCCGGAAATGGGATGCGACCCACCTCGAACAGCAGCGGCTCGTAGGCCGCATTGAAGACGCCGCGCGCGCCGACCGACATGGTGCCGATGGTATCGCCGTGATAGCCGTGCTCGAGCGCGAGGATGCGATGGCGCGGCTCGCCGATGTTGCGCCAATAGCCGAGCGCCATCTTGAGCGCGACCTCGACCGAGGTGGAGCCGCTGTCGGAAAAGAAGACGTGCGCGAGCCCCTTGGGCGCGACGTCGAGAAGGCCGCGGGCGACGCGCTCGGCGGGCGCATGCGTGAAGCCCGCAAAGATGACCTGATCGAGCGTGTCGGCCTGCTCCTTGATGGCCGCCATGATCGGCGGATAGCAGTGGCCGTGCGTCGTGACCCACCACGACGAGATGCCATCGAGAATGCGGGTCCCCGTCGGCGTCTCGAGCCACGCACCTTGCGCGCGCGCCACCTCGATCATGTCCGGTTGCAGCATGTGCTGCGTGAAGGGATGCCAGACCGGCGAGCGGGGCTTGGTCACGATGCGGCAGCCTCGAGGAAGTCAGCGGTGGTGAAGCTCTGGTGAAACACGGAACGCAGCGACTCGGCGTTGAGGGGATCAACATACGGCATGCGACCGAGATGGCGAACGCCGCCCATCTCTGCGATCGTGCGCTCGGTGTCGGCCACCTCGTCGCCGACAAAGGCAACGCCCATAAGAACAATGCCGCGTGCCCGCAAGGCCTCGATCGACAAAAGCGTGTGATTAATAGTCCCGAGCCGAGTCGCGGCGCACAAGACTACCGGTGCCGCCCATCGCGCAATCGCCTCGATCTGCAGGATGCGCCGCGTCAGTGGCACCAAAAGACCACCGGCCGGCTCGATGACGAGCGGGCGCGGCGTTGCGGGTGGAACCAGGCTGTCGACATCGATCTCGATACTGTCGCGCTCGGCGGCAAGATGAGGCGAGGCGGGGGTGTTGAGGCGGTAGACCTCGGGAAGGATGCGATCAGGAGCCAACCCCGACAGCCGCCGCACGACGTCTGAATCGGTCTCGCCTGCGAGCCCCGACTGCACCGGCTTCCAATAGTAGCCGTCGAGCGCACCCGTAAGCGCGGCAGAGACCACCGTCTTGCCGATGCCGGTATCGGTGCCGGCAACGATCAGGCGCGCGCTCGCGGACATCATGGGCTGAGCCTTTTGAGCTCCTCGGCCAGCGCCGCGGTCATATCGTCGACCTGGGATTGATCGACATTGAGCGTCAGCGACAGTCGCAAACGCGCGGTACCTTCCGGCACCGTCGGCGGTCGCACCGCGCGGATATCGAAGCCGCGCCCCTGCAAGGCTGACGCAAGCTCGACGGCGCGATCGGCCGAGCCGACGATCACCGGCTGGATCTGAGTGCCGGAGACGGGGAGGCCACACCGCTCGCTGAGCCTGGCGCCTGCGTGAGCGACCAGCGCCTGCAGCTTCTCGCGCCGCACTGCATCGAAGCGGCACATGAAGAGTGACGCGCGCACCAGCGCGGCAACCATCGGCGAAGGCGCCGTTGCATAGATGAAGGGGCGGCAGCGATTGACGAGGAAATCGGAGAGGATGCGCGGGCCGAGCACGAGCGCACCCATCACGCCCAGCGCCTTGCCGCAGGTGTGCAGGGTCACGACGTTCTCGCGGCCTTCGAACTCCGCGCCGAGGCCGCGACCCTCGCGGCCGTAGACGCCCGTCGCGTGCGCCTCGTCGATCAGCAGCATGGCGCTGTGGCGGTCGGCGATGGCGACGAGATCGGCGAGCGGCGCGCGATCGCCGTCCATGCTGTAGAGGCTTTCCACCGCGATCCAGGGCGTGCCCGTGGCGCCGGCCTTGCGCCAGTCGGTGATGGCGTCGTCGACGGCCTGGGCGTCGTTGTGGGGAACCTCGGCGCGCTCGGCTTTGCCTGCGCGCATGCCGTCGTGGGCGCTGGCGTGGATCAACGCGTCGTAGACGATGAGATCGCCGCGCTGCGGCAGCGTCGAGAGCAAGGCGACGTTGGCCATGAAGCCGCTACCGAAGAACAGCGCACTCTCCGCACCGAAGAAGGCGGCCGCCTCCGCTTCCAGCGCCTCGTGCTCACGGTGATTGCCGCGCAATAGCCGCGAGCCGCCCGATCCGATCGGCACGCCGCGCTCCAGCGCGGCGCGTGCGGCGTCGGCGAGCTCGGGCGCAGATGCCAGACCCAGATAATCATTGGAAGCGAAATCGAGCCCGACGCGTGGCGCCAGCGACCGGTGACGGCCGCGACGCGTTAACGCTTCGAGCGCGCGCTCATGACTCTTATGCATCATGCCCATTGCCCGAGCGCGGCTCGCGCTCGAGCGGCTTCAGGCCGAGCTTGGCGAACAGCAGCGCGTCGGCATCCTCATCCGGATTGCCGGCCGTCAACAACGTGTCACCGACGAAGATCGAGTTGGCGCCGGCAAAGAAGCACAGCGCCTGCGTCGCCTCGTCCATCTCGGTGCGGCCGGCGGACAGGCGGACGTACGATTTGGGCATCAGGATGCGCGCCAGCGCGATGGTGCGGACGAAATCGATGGAATCGATGGGCTCGGCGTCGGCGAGCGGCGTGCCCGGGATGGCGATCAGCATGTTGATCGGCACGCTCTCGGGGTGCTGGGGCAGGTTGGCCAGCGTCAGCAACATGTCGACGCGGTCAACGGGCTTCTCGCCCATGCCGACGATGCCGCCGCAGCA
>Ga0209347_1004389_pt1 | contig 14718 bp, 19 predicted proteins | sample AutmiccommuBRH23_FD_187382 | JGI IMG/M metagenome (GOLD analysis project Ga0209347, IMG submission 187382) | Deep subsurface microbial communities from Mt. Terri, Switzerland - Autotrophic microbial communities BRH/23 (SPAdes) (version 2) | ecosystem: Environmental > Aquatic > Deep subsurface >... | reverse complement strand
ACAAATCGCCGGGAGGAACCATATTGAGCTGAGCGGATCTGACGTCCCCTCACGCTAGAAGCGTACCCGCACGGCCGCCTTGGCGCCGCCGGATTGGTCACCGTTACCTTCCATGCCATAGAGCAGGGTCAGGTCGATATCCCAGTTGAACTCTGTGGCCTGCTGCCGGTTTATCGGACACGAAGTTAAGCTAATCCCACCTTGGTTTCAAAGTCATTGGGGCTGAGATAGCCCAGTGTCGAGTGGCGGCGTTTCGGATTGTAGAAGCGCTCGATGTAATCGAACACATTCGCTCTGGCGTCGTTCCTGGTGCGATAGACCTTCCGTGCTGTTCTCTCCGTTTTCAGCGATGAGAAGAAGCTCTCCATCGCGGCGTTGTCCCAGACATTTCCGAAGCGGCTCATCGAGCAAGTGATACCGTGGTCACCCATGAGGCGCTGGAACTGCTCGCTCGTGTATTGGCTTCCCTGATCGGAATGATGCAGGAGCGCATCTGGTTTTCCCCGACGCCAGATCGCCATGATCAGCGCATCTGTGACGAGTTGGGCCGTCATGTTGGCATTCATCGACCAGCCGACGACACGGCGTGAGAACAGGTCAATGACGGCCGCGACATACAGCCAGCCTTCTGCGGTCCAGATATATGTGAAGTCGGCCACCCATTTCTGGTTCGGCCGCTCTGCCCTGAACTGACGGTCCAGCACGTTCGGCATGATAACGGCGCGGTCACCGGCATCCTTTTGGCAAGCCACGTCGTCTCGGTCTGGCCCTGAGCGCATTCAAACGCATCAGCCGCTCAATACGATGGAGGCCACAGGATAACCCTTCTTCCAACACGTCGTGCGATACGCGGCGAGCACCATAAGTGCGGTCGCTGGATTTGAAGCTCTGCGTGATCTTGTCCAGCAGAACCTCATCATAGCGGGCGCGTTCGCTCGGAGAACGATTGAGCCAGGCATGGAAACCTGAACGAGAAACCCCAGGGCTTCGCAGAGCCATGCCACCGGCCAGATCGAACGGTGCTTTGCCAGGGACGCGAACTTCATATCGCGTCCCTGGCAAAGTAGGCTGCGGCGTTCCGCCGGGCAATCGATTCACTGGATCGATTGCTCTTCCGGCTTCAATTTAGGATGTCGCGCTCCGCCTTCAGCTTGGCGACTTCACGACGGAGCCGCTCGATCTCAAGCTGCTCCGGCTTCATCTGGCCTTTTCCAGGAAAGGACTGGCTGGGATCGTCCCCGTATTCCCGAACCCATTTGCGCAACACATTCTCGTGGACATCAAGGTCACGGGCAGCTTGGGCAACAGTGACCCCACGTTCCCTGACCAGCTTCACCGCTTCAAGCTTATACTCGCGGCTGAATACTCGTCTTTGCATTCATGCTCTCCGGTTTCAGGAGGAACACCTTAACTCGATGTCCATGAAACCGGCAGCAGGCCAGTCCAATATGCTCAAACGTATGGTGGGCCTCACTCCGCTCGCCTGGCGCCAGCTCCGGGTGTCCGGTGAAACTGCGAAGACCCGCACGGTGTCACGACTGCATCGAAGACGGCCCCAACATTGGAGCAATGCATCGTAGACGTCCTGCCGCAGGCGCCGCTGTAGGGCGGCTACTCGCTAACCGGCGGTAAGACTAGACGCCGAGACTATTGCTTTATCCGAAACAGTGAACTGTGAACGCCGCTCGTTCTCATCAACGGCGGCTTCCACCATCTTCAATTTCGGATCGGGGCTCATCCCGGCCGACATTCACGGGAGCGCATCATGAAACTCTACCATCATCCCTTATCCGGGCATGCGCACAGGGCGCGCCTGTTCCTGTCACTACTAGATTTGCCGCATGACCTGATCGAGGTAGATCTCGCCACCGGCGCGCACAAGAAGCCGGACTTCCTGCGCCTCAATCCGTTCGGCCAGGTGCCGGTGCTCGAAGACGACGGGGCCATCGTCACCGATTCCAATGCCATCCTCGTCTATCTGGCCAAGAAGGCCGGGCGGACGGACTGGCTGCCGGAAGACGCTTTCGCCGCAGCCGCCGTCCAGCGCTGGCTTTCGGTTGCCGCGGGCGAAATCGCCTATGGTCCGGCCGCAGCCCGGCTGATCACAGTTTTCGGGGCGAAGTTCAATCCGGACGAAGTTATCGGCCGGGCCCACACGCTTCTCCAACGTCTTGAAGCCCAGCTTGCCAATCAGGACTGGCTGGTGGGGGGCCACCCGACGATCGCCGATATCGCTCTTTACAGCTATGTCGCCCGCGCACCGGAAGGCAATGTGGATCTTGGCGCCTACCCTGCCGTCAACCGGTTCCTACGCCGCATAGAGGCACTCCCGGGCTTCGTGCCCTTCCTCGAAACGCGCGCCGGCCTGTCCGCCGCGTGAAGTCTGCAGGGGGAGCGCCTTCGGGGCTCCCCGCCACCCTTGTGCACGGGAGACGGTCATGAGCGAGAAGCTTCAACTATTAGAGACATGGCATGAGGGAGAACGTCGACTGCAGGAGCATCTGGGCGTGGCGGAGCGTATGGCTTCGGTCGGTGCGCGAGTGGTGCGGGATTTCATGCCGGACCAGCACCGCATGTTTTACGCCCAATTGCCCTTCATTGTGCTCGGTAGCGTCGATGAACGGGGCGAAGCCTGGGCAACGCTCATCGAAGGGCAGCCGGGCTTCATGACCTCGCCGTCTCCGACCCTTCTCGACATCGGCGCGATACCTGACGCCCGCGACCCGGCAGCTGAAGGCATCTCGAGCGGCAAGGCGGTGGGGCTTCTCGGCATCGAGATGCACACACGCCGGCGCAACCGCATGAACGGCATCGTCTCGGCAGCGGATGGCAAGGTCCGCGTGGAGGTGGACCAGAGTTTTGGCAACTGCCCGCGCTATATTCAGCTGCGCGATTTTCATTTTGCCCGAGAGCCTGATCAGGTGTCGAAGGGGCCGGTGGAGACCCTCGCAGCCCTTGATGCCGACGCACGCGCCCTGATCAGCCAGGCCGATGCCTTCTTCGTCGCCTCCTATGCCGATCGCGAAGCCCGTCGACAGGTCGATGTCTCGCATCGTGGCGGCAAGGCCGGCTTCGTGCGCGTCGGGCAGGACGGGGTTCTGACCGTGCCGGACTTCGACGGCAATCTGTTCTTTTCGACGCTTGGCAATATTCTCCTCAACGGCAAGGCCGGGCTGGTCTTCATCGACTTTGCCACGGGCGACCTCTTGCAGATGACCGGAGATGCCGAAGTCATCCTCGATTCACCGGAAATTGCCGCTTTCCAGGGCACCGAGCGGTTATGGACCTTTGCGCCGCGCCGGATCGTGCGCCGGCGCGCAGCCCTTGCGCTGCGCTTTGCTTTTGCACCGAATGGCTGGTCGCCGAGTTCGTTGATGACCGGTGACTGGGGCCAGGCGGCAGAGCGCCTGAAGGCCGCCACGCGCCAAGACGCGTGGCAAGGTCTGGCGGTTACCAAGATCGTCGATGAAGGTGCGTCGATTCGCTCCTTCTACCTGAAACCCGCAGATGGCACGGGTCTCCTCCCGCATCTGGCCGGCCAGCACCTGCCGATCCGCATTCGTCTCCCCGGAGCCGACTCACCGATCTTTCGAACCTACACCCTGTCGGCGGCCCCCTCTGATGGCATCTACCGGATCAGTGTCCGGCGCGAGGGGCTCGCCTCGACGCATCTGCATGATGCGGTGCGGGTCGGCGATGTCATCGAGGCGCGGACGCCAGCCGGTGCCTTCACCATCGATGCCCATGCCGCCCGTCCGGCCGTGCTTCTGGCGGGCGGCGTCGGCATCACCCCCTTGCTCGCCATGCTGCGGCACGTCGTCTACGAGGGACTGCGCCGACAGCGCATGCGCCCGGTCATCCTCCTTCAGGCGGCCCGGTCCAGCCATGACCGCGCGTTCGACACGGAGATCGGCGAACTCGTGGCGGCCGGGCGCGGTGTAATTCGGCTGGTCCGGGTGCTGAGCGACACGCAGGGTGCTGAAGAGGGCGTCGACTACGATGCGGCAGGTCGCATCGACATGGCGCTTCTGACCCGCCACCTGCCGTTTGACGATTACGACTTTTACGTCTGCGGACCGGCGCCGTTCACCCAGTCGCTCTATGACGGGCTGCGCACCTATGCGGTAGCCGATCATCGCATTCATGCCGAAGCTTTTGGTGCCGCCTCGCTTGAACGGTATCCCGATGCGGGCACTGTGGCTCCGGTAAGGCCAGCCCCGTCGACACAACCGGTACCTGTCCTGTTTGCCACATCGCTGAAGGAAGCCCGCTGGACGCCCGGTTCCGGTAGCCTGCTGGAGCTGGCCGAAGCCCGGGGTCTCGATCCTGCCTTCAGCTGCCGCGCCGGCTCCTGCGGCACCTGCCGCACCAAGTTGCTGGCCGGCACCGTGACCTACCCAACGGAGCCGACGGCCCGCATTGGCGAGGGCGGGGTGCTGCTGTGCTCGGCCGTGCCCGCCGCATTTGAGGGCGAAGCGGATAACCGCATCGAGCTTGCGCTCTGACGGCTGCCGCCCATCGATTGATGCAGCCTGAGCAACAGTCACTTCCGCCGTTTGACCGTTCATGGTGTAGCGCAAACGGTTCGTCTTGAAGGCGTGGAGGAAATGGTTCCTCACGCCAAACGTAAGGAGAAAGACATGTCACGCATTGTAACGCCCGCCCGCATCGAAGACGCACCGGAAGCTTCGCGCCCAGTGCTCGAAGCCATCCAGATGCAGATCGGCTCCGTTCCCAATATCTTCCGCCTCGTGTCGAACAGCCCGGCGGCCCTCAACGGTCTGACCGGGCTGCAGGGGGCGCTTGGCAAGGGAAAGCTTTTGCCCGCCACCCGCGAGCGGATCGCGCTTGCCATGGCCGAAGTGAACGGCTGCGATAACTGCCTGTCGGCCCATACCTATACCGGCTCGAAGTTCGCCAAGCTGGACGACCGCGAAATCCTGGCCAATCGCCAGGGCACATCCCTCGATGCAAAAGCTGCGGCCGCCGTGGAATTTTCCCGCGCGCTAACGCTGTCGCGCGGTGCCGTTACCGTTGCCGCGATCGAAACAGTGCGAGCGGCAGGCTACAGTGATGCGGAAATCCTCGAAATCATCGCCCATGTCGCGCTCAATACCTTCACCAACTATGTCAACGAGGCACTGGGTACCGAGATCGATTTCCCCCGGATTGCCGCCCTTGCCGCCTGAAGGCGAAGGGCGGTCTCCGCTTTGCCGGTTCCGTCCTTCCCTCCTTCCCCTTTCAACAAGGATCACCCCGATGTCCCGCCCGCCCCTGCCCCCCTTCACCGAACAGTCCGCCATCGAAAAGGTGCGCCTTGCCGAAGACGGCTGGAACAGCCGCGATGCGTCCAAGGTCGCGCTTGCCTATACGCTTGACACCCGCTGGCGCAACCGCGCCGAATTCCTGACCGGCCGCGCCGAAGCAGAGGCCTTTTTGACACGCAAGTGGAACAGGGAACTGGACTACCGCCTGATCAAGGAACTGTGGGCATACCAGGACAACCGCATTGCCGTGCGTTATGCCTATGAATACCGCGACGACAGCGGCCACTGGTTTCGCGCCTATGGCAACGAGAACTGGGAATTTGCCGAGGATGGCCTGATGCGCGCGCGCCATGCCAGCATCAATGAGCAGCCGATTGCGGAAGCGGATCGCAAATTCCTCTGGCCGCTTGGCCGGCGTCCGGACGATCACCCGGGCCTCAGCCATTTCGGCTTCTAAGGCAGGGAAGGCTCTCTCCATGGGTCAGTTCAAGCTCGATGCACGGGCGCGTCTTTCCATCGACATTGCGCTCGCCGCCGCCAGTGGCGATGGCGAGCGCCTAAGTCGCGGAGAACAGGCGGCACGCGCCCTCGGGCTGACAGGTGCGGAGCTGGACGCGCTGCGCAAAGGCTCAAGCTTCGACTTTCAACTGTCGCGGGCGATCGGGCTTGCGCTTGTGCCGGATGCCGATAGCCGGGACCGTGCGCGGCGCGCCGGTCTCGACGAGCAGGCCTGTGCGGCCATCGAGGCCTTTGCGACAGACCAGGCTGGCAACCGGACTTGAGGCTCTGGCCCGGTTCCAAGCCACGCGACCGTGCCGCTTTCCGGCTGGCGCAAGAGGGCGATCGATGCAAATGTGGCCGCAGGGGCGTCAGGGGAAAGACCATGGACCGATGGCAAGCGATGCGGATCTTCGTCAAGGTGGCGGAGACCGAGAGTTTTGCCGAGACAGCACGGCATATGAACATGAGCGCGCCGGCCGTGACCCGAGCAGTTGCAGCACTTGAGGATCTAATCGGGGCCCGCCTCTTCGTGCGCACCACCCGCTCGGTGAAGATGACGGAGGCGGGAGGCCGCTATCTTGGCGACTGCCGGCGCATCCTCGCCGACATTGCCGAGGCCGAGGCAATCGCCGGCGGCACCTATGCCAGCCGACCGGAACGCTTGCCATTACGGCATCCGCGCTCTTCGGGCAGATGTATGTGCTGCCCATCGTGATCGGCTATCTCAACGCCTATCCCGGCGTGCGAGCTCGAACGCTTTTTGTCGACCGCCCCATCAACATGATCGAGGAGGGTGTGGATGTGGCCGTGCGCATCGGCCACCTGCCCGATTCCGGTTTTACCGCCGTCAAGGTGGGCACCGTCCGGCATGTGGTCTGCGGCGCGCCGCGCTATTTCGAGCAGCATGGCGTCCCGGCCACCCCCGCCGATTTGCGGGATCACCGCATCGCCGTGCCGACCAGCGCCTGGGCCTCGCCGGAATGGCGTTTTGTCGGTGATCAGAAGGTAACGATCACGCCGACCCTCCAGTGCAACACCAACGAGGCAGCCATCACTGCGGCCCGACAGGGCTTTGGTCTCACCCGCGTCCTGCATTACCAGATCGGCCCGGCGCTGGTTTCCGGCGAGCTGCAGATCGTGCTCGGCGACCATGAGGAGCCGCCGCTTCCCATTCACCTCCTCTACCCGGAAGGCAGAAGCGCGCCCGCCAAGGTCCGCGCCTTTATCGACATGGCCGTACCCATCCTCAGGGACAACAGGCTGCTGAACTAAGGCTTTTTCCGCAAGCGCGGTCTTTCACACTCAGACAGGCGCAAGCGCGATCCGCTCCAGGATGAGATCGAGCAGTGCCCGAAGGCGCGGCAGGCGCTTCAGGTCCCGGTGATAGCCGATCCAGGTCTCGCGCGGTGGCGGCTCTGTGCCGAGATTCACCAAGCGGATTCCGGGGGTAACATTGGCAAGCGGCCGGGGAAGCACGGCAAAGCCGGCACCGAGCGCACAGAGCCGCGCCTGCACCTCGCGATTGTTGCTGCGGCAGACGACCGTTGCCCGGGGAAGCGCCTGCGTCACCCAGCTCACATCGGGCATGCCGCCGAAGGCCGTGTCCATCAGGATCAGCGGACAGCCGTCGCCGTCGCCAAGAGCAGGTGTCGCATGGCTCTGCGCGGCGTAGAGGCCATAGGGAATGCTCACCAGCTTTCGGGCAATCACTTCCGGCTCGTCGAAGGGCGTGATGCGCATGACGAGATCCGCCTCCCGGCGCGACAGGCTGTAGAGACGCGGGTCAGTGAGTAGTACGACGGTTACGTTCGGGTGGAGTCGGCTGAACTCCGCCAGAACGGGGCTCAGCACGGTCGTACCGAACCAGTCGGAACAGGAAAGGCGCAACAGGCCATCGAGACCTCCTACGCTACCCGCCAGCTCGCGCTGCATGGCATGGGCTTCCTCCTCCATACGCAGCGCGTGCGCAAAGAGCGCTTGGCCCTCGTCGGTCAGCACGAAGCCGTCGCTTGTGCGCTGGAAAAGGCTCGCGCCCGCCGCCTGCTCCAGCGCGCGCAACCGCCGGCCCATGGTCGTCTGCTTCAGGCGCCGGGCGGCAGCCCCCAGCGTGCCTTCGCGGGCAATCGCCAGAAAGATCGGAAGGTCGCTCCATTCGAGATCGCGCAACGGATACCCCATGCAAATCTGCACGCGCTTCGTGCAATACTTATGATCGTCATGCAGCTTTGTTGAGCACATATTCGTCTCAGCAACAAGGAGAGTGCCATGACACGCAACACACAAACCATGAAGGCCGCCCTCGTCGAAACCAATGACGGCGCGTTTCGCTTGGCGGAGATCGCCCGTCCCACGCCGAACCTCGGCGAGGTTCTTGTGCGCATCCACGCCAGCGGCGTCAATCCGCTCGATACCAAGATCCGGGCCGGCGCCGCAGCCCATGCCCGGCATCCGCTGCCAGCCGTTCTGGGCATTGACCTCGCCGGCGTGGTCGAGGTGGTCGCGCCGGATGTCACGACCTTTCGCCCCGGCGATGCCGTCTATGGCATGACCGGCGGCGTCGGCGGCATTCAGGGAACGCTGGCGGAATATGCATCGGTCGATGCGAAACTTCTCGCGTTGAAGCCCGCCAACCTGACGATGCGCGAGGCAGCTGCACTGCCGCTCGTCACCATCACCGCCTGGGAAGGTCTCGTGGATCGCGCCCGCGTTCAACCCGGCCGGACCTTACTCGTGCAGGGCGGCGCTGGCGGGGTCGGTCATGTGGCCGTTCAGTTGGGCGTCGCATTCGGCGCCAAGGTATTCGCCACCGACAGCGCTGGCAAGGCCGACTTCATCCGTTCGATGGGAGCAATGCCCATCGACTATGCGACGGAAAAGCTTGAGAACTACGTGGCGCGTCACACCGGCGGCGAGGGTTTTGACCTCGTCTATGATACCGGTGGCGGCGCCGTTCTCGACGCCTCCTTCCAGGCCGTCAAGCGCTTCGGCCATGTCGTCAGCTGCCTTGGCTGGGGCACGCATGCGCTAGCGCCTCTTTCATTCAAGGCAGGCACATATTCCGGTGTCTTTACCCTGGCTCCGCTTCTCAACGGGACTGGCCGCGGCCATTATGGCGAGATCCTGCGGGAGGCCGCAGCCCTGGTCGAAGCCGGCAAGCTCGTTCCGCGGCTCGATCCCAGAACCTTTGCGATCGATGCGGTGACGGAGGCCCACGCGGCGCTTGCCGATGGCAGCGCCGCCGGCAAGATCGTCGTGTCCATCGCCGACGCGGCCTGATGCGGTCAGAGAAAACAGGAGCAAATCCATGAAGACCTGGTTCATTACAGGCGCATCGCGCGGCTTTGGCGCACACATCGCCGAAAAAGCGCTGGCGCGCGGCGACACTGTCGTCGCGACCGCCCGCAATCCCCAATCGATCATCGATCGGTTGGGGCCAAGTGACAAGCTACTCGCAGTCGCACTCGACGTGAACAACCCTGCGCAGGCAGAGTCGGCGGCCTATCAGGCCCATGACCGCTTCGGTTGCATCGACGTGCTCGTCAACAATGCGGGATATGGGCTGGTCTCCGCCGTGGAAGAAGCAAGCGCGGAAGAGGTGGAGGCGCTGTTCCGCACCAATGTATTTGGCCTGCTTGCCGTCACCCGCGCCATTCTTCCTGGGATGCGCAGACAACGTTCGGGCCGGATCCTCAACTTTTCGTCGATTGGCGGCTATCGTGCAGGGGCCGGCTTCGGCATCTATTCAGCCACCAAATTCGCCATCGAGGCTCTGTCAGAATCGCTGCGCACCGAACTCGCTCCACTCGGCATCGACGTCACTGCCATAGAGCCGGGCTATTTCCGCACCGATTTCTTGGACACCACGTCCCTGCGCATCGGGAAGAATACGATCGCCGACTATGCCGCGACCGCCGGCGCCGTGCGCGATCGAGTGGCGGCGATGAACCAGCGACAGCCCGGCAATCCGGACAGGCTGGCCCAAGTCGTCTTGGAGCTGGCCGATGCGCCGGAGTCCCCGGTACGCCTGCCACTGGGAAGCGACACCATTGCGGCCATCGAAGCAAAACACCGATCCGATGCCGCGATCATCGAAGCTTGGCGCAATGTCTCGGTCTCGACCGACTTTTCGCAGCCCTGAAAACGACCTGTAACGGCAATTCCGCCGCGACCCCTCGAAGGTCGTCAAGCACGACTTTCATTATCAATGGAGCGAAGACGATTTCAGACCGATCCGACGTCATTGAAGTGCTTGCCCGCTATGTCCGCGCCGCCGATCATCGCGATCCCAAGGCGATGGCAGGTATCTTTTTGCCAGATGCTACGGTGGAAATCTTCTATAGCAATCGCGGCGCCCATTCCAAGTTGGGCGAACTGTCGGGCTCCGAGACCATCGGCAACGCCGTACGCGACATGATGCCACCGCATCCAGAGCGCGGCTGGAGCCACCACACGACTTTGACCACATCGTCACCATTGACGGCGACGAGGCCACGATCGACGCGCAGTTCATCGTCTACAACACCGTCGGGCTGGAACGGCCCGTCGGCGGATGGCCGGCTGGTGCCAGCGGCGCTCAGGGTACGATAACGCCAATCGAATCCGGCTATTACCGGCCGCGCCTGCGCCGGATGAACGGGGTCTGGCGCATCGCCCGACATGTGATCGTCCACGACCTGCCCATGGCGTTTCCGAGCGCCTAGCAGCCAAGCACGGGCAGACGCTCGAACTGAGACAATGAGATTCCTAGAACTACGCATCAGGCGCTTGTGAACACCGGAGATTCCCTTGAAAGCGATTCAATCCAAGACGTTCGGCGGGCCTGATGTGCTTGCCCTTGCAGACCTGCCAGACCCCGTTCCCGGTCCGGGCGAGATCTCCATTGATGTCAGCCATGCGGCTGTCGGGTTGATCGACATCCTGTTTCGACGCGGCCAGTTCAAGGACGTGGCCGGCATGGCGCAGCCCCTTTCATACCCGGCCTTGAAGTTTCGGGCACAGTGCGTGCGCTCGGGCCAGGCGTCTCCGGTTTCCGGGTCGGCGAGCGGGTGGTTTCTCTCTCCGATGGTTCGGGCACCGGCGGTTATGCCTCGATCTATATCGCGCCAGCGCATATGGTCGTATCGACAGAGGGCTATGACATCGACCCGGCCCTTGTTGTCGCCATGGTCCCGAACATGGCCATGGCCCACGTCGCACTGACCAAGATGGCGCATCTTGAGAAAGGTGAGAGCCTTCTCGTGCATTGGCGCGCTTGGGGGGCTCTCCTCTGGCTTCCCCGGCATGGCCAGGCAGCTCGGCGCGACCAAAATTGTCGGAACGGTTCTTCTCAGCAAACTGAAGGCCGCAGAGAATTCGCAGCTGCCCTATGACCGCATCGTCGATTCCTCCGAATTCCAGTCCGCGCTAGCCGGCGAGACATTCGACGTCGTCATCGATCCGGTTGGCGGGGCCGTCCGATCCGACAGTCTGAAACGGATGCGCCCGGGCAGCCGCATTATCGTCGCCGGCAACGCCAGCGGAGACTAGACGCATGAGGTCAAGTCCAATGATCTCTGGCTTGGCAGCATGTCCATGTCAGGCTTCAATGCGGCTGCCTATTTCGCCACCCATCCGGAGGTCGTCCGCCCGGCGCTCGAGGCGGCGCTCAAGGCGCTCGCTGAGGGACTGGGCGAGATAGTCATCGATCTGCTGCCGCTCAACCAAGCGGAAGCCGCCCACCGAAGGATGGAAACCCGCTCGCTCGACGGCCGGATCGTCCTGGAAATCAATCGCTAGACGCGGGCTTAGAAATCCCGTTCCCGCACATAGACGGGATATTCAGCCTTGGCGGCGTCTGCCGCGTCCGGGTCGATGGACAGCAACAATGCCGGCCTATCCCGGCCCGTATCCCCGAGGGCATTTGCACAGGGATCGAAGGCAAAGCCGCCGCCGCCGAATATCGGCGGCTCGCCGTCTGCCGATCCGACGCGGTTTGAACTCATCACATAGGCTCCACTGACAATGGCCGCCATGGCTCCGGCGGTTTGCCAATAGGCCATGCCACGCCCGGATGCCCTCGGCACAGCGAGCAGATGCGCGCCCTGCCTGCCGAGCGCGCGGGCGCGTTCCGGAAACATCAATTCGGTGCAGAGAAGGACGCCGACTGTCAGGCCTGCGATCACATGCGTGTCGAAACCGGGGATCTCAGGCGCAAACCAGCCATCCTCCTGCCAGCCCTCTTCGGCGGGAAAAAGGTGCTTGTGATGCAGGATGCGATAAACGCCGTTCTCGAGGACGAAGGCCTCATTGGCAAGCCGCCCACGGTGAACCACAGGCCGCGAGGAAATCACCGCCGGGGCAAGTTCCCCAAGCGCTGGGAGAGACTGCGCATGCAGGTCCGCCCACGCCTCGGCGCGGGCGGGATTATAAGGCAGCGTCTTCGGCAACCAGGCTCCGAACGGCATTTCATTGGTGATCAAAATATCAGGCGCAAGGCGGCGGACAGCATCGGCGCAGCCTCGCCATTGCGCGCTGTCGACGAGCAGTCCGTCAGGCCATTCCACCGCGCATGCCGTCACCATGGTCGTCCCCATCGAGAAATGTGGCCGTTCAAACCGCGTCGCAGCCCAGACGCGAATGCAACCCTATCAGGTTCACGGTCGCCCCGCACGAACTGCCCTGTACCTGCTATTCAAGATCGGCGTCGATGCGGATAAACAGCCCTTCGGCATTTGCCTTGATGATGAGCAGGCCAGTCTCGTGGCCGAAATCACCGGTAAAATCCACGCGGAGGCGGACTCTGTTATCGCCGAGATCCTCCATCGATAGATAGCGCGTCACCGTATGGTAGCCCTTGAAGTACCGCTCGACATAGTCGCCGATCCCGGGATGGCCTTCGAAACTGTGCCCGGTCGAGGGATCATCGATCACAGCATCGGCGGTAAACAGCGTCTGGACACGGCTGGCATCGAAGGCGTTCAGCGCCTCAATCAGCGCATTGGCCGCCTTGCGCCAGGCGCCGGCTGTCATTTGTGTCATGGCAATTTCCCCTTCCTTCGGCTCTCCTATTGAGATCAAATGATGTATCCACCCGACACTTCGATATTCTGCGCATTGACCCAGCGATTGTCGTCGCCGAGCAGGCTGGCGATCATTGCGCCGACATCGTCTGGCTCGCCAATGCGCCCAAGCGCCGTCTGCCCCGACAACAGAGCCTCGAATTCATCGTTCAGGCCGCCACCTAGAACGGTGCGGATCGCGCCGGGGGCGATGGAATTGGCGCGAATGCGTCGATTGCCGAATTCCTTGGCCATGTAGCGGGTCAGCACCTCCAGACCGCCCTTGAAGCTGGCATAAGGAGCGACGCCGGATGTGGCGACGCGGGTGGTGGCGCTGCCGATGTTGACGATATGGCCACCGTCCGCCATCAGCGGCAAAAGTGTCTGGGTCAGGAAAAAGGGTCCTTTCAGATGCACGCGATAGAGCGCATCGAACTCATCCTCAGTGACGGAAGCGATGGGATTGAACTGCCCGAAACCGGCATTGTTGACGAGAAAGTTGAAGCGGTCCGTGTTCCAGATTTTTTCAAGCCGACGGGCGACGTCGTCGCGAAATACGGGAAAGGACGCGCTGTCCGCGACATCGAGCTTTGCGGCCGTCGCTTGACCGCCCTTGTGTCGGATGTGCTCGACGACCTTTTCGGCCGCTTCAGGATTTGCGTTGAACGTCAGCACGACGCCCATTCCGTGCTCGGCGCATGCGAGCGCAGTAGAGGCTCCGATTCCGCGACTACCACCGGTGATGATTGCAATAGACATAGCTGATCCTTTGGTTCTGATGGGCGCTCGATAGCACTGGCGACACCACGCGCGCATTCACGATCCTCGCTGGAGCTTGCCTATTCCTGCTCAATACTTGCGTATTGCAGTTTCCTTTGAGATGATGAATGATATGGAAAATCGACTTCTTGAGTTGCGCAGGCTGGCATCGTGGGCGGAAAATCGACGCACGGAGACCGGCATTCCCCGAGTCGCGATGGTGAAGGGGGAAATCCCTGAGCACCGGCTGGCCATGGTCTATGAACCGATGATCAACCTGATCCTCGCTGGGTCCAAGACGATGACGATCGGCGACCGTACCTTGCGCTACGATCCGGCGACCTATTTCGTCATGTCTATCGATTTGCCGGCAGTGGGCGCGGTCAGCGCTTCCGAAAATGGCGATTCCTATCTGGCCGTCAGCCTGTCGCTGGAGCCCGCCATTCTGGCGGAGCTTCTTGCCGACTTGCCCAATCATGCCGGCCCACTTGCTGTTGGCGCCGGCTTCTCGGTCGCGCCGGTTTCAGACAATCTGCTGGACCCCTGGGCGCGCATGCTACGTCTGATGGAGCGACCAGAGGAGATAGCGCTGTTTGCGCCGCTCTATGAGCGCGAAATCCTGCTCCGTGTGCTGCAGGGGCCTCTTGGGTTTATGCTGCGCGACATCGCCACGCCTGAGACTCCGTTCGCAGGAATCGAACGCGCGATCCGCTGGATACGGGAGAATTTCGCGCGACCGTTGCGCGTGGAAACACTGGCCGACATGGCGGCGCTCAGCGTCTCCGCTTTCCATCGTCACTTCAAAGCTGTGACCGCACTGAGCCCGCTACAGTATCACAAGCATGTCCGGCTGCTGCATGCGCGTTCGCTACTGATTGCGGGCGAAGGCAACGCCACGACCATCGCCTTCAAGGTCGGCTATGAAAGCCCCAACCAGTTCAGCCGCGAATATGCGCGCCAGTTCGGCCGCCCGCCCTCGCTGGATGTCAGGGCCTTGCGGGGATAGTATCGCCGCTGGCACCTGACCTCTACAGCCCAGTGTCTGCGGCTTTGATGGTAGACGTAAAGCCTGTCTTTTCCGTCGTCCATGATCCAACCCGGATGGAGACTTTCGTGGCAACGCGGGGCAGAGGCGCCACCTGCAACGGAATAAG
>Ga0209347_1004388_pt1 | contig 14725 bp, 10 predicted proteins | sample AutmiccommuBRH23_FD_187382 | JGI IMG/M metagenome (GOLD analysis project Ga0209347, IMG submission 187382) | Deep subsurface microbial communities from Mt. Terri, Switzerland - Autotrophic microbial communities BRH/23 (SPAdes) (version 2) | ecosystem: Environmental > Aquatic > Deep subsurface >... | reverse complement strand
TGCGGTCTCATGCAGCTCGGCGTGCTGGGCCTCATCGGTGGTCGCGCCGAGGAGCACGTCGGGCTTGCTGCCGTTATTGACGATTTTGACGTAGCCCGCAGCCGCCGTCGCGCCTGACGGCGTGGCGCGCATCCACGGGGTCTTGATTTCGACATCGCCGGCTTTGATGGACGCGCTGTGGTGATGCGCGTGCCCATTGGTGCCCGCGACCAGCATGAGCTGTGGGGCGGGACGGGCGAGCGCATGCGCGTCCTCGCCGTCCTTGGCGACCTCGTTCCAATGCATCTCGCCCTTCTCGCAGCGCTGCGACACCGGAAACGTGAGCTTCGTGCCCGGCTGCAATTCACCGGCGATGTAAGTGCTCAGGACGAACTCGTCATAATATTCGTCCGGCAATGGACCTCCACGCCAGGTGACCTTGCGGACGCCCTTGGAGAACTTCATGCCGTGATAGAACGCGTACTCGCGCGCATATGGCCCCTTCGCGGTCTCGATCGTCCAACCCGCCTTTGGCATCGGCTTCACCGCGATGACGCCTTCGGGAATGTCGACCGATACCTCGACGGTCGCCGAGCCCTCGCAGCCGTGCGGAACCTTGAAGACGGCCTTGTAGCCCCCTCCGATTTTCGCCTCCGGCCTTTCGAGCGAAACGTGCGCGTGCGCTGTGCCCGCACCCAGGAGCATCAAGGTCAGCGCAGCGACCGCGCCGGTGTTCAAGCTGGTTCTCATCATCGCGTTCCTGTTTCGAGATCGTGAGATTGGTGTTCCCGCCCATGATGCGGCGAGGCATGCTCGCCCGACATCCGCATGACGCCTTCGAAGGTGGAGAAAAGCTCGACCCGTTCATCGTCCACCTCGGCCTCTGCCGATGCCAGTGCGTCCGCCAGACGGGTTGCGCTGTCCTCAGGCACGCCCACTTCAACAAGCAGGCGTGTCACTTTGAGGCCATCTCCGCTGCAAAGCACGACCGCCCATTCTGCATTGTGCTTCTTCAGCAACGCGCGGCCTCCTCTCTGGCCTTGGGTCCAGCCAGCGATCGCGTAATCGTCGTCGACGATGACGGGGTCGATGACGACCTTCTCCTCGGGACGGCTCCAGGTCTTGTCGATGAGATTGCGTATGGCCGCTTCCTCGCGCAAACGGTCGACGGAACCGGCATCGGCGGTGCCGAACAGCACCGTCCACGCCAGCGCCAGGACCAACGCGCGGGGTAAGCGTGTGGTCGGCTTTCTCATAACCTCACCACCTGTATTGGACGCCGGCATAAACGGCGCGCCCATTGCCCGGCTCGAAAAGGGCCGGATCCATGCCGCTGACGTCGCCAGCGATGCTGGTGGAGGCGATGTAGGCTTCATCGCCCAGGTTGCGTCCTTCGATGTAGGCGGTGATCGGACCGCCGTCGTCGAAGCCGAGCTTGGCGCCCCAAATGGCGTAGCCTTCCGTCTTCAGCGAATTGGCATTGTCGACGTAGTAGGCTTGGGGCACCCACTCGACGTTGGGGCCGACATAGACGCCGGAGGGATGCTTGTAGAGCAGCTCCGCGCGCAGGAAGTGGCGCGGTGCTCCTGGCAGCTCGTTGTTGCCCCACACCGCATCGTCGTCGAAGAAGAAGTCGTTGTAGGCGTAGGCGGTGTTGAGCCAAAGCTTGTCGGGATCGCGTCCGGAGACAAGCAGGGACTTCGCAACCGCAGCGCCGAAGCCGGCCTCTATACCCTGGTGCACGGTCCTGTCGGCGTTGGTCACCGAGCAAGTGTTCGTGAAGAACGGCGTCACAATGGTGAGGCACTGCAGCTCATCTTCGATTTCGGCACGATAGACCGTCAGGTCCCAGGTATAATCCTCGCGTACGCCACGCGTGCCGATCTCGTAGGTTGTGGCCCGCTGTGCGCGCGCCTTGAAGGGCGTGCCGACCGTATTCTCGCCGAAGCTCGGGACCTCAGCGCTACGCGAGATGTTCGCGAACACCTGCCAGCCCGGGTCCACATCCCAAAGGAGGCCCACCTTCGGGCTCCAGAGATCGAACTCGCTGCTGCCAGGAACGTCGTTGACTGTGGGAGCGGTGAAGATCACCTCCTGTTTGCGCACGGCATGCAGGAATTGCGTTCCGGCAACGAGGGCAACGTCCGGCAGGACGTAGAACGCGTTCTCGGCATAGACCGCGACGTTCTCCGAATCCTGGTCGACGTCGGAAAGAAGGCCGAGCTTTGCGGCATTCGCGCCGATATCGTATTGGCGTGCCGCCGTGGTGCCGTTGTGAAGATTGGCGCCGATGATGAGGCGGTTTCTGTGGCCTGATATGGAGCTTTCATCCGAGAGCCGCACGAACCCGCCGTAGTCGTTGTACTTGTAGTCGAGCCAGCGGAAGATCGGATGCATCAGATGCCGGTCGGTCGTGAACGCGCCGATCTCGAGCAGCGTGCCGGGCGCCAGCCGTACAGCGGTCTTGTTCGCAAATCGGAGTGTGTCGATGTTGCGCTGCCAGTCGTTGGTGACGTTTGTTGCGAATGCCGCCTCCGGGTTGGTCAGCGCCGTCTCCTTGGTCACGGCGCCGGGAATGCGCTGGCGCACCCAGTTGGCGCTGAGATAGAAGCGCGTCTCGATGTTCTCCGTCAGGCGGTAGCCGACGTTCATCGACCCGCGCACGCTCTCGCCGTCGCTGTGGTCGCGGAAGCCGTCCTGCTCCTGCCAGGCACCGGTGATGAAGTAGTCGGCCGCGCCCGACACGCCGCCGGACGACACCGCGGTCTTGTGATAGCCGAAGCTGCCGATATCGACGCGAGCGCCGAACAGGTCGGCGTCGTAGCCGGTCGGCATGACGAAGTTGATGGCGCCGCCAAGCGAGTTGGCGCCGAAGCGCAGGGCGTTGGCGCCCTTATAGACCTCGACGTAGCGGTAGGCGGTGGGGTCGATCTCCTGGAAGTCGCCGAAGCCGTCGGCGGTGCTGATCGGGATACCGTCCATGTAGAGCTGCAGGCCGCGCAGATGGAAGTTGCGCGACAGGCCCGATCCGCGGATCGACAGACGGGTGTCGTCTCCCCACTTGGGCTGGGCGAAGACGCCGGGCACGTAGTCGAGCACGTCCTTGACGGTCATCGCGGGCGTCGACGTCTTGTATGCGGTGTCGGAGACGACCTCGACGCTGCCGGGCCAACGCTGGATTTCCGCGACGGCCTCTGTGGTATCGGGGACCGACAAGCTGCCCGCGCGCTGCGCGGGATTGCCGCTCGCCACAGCGGACTGGGCTGCCTGAGCGGCCTCAGCCGGCGTCATCACCGACGGTGCCGTCTTCTTCTTAGCGGTTGTCTTCTTTGCTGGTGCGGGCGCATCCGTCGTCTCGACGGTGACCTCGGGAAGCACGGCTGGCTTCGCCTCGGTTTCCTGAGCCATGACGCTCTGCCCAATGAATGACGTGACAATGCCGAGGGCTGCCGCGCTTATCAGCGGCGCCCGGATACTCCGGTACATGGAACTCTACTCCCCCCAAACGCTACGCGGGTGCGCCGCACGCACAGGTGCGCGGCGTCAACAATAGCTTGCAGCGCTAGCCGAGCCGGCGTGCACGCAGGCACGATCGGCACCGTCGAATGCGCTCGTCAGGCAGGAAGGATGGGAGGACCGCGGTTGCGCGGCGTGACGCTCTCGGTGCTCGTCAGATCCGAGCGGGAGCGTTGATAGACGATAGCCAGATTGGGCGGTGGGGCAAGCTCGGGCTGCGCGACAGGAACGACGGCGAAGTGGAACGCCGCGAGCCCCTGGCAGATCGGGCAGCTCGTACCCGGTGCGCCCGGTGTCGTCGGAGACGACGTCTCTCCGCTCGTGCACAAGGCAGCGGAAAGCTGGCCGAACTCGGCTTTGAATAGCTGAGCGTTGAATTGGGAGGTGAGATGCCACGGCAGCAGCAGCGCGTACAATGTGACGCCAAGCAGCCCAAGAGCTGCAGCCGCCCGACGCAGCGTATGCTTATTCCCCCTACCCATGGGCGGGAACGATAGTGCGAAAAAAATACCCACTCAAGGAGTAAAGTTTCCGGGACGCGCTCTTGCCGCATCGCTTCGCGCGATGTGCGTCCTCGTAGCCGCCTATACGCTGGGTCGCGATCGGCCAGGTGCGGGGCGCTGGTGCGATGGCCGAGACTTGGATTCGCGCGTCTTTGCCGGCTTCGCCTTCGGGCGCCGCGCCGCCATTTCGTCCGTCGCCTGAATGGCATCGGCGACCGTGTAGCCGTCTAGCACACGCATGTACGCCGCCAGCGCCTTCTGGAACGTAGGATCGTGCTCGAGGCCGATGCAGCTCGTGCGGCCGGGTGCAACAGCCTCGACGACGTTCGCGATCGTTATTTCGGTGACGGGCCGCCCCAGGCAAACGCCGCCGTTGGTTCCCCTGATGCTGGTGAGTAAACCGGCCCGCACCAGCCGGCTCACGATCTTGAAGACGAGCTGCTGGGATATCCCCGTCCGCTCGGCGATCGCGCGCGTTCTGACCAGTTCGTCGCCCACGCAGGCCAGAATGCCGATTGCGCGCTCCGTCGTCGTGTAATGCTGCAAGGCCCGACGGGAACGCGCGCGACCTTTCATTTCCGCTCCTCCCCAGCCGGCTCGACCGTGTTGGGCAACGGCGCGGAGCGTTCGTTTCCGTCGCGCGCGCGCTCGGGCTCGGCGGAATTGGGCGGCCAGTTCTTCGGCAGCTTCTGCGACGCATGACAGTAGGTGCGCCGTGGCAGGTTGTGGCAGTGCGTGTAAGGTCTCGCGTCCGCCAATTGCTCTTGCGCCGACCCGACGGGCTCGCTCGCGGGCATTCGATCGCGGGGCATGCCCGCCATCAGCGAGAGCGCGACAACGCAGATACTGGTCAACATCACTCTTCCCCCAAAGCTTCTCGTTTCCCGATCCCCGCTCGCCCCAGTCGTCCTCACCGCATCAGAAAGCTTCCGCATGTGTCGCCTGTCCCTGCGCCTCGGCCAGGCGCTCCAGCGGCTTGCGGCCGAACAGGAGGAACAGCACCGGGGTCAGGAAGGCATCGAGCAGGGTCGCCGAGACGAGGCCGCCGAAAATGGTGACGGCGACCGGGTGCAGAATTTCCTTGCCCGGCTCGTCCGCGTTGATCATCAGCGGCACCATGGCGATGCCGGCCGACAGCGCCGTCATCAGCACCGGCCGCAATCGCTCCAGCGTGCCGCGCACGACCAGCGCGCGGCCGAACTGTTCGCCTTCGAACAGCGCCAGGTTGATGTAGTGGCTGATCTTGAGGATGCCGTTGCGGGTCGCGACGCCCGCAAGCGTGATGAAGCCGATGGCGCTTGCAAGCGAGAACGGCTGGCCTGCGATCCACAATGCGGCGATGCCGCCAATGAGTGCGAGCGGTACGTTGCCCATGATGATGAGCGCGAGTACGCTGGAATCGTAGCGCGAGTAGAGAACGACGAAGATCAGCAGCAGCGATGCCACCGACAAGACGCCGATCAGACCGGAGGCTTCCTCCTGGGCCTGGAACTGGCCTTCGAGCCGCGTGAAGTAGCCCTGCGGCAGGTCGGCGGCGTCGATGCTGGCGCGGATATCGCGCACGATGCGCGCCATGTCGGAGCCGTCGGTGTTGGCGAACACCGCAATACGGCGTCGTCCGTTCTCGCGCTGGATCTGATTGGGCCCGTCGGTCTCGAACACCTCGGCGATGGCCTTCAGCGGAATGCGGCCGGCCGGGCTCTCGATCAGCATCTCGCCCAGCGCGCGCGTGCTGCGGTCCTCGTCGCTCAGCCGGAGGACGACGTCGAAGCGCTTCGATTCATCGACGATCTGCGAGACGACGCGGCCGTTCGACAGCGTCTCCATCGCCTCCACCACCGCGCTCGGGTTGAGGCCGTAGAGCTTCGCCTTCTCGTAGTCGACGCGGACCTGGAGCTGGGGAATGCGGACCTGCTTCTCGGTCTGCAGGTCGACGATGCCGGGGATCGTTCGCAGCGCCTCTTCCATCTGCGCGGCGAGCGCGCGCAGCGTGTCGTAGTCGTCGCCGTAGATCTTGAGCGCGATCTGCGCCTTGACGCCCGAGAGCATGTGATCGAGGCGGTGCGCGATGGGCTGGCCCACCGTGATGCTCGCGGGCAGCACGGACAAGCGCCGGCGGATGTCGGCCAGAACCTCCTCGCGGTTGCGGCTCGAATGCGCGAGGTCGACGTCGAGCTCGCTGTTGTGAACACCCTCGGCGTGCTCGTCGAGCTCGGCGCGGCCGGTGCGGCGACCCACCGAACGCACCTCCGGCACCTCGGCAACGATCCGCTCGGCGATGCGGCCGATGCGATCGGATTCGGCAAGGCTGATGCCAGGCTGCAGCACGACGCTGACCAGAACCGTGCCTTCGTTGAAGGTCGGCAGGAACGCGCGCGGCAACAGTGCGCCGGCGAACACGGCTGCCGCAATCGCCACCATCGGCATGCCGATCACGAAACCCGGCCGGTCGAAGCACCATTCCAGCCCACGCTGCTGCCATCGCTTGAGCACTGCGACGATGGGGCTGTCGCGCTCGCCCAGATTGCGCATGCGCGGCAGCAGCCAGAACGACAGCACCGGCGTCACCGTCATGGAGACGATCAGGCTCGCGAGGATGGAGACGATGAAGGCGATGCCGAGCGGGCTAAAGAGCCGCCCCTCGATGCCGGAAAGGGCAAACAGCGGCAGGAACACGAGCACGATGATCGCGGTCGCATAGAGGATGCCGGAGCGCACCTCGATCGTCGCGGCGGCGACGACCTCCTCCGTCGAGCGCCCGTCGCGTCCGGCGGCCTCGCGGTGCAGACCGAGCCGGCGGAAGATGTTCTCCACATTGACGACCGCATCGTCGACAAGAGCGCCGATGGCGATCGCTAACCCGCCCAGCGTCATGGTGTTGATCGACAGGCCCATGATCTGGAACACGATCAGGGTGCACAGGACCGACAGCGGGATTGCGATTAGGGATATGAGCGTCGCCTGCCAATTGAGCAGGAACACGAACAGGATGAGCGAGACGCACACCAGAGCTTCGATCAGCACCCGCATGACGTTGTCGATCGACGTCTCGATGAACGTCGCCTGCCGGAACTGCACGTCGGTGACGCGCACGCCATCGGGCATCACCCGCTGCAGTCGCGGCAACATCGCCTCGATCGCGCGCGTGATCTCGACCGTGTCGGCGTCGGGTTGCTTCTGAACGGCCAGGATGACCGCGGGCTCACCCTTGTAGCCCGCCTCGCCGCGCTTGGTGCGGGCGGCGAAATCCACGTTCGCGACCTGGCTCAGCAGCACCGCCTGGCCGTCGCGGTAGGTGACGACGAGGTTTTGCAGATCCTCGATCTTGGTGGTGCGACCGATGTTGCGGATCAAGTACTCGCGCGCTTTGAGATCGACGAAACCGCCGCCGGTGTTGGTGCCGAACTGCTTGATTGCCCGCTCGATTGCCTCGAAGCTGATGTCGAGGCCCGCCATGCGGCGCGGATCGGGGATGACGCGGTACTGGCGCACCTCTCCGCCGATGGGGATCACCTGCGACACGCCGGGCACCGTGAGAAGCTGCGGGCGCACCGTGAAGTCGGCAAGCTCGCGCAACGCCATCGGGTCGGACTTGCTGCTCGACATGGCGATCAGCATGATCTCGCCCATCACCGACGAGATCGGCCCCATCTGCGCGGTGACGTTGGGCGGAAGCTGCTCGCGCACGAGCTGCAGGCGCTCGGAGACCTGCTGGCGGGCGCGATAGATCTCGACGGACCAGCCGAACTCCACATAGATAATTGACAGCCCCACGCCCGAGACCGAGCGCACACGCATGACCCCGGCCATGCCGTTCATGGCGGTCTCGATCGGATAGGTGACGAGAAGCTCGACCTCCTCCGGCGCGAAGCCGTCGACCTCGGCGATCAGCGTCACCGTCGGACGATTGAGATCGGGAAAGACGTCGACTGGAAGCTGGCGCAGCGTCATGGCGCCGTAGATGGCGACGGCGAGCGCGGCCACGAACACGAACAGCCGGTTGGCAAGGCTTGAGCGGACAATTGCATCGAACATCGGAGCCGTCCTAGCGAACCTGATTGATGAGCTCGGCACCTTCGGTGACGATGCGGCTGTCGTCGGGAATGCCGGCGATGACGAGCACGTGCGCACCGTCGATCGGAACGGTGCGGACGGGCAGGGCCTTGAATTTCTCCGACGAGACTTTGCTCCAGACCTGGGGCAGACCGTTCGCTCCGCGCACCACGGCGCTGTCGGGAACGACGATCCCGTGCATGGGCTGGCCATGCTGCACGACGACCTTGACCGCAGAGCCGATGGGCAGGCCCTCGTGCGGGCTCTCCACCTTGAACTGCAGCGGCAACGATTGCTGGCGCAGCGCCGGAGCGCGTCCGATGTAGGCGAGCTCGATCAGATGGCCGTCCGCATCGGTTGCGTGCGCGGCGACCACGTCGGCCGTGTCGTGCTCGGAGCTGGAGATCGCCTCGACCCACAGACGGTCCGGATCGACGATCTCGAACAATGTGTCGCGCGCCGTAACCACTTGGCCCGCGCGAACGTTGGCCACTGCGATGATACCGCCAACCGGTGCCTTGAGCTCGATAAGCTCGGCGTCCTTCGGCGCCAGCACGCGCTTTTGCTCGCGCAGCGCATCGAGCTCCGCCCTGGTGTCCTCGATGTCCTTCTGTGCAACGAAGCCGCCTTCGATGCGCTTCAAGCGCGCGAGCTTCTGCTCGGCGATCCGGAGCTTGCCTTCCACTTCCGCGGTGAGCTGCTGCATGGTGCCGAGATCGGCGACGGGGATCGTCGGCGCGAGCAGCGCCAGCACCTCACCGGCGGCGACATGCTGGCCGACGTGGGAGATCCCGCGCGTGGCGAGCTCAATGCGGCCGTCCATCGGGGCCTGCACCTGACCGAACGAGGAGGGATCGGGTACGACCGTGCCGATCAGCTTGCGCCCCCGGGTGGCGGCCTTGGGATGGGCGACCTCGGTGCGGATGTTGAGGAGCCGTTGCGAGGGCTTGGGCACGAAGACGCTACCGTCGGGAAGCCGGCGCGGTTGGTCGACGCCCTGCATTACGCCCGTGGCTTCCTCCTCCTCGGCGTGGCCGTGGTCATGATCCCCATGCGCCAGACCCGCGCCGGGCCACGCCGCGACGAGCAGCGCCGCGCCGACAAAGACGCAGCCGACCTGCTTCAACGTCGTCGCGGGCTTCTTTGCCGACGGCGCGCTTTCAACGGATGGGGAGCGCTCAACATCCGGCGCCCGGACCGGCCGGAAGGCGAACGCCAGAAAGAAGCCGAACAGCGCCGCGATCGCCGCAAAGCCCCAGGTCAGCGGCTGCAGCAGAAACTCGGTCCAAGGCACATGCGCCTCGGCCTCGGCGCCCTCGCCTGTCGGAATGTGCAGCTCACCGTTGAGGCGGTGGGTGGCGCCGTCGACGGAGATCGAGAAGGCGAGCTCCTTTTCGCCCGGCTCGTCGACCCATGGCGCCTCGATCTCGTAGACGCCGTCGCCCAGCGGCTTCGCCGCGATCGCGGCAATGCCCTCCCCGGAGACCTCGATTAAAGCGTCATCGACTGGCTCGTTGGTCGCCGCGCGGTCCAGATAGATGAGGAGGTCGTGTCCGGAGGCGATCGCCACCAGCTCGAGGCCCGCACCGGAGCTTTCGAGCCGTGGCGCGCTCGGCAGCGACACCGCCGGCGCCTCCTCGTGATCGTGTCCTTCGTGGGCTGCAGCCGTAATCGAGGTCGCTGCGAGCGCGATGCAAAGCAAAAGCGCATGGATAGGCTTCATTGAATGGGGCCCATTGATGCTTCAGGTCGGGGATTTGTCAGCGCAAGCAACGGGCCCGAAGCCGAGCGATCATGCCTCGCATGACCATCGGTCAGCTCCGCAGCAAGGGGAGCTGTTTACGGGTGCTGTTGCGCTTGGATGAGCGGGCGCGCGGCTACGCAGCGTAGCTGGCGCGCACCTGTCAGGCCTGGCTGCGCGGCGGGCGCAGTGGCGGAGAGGACGTCTGTCCGTAGGGGATGGCACTGTGCCGGTTGACGCGCGGCACAGCGGCGACGCGGTAGCCTATGGACTGGCCGGTCGTCAGGATCGCCGTTGTGCAGCAGTGCGCATGGCCGAAGGTGCAGGACGTGCCCGAATCCTCATGCTCGGATGCAGGCTTTTGGTGATCGTCCTGGGTGGCCGCGGCTTGCCAGTCTTTCCCGGCATCGTGCGATCCGGCCTCGGCAATCAGGTGCTCGGCTGTGTGGTGTGCATCGTGAAAGGCGTGATGCAACGTCGCTCCGTGCCCGCCGCCCGTACCCGAGACGACGAACAGGATGATCACCAGAGCTTGTTTCAGCAGCGTACGCACGAGCCAACAAGAGCTTGATCGGCGACGCCAGTCAACCCTTAGCGCCAAACGGCCGCTGCAATCGGCACATTGGTGTGCGCGCGGGTCACGGTCCCGCCTCGGGTCCGGCGCGGACCGTTTCCTTTTTAGTTGATATCGCCCCTCCCGGCGCACGCATCGATAACCTCCGCATTGGTAGAGGTCGAAACGGCGACGAAGCGTCGTTAATCGCGCGAGGGGAGCACATGGCCCATCGATCCTCGAAGCGTATCGACCTGGCGCTGCAGGGCGGCGGCGCACACGGAGCATTCACGTGGGGCGTTCTCGACCGCCTGCTCGAGGAAGACGGCCTGGAGATCGTCGCCGTGAGCGGCACGAGCGCCGGCGCCATGAACGCCTGCGCGGTCGTGGATGGACTGGCCCGCGGCGGACGCGATGCAGCGCGCGAGAAGCTCAGGCAATTCTGGGTGGCCGTCAGCGAGACCGCCCGCTTTAGTCCCATGCAGCGCTCCTATCTCGACCGGCTGCTGGGCCGCTGGTCGCTCGACAGGTCACCGGGATTCCTGTGGTCGATGGCGTTCTTCCGTCACGTCTCTCCCTACGCGTTCAACCCGTTCGACGTGAACCCGTTGCGCAACATCGTCTCGCGCACGTTCGACTTCGACGCGATCAACCGCTGCCGCTCGGTGCGGCTCTTCCTGGGTGCAACGAACGTACGCACCGGCAGGCCGAAGGTGTTTCGCCAGCCGCAGATCGGCGTAGAGGCAGTGATGGCCTCGGCCTGCCTGCCGTTTCTGTCCCAGGCGGTCGAGATCGACGGCGAGGCGTATTGGGACGGCGGCTACATGGGCAACCCGCCACTGTTTCCGCTGATCGACGAGACGGAAGCGCGCGATCTCATCCTCATTAAGGTCAATCCGTTCGAGCGCCCCGACGTCCCCAGATCCGCCTACGAGATCGACAACCGCCTCAACGAGATCACCTTCAATGCCAGCCTGATCAAGGAATTGCGCGCGTTCCACTTCCTGAGGGAGATCATCCAGGAAGAGGGACTGGAGCGCGAGGCCTATCGCGACACCAGGTTGCACGTCATCGCCGCAGAGGAGGTCATGCAGGAGCTCAGCGTCTCCAGCAAGATGAACGTCGAGCTGGCGTTTCTGGAGCACCTGCACGACATCGGACGGCACACGGCCGATCGCTGGCTCGAGGCGAACCTGGACGATGTCGGGGTGCGGGCGACGTACTTTCCCGACTTCGTGTTCGAGGAGAGCTTGCGGCCCGCGCACCTGCGCAAGCATCCTTCGAAACGCGAGAAGCGGGCGAGCTGACGGTGTGGGGCATCGTTGCCATCCTCATTGGCCTCGCCCTGTTGATGTATTGGGCCTATCGCGGCGTAACGTTGCTCCTGCTCGCTCCCGCCATGTCGATTCTCGTCGTGGCGCTGACCGGCGGCCTGCCGCTTATGGGCTCGTACACGCAGGTGTTCATGGTCAAGATGGGCGAGTTCGTCGCCTTGTTCTTTCCCCTGTTCCTGCTCGGTGCCGTGTTCGGCAAGCTCATGGACGACAGCGGCTGCGCCGGCGTCATCGCGCGAACGATCATCGGCCGGCTCGGGTCGGAACGCGCTATCCTCGCCGTCGTCATCTGTTGCGCCATCCTCACCTATGGCGGCGTTTCATTGTTCGTCGTCGCGTTCGCGATTTTTCCGGTTGCGGCCGCGCTGTTCCGCGACGGCGACATCCCTAAACGCCTGATCCCCGCCAGTCTCGCGCTTGGCGCCTTCACCTTCACGATGTCGGCGCTGCCCGGCTCACCCGCGATCCAGAACGCGATTCCGATGCCGTTCTTCGGCACCACAGCGTTTGCTGCGCCCGGGATCGGGATCATCGCATCGCTGTTCATGTTCGCGTTCGGCATCGTGTGGCTCAATCGCCAGGCCCAGATTGCGAAAGGCGCTGGTGAAGGCTACGGCGATCACGACGACGCGGTGGCCGCGAGCACACTCGAGGCGCGCGAAGGCGCAATCCGCGAAGGCTGCGACATCAAGGAGCTCGAGCAGGGGGCGCGTCCGGACAAGGCCGGGCCGAGCTTCGCCCTGGCGATCGCTCCGGTCGTCATCGTCGTTGCGGTCAACTTCGCCTTTGTGCAGCTCGTCGTGCCGCGCATGAACACCGCCTTCCTCGCGCAGCCGCTTTTTGGCGAGACCACCGTCGAGGCGGTGCGCGGCGTCTGGGCGATCATCGTCGCCCTCGTCGCGGCCATCGCCTTCATCCTGGCTGCGAACTGGTCGCGGATCGAGAGCGTCAAGAGCAGCCTGGATCACGGAGCCAATGCGTCCGTCATTCCGATTGCGAACACGGCAAGTCTCGTCGGCTTCGGCGCCGTCATCGCGTTCCTGCCGGCGTTTCACGCCATCAGCGATGCGCTGCTCGCGCTCGGCGAGGACAATCCCCTCGTCTCTCTGGCGATCGCGGTCAATATCCTGACCGCCATCACCGGCTCCGCCTCCGGCGGCATGAGCATCGCGCTTGAAAGCCTCGCTCCTACCTACGTCGCGCTCGCCGCAAGCCACGGCATCCCGCTCGAGGCCATGCGCCGCATAACGTCGATGGCCTCGGGGACGCTCGACTCGCTGCCGCACAACGGCGCGGTGATAACGATCTTGGCCATCGCCAAGTTGAGCCACGGCGCGGCCTTCCGCGACATCTTCGTGGTCGCCATCGTCGGCCCGTTGCTCGCGCTGGTCGGCGTCCTGATCCTCGTCTCGTTCGTCGGCAGCTTCTAACTCCCGCCGGCACACCCGGCTCCGCCGCGCGTGTCACGGCAGACGTAACGTCACCCGCCCTGCAACACTTTTTCCACGCGAAGCGCACGCTGCATCCACGTTCGCCCGAGCAGAAAAAACGCCGGTAATTCCGATATCTTTTGTCGTTTGTCGATGTGCTGCCAGCGTGATCGGGCGTCTGGCACAGGGCTTGCACACCCGCCGCTTCAACAACTGCGCGAAGTGGAAGCTCGATGGCAGACGAATTCTCAATTGCGTCGTTCAGCGACTGGGACACGACCTGCGTGGCGTCGGCGCGACGGAGCCCTTGCGGTGTCGTTCGCTCCGCACGCGCATTGGGTTCGGGGGCGGCCGGTACGATCCTCCAAAGCCTGGCAGGTACGTCCGGTCCCAATGACCAGCGGCCGGTTTCTCGTCTCCGGCCGCTGGTCAACTCTTCCATTGACACATGGCGCGCTGCGTTTGCGGACGCGCGCGACCCGCCATCCCAGACAACGTTTTCGATCCAGCTCGCCCCGGCAGCCGCTCCGGCCGCAAGGGGGCGCAGCGCTTCATAGCACCCATCGAAAGTACGGCCTGAAGCCGGCCCGCGGATGCATCCGTCCGCACGGTTTCGTGTTGCCAAGTACCGACGCGTTTCAAGTGCGTTCAACAGGAGAGTGTGCGTGCCAAAAACCTAAACAAAACAAATGAGGGACCGGCAATGAGACGAACAAACTGCTTGTGGCGGGGAGGTAGTGCACGCGTTTCCAGAGCCCAAAAATCCATGCTAGCCGCGCTTTTTCTGGCGTTCGCGCCGCCGGCACACGCTCAGATCATCTTCGACGTCATCGGACCACATGAGTACGACCTTCCGGTCAATTTCGAGCCCTTCAACGTGTTCGTTCAATACGGCTACGTGCAGAACGACTCCAAGTTCTGGGATGCGAACGGCAACAAGGTCACCGGCTCAGGCGCACGTCGCACAGTAGGACTGTCCAAGTACGTGCATTTCTGGACACCCAACTTCAACCGCAACATTGGCTTGGCGTGGGAAGTCATCCAGCCGGAAATCTCCGTTCGCAATCGCAACGCGCCCAATCCCGACGACCGCAACGCCAGCGGGTTCGGCGACACCATCACCGGCTTTGCCGCCTGGTACAAGCCGACGCCGGCGTCGACGCTCGGCATCCAGTCGTTCATTCAGATTCCGTGGGGCGACAAGGACGTCAGCGACACGAACTGGAAGAACCTCACCAGTCTGCTCTGGTACACGCCGCTGGGCTACGGCTTCGACTGGACCGGCGACTTCGGCTTCCAGTGGCAATCGCCGCGCGTCGACGGCGTCCAGCCGGGAACGTCGCTCTATACCAACAACCGCTTCGGTTACCGCGTCAACACCTGGCTCGAGCCGTTCCTCGCGCTCGACTACGAGCACACCGATTCCTTCGACAACGTGCCGGAGTCTTGGTCGTGGGACGGCGGCATCGGCCTGATGCTCTTCACCTACGAGGGCCAGTCGATCACCGCGCGCTACTCGACCAGTCTCAAGGCCGAGAACCACTCGCACAACAACAGTTGGAATTTGAAGTACGTCTACACCTGGTGACGTGTTGCCCTCCTGCGCGCGACGGGTC
>Ga0209347_1004387_pt1 | contig 14732 bp, 9 predicted proteins | sample AutmiccommuBRH23_FD_187382 | JGI IMG/M metagenome (GOLD analysis project Ga0209347, IMG submission 187382) | Deep subsurface microbial communities from Mt. Terri, Switzerland - Autotrophic microbial communities BRH/23 (SPAdes) (version 2) | ecosystem: Environmental > Aquatic > Deep subsurface >... | reverse complement strand
GTAAAAGAGCCAGATGGCGCCGATGGCGGAAAACGGCACGGCGAGCATGACGACCATCGACTTGAACGCCGACCGGGTGTTGGCGAAAAGGAGAATGAAAATCAGTGCCAGGGTGATCGGGATGATCACCTTCATCCGCTCCCGGACCCGCATCATGTTCTCGTACTGGCCGCTCCACTCCAGGGAATAGCCGGTCGGCAGGGAGAGCTCCGCACTCACCTTTTCCTTGGCCTCGTTCACGTAGCCGCCGATGTCCCGGTCCTCGCTAATGTAGATGTAGACATACCCGGCCAGGAACCCGTTCTCGTCGCGCAGCATGGACGGGCCCTGGACCAGGGAGATATCCGCCAGCTGCCCCAGAGGGATGTGGGCGCCGGTTTCCGTCGCCACCAGCACCCGCCGGAGGCTTTCGACATCGCTCCGCAGTTCCCGGGGGTAGCGGAGGTTCACCGGGTAGCGCTCCCGCCCCTCGACGGTGGTGGTAATGTTCTCGCCGCCGACCGCCGTCATGATGACCGACTGGAGCTTTTCGATGGTGAGGCCATAGCGGGCGAGCTGGTCCCGGCGGGGTTCGAAATCGATGAAATAGCCGCCGGCGGTCCGCTCGGCAAAGACGCTGCTGGTCCCCGGAATATCCGACAGGATCATTTCGAGATGGGTGCCGATTTCCTCTATTTTCTTAAGGTCCGCACCGAAAATCTTGATCCCGATGGGGCTCCGGATCCCGGTCGAGAGCATGTCGATCCGGGCCCGGATCGGCATGGTCATCGCCCCCTGGCTGGTCACCCCGGGGATGACCAGCTTTTCATCCATCTCGGCGAGCAGTTCCTCGTAGGTGATGTGATCCGGCCACCCGCTCCGGAGAATCGACTTTAGCCATTCGGGGGCCCAGTCGGAATACCACCGCTCCTTTTCCCGCCACTCGCTTTCCGGCTTGAGCACGATGGTGGTCTCCATCATGGAAAAGGGCGCCGGGTCGGTGGAGGTGTCGGCCCGGCCGGCCTTGCCGAAGACCCGCTCCACCTCGGGAATGCTTTTCAGAATGATGTCCTGGGTCTGCATGATCCGCTGGGCTTCGGTCACGGAGATCCCCGGCAGGGTGGTCGGCATGAAAAGGAGCGAGCCTTCCCGCAGCGGGGGCATGAACTCCGAGCCGAGCTGGAAATAGACCGGGATGCTGATCCCGACCAGGGCGATGGAGGTCACGATGACCATTTTGGGGTAGCGGAGCACCCAGCGGCAGGCCGGCTCATAGACCCGGAAAATCGTCCGGCTGATCGGGTGGCGCTCCTCGGAATAGTAAGTGCCGACAAACACCCTGGTCGCCGCCCAGGAGAGCCATTTCGGGCGGAAGGAAAACGGATCGATCCGGGCAAAGAGCATCCGCATGGCCGGGTCGAGGGTAATCGCCAGGATGGCGGCGATCGCCATGGCCAGGTTCTTGGAAATGGCAAGCGGCTTGAACAGCCTTCCTTCCTGGTCGACCAGGGCAAACACCGGGATGAACGCCACCGCGATCACGAGAAGGGAGAAGAAGACCGACGGGCCGACTTCCTTGAGCGCTTCGAGCCGGACCTGGAAAAAGTCGCCTTTTTTGCCTTCGGCCTGCCAGTGGTGGATCTTGTTGTAGGCGTTTTCCACCTCCACGATGGCCCCGTCGACCAGGACCCCGATGGAAATGGCGATCCCGGCGAGGGACATGATATTGACCGTCACCCCCATGTAATAGAGCGGAATGAATGAAAAGAGGACGGCCACCGGGATAGTGACGATCGGGACGATCGCCGACGGGATGTGCCAGAGGAAAACCAGTATCACGAGCGAGACGATGATCATTTCAACGACCAGCTCGTGCCGCAGCGTGTCGAGCGCCCGGTGGATCAGGTCGGACCGGTCGTAGGTGGTGACGAATTTGACCCCTTCCGGAAGCGACGGCTCCAGCCGGTCGAGTTGGGCCTTGACCGCGTTGATGACATTCAGGGCGTTTTCCCCGTGGCGCATCACCACGATCCCCCCGACCGTGTCGCCGGTGCCGTCCAGGTCCGAAACCCCGCGCCGGATCTCCGGGCCGAATTCGACCCGGGCGATATCCTTCAGGAGGACCGGCACCCCCTCCGGCGTGGTCTTCACGACGATCTTTTCGAAATCGGCCAGGCTCCGGCTGTATCCCCGCCCCCGGACCATGTACTCCGTGCCGGAAAATTCGATCAGCCGCCCGCCGACCTCGTTGTTCGACGCCCGGATCGCTTCCGCCACCCGGTCGAGCGGGAGATCGTAGGCAAGAAGCCGGTTGGGGTCGACGGTGATCTGGTACTGCCGGACGAACCCCCCGATGGAGGCGACTTCGGCGACGCCGGGGACCGCCTGGATGGCATAGCGGAGCGTCCAGTCCTGGAAGGAGCGGAGCGCGTCGAGGGAATGGGTGTTTGATTCGTCAACCAGGACATACTGGAAAATCCAGCCGACGCTCGTGGCGTCCGGCCCGAGTTCCGTGCTGACCCCCTCGGGAAGCCGGGGCTGAATCTTGGAGAGGTATTCAAGCACCCGGGATCGGGCCCAGTACATGTCGGTCCCGTCCTCGAAGATCACGTAAACGTAGGAGAACCCGAAATCGGAAACCCCCCGGATCGCCTTGACTCTGGGGGCGCCGAGCAGGGCGGTGACGATCGGGTAGGTCACCTGGTCCTCGATGATATCGGGCGACCGGTCCCACCGGGAAAAAATAATGACCTGGGTATCGGAGAGGTCCGGCAGGGCGTCGAGCCGGATGTTGTTCAGAATGTAAACGGAGAGCCCCCCGACGGCCAGCATGAACACGATAACCAGCCAGCGGTTTATGGCGGAAAATTCGATGATCTTTTTGATCATTGCGTGCCCCCGCCATGCTGATGTCCCCCGCCCGAACCCTGCCCCATCCCCTGGATGATCGCCTGGAGGCGGGACTCCGAATCCAGGAGAAAATTTGCCTTGACCACGACCGCTTCCCCTGCCCGGACACCCGACAGCACTTGGACGCGCCCGCCGCTCTTCGGCCCGGTCCGGACCTCGCGCGGGTCAAACCGCCCTTCCCCGAGGTGGACGAATACCACTTTGCGCACCCCGGTATCGATCACGGCCGACTCGGGGATCACCACGGTTTCGCCGAGATCGGTCTCCAGGGTGACATCGACGAACATTCCCGGCTTCAGCACGAGCCGCTCGTTTTCGAATTCGAGGCGGGCCCGGATTGTGCGGGTCTCGGGATCGAGATACGGGTAGATGTAGGAAACGGTCCCCGTCAGCCGGAGGTTCGGGTCATAGGACGAGACCACGGTCGCGTCTTGGCCGACGTTCAGGTTCCCGGCTTCATATTCATAGAAATCGGCCTCCACCCAGATCGGGGAAAGATCGGTGATGACGAACAGCTCCATCCCGGGCTCCACCCGCTGCCCCTCGAAGACATCCTTTCCGGTGACGAAACCGGTTACGGGGGCAACCAGCGTGATGTCGCGCTCGACCGTCTTTTCCTTTTCGAGACGCTTGATAAACGACTCGGGCACATCGAAGAGCTTGAGGCGCCGGCGGGCCGATTCCCGCAGATCTTCACCGAATTTGCGGGTTTCCGGGTCGGACGAGGCGGAAAGCCGCTCGGCCGCCTTGATCGCCTGCAGAAATTCCTCCTGGCTCGACAGGAGTTCGGGTGAATAAATGGAGAGGACCGGGTCCCCTTTTTCGATCAGCTGGCCGGTAAAGTTGGCATAGAGTTTTTCCACCCAGCCGGATACCCGGGTCTGGACCCGCCGGACCCGGGTCTCGTCGGGAAGCACCCGGCCGACGGTGCGGATTTCGCTCGTGAACGGTTCGCGCACCGCCGGCGCGGTGACGACCCCCGCGACCTGGAGCCCCCGGGGGGAAATCGTGATCGGCGCCATGCCGGGGACCCCGCTTCCCTGTTCGTCCGAATCTTCCGCGAAGAAATCCTCAACCTCCTCCTCCATGCTCTTTTTGGGGACTTTTCCCTCATCTTCGTAGACCGGGATGTAATCCATCCCCATCTCGTCCTTGGCCGGGACCGGCGAGGTGATCGCCGGGTTCATCGGGTTGCGGTAGAACAGCACTTTCCGCTCGCCGGATGCCTGTTCCGGGACATCTCCATTTCCGGAAGGCCGGACAAGGAGGTAGGTCGCGCCGGACGAAAGGATAACGGCCAGTAATACGACCAGGACCATTTTTATCGATACCGCGCCTGTATCGCGCCGGTTGAAATCATTATTGAATCGCTTCATTATCGGCTTCTTTCGGATAAAGTCGCACGCTATAGTGCCGTTAACGTATTATGGATGACAGCCCATTTGCCGGGAGATGGAACCCGACGCGGTGAGCCCATTTTCTGCGTTAACATAAGGAATCGTTGAAATTTTCAATGAAAAAATCGGACCAGACCCAATGTGACGCCATAATCCGATTCGCCTTCGGTCAATCCGACCAGAACATTCCCCTTTATCGCCAGGTTCGGATTCAGGATGTGAAAGAACCCGGCATTTACCCCGAGGGGAGCATCGGTTTGCGACGCAACTTCGGTGTATCCTTCCAGGGAAACATAAATTTCGCTTCGTTCAAACATCCGGGACACTCCCGCGCCATATAACAGCAGGTCACTGTAATCAGCATCCCCGTCGCCGACCTTGATTCCGCCCCCGGTCAGCCAGAGTTGATAGTCTGCGTATCGCTGGTTCAACGTCAAAAAAGCGCCATAATCGGTCTCTCCGGTTCCCAGCCCTTTTCCCTCGTCCGCGGTGGGGAGCTTCACCGAAAGCGAACCGTAAAGGGATAAACCCCTGTCGGTCCTTCCGGCCAGGTTTCCGCCGGCCCGGAGAACGACATCGCCAAAACCGTTTTCCGTTTCCCGGGCATCTCCGCTTTCATTCTCCAGAAAAAGGTAAGGCGCCGAGATATTGAATTCATACATATCACTAAGGTAACCCGCTTTTGAATAGACGTAAAACAGACTTGAGTCGACCGGGGTTCCGAAGTCCCCGGTTTCATACCCCCCGCCCATTTCAACATAGGTGCTCCCGGCATATGCCACGCTCATGCCCGCCGGGAGAAAAAGCGCGGCGGCGAGGACGGTGACACTCAGGAGAGTACGGGCATTTTTGGCAAAATTGAACCACTTATCGGCGGGCATCAAAACTCCTTTTACTTCCATTTGAAATTCAAATCCGATTTGTTTTTTATGGTTATCCGGAAAACTCCCATGGGCGGGTTTCAAACCGCCCGATTCCTTCCTGGCAAGGAGGTAACTCCATTTACTGGAGCGAACCGGATAACCGGATTGTTTTTTTTGCATGCGCCCAAGTCCCTTAGCCCCCTTGGCAGGGGGATAAGGGCTTGCGTCAACGCGTATGGCGATCCGGGTTTCAACTCCCGGATTTCGTGTGTTCGTGATTATCGAGCATCCGCTTCCTGCGTGATTTCATCCACACGCTGATGCATGGTATCGAGATTTTGCCGCATCTGTTCGATCTGATCCTCGGTCATCCCCGTTTTCATCTGTTCAGACATTGACTCCATATGGCCCGACATCTCCCCCATAACCGTTCCCATCTGGTCCATGGTTTCCCCATTCATGGCCCCTCTGTTCATCGCTCCGGTCATCTGCTGCATCATCCCGGTCATCTGGGTCATCATCGATTGCATGTTGGTCATCATTTGCTGGTTCATCATCTGCGTACCGGTCATCATCCGCGTCGACTGCCGGGACCCCATCCCCGGGTGCTGCATATCACCATTGTGTCCGGTACCCATTCCACCGCCGCCGGCACCCATTCCGCCGCCGTTTCCACCGCCGCCCATACCGTGCCCCCCCATCTGACCGAATGCCGGAACCGCTGCCATCAGCAGGGCAAGGACTGCAATCCCAATGGTTCTTCTCATCTGGTTTCTCCTTTTTTTCTAATCGATTGTTAAATTCCCTCCCGTTGCCGGATAGCCGGCGACAATTGTCAGATTGCAATTGGAATGCCAAAAGCAGATTATTCATAAACCACCGGAAATATACATGAAAATCCGGTCCGGTAAATATGAACGCCATTCCGCGCAAAAACAACGCCCCTTATCGAATAAAGGCGCAAAAAAATTACGCAGTCGAAGCCGGGAGCGACATGCGGTTACCATTCGGCCGGATTTATGTCGCGCGGGAATTGCCCGAAAACGATTAATGACCTACCTTTTAAACTCCAGAAGACGATACCGGGTGCCTTTCACGGCCATGGCTCAAGCTATACCGGCATGCTTTATGCACCTTTTGATTCATCTTGCATCGAAAAGCGGCAAGGGAATCATCAACACAAACTTATTGTTCAGGAGGTGTCTTCATGACAAAAAAAACCGTCTTCATCCTTTTTGCTGTGCTGATTATGACGGTGTTTCTGGGTGCCTGTCATCCCGGCCGCTGGCATAAGGGTTGTCAGACCTACGGACCGGTCGGATCAGTGGAATCCGGCCTCACTTACCGGGCAATGTGATTTTCTTAACCAAAAATCCGTACCTTTATTGCTGAAAGCGGGAACCCCGGTTCCCGCTTTTTCAATTGAGGTTGCCCCGGAAGCGGGAGCCGCAGGGCAAAATGTTGGCGTCTTGCGGGATGCGGATTGTGTAATATCTTGAGATTAAAAATGTTACAGGGGAACAAAATGGCAGGCAAAATCAATTTTCCGATTTTAACCGCCGAGGAAGCCGCGGCGAAAATTCAAAACGACGATATCATCGCTTTCAGCGGTTTTACCCCGGCGGGGGCGGCCAAGGCGGTTCCGTGCGCACTGGCCGACAGGGCCCGGGAAGAACACAGGAAGGGTCGGGAGTTTCGGATCAAAGTCCTGACCGGCGCGTCGAGCGGGACGTGCCTTGATGAGGGGCTGGCGCGCGCCAGGGCGATTTCATGGCGCGCCCCCTATCAATCGAGCAGGACCCTGCGCGATCAGATCAACCGCCAGGAAGTGGAATATGTGGATATGCACCTTTCCCATGTTCCCCAGATCACCGGATACGGGTTTTTCGGCCCGATCAAAATCGCCGTCGTGGAAGCGACCGAAATCACGGCGGACGGACGCGTTTTCCTGGCCACGTCGATCGGCGCCTCGCCGACCTACCTGCAGCATGCCGAAAAAGTCATCATCGAAGTCAATCGGAGCCAGCTGCCACGGCTAAGGGAAATGCATGACATTTACATGGTGTCCCCCCCGCCGAACCGGAACCCGATCCGGATTTTCGCGCCGCTGAGCCGCATCGGCGTCCCCTATGCAACGGTTGACCCGGAGAATGTAATCGGAATCGTGGAAACCGACGCGCCGGACGACATCGATCCGTTTGTTCAGCCGGGTGATATCAGCCGCCGCATCGCCGATCATCTGGTTCATTTTTTTCTGGAAGAAATGAAATCCGGCCGGCTTCCCGCCGGACTGCCGCCGCTGCAGACCGGCGTGGGCAATATGGCCAACGGCGTCATGGCGGGCCTGGGCGAGGAACCGGAGATCCCTCCTTTTTACATGTACTCCGAGGTTTTCCAGGATGCTATGATGGACCTGATGATCCGGGAGAAGATTCTGGGAGCAAGCGCCACCAGCCTGACCGTAACCGCGCCGAAAATGTCGGCGCTGAAAGCGGATTTTGATTTTTTCGTTCAACGGATCGTTCTCAGGCCCCAGGAAATTTCGAATAACCCCGGAATCATCCGCCGGCTGGGGGTGATCGCCCTCAACACCGCCCTGGAGTTCGACATCTACGGCAATGTCAACTCGTCCCACCTTTACGGCACGGACGTGGTAAACGGTGTGGGGGGCAGCGGCGAGTTCACCCGCAACGGCTTACTGTCGATTTTCATGGCCCCTTCCATTGCCAGGGGAGGGAAAGTATCGGCGGTAGTCCCCATGTGCCCGCATATCGACAACAACGAACATTCCGTGCAGATCGTGGTGACCGAGCAGGGACTGGCCGATCTGCGGGGGCTCGGCCCGATGCAGCGGGCACGTGCGATCATCGAGAAGTGCGCCCACCCCATGTACCGGGATTATCTCCGGAAATATCTCCGGGACTCCCGCCCCGGCCATATCCGGCATGATCTGAAGCGGAGTTTCGAACTCCACCGCAATCTACTGGAATGCGGGGCCATGCTGCCGGATCTCCCATAGGCGGTTTTGCCGTACATGCAGGCCGAATTTCCGGCACGCAGTGGCTATTGTTGGCCCCGAAGAAATCTAAAGAGGTATCGAATGAAGCTCTTTTTCCCCCCTTCACGGAAGCAGCTGTTTGCATGGGGTCTCAACCGGATTGATCCGATCCTGAACCGGGCATACGGTTCGCGAAAAAAGAACCTCCTGGAGGGCCTGTCGGGAGACGTACTGGAAATCGGGCCGGGGAGCGGCACAAATTTCCGGTTCTACGCGGAGGGGGCCCGGATCACCGCAATGGAACCGAACCGGCACCTCCACCCCTTCCTGAAAAAGGCCGCCGCCCGATATCATCTCGAGCTCGAGTTGCACGGCGCGCCGGCGGAACGGCTTCCGCTTCCGGATAACAGCATCGATGCCGCGGTCAGCACCCTTGTTCTCTGTTCCGTGGTCCGACCGGGGGATGTCCTTTCCGAAATCCGGCGGGTATTAAAACCGGCCGGGCGATTTCTTTTTCTCGAACATGTGGCCGCACCCGAAAACAGCCGCCTTCTGTCCGCCCAACATGCCGTCCGGCCGGTCTGGGGATGGCTTTTTGACGGTTGCCGGCCGAACCGGAAAACCCCGACTCTTCTGGAAGATGCCGGATTCAGTCGTATGCGGATTACCCATTTTCGATTATCGGTTCCGATCGTCTCCCCGCATATCATCGGCACGGCCGTTAAATAACCGCACCGGCGAGGGCAGCTGCGAAATTTATTCGCATGTCCCGCGCCTGGTGCGCAAAAACATTGCATTGGATTCCCCGGATGACATCTGATCAAACTACGTGCATCAACAGTGCACCCCGCCTGCCGGTGCAGACGTTCCGAAGCCGAAAGCTTTATCTCCCCGCGCTGATCATCGTGACCGCCGTTTTACTGCTTCTCGTTTTCATCGGATTTTCCACTTACTGGAACCTGGACCGGGCCCGAAAGAATACGCTGCGATCCGTTCACCAGCAGGGGGAAGCGATTCTGAACGTCCTGGAAACCGGGATCCGTTCGGTCGCTGCCCTTCCCGGAGGGGGGAAGACCGCACGCCGCCTGATCGCCAATGCCGGAAAGAATGATGCCGTTTCGTATGTGTATGTGGCCGACGATGAGAACCGGGTATTCTACCGGTCCGGGCGCGCTTCAGCGGAACAACCCCAGGTCTGGCATCCTCGATTCATCAGCCCCGATTCCGTGGCCGGCCGCATCCACCAGATCGGCGGGAACCGGATCTATGAGATTGCCCGGCCCCTCCCAATTATCCCGGATGCCGTGAAAGGGGCTTACCTGGTCATCGGCCTGGAAATGGATACCTTTGAAATGGCGCGGCACGAGGATTTCCATCATGCCATCATCATGATCTCCATTCTTTTCGCCCTGGCGGCCGGGGCCGGATTCTTCATCTTCGTCATCCACCGGTATCACCGGACGAACCGGCAGCTCAAGGAAGCCCAGGATTACACCCGCCAGGTGGTCGACAGCATGGCCAACGGACTGTTGAGCATCGATGCGGAGGGGCGGATCATTTCCTGGAATCACCTGGGACTTGAACTCCTTGGCATCCGCATGCCCGGGGACCGGGAAATCGGCCTCGGCCGAATAATCGATTTCGAAAAGAGCGGAGTTGCCGAAACACTGGCCACCGGAAACCCGGTTATCGACCGGGAAATAAACCTCTCCCTTACCGACGGTCCGACCCTTCCGCTGGCGGTCAGCGTCACACCGATCCTTACGGAATCCGGAAGATGCGAAGGGGCGGTCATCATCCTCCGGGACCTCAGGGAAATCAAGCGCCTCCAGGAAAGCGTCCGAAGTGCGGAAAAACTGGCCGCCCTGGGAAAAATGGCCGCCGCCGTCGCCCACGAGATCCGAAACCCCTTGAGTTCCATCCGAGGGTTTGCCAAGTTTCTGCACCATACCCTTAAAGACCGGGACCAGGAGCGTGAATATGCCGCGATCATGGTCAAGGAAGTCGACCGGATGAACCGGGTGGTCACCGATCTCCTCAATTTCGCGAAGCCGCTTGAACTCGAGCCCGAGCCGACCGATCCGGTCGAACTGGTGACCCACACGGCGCGCCTGGTGGGGGCCGATGCCGCCGGGCGGAATATCACGATCCGGGTGTCGCCCGAAGCCGGCGGGGAAAAGGTGATGCTCGACCCGAACCTGATGATCCAGGTATTGTTAAACCTGATGTTGAATGCCCTGCAGGCGGTTGACGACGGGGGGCGGGTCGATGTGGCGGTAAACACGTTCGACCGCCATACTGTTTTCCGCGTGGAAGACGATGGGCCGGGAATCGGGGCGGAGAACGCCAAACGGATTTTCGACCCGTTTTTTACAACCCATGAAAAGGGGACCGGATTGGGGCTTGCCATTGTCGATAAAATTATCGAGAATCATCAGGGGAAAATCCGGGTGGAAAGCCCGGTCCCGGGTAAAAACCGGGGTTGCCAATTTATCATCGAAATACCCACGGAAGGTCAGGCTGCATGAATCCTGAAATTCTGATCGTCGACGACGATCCCGCCCACCGGCGGATGCTCGAAACGGTGCTGGGGGCCGAAGGTTACCGGGTCGATCACGCCGCCGACGGACTCCTTGCCGTGGCCGCGGTTGAGGAAAAATTTTTCGACCTGGTCCTGATGGATATCCGGATGAACCGGATGGGGGGAATCGAGGCGCTTAAACGGATCAAGGAGATCAGCCCCGGGATTCCGATCATCATCATGACCGCTTACGCCTCCGTCGATACCGCCGTGGATGCGCTCAAATCCGGCGCCTATGATTACCTGACCAAACCGCTCGATATTGACGAGCTGAAAATCCTGGTTAAAAACGCGCTCCGGCATTTTCAGCTCGAACAGGAAAACGTGCATTTAAAGGAACGCCTGGGGGACCGGTTCGATTTTTCGAATATCATCGGCCGGAGCGAGGCGATGGCCGACCTGTTCGAAACCATCTCCCTGGTGGCCCCGTCGGATGCCACTGTCCTGATCCGGGGGGAAAGCGGCACCGGAAAGGAACTCGTGGCCAATGCAATCCACGAAAACAGCCCGCGAAAAGACCGGCCGTTCATCAAGGTCAACTGCGCGGCCCTGCCGGAAACACTGCTGGAAAGCGAGCTGTTCGGGCATGAAAAAGGGGCGTTCACCGGGGCCAATGCCCGCAAGAAAGGACGATTCGCCCTGGCGCACACCGGGACGATTTTCCTGGATGAAATCGCCGAGATGTCCGCGGCCACCCAAGCGAAGATGCTCCGGGTTCTTCAGGAGCAGGAATTCGAACCGTTGGGGGGAACCCGAAGTGAAAAGGTCGATATCCGGGTAATCGCCGCCACCAACCGGAATATTGAATCAGATATTGAAAAGGGAACGTTCCGCGAAGACCTTTATTACCGGCTCAATGTGGTCGCGGTGGAACTTCCGCCGCTGAGGGACAGGAAAGGCGATATTCTGCTCCTGGCCGTTTTTTTCCTCAAAAAATACACCGAAAAGAACCGGAAGATGATCAAGGGATTCACCCCCCGCACCGCCGACCTGCTGATGCGCCATTCCTGGCCGGGGAATATCCGGGAACTTGAAAATACGGTCGAGCGTGCGGTGATCCTGTCCCGCGGGGATATGATCACTCCCGGACAGTTGCCGGAGGGAATCCGGGGGGATGATGATGGTGAAACTCCCGGGACAGCCGAACATTCCGGAGACCAGTCCCTGAAGGATCTGGAGGATCGGATGATCGTCCGCACACTCGAGGAAACCGGTGGGAACCGGACCCGGACGGCCGAAATACTCGGGATCAGCCGGCGGACCTTGCAGTTGAAGCTGAAGAAACTCGGCATCAATCCTTGAAGCTGCCTCGGCTTCTTGTATGGCAGACCCTGTTCCGTCCGGTTTCCTTGGCGCGGTACATTGCCTGATCGGCTTTCCGGATAAGGTCGCCGAGAGAATCGGCATCCGATGGAAATTCCGCCGTGCCGATACTGACGGTCACTTTTCCGCCGGGCTGTTGTTCCCCGTACGTGAATGGATAACGGGCAATCCCCGCGCAGATCCGCTCCGCCAATGCAATCGTCTGTTCTCTGTTGGTTTCGGGCATGACAATGACGAATTCCTCCCCACCGTACCTGGCGGCCCAGTCCGATCCCCTGACCAGACTCCGGAAGCAGGATGCAAGCGCTTTCAAAAGTTCGTCACCTGCCTGGTGGCCATGCATGTCATTGTACCCCTTGAAAAAATCGAGATCGATCATCATCAGGGAAAGCTTGTGCCCGTATCGCCTTGACCTTGCCAGTTCCTGGTTCAGGCGGTTCATGAAATACCGACGGTTGAACAGCGAGGTAAGTTCGTCGGTAATGGCCAGGATGCTGACCTCCTCGTGCAGTCGGGAGATGATATGGATGTACCCCCCGTGGACCAGTCCGAATATGCATCCGATCAGAACGAAATAGGCGGTCATCGACGCATGCTCCAGTGAAAACGAGGCGAGCACGGCGCTCCAGACCTTCGACAACGTCAGACTGAAGCCGAACAGGTCATGGGCCACCATGGAAAGCGGATGGAAAACCAAGAAGCCCAATATCGCCCCGGCTGCCGCATGATCGACCAGGCGCCGGGATAAACGGATTCCGGGATAATATCGAAAAGGACAAACCCTGAAGATCCTTTGAAGCAGATTTCCCGGTTTCTTCTTTTTGTTCAACGGGCAGGTTACGGTGTTTGTTTCGGGATTGCCTTTCAATTATTGACTCCTTTACTCCAAAAAAAGAAAAATAGAGTTAGCAAGATGTATGCCGGCAACCGGGAGGCACGGCATGGTTGTTGCTTTAAATTTTTATCCGTATTTTAAATAGATAATTAAACGGTGTTAATCATTATGAATGAAGGAAATGCTAAGAATCTGGCGCCTGGAACGATACTCGGCGGCAATTACCAGATCATTAAAATGATCGGGCAAGGGGGGATGGGCTCGGTGTACATGGCCTATGACATGCAGCTCGATCTCCAGGTGGCCGTCAAGGTCATATCACCTGAGTTTTCCGGAACCATGGAGGAGCCCGAGCTCGAATCCATCCTCAAGCGGTTCGCAAGCGAGGCGAAAATTGCCGCCAAGATCGAACACCCGAATGTGATCCGGATTTACGGATTCAAGCGGGAAAAGATCGAATCGGACGGCGTATTCACCGAAATCGATTATCTGGTCATGGAGCTGCTGTGCGGCCGGAGCCTTCGCAATACCATGGACGTCAGCGGTTTTGAGGATGAAGCGGAAATCCGGAACTGGATCAACAAATACATGATCCCGATCCTCGACGGATTGCAGAAGGTTCACGAATGCGGGATCATCCACCGGGATATCAAGCCCGAGAATTTCCTGATGAAGGAAGACGTGCCAAAACTGGCGGATTTCGGCCTGTCCAAGGGATTTGATTTCCCCGCGGTGACCGGGTCGGTGGCCGATATTTTCGGAACGGTCCCCTACATGGCCCCGGAGCAGTTTTACAATTTCAGCCTGGCCAGGGAAGCCGCGGACGTTTATTCCATCGGCAAAATCCTCTACGAGATGGTCGAAGGGAAAATGTCCGAGAAGGTCAAACCTTTCAAACAGGCCAAACTTTCGCACCCGGAAACCGGTTTTCTCAAAGCCCTGGATCAGATCCTCCGGGACGCAACCGCCGAAAACCCGAATGACCGGATCGATTCCGTCGAGATACTCAAAACCCGGTTGACGGAACTGGTTTATCAAAAGGGAAGCCCGCAGGAACGGAGGGTCAGGGAAAAAACGCTGGTTTCATTGAAAATGGTCATTATGGTTCTGGTGTTTTCGGCGGCGATGGGGGCGATTGCCATGCACCTCGCCCATAGAACGGAGATTTTGCCCGAGGCAGACCATTCCGCTCACGCGGGAGATTCCGCGTCGGGCCCTGTCGCGGCAGGTGAAATGAAACCGGTTTCCAAGGCCGACGACGACTCGATCCTTCACCTGATCCCGCGGAAGGGAAAAAGCATCCCGGGGGTCGGAAAGCCGCCCGGTCCGTTCTATCTTTCGGAAAGCCCGGTCACCAACCAGCAATATGTGACCTTTCTCAACGAAATCATCGACCGCGTCACCGTCAAAAGCGGGGAGATCCATATCGACGACCGTCCGACCCTGGGCATTGACGAAAAAATCCGGGGATACAAGCCGATCGAATATGACGGCAAGCAATTCCGCGTCAGCGATCCGATGCATTCGGCCTGCTCCGTCCTGCTGGTGACCGGGTACGGGGCGGAATCCTATGCGCGCCATTACGGCCTCCGGCTGCCCAGGATCGCGGAATGGATTTTTGTCAAGCAGCCGGAAGAGAAATCCGCCGACAGGCCAATGTCGCTCCCCGCCCCGGCGATCAATTATGAACAGGACCGTTACGGCTTAAGGGGGATCAACCGACTGGCGGAATGGGGAAAAACGGAAACCGGTGAATTCGTTGTCCTCGGGCAGGCCCCTTCCGGCATGACCCAAAGCGACTACATCCTTGGAAACGACCCGGGCAAATACTACACGGACACCGGTT
>Ga0209347_1004386_pt1 | contig 14739 bp, 12 predicted proteins | sample AutmiccommuBRH23_FD_187382 | JGI IMG/M metagenome (GOLD analysis project Ga0209347, IMG submission 187382) | Deep subsurface microbial communities from Mt. Terri, Switzerland - Autotrophic microbial communities BRH/23 (SPAdes) (version 2) | ecosystem: Environmental > Aquatic > Deep subsurface >... | reverse complement strand
TAAAATGGGACATGAAGAATATACTTGTTATCTTGATGATAGCTCAAGTACACTCAGGGGCATGACGCTATTGAAGATAATGGGTATGGAACCTAAGGATTTAATGGAATAAATTAACTATTTATTTCCCTCGGAATGTCAGCGGAATGTGGGTTGATAGATAATATATGTTTTGATATACTTAGTACGGCGTTGTTGCTGAATTTTATCGTAAATGAGGAAGAAATTAAAATGGAAACACTTCTTATGGTTACAAGAGGCCTGTTACTCGCTTGTGTAATTTTTTATATTTATTTCTTTACCCGACGCAAGGATAGAAATGTCTCAACCAAATTATGGATTATCATTATTGTCGGATTACTTGTTGGTGCCGTCGGAAAAATCATTGAGGTATATATCGGAACTTCTACATGGAGCTCAATACAGATCAGTTTGTTACTTTCTCTTGCTCTTTTTGGTTATAGTGTGTGGAAATTATTATCAGAGCTAAAAAAATAAGCGTCATTTAGAGGTTAGGAAGCCGCATTTTTTAAATATGCGGCTTTTTGTTGTTATTTTTTAGCAATTTATTTGCAAGCTATTCTACACCGTTAGCGATATCCATAGGAACCGCTTTGGCAGGAATAGGTTATGGTTCATTACTCAGTCTCTTCCCATCAGTAGTGGCAGATTACTATGGCGTTAAAAACTTCGGAGGCAATTATGGCGTTTTATATACTGCATGGGGTATTAGATTGAACCAAAAAAGAATGGGTCTTCTCAAAGGCATGATCTAGTCAAGCCTTTGAGAAAGATCCATTCTTTTTTGCGTATTTACCCCATGCCGTTACGCGGAAGTGTCATCAAGGGGACAGATGCAGTGTTTCAACACCTTGTTCACGCTAGTGAGAGCAAGAGGAGGGAGATGAACCAAGCGACATTTGACAAAGTTGATCGTTAATGTTAATATTTGATCAAACGATCAATAAATAGTTTGAGTAATCAATATTTAGTTTTAAAGATCAATAATTAGTTTGAGTGATCAATACTTAGGGCGGTATATGGAGCTTAGCCTTTAAGTGACGTCTGCACACCCAAAACTTTAATGCCCATTCATATCGTTACAAAACGAATGGAAGAAAGATAAGTGAAAAATGAAAGTGCGCAACGCCAAAACTTCTGACTACGGATTACACCCGCAATAGGGCTATTCTTTCTTACCCCGCTGGTTGGAGAGTATCTGCTTGGCAACATTTCAATAACAGGTATCTGGGCCTTGCCCTTCCTTGCACCGATGTACGGAGGTGGTGCACTCCTCATCCGCGAGGTGACGCGCCGAACTGGGCATGGCTGGACGACCATAATCGTCCTTGGTCTGGCCTACGGTTTGCTCGAAGCAGGCCTGATTGACCAGTCTCTCTTCAACCCCTCCTTCGAAGGTCTTGAATTCCAGAGTGCTGCACCCATCTCGGCACTAGGCCTTAGTGCTTATAATGCTCTGGCTTTCATTGTAGGGCACTCAGTTTGGAGCATTGGTGTGCCAATCGCCATTGTCGAAACACTCGTACCAGCTCGGAGAACGACCCCGTGGTTGGGGATGGTTGGCTTACTAGTCACTGGCGTCCTGTATCTCCTCGGTTCCGTCTTGATGTTCCTTGACATACGGAAAGAGGAACAATTTCTGGCCTCGACGCCGCAACTGATAGGTGCGGCTGTTGTGGCGGTGGCACTGATCGGCATCGCGTTCGCAGTCGGGAAGCAACCTCGCCTGGAGATCGACCGGCAGACACCTAAACCGTGGCTTGTCGGCACGCTGTCATTTGTTATCTCTGGCCTCTTCTTCGGTGCCAACGAAAGCTGGATGGGCGTTGCTTTTAAACTCTTGCTGCTCACACTGATGACTGCCTTGGTCAGACAATGGTCACGGCGTCAGGGTTGGGGTGCAACCCATCGGCTGGCACTGGCCGGCGGTGCGCTACTGACCTATGCCTGGGGCGGCTTCATCCTGACAAGACTACTCGGGCGAACTGAGAGCATTCACCTAATCGGCAATGTAATCTTTGCCTCCGGTGCAATTATGTTGCTGATTATCGCTGCACGAAAAACATGTAATGCATATCCGAAAAAAGGATTGGAGGAATTGCCATAAATAAACAGAATAAATTGGAACAGTTATGCCAGGATGCTCCAAGTTGGGTAATAAGTCTATTGTCGCTTGTCTGTGTAATCTCCGGTGGTATTGTACTATGGGTAACTTGGTTTTTCTACAAAGATATCTATATCCAACCAAGCTTTCATTGGTATAATTGGCTACAACCAATCTTAATGGTAATATTTTCATTAGGTATGCGGTCCGTTGGATCGGCGATAATGCAGGACATCTAGCAGATGGTACGTTTTTTGACCAGATTAGTCTTAGTCCCTTTAATATTGCCAACATCGTGGTTTTGCTAGTCATTGGATTTTTAGCACTGCTGAGCAGCCTTGATAAATCCAAAAAAACACCTAAGGAGAAGAAATAATGAGTAATAACAAGGCAGAAGAAAAGCAATCCTTCATCGCTGAGGCAAGGCGTACCCAGATCGTCGATGCAGCAATTACCACACTGGATGAAATTGGCTACGTAAATGCAAGTCTTGCCCAGATTGCAAAAAGAGCTGGTATCAGTACCGCTTTAATTTCTTATCATTTTAAAGACAAGAATGATTTAATGGATCATACGCTTATGGCACTCTTAGCAAGCTCCACATCGTATGTATTAGCAAGAACAAAAGCCGAGAATACCGTCCGCGAGAAGCTTCATGCCTACATTTCAGCCAGCCTCGCCTACCAAGGTACTCATGCTAAGCACAATGCCGCCCTTTTAGAGATTGTATTTAATGCTCGGACCCCCGAAAACATTCCTTACTATAAGTTGAGTGATGACGAAGAGGAACCGGTAATGCTAGAACTGAAACAGATACTACACGATGGTCAAAACAAAGGTGAATTTCGACAGTTCAACGTTGATGTCATGGCCAGCGCTATCACTGGAGCTATCGGGGAGTATATGTTATTGGCTAACCCTAACATCACCGCTAAAGTCGACTTAGAGTCTTATAGTGAAGAGCTCGTGAAGATATTTGATAAAACAATTGTGAATGATGACTAAAGCATCTATTTGGCCGGATAAGGGTTATTATAGCCACGTTCTCCGTAAGGTTGAAGTTCATTCAACCACTGTGCTTTAAGTTTTTTCAAGGCATCTTTGGTATCAAAATAGCCTTCCTCAGGTATTTCTAAGATTTCTAACACCTCAAAAACAAAGGCCTCTGATCCAAATTCCGTCCACTCATTTTGGAGAAGTTTGTTCTGATACGTTCCCATATCTAGCGTAAATCGCTTTCCGTTGATGGTCTTTAGGTTTGGGGTGCTTTCGATAAATATCTTATCGTTTATAGTGTTCTTGATTTGGTAGACTCCGGCCTCAATTTTCGTCTCTTTGTACTGTTGCTTTAATTCTTGTTTGCGATCCATCGTTGTTTCCTCCTTGTTCTGGGAACCATTTCTTAGCCAGTATTGACTTCCATCAGGTGTTCGATCAAGAAAGCCATATTCGATTAAATACCTTCTGAGGGTCGCGAAATCATGATAAATTGTTTTCAAAATCTGACTAATTTCTTTTTCGGTATAGATCCGCCCATTTTGAAAGCGCTTTACAATTTCTTGCAAGACAACTAATTTATTTTTTTCTTTGATAGAGAAGGTCTTTAAGGGGCCTTCCGGGCCTTCTGGAAAGAGGGTCTTTATTAATTTATCGCTAACTTGTTGGGTGATCTTATAACGATCATCGACCATTTTTGCTGTTTCAGGAGGCACCAATAAGATTGGTTCGTGTTTGTTCTTATCTTTGAGGAGCTCCATCATAACTAAATAAACCTTCGACTGACGTTCTCTCTCTTTTAAAGCAAAACGATGATTGCGAATCGTCGAGGGACTGCCAATGTCCATTGCTTTTTGCACTTCTTTATCAGTTTTTCCCTGGTAAAAAAGTCGGATAAGGCTGGTTTGATGCTCTGTAAGTCCCGTAACCTTTTTATCCAGCTGAGCTAAGTAGTCAAACACGGAAAGGTGGACTTTCTCAATATGGAGGCGCATATATCTGCTCGCTTCATAGAGAACCCCATCCTCAGGATAGACAATCCCTTGCTCGATTTTTTCCCCACAAAGCAGACATACATAATGGTCCTTCTCTTGAACGTATCCACATTTGAGGTCTTCAAATGATGCGGTCCAGAATAGTTCTGAAATATCCAATAAGTAAACACATCCTTATTTAGTTTGCTATTTCCTAGATATTATATATAAACATCTAGGAAATAGCAATATACTTTAAATGTATTTGATATGTGCAAGACATGATCGTCACGAAGTAAGATCAAGCGTCAAACTGTCCGTTCGATCTGTCCGCTAGGGATTGTTTACGAAATAGCTATCGGACAAATTTACTAGACAATGAATTACTTACCAATGAAAAACTATTTCAAGTAGTGTATATTTAAATACATTAAAGATCTCTAAATAGTAATTACTAATGAGGTGGTTAAATGGCGGGAGTAACACATTCACAACAAATAGAAGAAACAGATGAAGAGAATGTTATCGATCATTACATTGGTCGGTTGGAAGAAGCATGTTATCTAGCCATGAGTAAATTAGCCCCCGAGTTATCTGGTCACCTAGAAAAGAGCTTAACCATTGATCAATTCTTTGTTTTAAGAATACTTTCCCAACGAGGAAGTTGTACGGTATCAGAGCTTGCTAGTGAGCATAAGGTTAACCCTGCGGCTATCACGGCCATGATGGATCGGTTATCTAAAAATGATTTAATTATTAGAGAACGGGATGAAAAGGATCGCCGAACGGTCAATATTAGCTTATCCACTCAGGGACGCCAGGTCTTTAATCTATCAGAGGCTAAACGAAAACAAATGTTTAAACATTATTTCTCCAAGCTCGAACAAGAAGAAATGAAACTATTAGTCGCCATTACTGAAAAATTAGCCAGGATTGTACTCATTGCGAAGGAGGAATAGACCTATGAGTTTACCAAAATTTTCAATACGCAATCCGATCACGACCATCATGATGATGCTTTTGGTCATTATTCTTGGGGTCGTTTCCCTTTCAAATCTTAAATTGGATTTAATGCCGAATATTAATCCTCCTGTGTTAGCGGTGATCACGAATTACCCTGGAGCGGGCCCTCAAGAAGTGAAAGAAATGGTTACAAAACCTGTGGAAGAAATGGTAAGTACCGCACAGGGTTTAGAATCTCTCCAGTCCAGAAGTAGCGCAAATACCTCATTAGTCATCGCGCAATTTGACTGGGGGATGGATGTATCCGAAGCGAGAGAGGACATTACCTCAAAGCTTAATCAACTGAACCTAACCGATGGTATTGAATCACCAATGATCGTTAAGTTTGATCCGACCATGCTTCCGGTTATGCAGTTTGCGATTGCTAACGGTCAAAGTATTGAGGAAATTCAGGCGCTTGTTAATAATGAATTAGTACCCCAGCTTCAAAATATTGAAGGGGTTGCCAGTGTATCTGTTGCAGGTGGCTTTAACGAAGAGGTTTTAGTCCACTTAAACCAAGATAAATTGAACCAAAATAATTTAACTCAAGAAAAAATAACGCAACTGATTCAGGCAAATAACTTGACCTATCCTGGTGGAGTTCTTACTCAGGATAATAAAGAGTTAAATCTACGAGTGATCGGTAAAGTGGATTCCATCGATATCCTGCGGCAGTTACCGCTTAGCATGATTCCCGATAGGACCGCCGTGAAAATCGTTACGTTAGCAGATGTCGCTAAGGTCGAGATGGTTAAGAAAGATATGAACTCGATTGCTCACACCAATGGTAAAGAAAGTTTGATGGTCAGTATCCAGAAAGAGGGAACGGCCAATACTGTTGAGGTTACTAAAGAAGTTGGAGTAGTCATCGACAGCTTCAAACAAGATTATAAAACTATGGAATTTACGGTCTCCTCTGACCAAGGAGAAATTATTAGAAAGTCTGTAGGAAACGTGTCCTCTTCCTTACTCTTTGGCGGATTATTTGCCATCGCAGTAATTTTAGTCTTTTTACGGTCAGTCGGTTCAACAATTATCGTAGCCATCGGAATTCCCATTTCCGTGATTGCCACCTTTGTGATGATGTATTTTTCTGGGCTTACCCTTAATATCATGTCACTGGGAGGATTGGCTTTAGGAGTAGGAATGCTCGTTGATAACGCCATTGTCGTCATCGAAAATATTTACCGTCATATCTCTTTAAATAAAACCCGAATTGCTGCAGCAATTGATGGCACAGTTGAGGTTGCAGGGGCGATAACTTCATCGACCCTAACGACGATTGCAGTGTTCCTTCCCGTTGTCTTTATCGGGGGATTAGTCGGGGATTTGTTTAAAGAGTTAGCTTTAACGGTCACATTTTCCTTGCTTGCCTCTCTGGTTGTCGCTTTAACCGTGATTCCTTCTTTAGCAGGAATGCTCATTAAGGAACAAAAATTGAAAAGAACTAAAGAAAATCAACTTTACAAAAATATACTCACTTGGGGACTAGACCATCGTTTGGTTACCGTAGTTCTGGCAGTTGCTATCTTTGCCGGATCGGTCTCCTTAATCCCGAGAATTGGGACTGAATTCATTCCGGCGCAGGACGAAGGCATATTTACGATTAGTGTTAGCCTTCCACAAGGATCAAACCTTACAAGTACCCTGAAGGTCGTTGAGGACATTGAAAAGGTTGCTATGAATGTAGAAGAAGTAGATGTTGTGACTGCTGTGGTAGGCAACGCTAACCCCCTCATGAATGCTGGAGGAACAGAAACGGCTTCCTTTAATAATCACCCTTATCGATAGCGACTCAAGGACTAGAACGACAGATAAGGTCATGAATGACTTAAAGGATAAACTGAATAGTACTATCTCAAAAGAAATTCACTTAGGATTTAATCTAAGTAACTCTATGGAAGCAATGAGTGGACAAGCCTCTGCCGCAGAAATCTTGGTGGTAGGACCTAATGTGACTAAAGTAAAGGAATATGTTCAGGAATTAAGTACCCGACTGAAAAACATTAAAGAGGTTACAACGGTCTCAGATAGTATGGAAGCTGGCAAAGAGGAATATCAGTTTATCGTTGATAAGGAAAAGGCCATGAAAAATGGTTTAACCACGCATCAAGTTGCGATGTTTGTTAATCAGTCTATTCAAGGCCAAGTTGCAACAAAATTGAGTACTAGCGGAGTTGAAAAGGACGTTCGCCTAAAAATACAGGGAATTAATAACTCGAAGAAAGCGATCGAAAACCTGGAAATGACCAGTCCTTTAGGAACAAAGGTCGCTCTTAAAGAGCTTGGAACGGTGGTTGAAGCCCAAAGCCCTGCGACAATCGCCAGGGATAATCAACAGGACGCCGTAACCGTTTATGCTAATTTTGAAAATGCAGATATGGGGACCATCAGTAGTAAAATTCAAACTGAATTAGATACCATGGTTCAAGACTTAAAGATCAACGAAAATATGTATTCTGTAAAATTAGTAGGCGGGACCGAAATGATGGAGGATGCGTTTAGCAGTTTAACGCTGGCGTTGATCCTTTCAGTTGTGTTTGTCTATATGATTATGGCAAGCCAGTTCGGGTCGCTAATTCATCCTTTGATTATCTTGGTTACCTTACCGCTAGCGATGATAGGGGTAACCGGAGGGCTAATCTTAACAGGGAAATCCTTTAGCATCACAGCCTTTATGGGAATAATTATTCTTGTGGGGATTGTCGTCAATAATGCGATTGTGTTTATTGACTATGTCAATAAACTTATCAAACAAAACTTGCCTGTTCGTGCAGCTCTTATTCAAGCAGGAACGACAAGACTCCGTCCGATTCTCATGACAGCGTTGACCACGATTCTTGGTCTCATGCCTTTAGCCGTGGGACTCGGAGAAGGAACTGAGATTCAAGCCCCGATGGCTATAGCCGTAATTGGGGGATTATTGTCCTCAACGGTTCTAACGCTCGTAGTTATACCTGTCGTTTATAGCCTCATAGAAAGTCTTAAAGGAATTCGGAAGAAGCTAAAAATCGTCATGCAAACGTTAAAAGAGGTTGAAAAAGAAATAGTTACGGTCACGGCGAAGTAAAGGTTTTTAAACACTTCATAATTTAGATTAAAGTAAAGAAAGTGCTCGCCAGTCTTAACGGAGTGGCGAGCACTTTTTGCATAATATTATTATTGGCAGCATTCTGATTCTTGTCTCGGGATTAGTTATCTGTATTATCGGAATTACTATCTACTGGAAGAGACAGAAGTCTAAAACTTAAATAAGTAAATTGTCTATCCATTGTAGCGAAAAAAGGTAATTGCCCTGAATTGTAGAATAGAAATAAGATAAGGTACCACTCCCACTCGAAGAATTGGGAGTCTCACGATTGGATAAAGGGGGAAAGAAAAATGAGTAACCGTGAGGTTGCAAGTCTGGGTTGCAAGCTTCTTGGTATTTACATGATTATTCAAGGGATTAACGTATCGACAAGTGTACTTTCTTTTTCTTTGGCAACCTCTAATCAAATGGCTAAAGAGAATTTATTGAATATCAGTTATCCATTAATGTATATTTTCTTTGGAATGTTACTATGGCTTCTATCGAATAAGTTATCTGTAATTATTGTAAAGGGAGAAACTCATTTTAACGAGGGGACAGGGATCAGTGCTAGCGATATTCAAAGAATCGCATTTTCAGTGCTTGGTCTATTTTTTCTAGGTAATTCATTGCCGAGGTTAGTTTCATTAGTCGCAAATTTTTATACCATGCGTGGTCGAGGAATAACCATTTCAGGTGCAGAAATCTTACTTGGAGCAGGAGGAGAAATAACCCAACTTATCGTGGGATTATGGATTTTTCTTAGTGCAAAGGGTTTAGTCAACTTCTTAAAGAAAATTAGAACTGCAGGATTAGAGAAGGAAGAGGATTATGAATAAACATTTTGATTGTACGAACGACTTAACACAGTATTCTCCAGAGAAAATACTGTGCCAGAAGGTTCAAGCACTTTGGAAATTGTTGTAACTCAAAATTTGAAAGGGGCAAGATAATGAATAAATCGGATGCTGCGAACCAGTGCTTTTTATCCGGATTTAGCTGTGCTCAAGCTGTATTTTCTACCTACTGTGAAGACTTAGGATTAGAATCTGACATGGCAAAAAGAATTGCTGGAGGGTTCGGAGGTGGTATGGGATATATCAGTGAAACTTGCGGTGCGGTAACCGGGGCCTTTATGCTGATTGGTTTAAAACATGGAAAAGTCGAAGTAGATGATAATGCAGCAAGAGATAGAACCTATGCACTCATTCAAGAGTTTACCAGCAGATTTAAGGCTATTAATAGCTCTGTAAAGTGTACAGAGTTGCTAGGTTATGATCTTAGTATTCCGGAAGATCTGGTAATTGTTAAAGAAAAGCAACTTTTCAGCACACATTGTCCCAAATTCGTCAGGGATTCGTTTGATATAATTGCAGAATTATTAACTTAGTTCCTTTATTCCCTACTCAGTAATCAAAGCTAATGTATTTGTGATGCCATCTAAGGGGGGAGCTTTGTTATGCAAGAAGGATCTAACAATGAGCCTACTATTGCAGTATTTAGCTATCACGCTTTGACTTCGTTAATCAATCGACTTCAATATGAAGCTCCTCATCCGGTCCGTATATTAGTGATTGACTGCATGTTAAAAGATGTCCTTGAAAAGGCAAAGAGTATGGAGGAAAATGGGGAAGTTGATGTTTACCTTTCTGCAGGAGGAACCGCCAAACTTCTCTCCAGCAACATATCCAACCCCTTAGTTGAGATTAAAGTAACTGGTTTCGACATTCTAGCTGCCCTGAAGGAAGCCAAGCAATACTCAGATACCGTCGGACTTATTACGTATGAAAGCAAAATTCCCCACCTAGAAAACCTATCTGACTTGCTGAATATTACGATTAAACAATTTACATATCAACATCTTAGTGATATTGAAGAGACTTTAAACCAACTGCAAAAGGAAGGTGTGAAAGTAGTCATTGGGGGAAGCTTTCTTCAGGAAGTCATCGGCCAGCGAGAAATCAAGGGAATCTTTATTTACTCGTCAGACGGCGTGACTCGGGCCTTGGATACAGCTGTCCAAATAGCTTTTTCTAAGAAACTTGAGGCTAGAAAAGCGGAGGAACTACGGGCAATTTTAGCCTTCTCTTATGAAGGTATCATAGCCGTTGACAGGAACGGACTAATTACGGTCATTAACTCAAGTGCCGAAAAAATCATTGGTACCACTCAACATAAAGTCCTAGGTCAATCTATTACTAAGATTTTCCCCACTGCCAAGCTTACTAAAGTTATTCAGAGTCGCATACCCGAGCTCAACCAGATTGAGTCTATCGGGAATAGTCAAATTGTTATCAACCGTATACCTATTTTGGTCAATGCTAAAGTAATGGGAGCTGTGGCAACTTTCCAAAATATTGGAATCATACAAGAAGCAGAGGAAAACATTCGTAAAAGTTTATATAAAAAAGGTTTTGTGGCCAAAACATTTATCAAAGATATTATCGGCACCAGTGACCAGATTCAAAAGGCTAAACGAGAAGCTTTTCTCTATGCTAAAAACCCTTCTTCAGTTTTAATCACGGGAGAGTCCGGGACTGGGAAGGAACTTTTCGCCCAAGGTATTCATAATGCCGGTCTGCGTTTTCGCCATCCTTTTGTCGCTATAAACTGTGCGGCCATCCCTGATAACTTGCTGGAAAGTGAGCTCTTTGGGTACGAAGAAGGTGCTTTCACTGGAGCTAAAAAGGGTGGAAAACCTGGATTATTTGAACTGGCCCATGAGGGAACCGTATTTTTAGACGAAATCGGTGAACTGTCCATGTCCCTACAATCCCGTCTGTTACGCGTCTTAGAAGAACATGAGGTTCTGCGTATTGGAGGGGACCATATTCGTTCAGTAAACATCCAGGTGATATCCGCCACAAACCAAGATCTATGGGAAATGACTGTTAACGGTAACTTTCGAAAGGATTTGTATTACAGGCTGAACGTCTTAGAGCTTCATCTTCCACCTCTTCGAGTTCGCAAGACAGATATTCCTTTACTCGTTAAAAAGTTCCTTTCGGAAATGTGTCATGATCTAACAGGCAAAGAAATTGAGGAGATTTCCCAACACTCGGTATTTAGAGATTATAATTGGCCTGGTAATATCCGAGAGCTAAGAAATATTATCGAACGATTCGCGGCGCTCTATAAAGAAGCAGGGTATGAGGATTTACTCTTATCATTATTCGAACGACTTACTCCTGCAGAACTTTGTTCTGGTGAACAAGAAGAACTTAATCGTGTTTTAAATAGCGTGCAAGGTAAGAAAAATGAGGCCGCAAAAAAACTAGGAATTAGCCGAACGACGCTCTGGAGAAAATTGAAAGAATACAACAATACCTTCTAGTTCTCCAAGCGAGATGGTTGGGTTGGTCAACGAGAAAATCCTTCCAACTTCCTCCTGATGCATGCTATGGGACCTAATGTTGCTGGAGTTATTGGGACTTCTGTTGCCGCAGAGGTGCTCTTGACTCTCTTCGGCCATTAATAATAAAGATAATGAACAAGAAACTACTGTCTTTCATTAAATTGACAAATGTATAAAAAATCATATCAAAACCCCACTCAAAGATCCCAACGCCTGCGTATTACTAGATGAAGCGGCTGAAGTATTCTCTTTCATTCAATCTAATTGAGGTATTATTTAAGATACTGGAAAGTGACAGTTCAACTCTTCTTGATTGCATGATTTATGATACTGAGTTCACCTTCCTTTAATACAGATGATGTGGAGCGATTCCTTTGGCACAACTTTGGTCAGCTTACGGAGGGTGCTTGTTAATAGGATTGTTTTTGCTTATCACTTCGCAATTAGATCGATGGCAAGGGCGGTCGAATAAGGATTAGAAACAGTGATGTGAAGCTAAGTAGGCGAAGACCCCCAATAAAATGGGGGTCTTTAAGTTGTCGTGCAATGCGTTAAGCTTTCCTTTAACTATTACGGGTCCGAAGTAGCGTCAAATTTTGAAATGGTTCAAAAAAGCAAGCCGACTGGGGTGAGTTTAAATTGTTTTAATCGCCGCTAATTTATTCAGAAATCATACCCCTGGCTCGATAACAATTTGTGATAGAACTTTAACCGCTAGATTTAATTACCAGTGTTAAGTATCGCATTTTGGATAAGCTAGATTCAGTCATCTAACATAAAAAATACAGAACAATAAAGGAGGAACAAATCATGGCAGGAGAAAGAAACAGCAATACCCCAGCAGCTCAAGGTGCCGCCCAACAATTGGATCGATTTAAGTATGAGGTAGCTAACGAAATGGGTCTTCAACTCGGCGGAGACCGTACCAGTCGTGAAAATGGCTCTGTAGGTGGGCAAATGACCAAACGGATGATTCAGTTCGCAGAGGAACACCTTAAAGGTGGTAGCAAACTATAGTAATTTAAAGCTTAGAAGTTAAGACGGATCACAGATAAATGGGGATATTGATGGCTATCCCCATTTCTATTTATAAATACCGCAATAAAATTCGCTCGATCAATATGTTTATATAAATTCTATACAAGGAAAATGCAGCTCTTCGGAATCCGTCGGAGGGTTTTTTTGTGCTTATAAGGTGGGAAAATGGGAGAACATTGTTCTTAATTTATAATTATGAAATGTTAAAATACGACAATCTTTTACTAGCACTTGAGGTACAATGAAACAGTTGGCAGAAATTATAAAATTGCAGAATCTCACAACGCCAACAATAATAAAGGAGCATCATTTATGATCAAATTAATTATTTTTGATTTTGATGGTACCCTAGTTGACTCAAGGGAAGTATCAATCATGATTTATAATCAAGTTGCTCAAAAATATAACCTGAGGAAAATTGAAAACATTGAAACTTTATTGAATCTCTCTCTTCTTGAACGATTTAAGACACTTAAAATTCCACTTTTAAAAGTTCCGCTTTTAGTATCCGAGATTACCAAGCGGTATAAAGATTCATTGACAAAAATCACTATGTTTACAGGTATAAGAGAATTATTGATCGAGTTAAAGAGACGGGGGTATCAATTAGCTATCATTTCTTCTAACTCGGAAAGTAATATCCGGGAGTATTTCCATCAAAACCAACTTGATATTTTCGGAACCATCATGAATTCTACTAATATCATGGGCAAAGAAAAGGCTATTAAGAAATTATTAACCTCTCATAAATTAAATCCCCATGAAGTGATCTATGTCGGGGATGAGATAAGAGATATTAAAGCTTGCCAAAAAATAGGTATTAAGATTATTTGTGTCGACTGGGGCTATGATTCGATAGAAATGCTCAAAATGAATCATCCAGATTATAGCGTAAGTTCAGTGAACGAAATTTTATCGATACTACCAGAAAACATATAGCGCCAAGAAAATAAAGAATCTATTCTCAAAGGCGATACACATGCTTTATGTGAATATTATAGCTAATTGTTTAAATGCAAAATTACCAATTCATACCGCTAGAATAAAGTCACTTTGATTGTTAAACTGTTCAAAGAAGGATTATATTAATTTAAATAGCCTCTCGGAATTCAGGGGGTGGGAACAGCGGATATATGGAAAATGAGCTGGAAATTCGCAATAAACGAGGGTAATTCTTAAGACGGAAAAGGGATTTTTAATAATGAGCATAGCAAATAAACGTCACAATCGCCCTTTTTAAAAACTAAAAAACGTTAAGCAGTCTGGGGAAAAATCCATGTTTTAAGATCCTTAAAGCTCTCTTTCTGATGAGAAAACCAAGCATCCATGTGCTGACAGATCATAATGGCATAAACGCGAACGTACCACATTTTCGTGGAGCGATGTCGTCCAGATTCCAGCTTGTAGTCGATCTTCTCTCGTTTATTGGAGCGTTCAATGGATGTCCGGCGTTTGTAAATGACCTTCCACTTTTCCGAGTCGCGAGGAGTCTTGGTAAAAAGCCGTAAGTTATCCTTAGAGTGGGTGTGGTAGGTACGACCATACTTTGCTTTAGAACAAGGTGAAGTACAGGAATTCTTTGAACCGCAGGACAGTGCACATCGCCATTTATCTCGATTTTGTAGATTATCGTGGCCATTGGGTTTCATTTCAAGGCCAATGGGACAAATGGGAATACCGTTTGGTGAAATCTGAATATCTGAGCCAGTTTTCGTATTCTTCTTACTGCGGCAGTTCAGATCAATAAACGGCTCAACGTTCTGGTGCTCCATCAGGTGATAAATAGCCTCGGCATCATGAGCGGAATCCAACAGCATTTTTTCCACCGTGCCTAAGGTAAAACGTTGCTTAAATTCAACCGCACTGACGATCAGACTGACAGAGTCATGTCTGGAAGCAGGCTGTAGTCTTGGATACATTGGTAAATCGTGTCGAGAATCTGCAGCAGAAATCATGTAGAGATGATATCCGTTGAAATACTTCTCTCGGGAGCTATCCCATCCCGAATTGCAGTCGGGTTGAGAGTAGATACGGGGATGGTTGCATTTAGCAAGGCCTTGGGCACGACAATCACACGTTGATTTACTACGGGGATAAGCAGCCGTGACAACAGGAGTACCGTCACCAGCCACGCTCAAGGCGTCTATAGTACCAAGTAACCCAAGCTTGGCAGAAA
>Ga0209347_1004385_pt1 | contig 14743 bp, 12 predicted proteins | sample AutmiccommuBRH23_FD_187382 | JGI IMG/M metagenome (GOLD analysis project Ga0209347, IMG submission 187382) | Deep subsurface microbial communities from Mt. Terri, Switzerland - Autotrophic microbial communities BRH/23 (SPAdes) (version 2) | ecosystem: Environmental > Aquatic > Deep subsurface >... | reverse complement strand
CGGCCATCTCCTTGATCGTCTCCTCGGGGATCTCGACCGTTACCTTCTTCTTGCAGGGCCCGATGTCCTCGACCGCCACGGTGTTCTTCGCGGTCCTGGATTCCTGTGGGGACTCCGGGGTTTCCTGCGTACCTTCCTCCTGCTCAGAGGCCGTTGTGTCCTGTTTCTCTTCCGCCATGGAGGCGCTCCCAAAAGCTGATAAACTGTTTGCTTGCCAACTGAACCCTCCAAAAACAGAGATCCGGTTCAGCACCAAAATAAAAAAAGGCCACAGGGAATTGGATCCCTTGGCCAGGTGAACGTTTCCGACCCTGCCGCCGAAGCAGCGGGGCTTCCACGTATCGACGACCAACGCCCAACTACCACCTAGCCGGTAACTCGTCGATACTATAAGGGTTCCGAGACGCCTAATCACGCCCGGAGATTTCCCATCCTTGGGAGAAAAACTCCCTACAAAGCGGGCGATGAGACTTGAACTCACGACAGCCACGTTGGCAACGTGGTGCTCTACCACTGAGCTACGCCCGCAGCATAGTACGCAAAGTATATACGGGCTCCCCACCTCCTGCAACCCCTTTTTGGCAAAAATTTTGAGGGTTGCCCCGGTCGGACTTATCCGGCCTTTGCAGGGGTTCTCTAAACGGACACTCCCCGAATCCCGGCGGTTGGGGCCGACAGAGGTGCAAGGGACGGACTGATCCGGATTGCGGCTCTTGGCCGGGCATTTCTCGCTTCAAGCCAGCAGCCAGGGAAATGACACCAGGACCTCATTGACCCAATTGGCAATGAGGTCAATCCGGTCAATGAGGTCCAAAGGAGGGAACCGATTCGGGACGAAGCCAATCCGTTTGCCCGTGCGTCTGTGATGTGTGTGTCGCCTGTGACGACTATGGTGGATAAATTCCAAAATTGTTTTGACATGTCTTCCGTGATTGGATAGACTCGTTAATGCCACCAAACAACCAGCGTTGAATTTCTGGGCAATCGTGAGCCGCAGGTCCCTTGACGTGCAGCTTGCCCTTTGGCGCGGGGATTCTGCGATGAGTTGTTTGGGGGTGCATCCGATCTATCATCTCCTTGTGACCTCGGGATTCTCATTTGCACCTGTTGCCTGCCGGCGGAGGTATTCTGCGCTCGGCGCGTATCGACGGCGGTTCGAGCGCGACGGCCCGTCGTCGGCAACCAGGACCAAAGATCAGCCCGCATTGCCCCGTATTTTTGTGATGTTCTTGCCGGGCGGACATGGATTCGTCTGCAAGCATGGGTGGGTTCTTCTGAATCATTTTGGAAAGGAGTGCAAATGAACGGCACAAACAACGCGGTCGCCAGGGGGCTTGTTGTCCTCGCGGTGACTTGGGGCATGATCGCTTCGGCGGCCCATGGCGCCCCGATGGATCTGGTCAACGGCGTGCCGGTGACGGACCTCTCCGGGGCCGCCGGCAGCGAGACATTCTACAGGATCGAGGTGCCGGCGGGCCAGGACCTGCTGGAGATCGGCACCTCCGCCGGCGCCGGCGACGTCGATCTGTACGTCCGGCAAGGCTCGGAGCCGACGACGACCAGCTACGACTATCGGCCATACAAGATCGGCAACGAAGAAACCGTGACCGTGGAGAGACCTGCCGCCGGCACGTGGTACGTGATGCTCAGGGGCTACGGCTCCTATTCCAACGTGACGCTGAAGGCGGCCCACTCCGGCGAGATTTCGACGAAGACGCTGGCCAATGGCGTTCCCGTGGGCGAGTTGTCCGGCGCCGCGGGCAGTGAGCAGTTCTTCCAGATTGAGGTGCCCCCCGAGCAGGTCGGACTGGAGATCGAGATTTCCGGCGGGACCGGCGACGCAGACCTGTACGTCAGAAGAACTGACGTGCCGACCACGACTCAGTACGATTATCGCCCGTACCTGACGGGCAACGACGAGATCGTGTCCGCCAAGAACCCCGCCGCGGGGACCTGGCACATCATGATCAAGGCGAAGAAGGCCTACGCGGACGTCACCCTGACGGCCGGCTTTAGCGGCGGCGTTCCCTCGCTTGCCAACGGCGTGCCTGTGATGAATCTCGCGGGCCAGCAGGGCAGCGAGGCGGTCTATCGCATCAACGTGCCGGCCGACCAGATCAACCTGGACATCAAGCTTTCCGGCGGCACCGGCGACGCCGACCTGTTCGTCATGTTCGGCTCGCGCCCGACGATGACCGAGTACGACTATCGCCCCTTTGTCGTCGGCAACGAGGAAAGCGTCACCGTGGATCGTCCGGCCGCCGGGGCCTGGTACATCGTGATTCGCGGATACAACGTCTACGCGAACGTCGTGCTCACGGCGACCTATGGGGAGGTTCTCCTCCTGAAAGACAGGGTGCCCGTCTCCGACCTTTCCGGCGATGCGGGCAGTGAGCGGTTCTTCCGGCTCGAGGTGCCTGCCGGCCGGACTCACCTGCTCTTCAGGATGAGCGGCGGCGCCGGCAATGCGGACATGTACATCCGGCGCAACAACAAGCCGACGACCTCGACATGGGACTACCGGCCGATCACGTCCGGAAACACCGAGAGCATCAGCATCGGCGGTCCGCTCAGTGGGATCTGGTATGTCATGCTCAAAGGCGCGGCCGCCTACAGCGGTGTGACGCTCGAAGCCGGCAGTGGCAGCGCCGGCACGGCCATCGTGCTGACGAACAACGTCCCGATCGCGGAGATTTCCGGTACGGCAACGAGTGAGTTGCTCTACAAGATCGAAGTCCCCCCTGCGCAGCAGAAGTTCGAGATCCGGATGTCCGGCGGCAAAGGCGACGCCGATTTGTACGTTCGATGGGGCAGTGCGCCGGAGGCCTGGAAGTACGACTACCGGCCATATGTGATCGGCAACGAGGAGGCCGTCGAACTCCGCAATCCCCAGAGCGGCACGTGGTATATTATGATTCGCGGCCATCAGGCATTCTCCGGCGTGACGCTCGTTTGCAGCTATGGCCGCGACGCGACCCCGGACGACACCACGGTGCTCCAGACCGGCGTGGCGGTCGAGGGAGTCGGCGATGCCGCCAACGGTGAGAAGTTCTATAAGATCGACGTGCCCGCCGGCCAGGCGAAACTGGAGATCTCCACGTCCGGCGGCACGGGCGACGTGGACCTGTACGTTCGCAGGGGCGAGAAACCCTCGGGGAACCAATGGGATTATCGGCCCTACGCCATCGGCAACAATGAGAAGGTTACGGTCGAGAATCCGCAGGCCGGCGCCTGGCACATCATGCTCCGCGGCTACACCCTTTACGCAGGCGTGACGGTCAAAGCGACGTACTCTCCGGTCGCCGAGGAGGTGACGGAACTTCGCAACGGCGTCCCCGCGCGAGACCTCTCCGGCGTCGCCGGCGGCGAGGCGTTCTTCAAGATCGAGGTGCCCGCCGGCCAGGCAAGCCTTGAAATCGCCATGTCGGGCGGCACGGGCGACGTCGATTTGTACGTCCGCAAGGGCTCCAAGCCGACGATCACCGGTTACGACTATCGGCCCTATCTGATCGGCAACGAGGAGAAGGTCGAAGTCGAGTCACCGGCCGCGGCGGTGTGGTACGTTATGCTGCGAGGCTATCAGCCCTACACCGGCGTGACGCTCCAGGCCCGCTACGAGGCGGTGCAGGAGAAGGTAACGCCCGTCGCGACCGGCGTGCCCATCGAAGGATTGACCGGGGCGGCCGGCAGCGAGACGTTCTTCTCGATCGAGGCGCCCGCAGGTCAGGACTTCCTGGACATCGAGATCGCCGGCGGCACGGGAAATGCCGACCTGTACGTTCGCAAGGGCTCCAAGCCGACCACCTCGAAGTGGGACCACCGCTCCGACCGGTTCGGCAATCAGGACAGGATCGAGATCGCCGGCCCGGACGCTGCGACGTGGTTCATCCTGTTGCGGGGCCAGCAGGCCTATACCGGCGTCACGCTGACGGTTGCCCATGGCGTCCAGCCGAAGAGCAACAACTTCGCCTCGGACCCGAATTGCGTCGCCTTGTGGCAGTTCGAGGACAAGGCCTTTGCGGAAGACAGCGTCGGCTCCAATCGACTTGTGAACCATGGCGCATCGCTCGTGACGACCGACGCCCGGGAAGGAGCCGGCTGCGCCGACTTCCGCGCCGCGCAGAGCGACTGGATGAGCATCAACGACAGGGACCTCTCGGCGGATTTCCCGACCCGCAGCGGCGGCGAGAACGCGGATATGTCCGTGTGTTTCTGGATGAAGCCGCGGAGTTTCCCGGCCAGAAACACTCTGATCTCCAAGTCCATTCTGGGTACGAACGACCAGTCGTGGCGGCTGTTCCTCGGGGGCGGCGCCGACAGCGGCTACCTGAGGCTTGCCCTGGGTATCGGCAGCGGGAACAACCATAAAGGATATGACCTCAATGCCTCGGGTCAGCAGTTCCCCAGGAACCAGTGGTACCACGTGGCGTTCACCTACCGCGACAGGGACAGGGAGTTCCGCGTGCGGATCTGGGACGACGTCACCGGCAAGCTGTTGTACGACTATGTCGGCACGGCGATCTCTCGTATGGCCATCACGGACGCCCCGTTGGTCCTGGGCGGTCTGCCGCTGATGGATGAGTTCTACGACGGTCTGCTCGACGAGGTGGCGGTCTTCAATGATGTTCTGACCCCCGCCGAAATCGACCTGATTCGACAAGGGCGCTACAGCCGCTCCAAGTGATTACAGTGTCCCGGCCGGCCTGGCGTTCACCGGGCCGGCCGGGGAGAGTTTTGAACCTCGTTGAGAAGATTCGTGGGGGCCCGGCGGCACCCACGAATCTCTTCAACGAGGCGAAAGAAGAGGGTCCTTCACGGAATTCCGGGGATACTGGCACAACTCCGGCGGGAGACACACCTCGGGAAAACGCGACCCACTCCTGGGGGCCAGCCCCCAGCCCCCGGGATTCTGCGCTTTGAGCCGGCAACAGGCTCCAAAGAACGCAAGTGCCGACTTGCGGGGGCTGGCGACCTGCAGCGCTTGCTGGCGGAGACTGTGCGTCGGCGGCATGGGAGCCGGCGAGGGATCACCCCAGAGATGTCCGCCCGAGCGATGCTGCAACCTGGCCGGGCGAGAGCTTTCAGGTCCTTGCCTTTTGAACCTGTTGCCGGCGTAAAGCGCAAAACCGCGGGGTCTGGGGGGCTGAGTCCCTGGCCAATGCCAGGGGCCGACAACGCTACCTCCGGCTCTCGCCTCGGCCCCCGCAAGCCCCGGAATTTCGTGAAGAACCCCCAAAAAAGGGGCTGCGCATGACCATGGCAGCCCCTGAATCATGACAGGAGTGTCGAGATCTACAGCATTCTTCGCCGCCGCAGCGTTGTGACCATGCACGTGCCCAGGCCGGCCAGGAGGACCGCCGCCGGTGCGGGGATCACGCAGTTCGGATTCCTGACGACGCCGTTCAATGCCTGGACGGCATCGAGATTATAACCCACGAAATCGCCGTTATCGTCCAGGCCATCGAACGTGACGAAATCGACGTAGTCCAGGCCGGGGTAATTCGCGAGATCGAAGCCGCCGCTGCCATCGACGATCATTCCCAGGTAGACACAAGGACCGTCGATATAACGGCCGAAGACATCGACGGAGGAACCGGATCCCAGGCCGTAGATCCACAGGTCATCGCCGGGGCCGTCGGCGACCCGGTTGTCAGTGAAGGCCAGGGTCAATGCCTCCGGCGTGTCGATGGAGACAAACGCGCCATCCGGCGCGCCCAAGGCGGCAGAGGCCGGCCCTCCCGTCATCGAGGAGCCCGGAGGCTGGTCGAAAGAGACCACGGCATCGACCCATGGGGTCGCCGCCCCAAAACAGGCATGGCTGCCCAGCACGATCGTCGTGGCGCACAGGATCTTGAAGAGGTTTGCGTTCATAGTTGTCTCCTTGAAAGAGTCCCCCAGCGACGAATCCCGCTCTCCGCGGCGGAGAACCCAGGCCCGTCGTCTTGGTCGTTGCGAGTTCTGCTACAACTATACGTCACCCGCATCCGCGGTCAATCGAGCGATATACGCATTTCCAGGTAGGCCTAAGCCTATTCGGTCGGGACTGTCCCCTTGTTTCCGAGCATTCATACAGGCAAAGAATGCATGGGACGAGCCCTTGTGTGACGGAAGATGTCGCGTCAGGGCCCGCCGAGGCGTCAAGGGGCCGGCGGTCACGCGCGGGGGAGGGGAGCGGGTCTTGAAGGAGGGCCGAGGGCCGTCTGCGCAAACAAAGAGCGTCCCCAGGGCCGAGACCCCGGGGACGCTGCGTCTGCTTGTGAATTACCTGACGATGGGCGTCAGGATGATGTTGCGATAGTGGACGCCCGTGTGGTCGCCCTGGAGGTAGATGGGGCCGGGCTTGAACTCATCGGACCACAGGGCCCCGCCCGTGCAGCCGAGGATCGGCTCGTTGTCGATGATCTTCTGATCGTTGAGGATCACGGTCACGTGGCGCTCGACGAGGGTGATGTCCATGGTCTGCCACTCGCCGGCCGGCTTCTCCGCCGCCACGCGGGGCGTGATCCGGCTGTAGACCCCGCCCATGTTGTGCGAGTCGAGGTTCCGGCCGTAAGTGTCGGCGACCTGGACCTCGTAGATGCCCCGCAGGTAGACGCCGCTGTTTTCGTTCTTGTTGACGCTCACTTCGAGCTTGAGATTGAAGTCCTCGAACTCGGCCACGGTGCGGAGATTTCCGTACGAGACGTGGCGGCCCTGGGGCTGGATCGGCTTATTGACAAGGACCCCATCCTCGATCGACCAGCCGTTCCTGTCGTTCGGATTGACGAGTTTCCACCCGTCCAGGCTCGTGCCGTCGAAGAGGGCGATGGGCTTGCCGAACTTGACCTTGGACAGGTCGGGCTTGGCCGGCAGGGGAGGAATCCGCTTGCCGGTGAACTCGCGCTGCTCAACGCCGATACCGTTTCTGTTCGGCTGGACCTGCACCAGTTGCAGAGTGTCGCCGTCGATTCTGGCCATGAGGGCTTCGGGGAAGGTCTGCGTGCGGACCACTTTGCCTGCGGCGTCCTTTCGCTCCACCTTGTGCAGGCGGATCACGTACAGATCGCCGTTCATGGTGAAGACGCTGTCGACCGGGACGACGCTGCCGCCGCCCCAGAGAATACTGCCGTCGAGATATCCTTCCTGGGTGACGCCCAGCCAGCCGGCGCCGCCGCCGGGGATGGTCAGAGCCCACCGGCCGATGAACGGATCGGCCTCGGACGCGAGGGCGGCCGTGCAACCGATCCACAGACTTAGAAGAACTACCGCGTGACGTGTGGTCCTGCTCATGGAATCTCCTTTCAGATTGATGCAGTGACTTCAACGCCCGGCAGGATACCCGAATCCTCTCGGCAATTCAATTGGCTTGGGCGACGTCCCACAGGAATGTGGCGATGCTCCTGGCGGGCAGGGTGTACGCGAAGCGGCTGCCGCCGCAGGCTACGTCGAAGGACTGGTCCGAGCCATCGGGATTGAAGGCCACGAGGGAGACTTGGCCCGTCTTGAGGCGAAAGGCCGCGACTTCGATGGCTCCGGCCCCCGTGACCGAGGTCTTCACACAGACCGCGCCGGGGCGGGCCGCCTTCGAGACGTGGGCCATCGCGTAGTATTCCCGCTCGAATTTCACGCTGTTGTAGGTGTCCGTGTGGACGGTGGCCAATCCGACGGCCAGGGAGTCGTCACGCAACGTCGGGCCGTACTTGTGGTCCAGGACCAGGTTCCACTCGAGGGCGACCGAGCCCCCGTTCTGGAAGGTGCCGAGCCAGTTGGCCCGCAGGCCGTGCTGGATGTCGCCGAACCACTCCTTTCGCGAGGCGTTCCGCCAGGCGGACAACTCGGTGCAGTAGATCGGCCTGTCGGGGAACCGCTCGTGCAACGTGCCATAGACGGTCTGCATGTCCCGGAAGCTTCCCGAGTAGCAGTGCCAGGCCGAGCCGGCGATATATTGGCCCGCCGCCTCGTCGGTGAACAGCTTGATCACTCGTTCCAGCGGGGCCATCTTGGCGTCTCCTGCGACGACCTCCCGATCGTTGGGATGGAGGACCCAGTTGTGATCGTGTGCGAAGATCTGGGTGCGAAGGCCTCGTTCCGCGAGCTTGCGGCCGAGCGTGGCGGCGAGCCGGCTCTCGTCCTCGACGGTCAGCCGCATGCACGGATACCGGGCGGCGTCGAATTGCGGCTCGTTCTGGAGGGTGACTGCGTGGATGGTGATGCCTTGTTCCCGGTAGGCTTCGATGTACCTGACGAAGTAGTCGGCATAAAGGTCGAAGCATTCGGGCTTGAGCCGGCAGGTTTTGCCCGCCGCCTTTTCCTGTTTGGTGATGCCGGTCAGCGAGCCGTTCGTCTTCATCCAGGCCGGCGGGCTCCAGGGCGAGCCCATGACCTCGATGTCCGGGTTGATCCGAATGGCCTCCTTGAGCATGGGGATGATGTACTGCTTGTCGTGCTCGATCGAGAACGTGCTGAGGTCCTCGGAGGGCTCGTCGGCGTAGGTGTAGTAGCGGGCGGTCGCTGTATAATCCGATGAGCCCATGGGAAGCCTCAAGTAGCTGAACCCTGCCCCCTTGTCGGCCGAGAACAGACGCTCCATGGTGTACGCAAAGAGTCGGGGATTCCTTCCCTGGAGTTCGGAGAGCACGTAGGCCGAGGCGTCGGTCATGGATGCTCCGAGGCCCTTGACCGATTGTCGCGCCTGCTGCGGATCGATTTCGACGCGGCCGGACTGTCGCGTCGAGGATGAGTGCACCGACGGAGCGGGCATTTCTTTGAGCAGTTCATAGCCCGCGTCCTGGTTGGGGCCGTAGGCGGTGATGTCGAGGACCTGCTCTCGGCGGGTTCCGTCATCGAGCCGCGTCTGCCAAGCCTGCACCTCGGCGGCCGACGAGCGATTGACACTCCCGAGAACGCCGGCGACAACGATCAAATACCGGCACGCAACGTGTGCTCTCTGCATCATTGGGCTTCTCCTGCCATCCACTTGGAGGGATTCATCCGAGTACACTTCAAACCTGGGTGTCGTGCGCTCAGCCGAGGCGGCATTGTATTTCCGGAGTGTCCGTCACGCAAGGACTGTATGGACCGTGGTTACTCGGAGTGCGGCCGGCATATCGTGGCGGATTCCGCAGGTCCATTTCCGGGTGGCAGCGGTAAGCGCGGTCTTCGGAGCTTGCCGGGCGCTGCGAAACGAATTGTATCCCTGAGCAGCCCCCTGGGTGAAGTGTGCGATGGACAAGCTGGGGCGTTCCGCCCGATTGACGGATCCTTGACTGTCCTGCTCATTCTCGCGTGCCTCCGCAAACTCGAACATGAATATGGGGTTGACAAACTCTGTGGGCGGTGGGAAACTACGCGCCATGAGCAGGGCCGATTGGGCTGTTCGGGGGTCGGAAGATCCCGAGCCGGTCGGTGTTCTGTGAACCGGGGGACGTTCGGGGCCGTAAGAGGTCCACGAATCGCCCGCCGGTAGTCCGGCCGGGATTCAACGATGAATCCGGCCCGGGTGTCACACAGGTGGCGCCCGACACAGGGATTATGGGTTGAGGCAATTAGGAGGCCTACGATGGCAAAGAACTCAAGAAAGAAAAGCCCCTCCGTGACAGACGGCTCTTCGGGCACGGCAGTGGCCACAGCGCCGCGTCCGACAGTTGCGGCAACGCCGAGCGGTACGGGTGCGACACCCAGCTACGATCAGATCGCACAGCGGGCGCAGGAACTCTGGAAGAAGAAGGGCTGTCTGCCGGGACAGGACGAGCAGAACTGGCTTGAAGCCGAGCGACAGTTGAAGGCCGAGCTGGCACGCAAATAGCCGGCTTGCTGACCCCATAGGCAACAGGTTCACAGGTTCCACTGTCGAGGCAGGACGAACAGGCACTGACGCTGCTTCCGCAGTAGGTATGCCGTCACGGCTGCATGGAAGGTTTGCGCTCGCATTTCACGGGTCTGGCGTGTTCCCAGCCAGCCCGCCAATGCGGCTTGCGGGACTACGGTTGCTCTCCTGATGTCCATGACCAATTGCCCACGACGAGCGTATTCTCTCCAAAATCCAGCACGGATTGTTGACATTATAGGTCTCGCAGTGTAAAAGGGAGAGGTTGGATAGGGACGCCTGAAGCCCTGCGGTACCGCAGGGAATAGCACTATTGCGTAAGAGCGATCCGGTATCCATTCTATTTTGGAGGAGGAGCAATGGTGAGAGTGGCCCCAAGACGCATTTCTATCAGTATGGCGGCAGTTTTCGCAACGATCGCGATGGCCTTGGCGACTGCGCCGGCACAGGCTGACATCCTGTGGAAGTGGAGTTTCGCAGAAGAGGGCGGGACATTCGTGACCGATGGCGATCTGGTTGGCGGGGACGCCCCGGCGGGCCGGTACACGGTGGATCCCGCCACATTTACCGTGTTGACCTCGTCCATGCCTGGGCTTCTCGGGACGGGTTACACAGCCAATCAGCCTCCGCAGGGACTCATCTGGGACGGCCTGCAACCTACGGAACTCTGGCGGGCCGATGGCGCCTTCGACTGGAGCCATAACGGGATGAATCACTTCCGTCCCGATTATTGGTATGGCTTGGACGTTTCCGGTGGACGCTTGTACGATGATACAGGCGACGACTACTTTGTCATGCTGACGGGCCCGCTGACGCTGCAGCCTCTGTCCACGGTGACGGTGCCCGTGCCGGCAAGCCTGGGCCTGGTTGTGGTTGGTCTGCTGTCCCTCCGACGGCTCAGGCGCCGCTAGTCGCGGATTGTCGCGAGCTGAGGCGACCCCGCGGTCGGAGGATCTGGCGGGCTGTCCGGATCTTGCTGTGTGGAGACTGCGGTCTGGGTCTCCAAGGTGGTGATGTTGCGCATGGCGTCCTGCAAGCTGCCGCCGCAGAACTCGGCCGCAGGCGGCCAGGCGAGGCAGAAACTGGGCCGCTCCGGCCGGCCGAAGAGCTTGCACAGGTTGTCTTCGGTCAGGTTGACGCACCGCACGCCGGCCGGTTTGCCGTGGGGCATGTTGGGCATCGCTGTGGTGATCGACGGCGCGATGCAGCAGGCGCCGCACTTCTGGCAGGTCATGGGCATTTCTGTGCTACCTTGGCGGACTCCCGCAACCTTTCGGGGCCACACGCTGCCCTCGCGGGACGACCTGGACGAGAAGGGTGCCGGTGTCGCTCTTGGACTCGCCGGACCGGGGATCGTCGGTGACCCGCACGACGATAGCCGTGGTCATCACCTGTCTGGGCGTCCAGAAGATCGTGTAGGAGCCGGTCTTGGGACGATTAACGATCCGCAGGCCGTCGGGGCCGCTGACGATCGCGACCTTGGCGGGGTCCCCGTTCGGATCGCACCACGTCCGCGTGTGGATAAGTTCCTTGCCCACCTCGACCCGCACCCAGCCCAAGAGCTTGCCCACGACCATGTTCGGGTCCACCTCGAACGGGCAGTCCTCCATCGGCGGGTAGTTCGGCTCCGGGCACGGGGCATTGCCACCCACCAGCAGCGGCAACAGAATCAACAGACCGGCTATCCATCGCATGCCCATGGGATAGCCTAATCGCCGTCCGTTGTCAAGCCTGGCACAGGGACATCCTTTGCAAAGCAACCGGCGAGCCGTTGTCGGTACAGGGGGCTCAATCTCGCCAGCAAGGCAAAACAGAAGAAGACGAAGTAGGGGGCGAACAGGATCTGCGATGCGGCGGTTGCCAAGGTGATCTGTTGAATCACGCTCAGCAGGACGCGCGAGCCGCAGAGCAGCTTGACAGCCTCGAGGATCAAGATCGGGCCGAGGCATAGGGCAAGGTAGACGCTCGCGTGCCATTTGAGGTCATGGCGACCCACGAGCCATCGCAGCAATCCGGCGATGACGCTCAGACCCAATGCGGAGATCAGCACGATGACGGCGAACGCCACGGCCAGCATCGCGGTGTTCGCGGCGAGCGGGGCGATGATGCTCGCACACGCCGCATGGAGAAGGGTGCTTCTCATTGAACTCATGCCGTCCTTTACTGATGATTGTGCTCAATCCGTCGCAGGATCTCGTCAAAGACCGGGCGATTGTCACCAGGGCCATTGTACCATCCCGGCTCGCGGGGCCATAGCCGCTCGTCGAGAATGTCGTCGCCGGTGCAGACTGAAAGGGTGCGGCCGAAATACGGTGGCAGCGATCCCCCGGACGAATGCCGGCTGCCGGACGCCCGCCTGAAAGAGCAATCTTCGTTCGACTCGGGGTGGCAGCGGCAAACTTGTTTTGCCGATGGTTCTGTGAATGCGAGGAAGCCATCGGCCAGCTGCGAAGACTCCGCTTGCCGCTGCCACCCGGAAAAGAGCCCGCGAATTTCGCCACCGTATGGCGGCCGCATCCGACTGATATCCTGCATGTGTCGATGATGGCACATCGATCCGTGAATCGGTACAATGGATGCGGCGATTGCGTCGGCATGTGTACACATATGGACGGCGAACCGTGGGGGTCGAGCGAAATGGCGGCACAAAGGAACAGGCTGGTGCGTTTGCGGAGGCGTCTTCACATTCTTGGATTGTGGCTGGTGATTCCTCTGCTGGGCCTGGGAGGCTCGGCCTGCGCCAGGCGGGAAGCGCCGGAGGCCGACACAGGATACAGAAACTTGCAGGCGAAGGAGAGGGTCGCTCGCCACCCGGCGTTTGCGGAGCGGGCCCGCGAGAGGGAGCGGATGGTGATCGCCCATATCCAGGCCAGGGAGATCCGCGATCCGAATGTGCTGCGGGCCATGCGAGCGGTGCCCCGGCACGCGTTTGTTCCCGAGCCGCTGCAGGCCTATGCCTACGAGGATCGGCCCCTGCCTATCGGCCGCGATCAGACGATCAGCCAGCCCTATGTCGTGGCGCTGATGACCGAAACCTTGGCGCTCGATCCGAACTCGGTCGTCCTGGAGATCGGGACCGGGTCCGGCTACCAGGCAGCGGTGTGCGCCGAGATTGCCCGCGAGGTGTATTCGATCGAGATCGTCGAGCCCTTAGCGAGGTCCGCCGCCGAGATGCTGGCGAAGCTGGGCTACGACAACGTGCATGTCAAGGTGGGGGATGGCTACTACGGCTGGCCCGAGAAGGGACCCTTCGACGCGATCATCGGGACGGCTGCGGCCAAGGAGATTCCGCCGCCCCTGATCGAACAACTCAAGCCGGGCGGGCGGATGATCCTGCCGGTCGATGGAGAGCGCGGGTTCCAGCACCTGATCCTCGTGACCAAAGACGAGCAGGGGCAGCTTCATTGCGAGAAGATCCTGCCCGTGCGGTTCGTGCCCATGACCGGGCAAAACCAGCGACCGAGGGAATGAAGAGAGTTTGAAGTGTCAAGTGTCGCGGGTGCATGATCGTTCTTGTGATTTCTACCAGCCGGATTCGACCGGAGAACCCGTTTGGAGTCCCGCCTTCAGGCGGATCTGAGAGTCTTGCGGCGCAGCCGGCTCCTCTTCTGTCATCTCGGACCCTCAAAGGCCGTTCGGACTGCTTTGAACCGCCTGAAGGCGGGACTCCGAACGGGTCGGCGTACCGCCGCAAGAACGGTCATGCACCCAAGAGTCGCGCTCCGGCCTGAAACTTCGAACTTCCGAAGAGAACGCATTCCGGCGTCACTGCGAACGTCAATTCAGCACCACATCCGCAGGGCCTGGGGCAGAACCTTGAACTCGAAGCTGGTGCCTTTGCGATAGATGTTGCCATCGACCTGGGCGAATCGCTCCCGTTGCGTGGTGATCCGTATCTCGGCGGCTTTTCTGTAGATGCCCAGCTTGTTCTCGTTGAGGAAGGCGTTCGCCATGCCTCCGACGATCTCGGTCCAGCCGGAGTTGATGGCCAGCAGGTGCAGATGCCCATCGTCGAAGACGGCGTTGGGCACGACCTTCATCTTGTACCCGTAGTAGGGGATCTTGGTGACGATGGCCGTGACGGCGTTAGGCACCGCGAGTTCTTCCCCGTCGATCAGGATGGCCATGTCGGTCCGCTCGAGCTCGGTGAAGAACGAGCCGAACGCGGCCATGGCGTAGGCCTGGGGTCCGTTGATGCCGCTGTCCCGCAGCGCCTCGCGGCGATGGATGATGTCGGCCTCGAGCCCGACGCTGGTCATGAAGCCTTTCCGCACGCCGTCGCACAGGATCAGGTCGTACAGCCGCAGCCGGCCTTCCTTGATTCGCCTGGCGGCCCGGGTGAGCTGGGGCGGCAGGTCCAGGGCGTACCGCAGGGCGCACCCCGAGCCGAAAGGCAGGTAGGAGAAAGTCGTCTGGCAGTCCAGGGCGTTGATCGCGTCGGAGAAGGACCCATCCCCGCCGGCGACAATCAGGACCTCGACTTCCCGGGCCAGTTCGGCGGCGCACTGCATGAATTCGTCTCGGGACGTGGTCTCCAGTCCGCGGATCTCGCAGTCGCCCAGCACCGTTTTGACCGCGTGCAGCGACTGGGCCTTGCGATGGGCGTTGGTCGGGCCCGCCATCGGATTGACTATCATCCCGAATTTCACGTGTCAGTCTGCTCCATCAATACGCCCGTTTCCACGGTGCTTCCATCCGTCCGATCGCGTTCTTCGGCCGATACCTGCCCCTCGAGACCCGGATGATGCGATTATACCCGTCTATTTCGCCCCGGACAAGTATCTGCACTGCCGCGGCAGGGCAATTGCACGTGGATGTTGGGCACGCTTGTGGCACGGGCATCCTGCCCGTGAGACGTTGTGGCATCGGCATCCTGCCGATGATTCATGGGCTCCAAGCCCATGCCACGTTGGTACGATGCCCACGTGCAATTGCCCT
>Ga0209347_1004384_pt1 | contig 14744 bp, 13 predicted proteins | sample AutmiccommuBRH23_FD_187382 | JGI IMG/M metagenome (GOLD analysis project Ga0209347, IMG submission 187382) | Deep subsurface microbial communities from Mt. Terri, Switzerland - Autotrophic microbial communities BRH/23 (SPAdes) (version 2) | ecosystem: Environmental > Aquatic > Deep subsurface >... | reverse complement strand
GGTTCGGCACAACCGGTGGTGCGACTGGCGGAACGTTCATGTAATTCAGGGTTTCCTTGACAATCTCACGGAATGCGGGAGCGGATACCACCCCGCCGTAATGACTTCCCCGCGGTCCTTCAACCACTACCAGGACCGCGATCCGGGGAGATTGGGCCGGGGCGTAGCCGACGAAAACCGCATTGTAATCGCTGTTGCGATAGGTGCCGTCAGCACCGATAATCTGGGCCGTGCCGGTTTTCCCCCCCACAGTATAGCCGACCGGGACGGCCTGGGTGCCGGTCCCGCCCGCCTCGGTGACCGCCTGCATCATTGCCATCATCTGGGCGGCATACTCCGGCGAAAGCGCCTGGCGGACCGACTGCGGCTCGAAGCGTTTCAGAATGCTTCCGTCCGGGTTGGTTATCGCATTGACAAATCTCGGCTGCATCAGAAGCCCGCGATTGGCGATGGCCGACACAGCGGAAATGAGCTGCACGGGAGTAACGGCGATCCCCTGGCCAAATGCAATGGTGGCATGCTCGATCTTGCGCCACGATTCGTAATTGCGGAGGATCCCTTTATTCTCTCCCGGGCAGTCGATGCCGGTCAATTCGCCGAAACCGAAATTCGTCAGGGTCTCGTGAAGGATCTTCGGGCCGATCCTGTCCGCGATTTTGGCAGCGCCGATATTGCTCGATACCTTTATGATCTCGTGAAGGGTAAGCAGCTGATAGGGATGGGTATCGTGGATCACGTTCGATCCGATCCGGAAATTGCCGTTTTCACAATGCATGACGGTTTGAGGGGTGCACATGCCGGATGCAAGCGCCGCGGCAGCCGTAAAGATCTTCATGGTCGAACCGGGTTCGAACGGATCGGTGATGGCCCGGTTCCGCCAGGTATCCCGGGGATATTGCCCGTAGGCATTCGGGTTGAACGTCGGGTAATGGGCCACTGCCCGGATTTCCCCGGTCTCCGGAATCATCACCAGGGCAATTCCGGTTTTGGCATGGTACTTGAGAACCGCCTTCTGCAATGCCTGCTCGGTGATGTACTGGATATTGGCATCGATGGTAAGGATCAGATTTCTTCCTTCCGTATCCGGCGTCTCGAATCCGCTTCGATCGAATATCCGTCCCAGTGCATCCTTGACGATCATTTCCCTGCGGATATCCCCCTTGAGGTAATCGTCATAATAGAATTCCAGTCCTTCGAGTCCGTTGCCGTCGATCCCGGAAAATCCGAGGACCTGGGCGGCAATGGTCTTGTTCGGATAAATGCGGCAGAAATTTTTGCTCATCTGGACCGCCCTCAGGGGTGTGATCCCCCGGACCAGGGCTTCGGCCTTGTCCGTCGGGGCATTCCGCTGCAGCCAGATGAACGGTTTATCGGAGGCAAGTAATTTCACCACCTCCCGGCGGTCTTTTGATAGTATCCGGGAAATCTCATCCGCCGCTACTGCCGGGTTATCGACCCGGCGGGGATGAATGCCGATCGAGGCCACGGTGGTGCTCACCACGAGTTCACGATCTTTTATATCGAAGATTGTCCCGCGCTTATCCCGGCTCTCCACTGCTCGGCTGTATTCGGAAGATGCCCGTTCCGAAAGACGGCTTTCCGCAAAGACCTGCAAATAAATCGCTTTCGCCGCAACGATCAGGTAGCAAAGCGTAAAAACGAAACCTACGATGACAATCCGCCGGTTCCGGCTGGTAATCCGCTGTTTTTCGAGTTCCATTCCGTTCATGGCACAATCACGATCTGATCAGGTTCCGGAATGATCAGGTTCAGGTTGTCTTTGACGTACCGGCCCAGTATTTGCGGCGATTGCAGCCGCACCCTTTCGATCTGCAGTTTTTTCTGCAGGTCGTGAAGTTTACTTTTCTGCGCCTGGACCTGGGCGATCTCATATCCGGTCCGGCGGCACTGGACCCCGCACCAGGTGGCGAAAAAAATCTCCCCCAGAAGGCAAAACGACAAAATCATGGCAAATCCGAGGAGACCGGGGGTAAGGATCTCATTGCCGCTTTTCCGGTTTTTTCTTGTGATATTCATGATGAAACCGATAGTGTTATTTGCTTTCAGGCGGCAGCTTTTCGGCAGCCCGCAATACGGCACTTCGCGACATGGGATTACGTGCAACCTCTTCGGCCGACGGCCGCAGGGGTTTTCGGGTCAGCAGCCGGATCTGCGGTTTCCGTCCGCACACACAGACCGGCAGATCTTTCGGGCATCGGCATTCTCCCTCAAGGTCTCTCAGGCGGTGCTTGACAATTCGGTCTTCCAGGGAATGGAATGCGATTACGCAGATCCTGCCTCCCGGCGCCAGCAGGTCGACCGCCTCCCCCATGAACGTTTCCAGAACCTCGAGCTCCCGGTTTACAGCAATCCGCAGGGCCATGAAGACTTTTGTCGCTGGATGGATCCGGCGCTTGGCCGCCGACCCGGCCGGGATTGCCTCCCGAACGATGGCCACCAGCTGACCGGTGGTGAGGATTTCCTCTTTTTCGCGCTGTTCAGTGATCTTCCGGGCAATACGGCCGGCCCACCGCTCTTCACCAAACTCCCGGAATATCGTTTCGAGACGCCGCGGATCGGCATGATTGACAATCGATGCCGCGGTTGTAGGACTCTGGAGGTTCATGCGCATATCCAGCGGTTCATCACCGCTGAATGAAAACCCCCGGCCGGAAGCTTCGATCTGGTAAAGGGAGATCCCCAGATCGACCAGAATGCCGTCCACAGCGCTAAGATTTAATTGGGAGAGTATTTCGGGAAGATTTACAAAGTTATCATGAAACAGGCGAACATTCCGGGCAAAAGGCTCCAGGACCTGTTCGGCTTTTCTTATGGCATCCTTATCCTGATCTATTCCGATCAGCAGTCCATCTGGGAGTATATTGCGGGCGATCTCCGCCGCATGCCCGGCACCACCGAGCGTGCAATCGACCATACATTTTCCCGGCGCGCATTTCAATAGGGAAACCGCTTCATCGCGCATAACGGAAAAATGTCGGAATTGCATGGTCAGAGCCCTATGCTGGCAATTTCGTTACGAACCTCCTCATTGTTCATGTCCTCTTCTTCGAACTTCCGGCTTTCCACATCCCAGTTTTCCCTGGACCAGATTTCAAAGTGATCGAGGACTCCTACCAGAACAATATCTTTTCCCAGCCCGGAGTATTGCCTCAGGGAAGGTGGAACCAGGACCCGCCCCTGCTTGTCAATCGGGCAGTCGGATGCGGAGCCGATAAAAAAACGCTTCAGACGGCGCAGCGCATCGGTCTTGTCCGTCCGGGTCAGAATCTTTTTCTCGATTTCGGACCAGATGTCATAGGGGTAGGCCACCAGCATCCCGTCGATCTTGGACAGGATTAGCCCTTCACCGCCATTTTCGATGATGAGTTCACGAAACCGCGAGGGGATGATGATGCGACCCTTGGTATCGATTGTATGAAATGAACTCCCCCGGAACATGCCGCTCCCCCAATATCATCCACTTTGAACCACGTTTATAGATAAATCTATATTAACTGTAGAATTTGTCAAGAAAAAAACCGAGAAACTAATAATTATTTTATGTAATTTTAGTCATTAAAATCGTTATTCGGCTAAGTGGAGCAAAGTGGATTGAAAGGATGACAACGGTCCAGACAAACCAAAATGGATTTGCAATCACACCTTCTTCACCACGATCCTCCGATAGGCACTTGACGAGGGTTCGAATCGAATTTACGTTAATAGCAACCTTGCCTTGATGAAACCGCGGTGAAAACAGTTGAAAGGAGAATCGCATGGCGATCATTACCGTTACCAGCGAGTACAGTACCGGCAGTCAGAAGGTGGCATCCGGAACAGCGGAGAAACTCGGCTTTGAATATGTCGGAGATCAGCTCATTGCCGAAATCGCCCGGGAACTCCATGTTTCAAAGCATGAAGCCGACATGTTCCGCCAGGCATCCCAGACGTCGGTCCTCCGGTTCCTGGACCGCTACACCTGCCAGATCATCCAGCGGGTAGTCGACCATGAACACGGCTGTCTCGACGACGACACCTATTATCTAAAAACCCGCGAACTGGTCGAACGGATATACGAAAACAATGACGCTGTCATACTCGGGTGGGGCGCCCAGTGCATCCTCCAGGGGAAACCGGATACTTTCCACATCCTCCTGACAAAAGACGACGAGTTGAAAATCCGGGAAACAATGAACCTCCATCGTTTTTCACGGGAGGGCGCCGAACAACGGATCAGGACAGAGGAAGCCGACCGGAAAGCGTACATTGCAAAGTTCTTTAACGCGGACTGGATGGATTCACGACTTTACGATATGGTCATTGATATGGGCAAACGGAGCATCGAGGAGGCTGTCGACATGATCTGCGATAATGCACGGCATCACTTGAAATCGCGAAAGGCGCCAATATGCGAACAGGGTGGCGCTTAGCCGTCGAGAAACGCAGCGATCCGGTTGATGGCAGGCAAAATAAAGATTAAAGGTTTCAACCGAATACAGGCAAGTACGTTAGTTCATTTTACGAGCAGGAACCGAACATCTCTTTCTAAATTACTTCTTACAAACACGCGTTTTCCGCCACATCACGCCTTCATCTGAATTATGTTTAAAATTCGTTGTTTCTTTTTTCTACCATCTGGATATAATACAAAATCATCTTAATCCGACCAGGAACGCTTATCGGGAACACACATCCTCCCCGGCGGGGATGCCGTTGTTTCCGAAATCGGAAAAACCGAACCGGACGTTCATTTATCCCATGCCGCAACGGAAATCATACGATCCCCGGATTAACCAGGAACTGGTCCGGCGGCTTTTTGAACAGTCCCCCATTGCCACGGCAGGGGCTGTTTCAGCCGCCGTGATCATGGGGATCATGCTCCTCGACATCTATTCTTTCCGGCGGGTTTCCATATGGGTCGCAGCTGCGGTGGCCGTCACGATATTCCGCCATGTCATGGCCATACGGTTCCGAAAAACGGATGTCACCCCCCACACGGTCGACCGGTGGAAGTGGTATTTCATCATCATACTCCTGATTTCAGGCATCACCTGGGGGGCATCCGGCATTTTCCTGTTCCCCCGGGAGGCCATCACCCACCAGGTGATCCTGTTCATCGTCCTGATCGCCATGGTGGCCGGCGCTGTCGGCACCTTTTCCGCCATTTTTCCGGCTTTTCTCGTATTCAGCATTCCCGCGCTGCTGCCGGTCACCATTAATGTCCTGACCATCGGCGACCCCATCCATTACGCCCTGGGGGCACTCTCGACCCTCTATCTTATTTTCATGACCCTGATCGCCTTCTCCCTTAATCGTCAGACTGGTACCGTGCTGGCGCTCAAATTCGAAAACGTCGACCTCATCAAATACCTGGAATCGGCAAAAAGCCGGACTGAAATCATCAACCGGAACCTAAAAATCGAAATCGCCGAACGGGAAAAGGCCGAGCAGGCCCTCCAGAACCACCGGAAAAATCTCCAGGCCCTTGTAAAAGAGCGGACTGCCCAACTGCAGCGGACCAATCTGGAATTGCGCAGGGAAATCGAGGAGCGCTCCCGGACGGAATCGGCATTGAAAGCTTCCGAGGAAAAATACCGGCTCCTTGTGGAAAATGCCAATGATGCCATCTGCATCCTGCAGGAGGGTCGTATCCTTTTCCACAACAAACGCACCAAAACCATGCTCGGTTACCCGGAACCGGTTCTGGGCGAAAAAAACTATTTCGAGCTTATCCACCCTGGCGATATGAATCGCGCCAAGCGCCTTTACCTCCAGCGGAAAAACGGCCATACCCCCCCGCAGGAATATTCATTGCGCCTGGTTCACTGCGATGGTTCGATCATCTGGGTGCAGGTCAACGTTACTGCCATGCAATGGGGAGACCGGCCGGCAACCCAGTGCATCATCCGGGACATCACCAAGCAGAAGCATCTGGAAAATCAACTACTGCAATCCCAGAAAATGGCGGCAATCGGCAAACTGGCCGGGGGGATCGCCCATGATATCAATAACATTCTCGGCGGCATCCAGGGCAATATTTCTCTTCTGCGAATTCACACCGAGGAAAACGATGCGAACATTCAGAAGATAAAAGATATGGAATCGTATATCCGGAGCGGTTCGGGGCTGACCCGACAGCTCCTGGGGTTCTCCCAGCCGGGCCAGCCCGAAATCCGGCCGGCGATGATTGACCACCTGCTCGATCGAACAGTGAAGCTGTTCTGCCGGACCCGGCAGGAAATCGAGGTTCACACCACTTACAAAGGAAACGGGAAAACCGTCGACCTCGATTCGGGCCAGATGGAACAAGTTTTCCTGAACCTCCTGGTCAATGCCTGGCATGCCATGCCCGATGGGGGTTCCCTCTACATCCAGACCGAAAAAATCAACATGGATGAGATCGAGGCTGACGCTTTCCAGCTGGTTCCGGGCGGCTATGTCCGGATTGCCGTGACAGATACCGGGGCCGGCATCGACGAAGAAACCCTGCCGAGGATCTTCGAGCCATTCTTTACAACCAAGCCCAAAGAGATCGGTACCGGTCTGGGGCTTTCCACCGCCTATACCATCATCCGGAATCACCACGGGCATATCACCGTCTACAGCCGCCCCGGTTCCGGGACGACCTTCCATATCTATCTCCCCGTGAGCGAAACCGCTATTGCCGATCCGATTACGCCCGATGAATCCCAGGTAGTCGAGGGGAACGAAACCTTGCTCCTGGTCGACGACGCACCCGATATCCTGAAGATCGGCGCCGAGATGCTATGCGCACTCGGTTACCGGGTCATCCCGGCCGACAATGGGGAGCAGGCCGTCGCGCTGTATCAGACCCGCAGGACAGAAATCGCCATGATCATCCTCGACATGATCATGCCGGGAATGGATGGCGAAACGGTTTTTGATGCCCTTCGCGCGACTGACCCCGGGGTTCGGGTCCTTCTTTCCAGCGGGTACAGCAGGAGCGGTCAGGCAGACAGGATCATGAAAAAAGGGTGCAACGGATTTATCCAGAAGCCGTTCAATCTCATGACATTGAGCCGGACGATCCGGGATATTCTCGATTGATTGCCATTTGAACGTAAGCGTTGCCTCCGTCCTGCCGAATCTATTTCGCGTCCGGATCGATTTCCCCCAAATCTTCTTCTTCAGCCTCCCCCCAGCCGCAGGCATAGGCGAGTTCGTCAACCCAGGTGCTCTCGGAAAGCCGCACCCGGCTGCAGTAGGCGGCCCGGCCAATCAGGTGGGCGGCAATGGGGGCGGTCAGCCACAGAAAGGTAATGGTCGCAAGCGCGCGCAGGGTTATGTCGAGACGGGAAAAATAAACGGCATGGGAGAGAAGGATCAGTCCGGTTCCCAGGATACCGGCCTTGGTCGCCGCGTGCATTCGGGTAAGAATGTCGGGCAAACGCAGCATGCCGATGGCGGCAACCAGCGAGAATACCGTTCCGGATAACAGCAGCGTGGCGCTGATGATTTCTTTCATGATCACTCCTTTGATGCCGTCATAAATGCAGTAGATGTGTCTTTTTCGCCGTCACTCCTCGCGATTTTTTATGGCTCTGCCGTTTTTCCGGGCCAGCCTTTCCCGGAACCGGGCCAGGGCCACTGTCCCGAGAAAGGCGATAAGCGCATAAGCGATGGCGACATCCAGGAAGGCGCCCGTGCCCGAATACATCGAATAGGCGACGATGAAAGCGACGATCAGGAACGAAATCAGGTCAAGCGCAACGATCCGGTCGGCCGGGTCCGGGCCTCGCAGAAGCCGGATGAGGACCAGAAGGATACTGATCAGCAGCACCACCAGCGAAATCTGGATTGTCCCTTTCAGCAGGACAGTTTCAGCGACCATTATCGAAGTGCCTCCAGAACACGTTTTTCCAAACCGTTTTTGATATCGGCCTGGGCCACGTTCACGTCATCGAGGTACATCACGTGAACGTAGAGCTGTTTTCGGTCATCGGAAATATCGAGACTCAGTGTTCCCGGAGTCAGGGATATCAGGTTGGCGACCAGCAGGATTTCCAGATCCGTTTCCGCGTCCAAGTCGACGCTGATGATTCCCGGCCGGCTCCGGTGCCGCGGGGTGATGATATCCCAGAGTACCCGGAAATTGGAAATGATGAGCTGCCGGATAAAATAAACAAACAAGCGCAGGATCCGCGGGAGTCGTTTAAAATAGCCGGTTTTTGCATGGAGCGGGCGGGTAATCCATAAAGCGAGATAACCGACCGCGAAACCGATCAACAACCCGCTCAGGTTCAGCTGCCCCATGACCGCACTGAACCCGACAGCGAGAAACAGGTTGATCAAAAACGGATTGCCCATCAATCCCCCATTACGGCATTGACATAGATATCGGGATCGAGCAATTCCCGGGCCGCCTCGGTGCTCAGTTCAAAAAATGGTTCCGGAACCAGCCCGATGGCAAGGGTCAACATCGCCAGGAAAGTGATCGGCAGGAGCATCCAGGGAGAATACGGCCCCCCCTCCGGAATCAGCTGCGCACCGGCGGTTCCGGGTGCGGGCTTCCAGAACACATCGCCCCAGATCTTGGTCATGGAATAACTGGTTAGCACGCCCACCCCGGCAGCAACCCCGGCAATAAGATATTGCTTTACCTCCAGGCTGGCCTGGATCAGCGCCAGTTTGGCCCAGAACCCGGAAAGTGGCGGAAAGCCGGCCAGCGAAAAAGCCGGAATAAAAAACAGGATCGCCAGGACTCCCCGGGAGCGATAAAGCCCGCCGAGTGCCGCCAGCTCAAATGAACCGCCGACCCGCCGGGCCACCCCGCTGATCAGGAACAGGTTGGCCTTGACGATCATGTGATGAAGGATATAAAAAACCGAGCCCGCCAGGGCGAGGGGCGTAAACAGCGCCAATCCCAGCACCATGTACCCCACCTGGCTGATGATATGAAATGACAGGATTCTTCTGAACTCGCTACCAGCGGCCGCCCCGAGGACACCGGTAATCATGGTCAACCCGGAGGCGACCAGCAGCAGTCCATGGGTGTAGGCGATTTCGAATGTGAAGACCAGGCTGAACATGCGGATCAATGCGTATACCCCCACCTTGGTCAGCAGTCCGGCGAGGATGGCGGAAACAGCAACCGGTGGGGTATGGTAGGATGCCGGCAGCCAGAAAAAAAGAGGGAAAATGCCCGCCTTTATTCCAAAAGCCGTCATGAAGATGGCGGCGACGGCGGTGAGCAGTCCCGGATTTTCCAATCCCCGGACTTTCAGGTGGAGATCCGCAAGGTTCAGGGTCCCGGTCATGCCGTAGAGCAGGCCGAGACCGGTGAGAAACAGGAGGGTGGCAAAAAGATTGATGACAACATATTTCACTCCGCCATCGAGCTGCTCTTTTTCCTGTCCCATGACCATCAGCCCGAAGGATGCCATGAGCATGACTTCGAACCAGACAAATAAATTGAAAATATCTCCGGTAAGGAATGATCCGCAGACAGAACCGATCAGGATCTGGAGCATCGGGTGGTACCCGGCCTTGAGCAGGGCGGGTGAAATTTCGGCTTTAGAATAAACTGTCACCGACAGGCTGAGGATACCGGTGACGGCGACCATGATGGCGCTCAAGTGGTCAGCTACCAGCGTAATGCCGAACGGCGCCGGCCAGTCGCCGATCTGGGTGCTGATAATCCCGTTTTCCGATACGTAAAACAGCAGGTAGATGCAGGCGGCGAAATGGAGAACCGCGGCCAGTATACCGAGATTGTTCTGGAGCCGGTCATTTTTAGGCAGGGTAAATGTCGTGGCGGCGGCGGCAAACGGCAGAATGATCGGCAGAACCAGGAGCCAGTCCACTTATTTCTCCTTTTCGCCGCGACCGCCGGAAGTGTCCGGTTCGGGTTCCGCAAATCGCATGGCTTCGGTATCGACGGTTCCGAGAACCTCGTAGGAACGGTAAAAAAGGATAAACACGAAAGCCAGCAACGCGAAACTGATCACAATGGCGGTCAGGATCAATGCCTGGGGAAGTGCATTCGCCAGGGCGGCGGCCGGCACTTCCGCACCTTCCGGAATCAGAGGCGGCCGGGCACCCGTTAACCGTCCGGCGGTAAAAATCAGCAGATTGACGGCATTGCCGGCCAGGACAAACCCGAAAATAAAACGGATCAGGTTTCCTTCCAGCATAAGGTAAATACTTGCCGCGATGATGGCGCCGCACAGGAACGGCAGGATGGTTTCCATATCAATCCTCTTCAAGGGCCAGAATCAGCGTCAGGATCGTGCCGAGTACGATCGCGAACACCCCGATATCGAAAACATAGGGGGTGCCGATGGAAAGGCCCTTCCCTCCTCCCAGGGACCACCATTTTCCGGTCAGGAACGGTTCGCCGAAAAATCCGGCGGGAATTCCGGAAATCAGGGCAAGCCCGATCCCGAGGGTAATCAAGCGCCGGGGGTCGATACGGATGGCCCGCCGAACGTTACGCGCCCCTTCGGAGATAATATAGAGGGCAAACCCAGTGCCGGCGATCAGTGCCCCGGAAAAACCGCCGCCAGGGGCATTGTGTCCCCGGAACAGGAAATAGATCGAAAAAACAAGGATCAGGCTTACCAGGAACCGGGCGGCGGCTTTCAGGATCAGGGAATCCATTTTACTTCCTGCCTCCATTGAGGATCAAGGCATAGCCGGCAAGCCCGGCCGTGGCTACGACGATGATTTCACCCAGGGTGTCCATGCTTCGAAAATCGACCAGGATCACATTGACGATGTTCCGGCCGTGGGCGGCCAGGTAGCTCTGCTGTTCATAGAAGCGGGTGATCGACCGGTCAAGATTGGTAGTGAGCACTGCCAGGAGCAGTGTGGTTATAAGAATACCGGCGCTGGTGGCCAGCACGCCATCCATCAGCTTGCGCGTCAGCGTCTTTCGGACCGGGGCAGCCGTTAGTCCGGGCATCCGCAAAAGTACGATCGAGGCAATGATGAGGGTCAGGGTTTCGACAAGCAGCTGCGTCAGGGCAACATCGGGTGCACCGAAATTCAGGAAAATCAAGGCACAGCTTGCACCGACAATCCCTAAGGCGCTGATGGCCAGTAATCGCGAACGGGCCGTGATTACCATCCCCACGGCGGCCATGATGATCAGGGCAATCATCCATTCGCGCCATGCAAGCATCTGGAATACCGGCGCCGGGAATTTGGCCGTCCGGCTCAGGAAACTGTATCCCGTGGTAATGATAAATGTAGCCGCCACCATTAGGAAGTAGCGGTGGAGGGAGCCGTTCTGAATCAAATGGTTCTGCAGGTTGCCCAGTCGGTAGATTCCTTCGATGATCAGATCGTACATCCGGGAACCGGATACGGGGAGCCGTTCTCCGCCCCACTGGACCACCCGGCGGACCGGCCGCTGTGCCAGGTAGATGGCAATCCCCCCGCCCAATGTGATCACGCTCAGCAGCAGCGGCAGGTTGATGCCGTGAAACAGGCTCAGTTCGATTGTGTCGGTGGTAAAATGAAACGACCGGACCGCCGGTTCGATCAACCAGGTGGCAACCCAGTCCGGTATGATACCGAACAGGATGCCGAGTCCGCCAAGGACAACCGGGCCGCACCACATGGAAACCGTTGCTTCCCGGACCGGTCCGGGATACCTGCCGCGCCGTCCCAGGAACGGTTTTACCATCAGGATGCCGGCGACGGCCACCATCAGCGCATTGGCGCATACGGCCGCGGTGGTGGCCAGTCCCGAAAGTATTGGTTCCGCCAGCGCCCCTTTGTACATGATCTCCTTACCGATGAATCCGAAAAACAACGGGAACCCGGCCATTGAAAGACCGGCAGCAAAGGCGGCAAAGGCGGTAAACGGCATGACATCGAGCAGTCCCCCCAGTTTTTCCACCTGGCGTGAGCCGGCCTGGTGATCGATGATGCCTGCCACAAGGAAAAGGGACGATTTGTAAAGCGCATGGACGAGGAGGAAGGTCATGGCGGCAGTAAGCGACGGGGTTGCGCTTCCTCCCAGGAACATGGTGAGGATTCCCAGGGCCATGAGGGTGGTATACGCAAGGATTTTTTTCAGATCCGATTCCCCTGTTGACATGATCGCCCCGCCCACGGCGGTAATCGCACCGGTAACGATCAGCAGGGTTGTCCATTGGGGCGTACCCCCCAGAATCGGATGGAACCGCGCCAGCAGGTAAATGCCGCCCTTGACCATGGTCGCCGAGTGGAGAAAAGCGCTGATGGGGGTCGGGGCCGCCATGGCCCGGGGAAGCCAGAAATGAAATGGAAACTGGGCGGATTTGGTAAACGCGCCGATCACGATGGTGATCAGGATGGCCCCATAAAAAGAATGCGTCTGGATTTGCGATGCGACAGCGACCATCCGGGAAATTTCGAAAGTATCGGCCGCGATCCGCAGGAGGAGAAATCCAACCAGCATCGCCATGCCGCCGGCGCCGGTAACCAGGAGGGCCATCCGCGCACTGGCCCGCGAATCTTCCTGATCGTGTTCAAAACCGATGAGCAGGTAGGAAAAAATGGTGGTCAGTTCCCAGGCCACAAACAATGCCATCAGATTGTCCGCGATGACAATCCCGAGCATCGACAGCATAAAGGCATGGAGAAAAAAATAGAAGCGTCCCAGGTGATGATGACCGTGCAGGTAGTCGGCCGAATAAAGGGAAACGAAAAAGCCGACTCCGGAGATGATCAGGATCATGAGAAGACTCAATCCGTCGACGAGACAGGACAATTCGACTCCCAGGGTCGGTGCCCAGGGGGCCGCATACCGGTAGGCCGCACCCGCACTGATCCGGGGCAGCATCCAAACCGCCCCGATAAAAATTGCCAATGGGAAAATGGCCGTTGCCCTTAAGATGCGTTCGCTGTCGCTCTGGGATTTCGATTTCATTCGATGGCGCCGGTCCTGTTGGCAGCAAAGAGGCCGGGATCTCTATAGTGCTCCGCCCTGATGCGCCGATTCCGAAAAATGGTTGATATCATGAAAGTAATACTATTTCGGATTAGAGCAACACGGATGCAATGCGGCGCTTTATCCCGGGTGAGTGAGCGGATTTCCTGACGATTGATGAGGAGGGATCGGGTGGAGTTGATCTGAAATGGTTTGCTTGGTTTATTGACAAAACAGAAAACGGCCGAACCGGAGATCGCAATTGGTTCCACGATCCGGTTCGGCCGCCCTGTTTAAGATGTGGGGCCTGCTATTTATTTGTTAGTTGAACTGGTCGCGCAGTACCCGTTTAAGGATCTTTCCGGTGGGGGTGCGGGGGATCTGGTCGGTGAAAATGACTTTTTTCGGAATTTTGAACCGGCCGATCTTTCCCTGGCACCACTCAATCAACTCTTCTTCGGCCAGGCTCTCCCCTTCTTTCAACACCACCACCGCCTTGATTGATTCACCCCACTTATCATCGGAAAAACCGATCACGCCCACATCGGCGACCTTTGGATGGGCAAGCAGATTGTCCTCGACTTCGGCCGGATAAATGTTTTCACCACCCGAAATGATCATGTCCTTTTTCCGGTCCATAATGTAGAGAAACCCGTCTTCATCCATTTTGGCCATATCCCCGGATAGAAGCCACCCATCCTTCATCGCCTCGGCCGTTGCTTCCGGGCGGTTCCAGTACCCTTTCATCAGGTTGCTCCCGGCAATCAGGACCTCGCCCATTTCCCCCGGCCCCACGTCGTTTCCGGCCATATCGACTACCCGGATCTCATTATGGAAGAAGGGGAGCCCGCAGGACCCGGCTTTCCGGATGGCGTTTTCTCCGTCGATCACGGTGGCCGGCCCCGTGCATTCGGTCATTCCGTAGAGCTGGCGGACTTCGATCCCCGATTCCGCGTACGCCTGAATGAGGGTGACCGGGACCGGCGCGGCATAGACCAGCGCCATCCGGACCGTGCTCCAGTCGAACTTTTCATAACCGGGAATCTGTCGCAGGAACATGAGGATCTGGGGGACGGAGCCGAACCAGCTGATCTTTTCCCGGCCCAGCAGTTCCAGGAAATTTTTCGGATCAAAGGCGCGCTGGAAGACCATTTTCATTCCGAAGTGAACGCACATGGGGACCGGCGCCAGCGCCCCGATGTGAAAGAGCGGCAACGGCATGAGGAGCACTTCCCCGATTTCGCCGAAGGTCGATTTCAAGGTGACCGAGGTGCCGAAGTAACCGTTGTGGGTCAGCTCCGCCCCCTTGGGCCTGCCGGTCGTACCGGACGTATAGAGAATGGTCAGGGTGTCGTCGTCCCCGGCGGTGATTTCGGGTTCATCCTCCGATGCTCCTTTGGTCAGTTCCTTGTAGGAGCGGGCGAATTCCGGCGGGGAATCCATGAGCGCCACCAGGTGCTCGCACGGAATCTCTCCCCGGATCGACTCCACCACCGGCGCGAACTCCTGGCTGAACATGAGCACCTTCGGCCGGCAGTCGTTCAGGATGTACTGGATCTCGGGGCCAGCCAGGCGAAAGTTGATCGGGACCATGATGGCGCCGATCTTGCCGAGCCCGAAATAAAGATCAAAATATTCCGGCTCGTTCATGGCGAGGATGGCAACCCGGTCCCCTGCCTTGATGCCCAGGCCGGTTACGGCATTGACGAACCGGTTGCATTGACGGTTCAGCTGATCGTAGGTAAGCCGGACATCGCCCAGAACCAACGCTTCTTTTTTCGGGCTCAGGCTCGCCCGCTTGGCCAGGAAAGCACCGATATTCGTCTTCATCGAATTTCCTCCGTTTCATTAATATACATGGGAA
>Ga0209347_1004383_pt1 | contig 14752 bp, 19 predicted proteins | sample AutmiccommuBRH23_FD_187382 | JGI IMG/M metagenome (GOLD analysis project Ga0209347, IMG submission 187382) | Deep subsurface microbial communities from Mt. Terri, Switzerland - Autotrophic microbial communities BRH/23 (SPAdes) (version 2) | ecosystem: Environmental > Aquatic > Deep subsurface >... | reverse complement strand
GATCGTCCGTCGCTGCGTGCGCTGCCGGAGGTCGACCACGAGTTCGCCGAGTGGCGGCTGGCCCGGGTGTCCCTGGACTACCACGTGGAGGTCGCCGGCTACTTCTACTCGGTGCCGCACAGCCTGATCCGCGAGCAGGTCGACGTCCGCGCCACCGCCCGCACGGTCGAGGTCTTCCATCGCGGCCGGCGCGTCGCCGCCCATCAGCGCCGCTACGGCGGCCGCCGGCACGGCACCGACCCCGACCACATGCCGAGCGCGCACCGGCACTACGCTGTCGGACTGCATGTAAAGCTGCGACTCGCACGTTACCTACAATTTTTCTGTACCTATTGCGCACGCCAGTCGGTGTCGACGGGGGCGAGGAGTGCCTGAAGGAGGTCAGGATCATCCGTCTCGATAAGGTCGTACTCGATCATCTCCTCCCAGAAACTGCGATTGTAGGCAATGTCACCCAAGAAGCAGAGGGTGACCAGTTGCGCTTCCGCTCTCCACGACGCGAACGGGCGGGTGTGATCGGCAACATCTGCGCGGCGTCGCGCGACATACCGGTACATGGAGCTCTGGTAGAGCGCCGGCCGGTCCTGTTTCACGCGGCGGCCGCGCGGAGGCACCGGCACGGGTGTGGCGAGTGCGGTCATGATGCGGCCAACGGTGGCCGCATGCTCGGCATGGAGGAGGCTTGGTTGCAGGGCGACACATAGCTCGAAGGCTCGCTGCTGAGCCCACTCCGCTTCTGACCAGTCCGGCCAGTTGCTGCGCCGAAGATTCCACCGGTTCATCGGCTCGTCGCAGCGACGGCATACGGTTGCGAATGCAACGCACCACTCGCGGAGAAACACGGTCCGCATACCCTTTGACCAAAAGTACTCGGTACACCATTGACACACGCGCGGCCTGCCCCCCAGCGCGACGAATGCTCTGACCGGGGCCGCGGTCCCGGCGAACGTGCGGGCGAGCAATGTTGGAATGTCGGTGTGCAGGGCTCCTGCAATCGCTCTTAGATCTTCGGGGCCGGGATCATCGTCGAGGGAGCGCGGGTCGACCTCGCGACCGCCGATATGTGCAAGTAGATGCTCGGTCGAGGTCAAGTAGTACGCGGCGACGCGGTGCAGCCAGGACGACAGCAGTTCGTCGGTCTGGGGTAGGGGTACGACGGGCAGCGGCCGCATGCGTCAGAATGCAATGTCGCGATCGAAGATCGACGGTCGCCACGCCGCGACCATCTCCGGAGTCACCCGCTCTTCGCCGGAGACGATTGCTCGAACCGAGAGGTCGCCGAGCATCTGGAACACGCGCGCTGTATTTCCGCGTGTGGCTCCGACGATGGCGCGCAGATCCGAGGGATCGAGGACCGATGGCCGGGTGAGGGGCATGTGGTGCAGAGCGGTGGCGACAAGCGATTCGAAGTCGCCGTCAGCCTGCCAGGCAGGCAGCTCGTATTGTCCGAACCGACGCGCCAGCTGAGGATCCGACGCAATCGCTTCTCGTGCTGCCACAGTCCCGAAGCAGACCAGCGTGACCCGAAGCTCGTTCGACAGGTAGCGCAGGTGAGTGAGAATGCGGCGCTGCTCTCGGGGTGATCCGGAAAGCATGTTGTGGGCTTCGTCGAATAGGATCATCCGCACGCCGACGTCGCGGTAGATCCGTAACACCATGAACATCAGCTCGGCGATCCCAAGGCGTGGCGGGAAAACTGCGTCAACCGCCCTCAGCAAAGCGGTCCAGAACAGCCGGTCGCTCGTCGCAGCCGGGACCTGCACGGAAACGACGGGCATGACGCGCCGGCCGCGGTCCGCATCGAACTGCGGAGGGTGATCTCGGCCAAACTTGGCGTTGATCTGAGTCTTGCCGATGCCTGGCTCGCCGATCACCAGGAGCGAGGGCATCCGGCTGTTGCGAGGCCATCCGAGGAGGTCCTCGAGATGCTGAAGCAGGGCCATTGCCCGTCCATAGCCGATCCATGTGTCGGCCCGACATCGAACGATCCGTTGCTGTAGCGCGCCCGACGCACAGGGGTCCTCATCAGCGGAGAGCGGATCACTGCCACCGATCATCCACGAACTCCGTCGGGAGCAGCTCGATGTCGGGGTTTCCCGTATCGATGCCCCGAAGTGGCTTGGCCGGCGAATAATCGGTGCGATCCTGGGCGATGGGTCCCTCGGGTCGCACGGACCTCGCGCGACGGGCCGCCTTCGACCTGGACAGCGCTTCATCCTCGATGCGGCGTTGCTCATCGATCGACGCAAAGAGGATCTGCTCGTTGACTTCCGCACGTCCCTGGGCGCGGAGCCGGGCGTTCGCGCGGGTGAGCTCCCACAGCGAGATCGGCGGACGGCTCAGGTTCGCATACCGGACGGACATGTGATGCCCGTCGGGGAGGCGAACGAAGACCGCGGAGAGATCGCGTGGATCGTATTTGACCTGCACCTTGCTTCGTAGGCGCCCGACGTGCGGGACGAGCACGTCATCCCAGTATCGGATACCGAACAGGTGGACACCGTCCCGCCGCACCTGCCGCCACTCGAACGGCAGCAGAGACGCGAGGAATTCGGCCGGCCGCCGGGGCTGATGCAATACGGCCCCTGCGGTCGCCTCTTCCCAGACTGCTACGGGCGGTCTCTCCAGTGCGGCGTGGATCCGATGGTGGTATTTGCCGAGGATCTCGTAGGCCATCCATCGCTCGAGCTCGGACAGGGTCATGGAGGCGCGCGCCTCCGAGGGATACTCGCCTTTCGCGCTGACGCTGGAGAACGTCGTTCCGCGCAACATGTGGACGGCGCCCATCTGTGTCCCGATGAGCCGCTCGACATGGCCGCCGTATCTCGGCCGCCCGACCGGCCGATAGATGATCTCGACGCCGACATCCTGAAGCGCACGGGTGAAAGCCGAGCTTTTGAACTCGCCCGCGTTGTCCACATGCACCGCGCGCGGCAGCCCGGCTGCCGGCCAGGGCAAGTCGATGGCGCGCTCCGACAGCCAGCTACTCTTCTCGAACACGGCCTGTGCCATCGTGACGCCGGCCCGCAGCGTCGAAGGCTGGTCGAGCGCGAGGTAGAAGCCCAGCACCATCCTCGTTGCCACGTCGATGGCGAAGGTCGCTACGGGGCGATCGACCGGCTGTCGCGTAGCCTCGTCGACGACGATGACGTCAACGACGGTGTGATCGATCTGAACGACGTCCAATGGACCTGCCGGCGAGTGTTCGCCCGGCACCGGCGCATAGGCCTGCCGGGCAGCCGCTGATCCATGTCTCATTGCGACCGACCGCCTCGCGTCGACACGAGCGACTCGCATTCGGACGGTACGCCAGTTCGGCCTCCGCTGGCCTTCTGCATGACAGCGCTTGTGTATTCGGAGGATCAGTTCGCTCAGCGTTGGGCGCTCGGGCCGGAGGTAGAACGTCTCGATCTCTCCGGAGATGATCGCTTCCACCGCATCGTCGATGTATCCGGCGCCTTCAGGCCGGCCCGGTTGGCGTGGGAGTAGTGCAGAGACGCGGCGCTCCGCCTCATAGGCACGGCGCCACCGATACACGGTCGCACGGTCAACGCCGAGCTGGCGGGCTGCCTCCGAAATTGTCAGCTGCGCGGCTGCCGGCGTATCAGCATGAAGACGTGCGATTATCGCCGCGCGCTCGCGGGCTTCTCGCCATGCTTCGTCATCGGCGTCAGGATCTTTCACGGGAGCAACGATGCCGATTTGTCGCACCATACGTGCAGAATAGCACGAGTATGTCGCAGCGTTATGTGCAAATGCGCGCGTTACATGTCTCGCTAACCCGTTGATTCTTAGCAATAGCAGCGTGCGCGATTAGGTGCAGCGCGACAGCCGCGTGGCGCCGGCCGGGGCTCACGCCCGAGCAGGTAGAGCACGTTGCGGGCGAAGACGCTGGTTCCGGCGAGCAGCAGCAGGAAGGTGCCGAGCGGCAGCGTGCTCTTGATGATCCAGCGCATCGGCAGCCCCAGCGCCGCACGCGAGCTTTCGCCGCTGGCGTACGACATCCACGCCAGACCCGATCCGTAGACGATCACCACGATGCAGAACGGCACGAGCGCCAGGAGGTAGCCGGCCGCCTCGATCGCCGCCTTCGCCCGGTCGGAGAGTCGGTCCCGCACCACGTCGATGCGGACATGGGCGTCACGCAGGTATGCATAGCCGATCGACGCCATCACCAGCCCGAGGAACAGGTGCCATTCCAGCTCCTGCAGCCGGGTCGAGCCGGTGTTGTAGAACTGCCGGCCGACGATGTCGTAGACGCTAACCGCGATCAGCAGCGGCAGCATGATCAGTGACGGTACGATGCAGGCCCAGGCAACGGCCTTCTCCGCCGCTCCGAGCAGCCCATGCGAGCGTAAAGTGGCCATTTCCTCCCCCTGCCGGTCTTCCCAGCCTTTTCGGCTGGTTCATAGCGGGGTATCATTCCTTCACTTGAACAACTATTCAACTATGTAAATGCCACAGACCACATGGACCCCGGAGGCCCTCGCGAGGGTCAGCTCGCTCACGCGCGATCAGGCGACCGTGCTGGCCGAGGTCTTCCGTCTTCTCGGCGACCCGAGCCGGCTACGGATCGCGTTGCTGTGCGCCGCCGGCGCACGCGCGGTGACCGACATCGCAGAGCAGTTGGACATGAGTGTGAGCCTCGTCAGCCACCATCTGCGCCTGCTGCGGGCGGCGCGGCTGGTCCGGCCGGAGCGCCAGGGCCGGCAGGTATTCTACTCGGCCACCGACGACAACGTCCGCTGCGTGCTGATCGACATGGCCGACCACATGTTCGAGTGGGGCGAGCAGGGCGAATAACCCGACGGTGCCCCTGGCGCAGCCCGGGGCCGGCTCTCGTTGGCGAGCGGCTTGATGCAGCTCAATGCCCGAACGACGAGCCCGCACATGCTGTCGCATGGTGGATCGGCGAAGTGTTGAACAAGCGCTTCGCCGCGATCGATCGTTGACGGAGTGAGGCAATGAAGCAGGCGTGGACGTGGGGAGTCGGCTTGGCAGCCGGCGTCATGGGAGCAGTGCCGCAATCGGGTTGGGCACAGAGTTCGCCCGGCATCGAGCGATACCCCTATGGCCAGCACATGATGTGGTGGGGCGGCGAGTGGTACGGCATGGTCCTCGGCCATCTGTTCATGATCGTCGTCCTTGCCATGGCGATCGCCCTGGCCGTTCTGCTGATGCGCTGGCTCGGCGGACCGTGGCATGCTGCGGCTCAGCACCAGGCGTCGAGCAGCAGCTCGCCCCTCGACATCCTCAAGGCGCGCTTCGCCCGCGGCGAAATCGATAAGGCCGAATACCAAGACTGCCGACGGGTGCTCGGCGAGTAGGGCATCGAGGTCACTCGTGTACTGGTGACAGCGCCTCGATGATGCGGCATTCGGCCACCGTGCCCTGCCCGCATTGGCCGATCAGACTGTCCAATTCCTGCCGTAGCGCCTGCAGGTCCCGGATTTTGCGGTTCACTTCAGTCAGATGTTGGCGTGCGATGGCATCGACGGCCTCGCAAGGACGATCGCCTTGGTCGGACAGCCCCAGCAGATCGCGGACCTGCTCGATCGAGAACCCGAGATCGCGAGCCCGGCGCACGAAGCTGAGCCGGCCGAGATGCCCGGTCGAAAAGCTGCGGTAGTTCCCAGCTGTTCGACTCGGCTTCGGAAGAAGGCCGATCCGCTCGTAGTACCGGATCGTTTCGGCCTTCGTCGCCGTCGCCTTGGCGAGTTCGCCGATCGAGAAGGTTTGCTGCGCCATGGCCCGAACCCTGTACCTACTATAGGGATGATATGAAGGCGCCGGCCGGGGATGTCGAGATCCTGAACTGGCCGACCGCGCCGCCCTAGGTCCCGGGAACTGCTGCTCACCCGAACCTCTTCTCACCTCGTGCCGAGCTGTCACGCGTCCGGTCCGGGCGATGGATGCTCCGCCGCCCGGCGAGAGGTGGCCCGATGGATGAACGGCAACGGCTGTTGAAGCGCGGCCGATACGTCGAGACTGCCAGCCTGCTCTACAACGCCGTCGAAGTCGGCGTCTCGCCGACCGCCGGCTTCCTCACCGGCAGTGCGGCGCTGATCAGCTGGGCGCTCGACAGCACGGTGGAAGGCGTGTCCGCGGCGACATTGATCTGGCGGCTGCACGGGGAGGAGGCCGGGATCAGCCGTGGCGACCTCGCGCGCCGCAAGAGGGTCGCCCTCCGTGGTCGCTGCCGCCTCTTGGATCGTCGTGGACTTCATTCTCTACGAGGCAGCCAGCAGGTTCGTCTCGCAGCAGGCGCCCGGCTTCTCATGGCTCGGCATCAGGCATTCTGGTCCTGGCAATCGTGGTCAATCCCTTTCTCGCCTGGAGCAAGTACCGGTACGGGAAGAAGCTGGAGGCACCGGCCCTGAAATTCGACGCCAAGGACACCCTGATCTGCCAGTACCAGACGCTGGTGGTGCTGGCGGGTCTCATCCTGACCGAGACCATGGGCTGGTGGTGGGCTGACCCCGTCGCGGCGCTGGCGATCGTCCCTTATGTCGCTTGGGAGGGGATCGAGGCGACCCGGGATGCCTGGGAATGGAGCCTGGCGAAGCCGGCAGGGACGCAGGACTTCGGTAGGTCGGCGAGTGCGAAACGTCATGGCCGGCGCGGCAGTCGTCCGGCTCCGGTAACGGCTGATCCATTTTCCTGCACCGGCCCGGCTTGACCTTGTACCAACTACAACCCCCATAACCATGGTCGTTCCAACCGGTTTGGGATGAGACGATGACGGTGGAAACGAGCCAGGCGCTCAGGCTCCGTGTCGAGGGCATGGATTGCGGCGCCTGCGCCCTCAAGATCGAGAACGGCCTGAAGCGGCTGCCCGGAGTGAGCGACATCAGCGTCAACTTTGCGCAGGAGGCACTGTCGCTGGTGTTCGACGAGGATCGCACCTCGCGCGGCGCCATCGAGGGCCGGATCCGTTCGCTCGGCTACACGCCCCTGTCGACGCCGGGCGACGAGGCGGTCGGATCGGCTACGCATTTGCTCCGGGCAGGGCGTGAAACACGGCGCTGGTGGGAGACCCACAAGGGACAGCTGGTGCTGGCGATCGGAGGGCTGCTGGCGCTGGCGTTCGGCGTTTCGCTCCTCGAACCGGGATTGTCGGAGTGGGCGTATCTGGCGGCGGCCGTCGTCGGGCTGGTGCCGATCATGCGCCGCGCCGTGACCGGCGCGATGCACGGCACCCCGTTCAGCATCGAGACCCTGATGTCGGTGGCGGCCATCGGCGCGATCGCGATCGGCGAGGGAGCCGAGGCGGCGATCGTGGTCTTCCTGTTCGCGGTCGGCGAGCTGCTGGAGAACGCCGCCGCCGGGCGGGCGCGCGCCGGCATCGCCGCGCTGATCGACCTGGTGCCGCGGATGGCCCAGGTCGCGCGTGACGGCGACGTGCGGGAGATCCTCGTCGAGGGACTCGCCATTGACGACGAGGTGATCGTCCGGCCGGGCGACCGGGTGCCGTCCGACGGCGTGGTGCTGGACGGCGTCTCGGAAGTGGACGAGGCCCCGGTGACCGGCGAGTCGGTTCCGGTGACCAAGGAGGCCGGGGCGTCGGTCTATGCCGGCAGCATAAACGCCAACGGCGTCCTGCGCGTCCGGATCACCCGCACCGCTGCCGACAACACGATCGCCCGCATCATCCATCTCGTGGAGGAGGCGCAGGGCTCCAAAGCGCCGACCGCCCGCTTCATCGACCGCTTCAGCACCTGGTACACGCCCGCCGCCATGGCGGTCTCGGGTGCGATCATGGTGGTGCCGCCCCTGCTGTTCGGCGCCGACTGGACGACCTGGGTGTATCGCGGCCTCGCCACGATGCTGATCGCCTGCCCCTGCGCGCTGGTGATCTCCACGCCGGCGGCCATCGCCTCCGGCCTCGCTGCCGGCGCCAGGCGAGGCCTCCTCATCAAGGGCGGTGCGGCCCTGGAGCTGCTGGGCAAGGTGCGGACCGTCGCCTTCGACAAGACCGGTACCTTGACCGTCGGGCGCCCGCGCGTGACCGAGGTCGTGCCGGTTGGCGTCGACGAGGCCGAGGTGCTCGCGAAGGCGGCCGCCGTCGAGCGCGATTCCAGTCACCCGATCGGGATCGCCATCGCCGAGGCTGCGGCGGCGCGCGACATCGAGCTTCCGAAGGTGTTCGGCGGTGCAGTCGCAATCCCCGGCAAGGCGGTCCGGGCGCGCCTGCAGGGCGGCTTCGTGTCGGTCGGTTCGCCGCGCTACGCAGCGGAGCATGCGGACCTCCCCGAGGAACTGGGCGACCGGTGCCGGGCTCTCGAGGCGGACGGCAAGACGGTGGTTACGGTGATCCATGGCCGCCGGGTGATCGGGCTGATCGGCCTGCGCGACCAGCCGCGCGAGGACGCGCAGGCCGGTGTCGCCGCGCTGAACGGCCTCGGAATCCGCACCGTGATGCTGACCGGCGACAACCGCCGCACCGCCGCGGCGATTGCCGGCGGGCTCGGCCTGGAGGCCAAGGCCGAGCTGCTGCCGGACGCCAAGCTCGCCGAGATCGCGGAGCTGAGGCGCCACGGCGGCGTCGCCATGGTCGGCGACGGCATCAACGACGCGCCGGCCCTGGCCGCGGCCTCGGTCGGCATCGCCATGGGCGGGGGTACCGACATGGCGCTGGAGACCGCCGACGCCGCACTGCTGAAGAACCGCGTGCAGGGAGTGGCCGAGATGGTCGGCCTGTCGCGGGCGACGCTTACCAACATCTGGCAGAACATCGCGCTGGCGCTCGGCCTGAAGGGCATTTTCCTGGTCACGACTGTGACCGGCACGACGACGCTCTGGATGGCGATCCTGGCTGATACCGGGGCCACAGTCCTGGTCACCATGAACGCCCTGCGGCTGCTGCGCTTCGACGCCAGCCGGACAGGGGGCCGGGGCGCCGCCCACGTGCCGCCGAAAGCCTTCACGTCGAAGCGTGAAGCCTGATCGAACAGGAGCGATGAACGATGACTGCGGATGTACGACCGTCGACAGCGATCGCCTGCACGTTGAGCTCGGGCGACTTTCGCCAGCGCCTCGCCTGGATCGCCACGCTGAACCGCGATGCCCTGCGCACGCGGCATCGAGACGGACGCCGGCTCGAACTGACCTATGCGCCGGACGCCGTCGACCAAGTGAGCGAGATGGTCCGCCGCGAGCAGCAGTGCTGCGCCTTCCTGAGCTTCACGCTGCATCGGGAGGCGGGCGCCATCCGGCTGGTCATCGAAGCGCCGGAAGCAGCGGCAGATTCCCTGGACGCCGTATTCGAGCCCTTCGAGGCACCAGTCGCCGCCGCCGGCGGTTGTGGCTGTGGCCCTGCAGCGCGCCATGACGCCGCACACTGACGGCGGTTCTCACGGTGACTGTGAAGCCGGGCTTCTCGCGACCGGAGGAACAGCTTGACCGCTATGTTGCCGTCGCTGGCGATCTACATCGCCGCCGCCTTCGCCGAGATCGCCGGCTGCTTCGCATTCTGGGCCTGGTTGCGGCTCGATAGAAGCCCGTTGTGGCTGCTGCCGGGCATGGTGTCGCTTGCGCTGTTCGCGTTTCTGCTGACCCGGGTCGACCTGGAGTTCGCCGGCCGCACCTATGCTGCGTATGGAGCGATCTACATCGCCGCATCACTGGTGTGGCTATGGGCAGCGGAAGGGCAGGCGCCCGATCGCTGGGACCTGGCGGGCGCGATCCTCTGTGTGCTCGGCGCGGCTGTCATCCTGATGGGGCCACACGCCCGAACGTAAGTCCGAGGCATCTTGATGCGCGGATGCGCCATGTTCTCGCGCAACCGAGCGTGCGTTCATACGAGCGACTGCCATCGTTGCTTTCCAGGCGCAAAGCCGGAGGTGATCGAGATCGCCCGGCCGGACGTCAGTTGCGTCCCGACGTGAGGTTCTTCACGAGGGCTGCGACCCCGAGGACGAGCAGGATCAGAACGAGCAGCCAGAACAGGCCCATTGCCCAGCCCACTCCCCACATGCCTTCCATCATCATCGACGATCTCCTTTCGTTGTTGCGGTTTCGGCTTATCGTCGGCCCGCGGTCGCGCTAACCGACCCGGCCAGCGTGCTATTGCGGTCGTCTCACATCGCGTCGGCGTGGACCGAACTCAGCGTTTGTCTGCGTTGCCTATCCCGGCCGCGCACGACCCTCGTACATGAAGGTCATCGGCCTCGGCCCCTTGGCGTAGCCGGTCTCGATCCCCGTGATGTCGAAGCCCCCGGCCTCGATCAGGCTGCGGATCGGCCGGTTCAGATGGCAGCCGCCGCCGATCCGCTTCCAGGCAGGGGTCAATCGGTCCTGCCAGCGGCGCACGCCAGGATCCGGCGCCAGCCCGTGCTCGACGAACAGCAGTTGCCCGCCGGGCATGAGCACACGCCGCATCTCGGCGAGGGCTTGAACCGCTCCTGGGATGCTGCACAGCGTCCAGGTCGTCAGCACGGTGTCGACGCAGCCGTCGTCCAGCGGGATAGCCTCTGCCGAGCCCTCGATGAAACGAACCGGTAGTGTCGAGTTCTGTGCGGCGCGCTCGGCCATGGCGATTAGCCGCGGCGACGGGTCGAGCCCGATCACCTCGCGTGCATCGGGGCCGTAGAATGGCAGGTTGAGTCCGGAGCCGATGCCGATCTCCAGCACCCGGCCCTCCGCGACGGAGAGCACGCGCTGCCTGTACGGCACGAGGGTTCGGTTCCGCATGGCAAGGTTGGTGAGATGCGGCAAAATACGGTCTTCGTAGAAACTCATTACAGGTTCTCCGACACCCGGGGCAGATCAGCCGATCGTGGTCGCGAAGGCGGTCAGGATGCCGACGTTCGAGATCTCCCACATCGTCCAACTGCCTCCGGCTGTGTCTCTCGAACCCGTCGCGGCCGTCGACGGTTGCGGTCAGGTCCTCGTGTTGCCGTTACCGGAACCACGCCTTGACGCTCTCCCAGAGGGTCGGCTCGGCTGGCTTCCCGTGGTTGTTGGTGAGCCCGTTGCCGTAGAGGACGAGGTTCAGCGGATCGAACTCCAGGCCGTGGAAGTTCGCCGCCCAGCGACCGCCGCGGTCGATCACGTGGGTGACGACGCCGTGCACCTGCAGGCCTTCCTTGGTCTGCGTGAACTTGTGGCCGTAGGCCTCGACCAGCTTGCGCGTCGTGTCCTCGCCCTGATCTGGCCCGGCAGTCAGGAACACCCAGTTTGCCGGGTCGATGCCGTGTGCGGGGCCGTAGTCCTTCATCACCTCCGGGGTATCGTTCGCCGGGTCGGTGGTGACGCTGATGAACTGCACCCGCTCCTTCATAGGGGTCTGGTTCACCATTTGCTGGATCTCGGCGATCTTCTCGGCGTGCAGCGGGCAGACGTCCGGGCAGCTCGCATAGATGAAGTGCATCACCACGATCCGGTCGGCGAAGTCGGACAGCGCCACCGGCTTGCCGTCGGCGTCGACCAGCGCGAAGGCCGGGGCCGGCCTGTCGATGGTCTGGAAGAACTGCTCCTTGCCGACCATCACCTCGTCGAGCTTGTCGCCGGGGTGGTGGGCTGCGGCCGGCGATCCGAGCGCCAGCAGTGCCGGCAGCGCGAGGGCAAGGTAATTCATTGCTCGCATGGGTCTCTTCCCGTGAGGTGAGCGGGGCCGGCCGACCGGCGGCCGGCTCCACCGCGATTTCAGCGGCTGGACGACGGTGCGGCGTCGGGCGCGTCCTGGCGCCACTGGTCGTTCGGTGCGCCGGAACCGCCCTGGCGCATCGACTGCATCATCTCGCTGCAGCCGGTCATCATCTCGCTCATCCGATCCATCATGCCGAAGCCGCCGGGTTCATGAGCGTATAGGGCCGGAGCGATCGCCAAGCCCGCGACCAGAAGGGTTGTGGCGGCAAGGATCTTCATCGGGTTACGCATCGGTGCCGTTCCTTTCCTTCGACGGATCGACGGGCCCGGTCGGCGTGGCGCCACGCGCGGCGTCCCGGTCGCTTGCGCCCGTCGAGCACGACTTGCCGCCGCCCTTGTTCATGCAGAGGCCGAGCGCGCACATGGCAGCGCAGGGCAGCAGGCTGACCAGGATCGGCGCGATACCCGCCGCCGTCAGCCAACCCCAGTTCAGGGCCAGGCCGGCGGCGAGCGCGAGGCCGGCGAGGGCGAGCAGGACGCGGCCGCCGCCCATATCGTGGCGGGTCAGGCCGAGCAGGTCGCGCGCGAAGGACGGCGGCACCTCTGCCGATCGGGTGGAGATGGTCATGAAGGCACCTCTTCCTTGTTGGACGTGGTGATCGTGTCGGGCACCGCTGCGCCGGCCCGCCGGGAGAGTTGCCCCCGGAAGAACGCCGTCATCGACGGCGTGTCCCATTCCGCCGGTCCGACATGCCGGGCGATCTCGCGGCCGTCGCGGTCGATCAGCAGCGTGGTCGGAAGGCCGTATGCGCCGAGGTCGCGTGCTGCCTTGGCGGTGACGTCGATGTACCGGCCGAGATGCTTCACCCCGATCTCGGCGTAGAACCGGTCGACGGCCTCGATCCCGACCCGGTCGATGGAAAGCGCGACCACCTCGAAGTCCGGCCCGCCGAGGCCGGCCTGCAGCCGGTCGAGCGTCGGCATCTCAGCCCGGCAGGGACCACACCAGGTGGCCCAGATGTTGAGCAGCACCACCTTGCCCCGGAGGTCGGCGAGGGTGAGTGGCCGGCCGCTGCCGTCCTCGAACTGCAGCTCCGGAACCGGCCGCGGCTCCTCGTGCAGCGACATCACGGCGGGCCGGCCGTCGGAGCCTGCCGCCGCGGCCGCCACGACGGACAGCTCGCTCCCGGAATCGAGCAGTTCCTCGACCGCGACACCGAGCACGAGACCGCCGGCGACACCGACGGTCAGACTCAGCCAGCGTCGTTGCTGCCGCGTCATGGTCGGCTACTCCACCGCATAGACCTTCGGCGCGCCGTCGCCGATCTCGTAGATCGTGAACGGCGCGGTCTTCTGCCCGTTCATGCCCGGCGAGCCCATCGGCATGCCCGGCAGGGTCACGCCTTTGATTCTGGGGCGCTCGCTCAACAGCCGGTTCACCGTCGTGACGGGGACATGGCCGCTGACCACATAGCCGTCAATGAACGTCAAGTGGCAGCCCTGGAAGTCGTCGGTCATGCCGGCCTCGCGGCTCATGGTGGCGAGGTCGTGAGTCGGCTTGACGGTCACCGCGTAGCCGTTCTGCCGCAGGTAGTCAGCGTAGCCCTCGCAGCAGCCGCATTGCGGGTTCTTGTACAACGTCGCGGTCTTGGCCGGATCGGCGGCCTGGGGATGGGCGAGCGGCACCAACAGCAGGCCGAGAAGTGCGATCAGTCGAAGCATGGGGAGTGTCCTTTCGCGGGGTCGGTTCGGGGGAGGAGCGCGCATCAGCACACCTCCTCGACGAGTCTGTTCAGGTCGCGGAGGCTGGCGAACACGATGGAGACGCGGTCGCCCATCATGCCGGCGCCGACGATTGCCGGCGCGCCGGGGGCCGGGCCGGTATCGCGGGTATCGAGCTTGAGGCGGACGTTCATTTCCCAGTGAGCCGTCTCGGCACCGTCCGCCGTGGTGACGAAATAGCTGTCGCCGCAGTGCCGGACCTTGGCCACCTGGGCACCGGGGGGCGTCGGCGTCAGCGACTCCGGCTTCTGTCCCCGGGTGTAGCCTGCCGGGACGAGGCCGCGGTCGACGACCGCCTCGGCGCCCCCGGGTGCCATGGCGAGCGCTAAGAAGGCGACCAGGTCGGCCCGGTCCCGCTCCGCCGGAATGCCGCGGAACACCATTCGGGTGTCCGGGAGCATGGTTCGCGGATCGGCGAGCCAGGCGTCGAGTACGGCCGCGTCCCAGTCGAAGTCGGCCGCCTTGAGGCCCGCCGAGTAGCGGGCGAAGCCCTCGACCCTGCCGGCCGGGCGCTGCCAGAGGCCGGCCAGGCTCGGCCCGGTGAGGTGGCTGCCGGGCTCCAGCGAGTGGCAGGCGACGCAGGCGCGGTAGAGCTGGCCACCGCGCGCGGGATCGCTGTCGGCCAGGGCGCCGGTCGCCATGGCCACCGTCGCCAACATCGCGGCGGCGGCGAGCCTGGGGATCGATCTCGCGCTCATGTCCGACTCGCCTCGGCGACCCGGATCACGCCCATCATGCCGGCGGCCTGATGCTCCAGGATGTGACAGTGGAACATCCAGTCGCCCGGGTTGTCGGCGACGAAGGCGATCTCCACGCGTTCCCGCGGGCTCATCAGCACGGTGTCCTGCCATGCTCGGTGGCGCGTCGGCGTGCCGTTGCGGCTCAGCACCCGGAAGGAGTGGCCGTGCAGATGAATCGGATGGTGCCAAGCGGTGTCGTTGGCGAGCTCGAGCACGCAGGATCGGCCGTGCTGGAGCGTGAGCATCGGATCCATGACGTGGCCGGTGGCGGCAACACCGTTGATGGTCCAGACCCCGGCATGCTGCATGCCCTGCATCATGCGGCCCATACCACCCATCTTCCCGCCGCCCATCATCCCGCCGGAGCCGCTGCCCATCATTCCGTTCATCATACCGCCGCCGAAGCTGACGGCGTGGCGTTCGGCGGAGGCGAGGTCGGGCTCGGCGAGCGGGTTCGCTGGCAGTGCCACCGGCGTGTCGGGCGTGTGCACGCGCAGCGGCTCGGCGGCATAGGCGAGGTCGAGCAGGCGGTATTCGAGGCCCTGGTAGAAGCTGTCGATCACGCGGAACCGGCCGCCTGGCGTGCCGGTCATGTCGATCACGAGGTCGACGCGCATCGCCGGGCCGAGCACAACGCGGCC
>Ga0209347_1004382_pt1 | contig 14757 bp, 15 predicted proteins | sample AutmiccommuBRH23_FD_187382 | JGI IMG/M metagenome (GOLD analysis project Ga0209347, IMG submission 187382) | Deep subsurface microbial communities from Mt. Terri, Switzerland - Autotrophic microbial communities BRH/23 (SPAdes) (version 2) | ecosystem: Environmental > Aquatic > Deep subsurface >... | reverse complement strand
CCAGTTCCAACGTGCCCTGCGCGGGCTCAATGAATCGGCCCTGACCCAGGGCTCGCTGTCGTCCCTCACCCTGACCCGCGATGCCATGGAGGGCGTGCAGCAGACCTTCGACCACCTCGCCGAGCATCATCCCGAGCACGCTGCGGTACAGAGCCTGGGCGATTTCGTGCCGCGCTGGACCGAGCTCGAGCGCCGAATGGCCGGCTTTCTGGACACGGCCGAAGACTTCGACTTCGACGACATCCAGCAGATGATCGGCCTGGGCAGGATGATCACGGCGAGCGGCCGCATCGCGGCGGAGTTCGACGAGTTCGCCGATCAGACCAGCGCCGCGGCCCGCGCCCAACGCGACGCCCTCTCGGTCACCGTGGCGATCGCCATCGCCGTCCTGGTGCTGTTGGTCGGTGCGGTGCTCTTCCTCGCCTACCGCAACATCGCCGGGCGTCTGGAGCGCATGCGCCTCGCCCTTGCCGGCGGCGGCGAGGCGGATCTGTTCGCAGTGCGCCTGGAGGACGCCGGCGGCGACGAGCTGGGCATGGTGGCCCAGGCCTTCAACGAGCTCGCCGGGACCATCGGGGCGCTGGTGGAGTGGGAACGCATGCAGAAGGTCGAGCTCGAGCGCAAGATCGGGCTCATCCTGCAGCTCACCGAACGGGCCGAGGCGGGCAACCTGGCCGAGGCTCACATCGAGCTCGATGGCGACCAGCCCATCGACCGCCTGGGCCAGCGGGTCGAGCGCACCTTCAAGGCGATCGCGCAGCTGCTGGGCGCCGTGCGCCGCTCGGGCAAGGGCGTGACCCGCGATACCGAGACCCTGGCGGTGCACGTCACCCAGCAGGAGGCATCCGCCAGCGAGCTGGCCGTCACCTTCAACGAAGTGACGGCCACCTCCAGCGAGATCGCCTCGAGCTCCAAGAAGCTGGTCGCGATCGTGGAGGACGTGTACCGCGAGATCGAGCGCGTCCGGGTCTCGGGCGTGGACGGACAGCAGGACCTGTCCGCCATGCAGAGCGCCATGGGCCAGATGACGTCGGCCCTGGATGACATCTCCTCGCGCCTGGAGCTGCTGAACGAGAAGGCGGCCAACATCAACACCATCGGCACCACCATCGCCCGGGTGGCCGACCAGACCAACCTGCTGTCGTTGAATGCCTCCATCGAGGCCGAGAAGGCGGGCGAATACGGCAAGGGCTTCTCGGTGGTGGCCCGGGAGATCCGTCGGCTGGCGGACCAGACGGCGGTGTCCACCCTCGACATTGAGCAGATGGTGAAGGACATCCGCGGCGCCCTCTCGGCCACCCTGATGGGGACCGACCAGTTCGCCAACGACATCCGCGGCGGAGTGGAGCACGTGCGGCGCGTCGCCGAGCGCCTCGGTCAGATCATCGCCTCCATGCAGGGTCTCCCCGACCACCTCGACGCCGCCCAGACCCAGATCCAGTCCCACGCCGTGGGCGCCCAGCAGATCAGCTCGTCCATCCACCAGCTGAATGACGTCGCCCAGCAGATGGCCGAGACCACCCGCGAGTCGAAGCAGTCCATCCAAAGCCTCGAGAACTCGGTGGAGGTCATGGACACCTCGGTGGCGCGCTTCAAGCTGTAAGGCGCGCCCCGAAGGCCGGCGAGCGTCCGGCGCCCGCCAACTGCTAGACTGGTCGCAGAGCCGACCAGTCGACCGAAGCCTGTGCATCCCCTTTTCCCGCCGGCCCTGCGTCTGCCCGCAGTCCTGTTCGGTGCCGTGCTGGCGCTGGGCGGCTGCGGCCACGACGAACCCAGTGGCGCGCCGCTGCTGCGCTGGTATGTGTTCGACGAGCCCTCGGGCGCGTTCGTCGAAGCGACGCGGCGCTGCAATGAGGCCGCCGCCGGACGCTATCGCATCGAGACCGTGGCCCTGCCGGCCGACGCCGATCAGCAGCGCGAGCAATTGGTGCGGCGCCTGGCGGCGCGGGACACGGACATCGATCTCATCGGCATGGACGTGATCTGGACCGCGGAGTTCGCCGCCGCGGGTTGGATCCTGCCCTGGGAGGGCACAGCTGCGGCCGAGGCGGCCGCCGGGCGCATCGCAGCGACGCTGGACAGTGCGACCTACGACGGGCGGCTGTGGGCGGTGCCCTTCACCAGCAATGCACAGCTGTTGTGGTTTCGCACCGACCGGGTCGCGACACCGCCCTCGACCTGGGACGACATGCTCGACCAGGCCGAGGCGCTCGGGCGCGTCGGCACCATCCAGGCCCAGGGGCAGCGCTACGAGGGATTGACGGTGTTCTTCGCCTCGCTGCTGGCCTCGGCGGGCGGTGCCATCCTCAGCGATGACGGCACGGCCGTGGCCCTGCCCGAGCAGCCGACCCGCCGCGCGCTGGCGGTCATGCGCGCGCTGGCCACCTCCCCCGCCGCCGATCCGGGGTTGCCCAGCAACCGCGAGGACGAGGCGCGACTGGGCTTCGAGAGCGGCGGCTCCACGTTCATGATCAACTACACGTTTGTCTGGTCCAGCGCCCGCAGCCGGGCGCCGGAGCTCGCGGCACACATGGGCTGGAGCCGTTGGCCACGGGTGGAGCCGGAACGGCCGAGCCGCGTCACCCTGGGCGGGCTCAACATCGGCGTCGGCGCCTACACCCGCCGTCCGGCGCTCGCCTTCGAGGCCGCCGCCTGCATCGCCCAGGCGGCGCATCAGCGCTTGGCGGCCGTGCGCGGCGCACTGCCGCCGACCATCGACGCGCTGTACCAGGATCCGGAGGTGCGCGCCGTGCTGCCCTTCGCCGACAGCCTGCGCGCGACGCTGCGCGATGCGGTGCAGCGCCCGCAGACGCCGCTGTACAACGACGTCTCTCTGGCCATCAGCCACACCCTGCACCCCATGCGCAGCATCGATCCCGAACGTGACGTGCAGCGGTTGCGCGAGGCGGTGGGCCGCGCCCTGCGCTCCGAGGGCCTGCTGTGAGCGGCCGGGCCGAACGTCGCCTGGGCTGGCTGCTGTGCGCGCCCGCGGTACTGGTGATGCTGGCGGTGACCGCCTATCCCATCGGCTATGCGCTTTGGCTGTCGCTGCAGCGCTACGACCTGCGCTTTCCCGAGCGCCGCGCCTTCATCGGGCTGGACAATTACGCCAGCGTGCTGACCTCCGAGGTGTGGTGGCAGTCCTTGATCAACACCCTGGTGATCACCGTGGGCTCGGTGGCGGTCGAGCTGGTGCTGGGGCTGGTGCTGGCCCTGGTGATGCACCGGGCGGTGATCGGGCGGCGCGCCGTGCGCGCGGCCGTGCTGATTCCCTACGGCATCATCACCGTGGTCGCCGCCCTGGCGTGGAAGTTCGCCTTCGATCCCACCACCGGCTTCGTAAACGGGCTGCTGGGGCTCGAGCAGTCCTGGCTCACCGAACGCTGGTCGGCGTTCTTCGTCATCATCGCCACCGAGATCTGGAAGACCACGCCGTTCATGGCGCTGCTGCTGCTGGCCGGCCTCACTTTGGTGCCCCCGGACCTGCTGCTGGCGGCGCGCGTGGACGGCGCCAACGCTTGGCAACGGCTGTGGCGCATCACCCTTCCGATCATGAAACCGGCCATCGGCGTAGCGCTGCTGTTCCGAACCCTCGATGCGTTTCGGGTGTTCGACACCGTGTTCGTGCAGACCCGCGGCGCCCATGCCACCGAGTCGGTATCCATCGTCGGCTACAACGCGCTCATCACCCGGCTCAATCTGGGCATGGGCTCGGCGGTGTCGGTGCTGATCTTCCTGTGCGTAGTGGCGATCGCAGTGCTCTACGTGCGGCTGTTCGGCGGCGCGCTGCTGCAGGGCGGGCGGCGGGAATGAACCTGGGCATGGGCTCGGCGGTGTCGGTGCTGATCTTCCTGTGCGTGATGGCGATCGCAGTGCTCTACGTGCACCTGTTCGGCGGCGCGCTGCTGCAGGGCTGGCGGCGGGAATGAGCGGGCGGCTGGAGCGGGTGTACTGGGGCGCGGGCGTGGCCGTGGTGCTGCTCTACGCGCTGGTGCCCGTGGCCTGGATCGTGTCCCTGTCCCTGAAGCCCGCGGCCGACCTCGCCGACGGGCGCTTCATCCCCCGGCGCGTGACCCTGGAGCATTACCGCACCATACTGGAAGACCCGCAGTTCCCCGCCGCGCTGTGGAACTCCATCGGCATCGCCGCCCTGTCGACCTTGTTCGCCGTGGTGGTGGCCATGTTCGCCGCTTATGCCATCGTGCGCCTGGAGTTCCCGGGCAAGCGCTGGATCCTGGCCGGCGCCTTGGCAGTGGCGATGTTCCCGGCCATCGCCATCATCGGCCCGCTGTTCGAGATCTGGCGCACCGTGGGCCTGTTCGACACCTGGGCCGGACTGATCCTGCCGTACATGACCTTTACCCTGCCCCTGGCGCTGTGGACCTTGTCGGCGTTCTTCCGCGAGATCCACTGGGATCTCGACAAGGCGGCCCGGGTCGACGGCGCCACACCCCTGCAGGCGTTCGTCAAAGTGATCGCGCCGCTGGCAGCACCGGGCGTGTTCACCGCCGCCATCCTGGTGTTCATCTTCGCGTGGAACGATTTCCTGTTCGCCGCCTCGCTCACGTCGACCAATGATGCCCGCACCGTGCCGGCGGCGCTGGCGTTCTTCACCGGCAGCTCGCAATACGAGCAGCCCACCGGCGCCATCGCCGCCGCATCGGTGGTGGTGACGGTGCCGATCATCGTCGTGGTGCTGGCGTTCCAGCGCAGGATCGTGGCGGGATTGACGGCGGGGGCGGTGAAGGGCTGAATGGGTGTGAATCCCCCTCACCCCGGCCCTCTCCCCATGGGGGAGAGGGAGAACGGTGAGAGTACGTCACTCTCCCCCAGGGTGGACGGAGAACGGTGAGAGCACGCCTCCTCTCCCGAGGGTAAGGGAGAACGTCGAGAGCACGTCCCCTCTCCCATCGGAGAGCGACACGGTGAGGGAAAGGAAACACACCAGGATGAGGGAACATCCATGAACGAGAAAGAAAAAGCACGAACGCTGAAAATGCGCGCCAGAGCCCTGCGCCGTGAAAGTACCGACGCCGAACGCCTGCTCTGGAGCCAGTTGCGCGACCGTCGTATGGCCGGTTTCAAATTCCGGCGCCAAGTCGTGATCGCCCCATACGTCGTGGACTTCGCCTGCGCGGAGGCCAGGCTGATCGTCGAAGCCGACGGTGGGCAGCATGCCGAGCGCGAAGAAGAGGACCGGCTGCGGACGGCGTTCTTGGAGCAGCGCGGCTATAAGGTTCTGCGGTTCTGGAACCATGAGGTATTGTCGAGCACGGAAGCGGTGCTCGAGGTGATCCAGCGGTTTTTGAGTGAGGCCCCCTCACCCCAGCCCTCTCCCAGAGGGAGAGGGAGAAGGACGTCAGATGGCGCGTCTGCCGAATAGAACGTCCCCTCTCCGTTAGGGAGAGGGACAGGGTGAGGGAACCAAAACCAACTATGGCCGCAATCACCCTCCAACACGTCACCAAACGCTTCCCCGATGGCACTGCCGCCGTGCGCGATGCCGACTTCACCATCGAAGATGGCGAGTTCTTCATCCTCGTGGGGCCCTCCGGCTGCGGCAAGTCGACGCTGCTCAACATGATCGTCGGGCTGGAGCGGCCCAGCGAGGGGGTGATCCTGGTGGACGACCGGCGCGTCGACGAGTTGGATCCGAAGGACCGCAACATGGCCATGGTGTTCCAGAGTTACGCCATCTACCCGCACATGAGCGTGCGGGAGAATATGGCGTTTCCGCTCAAGCTGGCGAAATTGTCCAAGGACGCGGTCGCGCGCCGGGTGGACGATGCGGCACGGCTGTTGGAACTCACCGGGCTGCTCGACCGTCGGCCGGGCACACTCTCCGGCGGCCAGCGCCAGCGGGTCGCCATGGGGCGGGCGCTGGTGCGCGAGCCGGCCGCATTCCTGATGGACGAACCGCTCTCGAATCTGGACGCGAAGCTGCGGGTGCAGATGCGCACCGAGATCGCCCGGCTGCAGCGCCGGCTCGGCACCACCACCGTGTACGTCACCCACGACCAGACCGAGGCCATGACCCTGGGTGATCGGGTCGCCGTGCTGCGCAAGGGCGAGATCCAGCAGATCGGCACGCCGCGGGAGCTCTACGCGGCGCCGGCCAACTTGTTCGTGGCCGGGTTCATCGGTTCGCCGGCAATGAATCTTCTGCCGGCGCGCAGCGAAGGCGGGCGCCTGGTGCTGCCCATGGCCGACGTGACCCTGGCGGCGGACACGCCCGAGGCCGAACGCCTGGTGGTGGGCATCCGCCCCGAGCACTTCGTGGACGTCGCCGAGGCCGGAGCCGACGACTGGCCCGTGTTCACGGTCGACGTTGCGGTGCTCGAATGGCTTGGCGCGGACCTGTATGCATACTTCGATCTGCCGGTCGACGGCCTGGCCGACCTGCCGGCGGACTTGGACCTGGACCTGCACAACGCCCGCAACGGCACCCTCCAGGTCGTCGCCCGCCTGAGCAGCACCAGCGGCGCGGTCGAAGGCCAGCCGCTGCGCCTGGCCTTCGATCCCCATCGGGTGCACGTGTTCGACGGCGGCAGCGGCCGCCGCCTGACAGGCGTACAACGTGATCGCGGCTGAAGCCGCTCCTACAGGTGGTTCGGCGCGGTCGCAGGTCATCGATGTGGGAGCGGCTTTAGCCGCGATGGCGTGGTCAAGCACCGGCGAACGGTGAAAACGGAAACGCGAGCGACTGAAGCCGCTCCGACGGGTGGCGATGGATCGGGCGGGTGCAGCGCGAGGGCCCTCCCTTTTTAGAACCTGTCTGGGCGAACATACAAGCGGCTTTCGCCGCGATTGCCCCACGTGCCGTGAAACCGACGCGCCGGATTCGGGACACCGGGCGCAGCTGCGGCGCTCGGCGATAGCTACACTCGGGGAGCCGATCCGATCCGCTGCGGGGCCACAGTCATGGGTGGGGTCGTCGCCATACTGGCGCTGATGCTTTGGGCGACCCCCGGTTGGGGGGCGGAGGAACCAGCGCCCGCCGAAGGCGGGGAGCAGCGAGCCCTGCTCGAGCGCCTGCACACCATTCATCTGCTGTCCGAGGCCCTGGTGGAACGGGCCGCTTCCGGGCGGGCGCCGGCTCAGTCCTTTCAAATCGATGCGCGGCTGTACCGTGAGCAGCTGCGCCAGGTGATGCTCGCCAATCGGGAGCTCGCCGCCACCGAGCAACTGCCCCAGCCCCTGCTGATGTCCATGGTGCGCATGTCGGCGCTGCTGCACGCTGCCGCCGACTGCAAGAGCGGCCTGGTGATCACCTGTCCACCCGATCTCATGCATCAGTTGCGGGCGCAGCTCGCCGCCGTGGATACGGCCTTGCCCCCGGCCGAGCGAGACTCTTCGTGAACGGCGCCTGGCAGGCGTTCGCCACCACCGCCTGGCAGGTGGTGTCGGAGTCGGCCTTCTGGGTAGTGCTGAGCCTGCTGCTTGGCGGACTGATCCACGAGTTCCTGCCGGCGAGCCGCCTGCGGGGGCTGCTCAACCGCCGGGGCCAGCGGGCCATGGCCGGCGGCATCGGGCTCGGCGCCTGTCTGCCCATGTGCAGCTGCGGCGTTATTCCCCTGGCCATCAGCCTGTACCGCTCCGGCGTGCGCCTGGGGCCGGTGATGGCCTTCGCCGCCGCCACACCCATCATCAACCCGGCTGCGGTGCTGCTGTCCCTGGCGCTGCTGGGCCCGCAGATCACCCTGGCCTACGTGACCATGGGGCTGGTGCTGCCCTGGGTGATGGGCCACATGAGCGAGCGCTTCGGCGAGCGGCGCGCCGGCTGTTGCGAGGAAAGCGCCGCCTGCTGCGACGAATCCGCATTTGTATCGGAACGGCAGGAGCCACCCCGCGCCGGACCGTTGGGCCTGCGCCTGCGCGCGGCGCTGCGCTGGGGCTTCGTGGATCTCGGCCCTACCATTGCCTTCTACATGACCGTCGGCGTGGTGCTCTCCGGACTGCTGGCCGCGCTCCTTCCCGAGGCCTGGGTGGACAGCTATCTGCGCGAGAGCACCATCGTGGCACTGCTGGCTGCGGCGGTGCTGGGGGCGAGCATCTATGTCTGCGCCGTCGCGCACATTCCTTTTGTGGCCGCGCTGCTGGCCAGCGGTGTGGCGCCAGGCATCGCCATCGTCTACCTGGCCGCGGGCACCGCCACCAACCTGCCCGAGCTCGTCGCCCTGTACAAGACCATTGGCCGGCGCACGGTACTGGTGTACACCGGCACTCTAGTGGTCGGCGCCATGCTGTTCGGCATGCTGGTCAATGCCTGGCTGATGCCGGGCTTCGCCCCGGCACTGGATCCCATCGCGAGCCTGGAGCTGGCCGATCTTGGGCAACGCCTGCAGCCGGACGTGGGCAGTGCGCTCACTCTGGCGAACGTGCTGGTACTGATGGTGCTGGCGGCGTGGGGGACCGGGCGGAAGCTGGTGTCGTGGCTCCCGAGCCGCGAGGGGCGCAGGGCCCAGGACTCCTGTTGTCCTCCGTGAGGCAGGCGGCAGCGAGCAGTTCCCGGCGCAATGTTTGACCGATCTCCCGGGACAGTAGTTCGGGCCAGGGTGGAAGGCGCTCGATGTACGCCTGGCGCTGCGCCTCGTCCAGGGCGTGCACCATCATGCCTGCGGCGCGCAGGTACTCCAGGGCCGCCTGCTCCCGCCGCGCGGCCTCGGCCCGTTGCGCGGCGGTGACCTGGGGCAGGATCCCCTCCAGGGTTGCACGTTGCGCGGCGGGCAAGGCCCGCCAGGCATCCACCGGCGCGATCAGCAGCCAACCTTCATAGCGATGGCCGGTGAGCGCCAGGGTCATGTGTACCCGCTCCAAGCCTTCCCGTTGCAGTTCCTGCAGTGTGGCCGCGCGGCTCGCGATCAGGCACTCGCGCAGCACCGCTTCGCGGTTCCGGGCGCGGATGTGGCGCGGCGTGGCGTTCCAGGCGAGCAGCTGACGTTCGGCCACCGGGTCGGGACGGGTGAGCAGAAACTCCATGGCGGTGAGATTGACGGCACGGTCGTAGCGGCGCAGACCGGACATGACGTGCAGGCCTTCGTCCCAGAAGGCGAGGATCTCCCAGCCTTGGGCCCGCGCCGCATCGCGCAGTGCGTCGCCGAGTGAGCCGTCGGTGGCGCGATGCACCGCCGCCAGGTCGGAATAGAAGTACGGCAGTTCCAACACTTCCAGGGCGGGGACCTGGGTGGCCAGGCTGCGCAGGGGCATGATCACAAGGTGAGGAGAACGCCCGGCATCATTTGTGCCGGCGGCGGCAAGCTCCAGAGCCAGTCCGTGGGCGTCGGCGGCGGTTGCGAGGATCTGGGCGCTGGTCCAGGCGAGGTGGTCGGAATCCGGCGCAACGACGGCGACCCGCACGGTCGCGCCCCACCCCGGCCCCGCACCGGTGAGCGCGACCAGGAGAGCGAGGGCCCGCAACGCGGCGGCGGGCGCCTGCATATCAACGGGTGATCACACCGCGGGGGCGCGGCCCGACCGCCACCGTTGTGGTGACGCTCTGAGTGGCGTTGTCGATCACCGCCACCGAATCCGCGCCGTTGCAGTTGACCACGAAGTAGCCATTGTCGTTGGTGAAATCGCCGGTGCTCGGGCGGCAATTGGTGGGCAGTTCGATGCGCTTCACGATCTCGAGGAAGCTCGGCGAGTTGCGGTCCACGTCCAGCACGTCGATGCGCCCGCGCTGGTCCGGCGGCAGGGTGCCGTCATCGGATAGTCCGTTGATGATGAGATAGGCGTAGCGTCCGTCCGCGGTGAACTCGCTGGTCTGGGGGCCGATACCGAGACCGTGTTCGGGTCCGATCTTCTTGAGATAGATCGGTTCGTTGGGCAGTACACTCACGTCCCATACGTCATAGGTGCCGTTCGGCGCCTCTTGGTTCTCCACCAGCACGATGTCGCCGTTGGTGGTGGCCATGAACGGGAACACGCGCTCATCGGGATTCGCCCGGGGCGAGGCCATCTGCCAGAGGATGGCGCGGGCCTCGGTGTCCACCACGGTGACTGATTCGCCACCCAGATCCGGCTCGATGAAGTAGCGCCCGTCGGGCGTGAGGGTGGCGTCGCAGGGCCGCGACGCTCCGCGGGTACCGGTGCCAGGTGTGGCGGGATCCAGATCCGGCACGGTCAGGCTGGTGAGGATGGTGCCGAAACTCGGGCTGTCGGGATCGGTGTCGATCTCCTGGATCTGATCCACTTCCCGGGCCGCATTCCAGGCCGTGCGCCCGCCGGGCGAGATGCCGATGAAGTTGGAGCCGCTGCTGGGCCCGGCTACCACGTAGGTATCGACGGTCTTGACGTTATCTGGCGACTTTAAGGGCTGCAACGACGCCTTGGCCTTGAGGCCGATGACTTCGCCGCTGAGGCCGGTCCACCACCAGGCCGGGTGGCCGTCGTACTCGTTCGCAGGCCACGAGTGACTGAAGCCCACGTCCATGCGCTCCTTCTCTTCGCACTTGATGGGCTGCGCCCCCCTGGCGGTCACGCAGCGCAACAGGGACATGGTGTCGTCGGAGTTGGAGACGAAGATGTGGGACACATCGGCAGCCGCGGGGAACCCGACGACGCCAAGGCTGGAACCGAGCAGGCAAGCCATGAGTGACTTCATGACGAATCCTCCCAGCGGCAACAAGCAGGGGCGGCGCAAGCGCTGCTAACCATGGACAATAGACAACGCACCCAAATCGCGCCACGCCACAAGAAGTAAGCAAATGGAGGCAACGCAGGTGTAGGAGCGGCGTTAGCCGCCATTTCTCTGGCAAGCACCTGCGCCCGGCAGCACCGGAACGTATCGCGGCCGAAGCCGCTCCTTCTTCCGCCTGAAGGGTTTATGCTGGGTGCGTGCGAAGCACACGCACTCACGGGTCCGACAACCATGAAACGAGTCTTTTTGTTCGCCGCCCTGCTGGCGGCGGCCGGCGCCCAGGCGGGCTTCCTGGATCAATTGCGCGGTGTCCTGCAGGGCGAGACAACGGACGCCGGTGAGACCACGTCGCTGTCCAACCAGGAGATGATCCAAGGTGTGCTGGACGCGCTGTCCGTGGGCGTGCAGCGGGCGGTGGCGGAGCTGGGGCAGGCCGGCGGCTACCTGGACGACCCACAGGTGCGCATTCCGCTGCCGGCGCAACTGCGCTCCGTGGAGTCGCTGTTGCGCCGCGTGGGGCAGGATCGGTACGCCGATCAGTTCATTGCCTCAATGAACGGCGCGGCGGAGCAGGCCGTGCCGGTCGCGAAGGACATCTTCCTGAAGACCATTCGGCAGATGAACGTGGAGGACGCTCGCGGGATCGTCACCGGCAGCGACGACGCGGCCACCGAGTATTTTCGCAGCCACACCCGCGAGGAGTTGCAGGCGGCCTTTCTGCCTATCGTGCGCGATGCCACCGACGAGGCGCAGGTGACCGCCCGCTACAAGCAACTCGCCGACCGCGCCCAGTCCCTGAGTGGCGGGCTGGTGAAACCCGAGACCCTGGACCTGGATCGCTACGTCACCGACAAGGCGCTGGATGGATTGTTCGTCAAGCTGGCGGACGAGGAGCGGCGTATTCGCGAAGACCCGGTGGCGCGCAGCACGGAGCTGTTGAAGAAGGTGTTCGGGCGACGGTAATTCGATCTGGGAGCGGCTTTAGCCGCGATTGCGTCGGCAAGCACGGGCGGATGTGGCAACAGAGCGTGATGATCGCGGCTGAAGCCGCTCCTACAGGTGCCGCCGGGTCACGCTCAGTCAACGCCGAAAGCCCTTGCGGTGCCCGCCGTCACCTTTCTTGTGCTTCCATTTCTTGTGCTTCCATTTCGAGCGGTCCCATGCGCCATCGGGTGCGCGGCCCTTCCTCGGCGCCCAGTCCCTTGGAATCGGATTGCGATCGTGCAAACCGGATTTCCGGTGCGGTGTTCGGTGACCGGCACGGCTCTTGTGGTGCAACCCACGGCTACGCGGTGCCAGCCGTGGCTTGAGCCAGTCGTGGGTGGAGCGGAAGTAGAAATCGCCGCTGCGCAGACGCAACCGGTCTCGCGCGGGCGAGATGTGACCGTCGCCGTAGTGGTAATAGGCGGGGTGGGCTCCGCCGTAGCCGCGCTCGATGGTGGACGCACAGGCGCTGGTCGCGACGGCCAGCAGTACTGCCGGTAGTAAGGGAATCCAGCGCTCCGCCGGAACACGCATGGCGTTTCTCCTGCCGAACGGCGGCGGAAACGGGCGGTGCGCGTGGCGGAAGCCCGAACCGGAGGCCGGTGGTCAGTCCATTTACTGTAGACCGCCGCCGGCCGGCGATTGTTCCGGGCGTTGTCGCATCATATGTGTTTGGCTCGTGGCGCCGTCGTCCTTCGGTGGTAATCGACGCCCTCGGCTGTCCTGATTCGCCTCCCAGCCAGAGAGAGGACTTGGCGAGGCGCAACGCGCCCGCTATTCGAACGCCGCCGCCTCCACCTGCAGGTAGACGTGGCCGATGTCCCGCTGCACCTTTTCGTCCAAACCGGGGTAGTGGGCGCGGTACTCGCCCAGCGCACGCTGCACGTCGGGAACCATTTCGAAGCCCTGCTTGCCGGCGTCGTAACCGACGCGCACCGCCTGCCACAGGTCGCTCAGCAGGGCGTGCAGGCGGCGCACGCCGCGCATGTCGGTGAGGTCACCGTGACCGGGCACCACCACCGCCGGTGGCGGTGTAAGCGCCTGCAGCTCCTCGAGCTGGGCGATCCAGCGGCGCACATCGGCGTCGAAGGTCGAGGGCATGCGATCGGAGTAGATCACGTCGCCGGCGAACAGCACCGCGCGCCCGGGCAGCCACACCAGCAGATCGCCGGGCGAATGGGCACCGCCGGATGGGATGAGCACCACCTCGGTGCCGCCGAGCGTACGGGTCGTGCGCCCCTCGACAAGGGTGGTCGCCGGCACCACCGCCGATTCACCCGTGGCACCGTCGGTCATGCGGTTGAAGGTCTCGATCCAGGTGGCGCTTTCGGTACGCATGCGCTCGGCGACTTCCGGGGTGGCGATGATCTCCACCTCGCCGCCGTCGAAGGCGGCGTTGCCGAGCCAGTGGTCGCCGTGGCCGTGGGAGACCACCACCCAGCGCACAGGTCGGTCGGTGACCCGCGCGACCGCTTGGCGCAGCGCCTCACCGATCACCTCCGACGAGCCGGTGTCGAACAGCAGTACGCCCTCGTCGGTGACCAGGAAGGCGCTGTTGGAGTTCCAGCCCTTGTTCTCGGGATTGGGCAGTTCGCGCGTGGGGGTGATCACCGCAAAAACGCCGTCTGCGATCTGGCGGGCCTCCATGGGATAGTCCGTCACCTCGGCCGCGAGGGTCGGCAACCCGGTCGCCCAGAGGACGACTGCGGCGAATGTGCAACGTGCGAGCACGGTGTTCATGCTGTGAGCCCTTTCTCTTGTGTGCATAACCTGGATGTCCCGGTTCGACGGCGGTAGGATGGCCGTCCTCATGATAGAGCGCTGATCAGCATGCCCGATACTCCCGACATCGCGCTTTTCCGGGCCAAGCTGGTGGAGGCGCGGGATGAACTGCGGGCATTGCAGGGCACCCGCGATGCATCCAGCGCGACGGTGGTGCTGGACCAGACCACCGTCGGGCGCCTGTCGCGCATGGACGCCCTCCAGCAGCAGGCCATGGCCAAGTCCACCCGCCAGCGGGCCGCGGCGGCGCTCGGGCGCATCGACGCCGCCCTGCGCCGTTGTGACGATGGCAGCTACGGCCTGTGCCGGGAATGCGAAGAGCCCATCGATCCGCGGCGCCTGGAGTTCGATCCCGCCAGCGCGCTGTGTCTCGCCTGCGCCTCCGCCCGCGAGGGCTGATGCCGGTCCGATCCGGCGCCCTGGGGTACCTCCGGCCCTGCCGGTCTTCCCCGCTCCGAACGTCCGACGCGCCGGACACCACCGCCCCGGCCGCTCACTGCGATCCACTATCCTGGTCGGTGCACGGAAACCCAGGATTTCCCATGGCGGACGAACGGACACCCACCAGCGTCGGCGAGCTGCTGGACCGCATCGAGCATGTGGCTCACCACGAACAGCCGGTGTCGCTGGGCGGCATCCTGGACGAGATCGGGCACCGCTCCTTCGGTCCCATGCTGCTGGTGCCGGGGCTGGTGATGCTCGCCCCGGTGATCGGCGACATCCCCGGCGTGCCGGTGCTCATGGGTCTGGTGGTGATCCTCACCGCCGGTCAGCTGCTGTTCCGCCGCGACCATATCTGGCTGCCGGCGTGGCTGCTCGACCGCTCCGTCTCACCGGCCAAGGTGCGCAAGACGTTGAAGTGGACGCGACCGGTGGCCCGGTTCACCGACCGCTGGACCCGCCGGCGCCTTCCGGGGCTGGTGGGCGCGCGCGGCGCCCTGGTCGTGGCCGTGTCCTGCGTTGCCGTCGCCCTGACCACGCCTGCACTGGAACTCGTGCCCTTCAGCGCCAACTTCGCCGGCCTCGCCATCACCTTGTTCGGTCTGGCGCTGATCGCCCATGACGGGCTGCTGGGGCTGATCGCCCTCGGATTCACGGCCGTGACGGGCGGCGTGCTGCTGTACGGCCTCCTCTGAGGGCCTCGCGTCACTGCCGGTGGGCATCTCAAGGGGGTGAGGCGCGGGCCGCTAAGTCGGTACTGGCACCGCAATCACTCCCACGCCCATGGTTCCCGATCGCTTCCGCCTCAAACGCTACTTCTCCATCGCCAGCCTGATCGGCGTCCTGGTGGCGGTGACGGCGTTGTCGCTGCTGTACCGCGTCACCGCACGCCAGGCGCTGGTGGAGCACGA
>Ga0209347_1004381_pt1 | contig 14765 bp, 11 predicted proteins | sample AutmiccommuBRH23_FD_187382 | JGI IMG/M metagenome (GOLD analysis project Ga0209347, IMG submission 187382) | Deep subsurface microbial communities from Mt. Terri, Switzerland - Autotrophic microbial communities BRH/23 (SPAdes) (version 2) | ecosystem: Environmental > Aquatic > Deep subsurface >... | reverse complement strand
TTCCCCGGAATCGTGGCCAGATCCCCCCGCAGGGTCTCCATGTCGGGGGTTTTCGCCGCTTTCCGGAAGGAATCGTCCTCACCCGATCCGCTGGCTTTTTCCATCCGGACGGTGATGGCGGTCATCTTCTTTTCCATGATGCCGATGAAGGGCATCACGGAATCGATTTTTCCGGCCACCGGGGAAATGGCATATGGCTCTGAATCCGGGTAGACGCGGAGCTTTTCCCCGCTTTTGACGGCATCGCCTGATCTCAGCAGGGCCTTCGAGGATTTCTCGAAGGGCGTGTCGATGAACAGGGTAATTTTTTCCCGGGGGAAAACCGTGACCGGTTCCGGCTGGTTATCCGCAATGGCATCGTATGACAATTTCGGGGAAACGATTCCGAAGAATGGTTTTCTGATCATGGTCTACCTTATCCTGTAAATTTTGGTTCGACGGACGACATTAAAATCCGTTGTACCGGATGAAATCAATAACCGTGACAACCCTTGCAGTCGTCATTCGTCGGTCCCGATCCCACCGATTCGTGGCATTCGATACACTGGGTATGGAACGCATCGGTACGGGGCCGCGGCGTGTGGCAGGCGCCGCAATCGGACGTAACCGGCCCGGCACCCATCTCGCCGTGGCAACCGATACACTGTTTATGGGCGACTTCCGCCATTTCCGGTATTCCGGCATCCGGCATGTGGCAGGTACTACACGCCTGAGGATCGCTTCCCATATCTTCCATTTCGTGATGGCAATCGGCACAGGACAAACCGTAGTTTTCACTGTGCGTCGGATGATCGAAGCGCCCTTTTTCGCCAAGCGCCGGGACATATTCCGTTTCCCGGGTATGGCAGGTACCGCAGGGGGCAGCCTTTTCATTCTCCTGCTGGGCGATCGGATGGTGGCAATCCCCGCACTGCTGACCATAACCGTCCACGTGGGTCATATGATCGAAAAGCGCAGCCCCTCCGGCCGACTGAAACATAACCCGCACTGGCATTTCAGGCGCTTCGGCCGAAAACGCGCCGTAACATACAATTCCGACAATTAGACAAACCACGACAATGGCATAGGCGATTTTCAGCTCAAACTTGTCCGACATGATCCGTAAATTCCTTTCAAGGGGGCAGATATTCCGGTTGCTTATCCGGCAGCTCCAAAAACCTGATTTGCAGAATTTCAAACTATCCCAACTATTATTTATACCGGCTGTTGTCAAGGATTTTCATTGAAAGCTACCGGTATTCCCGACCTCGATCCCCGGAAATAGCGCCCCTTATATCCGATGGGCGGTTCAACACCCACACCATCAATCGGCCTTGCGTCTCAGGAAGGTCGGCACATCGAGTTCATCCAGGTCGACCACCTCGTAACCGTTGCTGACCATCCGGCTTTCCGCATACGCGTCACCGTCAGCCGCATTTCTTTCCGCCTTGTTCTGCCGGATCCGGTAGAACGTCGGTTCTTCAAGTTTCTTTTCATAGGCACGGTCCTCGGGGGTGTAATCCCGGACCTTGCCGCGGGTGATCTCTCTCAGATCCCGGACCGCTTTTTTCGGGATATGCATGCTCTTGTCCACCGTGGTGCCGATCCCGGTTGCAATGACGGTAATCCGCATTTCATCGCCGAGCGAATCATCGATGGCGGTTCCCCAGATAATCTCCACATCGTCATCGCCGATTTCGTTGTAAATCCGTTCCGATGCCTCGACCGCTTCTTCCATGGTCAGGCTGGAACTGCAGGTAATGTTCATCAGCACCCCCTTGGCGCCGCTGATGGAATTGTCTTCCAGAAGCGGGTGGGAAATAGCCTTTTCAGCCGCTTCGATGGCCCGGTTTTCGCCGCTGGCGATGCCGATCCCCATGATGGCCATGCCGGACTTGGACATGATGGTTTTCACGTCGGCAAAATCGAGGTTGATCAGCCCCGGATTCATGATCAGATCCGTGATCCCTTTTACCGAATGGTTCAGAATCTCGTCGGCCATCCGGAACATGTCGACCAGGGTGGCATTCTTCTTGGACAATCCTCGCAGGCGGTCGTTAGGGATCGTGATGACCGTATCGGCCATTTGTTTGAGCTTGGCGATCCCATCATCGGCCTGCTTGCCCCGTTTGCGGGCTTCGAACTTGAACGGCTTGGTAATCACCGCCACGGTGAGGGCACCGAGCTCCTTGCAGATTTCCGCGATAACCGGCGCTGCCCCCGTGCCCGTACCACCGCCGAGACCTGCGGCAATGAAGACCATGTGGCTGTCACGCAATGCTTCCCGGATCTGGTCGGCCGATTCGTAAGCTGCATCCCGGCCGATGCTCGGGTCCGCTCCGGCGCCTAATCCCGCGGTCACTTTCTCTCCGAGCTGGATCTTTGTAGCCGCCCGGGAATGGAGCAGCGCCTGGGCATCCGTGTTGGCAACGATGAAACTCACACCCTGGAGGTTGGCATCGATCATGTTGTTGACGGCATTGCCGCCACCGCCGCCGACACCGATGACCTTGATCCTGGCCGATTTTTCCGCTTCCACATAAGTAAAGTCCATGGTAATCCCCCTCTGCCCTTGATGGTTGTGTGAATTTCGCCTTATTGTCGGTTTACCACTATTTCCAAAACTGTCGTTCCGGTTAGATGACTTCCTTGAACCAGCGCTTCATTCGGCTGACGACCCCGTTGAAGATATTGTTGTCCCGGATCCGGAACTTCTTCCGGTCCTCATCCTTGGTGCCGTAGAGGACCAACCCGACGCCGGTGGCATACATGGGGTTGTTGACCACATCGACCAGCCCGCTGATCCCGTGCGGGACGCCGAGGCGGACCGGAACTTCAAAAATCGATTCGGCGATCTCGGCGATGCCGTCGAGCATGGCGGCCCCCCCGGTGATCACGATTCCCGACGAGATCTCGTCCTTCATGTTCGACCGTCGTATTTCACGCTTGATCAACGTGAAGATTTCCTCTACCCGGGGCTCCAGGATTTCGGCGAGGATCTGCCGGGGGAGCTGGCACCCTTTGCGCCCGCCGATATCGGGGAGGTCAATAGTTTCGTCACTCTTGATCTTGTCGACCAGGCAGGTGCCGTAATTGATCTTGATCCGCTCGGCCTCGGCGATCGGGACGCGCAGACCGACGGAAATATCATTGGTCATGTTGTTTCCGCCCAGGGACAGGACAAACGTATGGCGGATGGTGTTTCCGGAAAAGATGGCCAGATCCGTCGTCCCCCCGCCAATGTCGATGAGTCCGGTGCCGACTTCGCGTTCTTCCGGGGTCAGCACCGATTCGCAGGAGGCAATCGGCTCCAGGATGATGTCGCAGACATCGAGACCGGCCATATTGGCGCATTTGACGATGTTCTGGGCGGAAGTTACCGCGCCGGTAACGATGTGGATCTTGGCCTCGAGCCTCACGCCGGCCATTCCCACTGGGTTCTGGATTCCGGATTCCCCGTCGATAAGGTACTCCTGGGGGAGAACATGAATGACTTCCCGGTCCATGGGAATGGCGACAGCCCTGGCCGCCTCGATCACCCGCTCTACATCGGCCTGGGTGATTTCCTTCCCCTTGATGGCGATTACCCCGTTGCTGTTGAAACCGGTGATATGCCCGCCGGCGATACCCGCGTAGACCGAGGAAATTTCACATCCCGCCATCAATTCCGCATCCTGGACCGCCTTCTTGATCGACTCGACCGTCGAATCGATATTGACCACCACCCCTTTTCTCAAGCCGACCGACGGGTGACTGCCGATCCCGATAATATTGACCTTGTTGCCGGATACCTCCGCGACCACCGTGCAGATCTTGGTCGTACCGATATCCAGCCCGACAACGAGTTCTTCATGCTTCTTCACGTCAATCCTCCTTTTTTCGCGACGGCGGAATTTTCATACACGGGCCTGGCCACAATGCGGTCCGGGTTTCTGAGATCTATCGAATCAAACTTCCAATCGCCTTCCACCCGGTCCATGTGAGCGACGATTCTTGCAAGATTACGGCACTTGACTTCGTAATCGCCGAACCCCATTGTGATGACCGGCACCCCGGTATCGGTCTTCAAACTCAGACCGATTTCCCTGTCGATAATGATCTCATCGATGCGCCCGTCGGAGAGGATGCAGTTTTCATCCTGCCCCAGCCGCAGGAGTTCCATAACCGCGGCGTAGATCCGGGTACCGGGCCGGTCCTCGACCTTCCAGTCAAGGTATTCGGCGCCCGTGATCACCGGCAGATTTTCGAACAGGAGGTTTTCCGTTTCTTTGAATATTTCCCCTTCGGAATTGATCAGAAACGACTTTCCCAGGTCGAGAATGGCCATGGGCCGGTGTTCCGTTACATGGATGATCAGGGTCGAGGGGAGAACCCGCCGGATTTCCGCATCGGCAATCCAGGGAACGGCCAGGAGCCGTTTCCGGACATTCACCAGGTTGACCGACAGAATGTTGATCTCGTCCCATACATTGGCAATCTTCCGGATGTCGCCCGGCTCGAGCCGCTCCGTACCGGTGACGATCACTTTTTTGGTACGGAAGTAATCGCACTGAGTTACCCAGTCATGGCTGAAAACAAATATCAGGCTCATTCCAATGATCACGGCAATGCCGACCATCACCTGAAGGATGGCGGCCATCGACCGGAGAAATGCCGACGGTTTTTCCTCGGCCTTGAATCGATTTCGTTTTTTCTTACGCCTGACCAACAATTTTGATTTCCGGTTCAAGTAAAGTATTGAAGGTGTTGAACACCCGTTCCTGCACTACCCCCATCAGCCGAAGCAGATCGGCGGCAGTGGCGTTCCCCCGGTTGATGAAGAAATTGGCATGCTTTTCCGAAATCAGGGCATCCCCTTCGGCATACCCCTTGAGCCCGGACCGATCGATCAGTTCCCCCGCGGACGGCCCCTGGCATGGATTCCGGAATACGCATCCGGCGGAAAATCCCCCGGGCTGTGATGCCTTCCGCCAGGCTGTCCGTTCGTTCGTGCTCTGCCTCAGATCATCCGGGGCCGTGCGCCCCAGCCGGATGGCGGCCGATAAAATGACCGGGGGCATCCCGCTCCGGTCCCACTTGAGTTCCCGGTAGGTGAAATCGAGCCGGTCGCGCCCGATCGTCTCCACCCGGTCCGGGGGGTGGAGCACTGCAAGATCCGTAATCACCGTCCCCATGTCCCCCAGGACGGTACCGGCGTTCATCATGGCGGCACCGCCGACCGTGCCGGGTATGCCGACGGCAAAGGACATGCCCGAAAGGCCGTTTTCCTGCGCATACCGGCAGAGGGCACTCAAGCGGGCACCGGCTTCGACCGTCACACGGGTGCTTTCCGGACCCTCCGCCACCCGGCGGATGCGGCACATCCGGGAAAGGGAAATCACCACCCCGCGAATGCCCTGGTCACGCACCAGGAGGTTGGTCCCCCCGCCCAGGATAAACCAGGCGATCCCCTCATCGTGCAGCAGCCGCATCAAATCGATCAACTCCTCCGGGGACCGGGGCATCACCAGGGCATCGGCCGGTCCGCCGACCCGGAGGGTTGTATGGGCCGCCATCGGTTCATTGAAACGTATCCGCTTTCCGAACCGAGCAGCCAGAGTTGCCGCGATGTTTGCCGATAATGCCAGTTTATCCTCCCGACTGTGCCTGATCTGTTTCAGCATTGAGTTTCCCGAGCAGGGCTTCGCCCACCTGCCAGACGTTTCCGGCCCCCAGGGTGAGGACAAGATCGTCGGGGCGGACGATTTCCGCCAGCGCCGTTACCGCTTCATCAACAGTATCGATGGCCAGTACGCTCTTATGGCCGTGTGCGCTGATCCGGTCGCCGAGCACCCGGTGATCCACCCCCTCGATTTTCACCTCTCCCGCCGAATAGATCGGCATGATCAGCAGGATATCGGACTGGTAGAATGCACGGGTAAAGGCGTCAAACAGTGCCTGGGTCCGGGTGTAGCGATGGGGCTGGAAAATCACCACCAGACGCCGGTTGGGCCAGCTGTTTCGGGCCGCATCCAGCGTCATTTTGATTTCCGTGGGGTGGTGCCCATAGTCGTCGATAATCTTGATTCCCAGAACCTCCCCCTTGATTTCCATCCGCCGCTGTACTCCCTGGAGCGTCTCAAGGGCGCCTTGGATAATTTCAAATGGGATTTCCAGTTCCCGGCCCACCGCGATGGTAGCCAGTGCGTTGGTTACGTTATGGATTCCCGGGAGATTGAGGCGGATGTCGCCCATTGGCGTGCCGTTGCAATGAACGGAGAATTCGGTCCTTGCCCCGTCATACCGGATGTTTGTCGCCTGGAAATCGGCCTGGGCGCTCAACCCGTAAGTCACGTACCGTTTCTTTATTCTGGGGATCAGCTCCTGCACGTTCTCATTGTCCAGACAGAGGACCGCCAGTCCGTAAAAAGGGATCCGGTCGATGAAATCCGCAAACACCGATTTTATCTCATCAAGATCCTTGTAGAAATTAAGATGTTCCAGGTCGATGTTGGTCACCACGGCGATGGTCGGGGAAAATTTCAGGAATGAGCCGTCGCTTTCATCGGCTTCGGCAACGATGTAATCGCCCTTCCCCAGCACCGCGTTGGTGCCGATGCTTTTCAATTTTCCCCCGATCACCACGGTGGGATCAAGCCCTCCGGCGGCCAGCACGGCGGCCATGATCGAAGTGGTCGAGGTCTTGCCGTGAGCGCCGGCCACCGCCACGCTGTATTTCAGGCGCATGAGTTCGGCTAGCATTTCCGCCCGTGGGATGACCGGGATCGATTGGGCCAGCGCGGCCTGGGTCTCGGGATTATCGTTCAGGATCGCCGAGGAGATGACCACCACGTCGACGTCCCGGATATGATCGCCCTGGTGCCCCTCGTAAATGGTTCCTCCCAGCCTGGCGAGCCGATCGGTGATGTCGGACAGGGCGATATCGGAGCCCGATACCCGGTAGCCGAGATTAAGGAGAAGTTCGGCAATGCCGCTCATGCCGATCCCCCCGATCCCGACGAAAAAGATGTGGTACTGCTTGCGGTACATGTTCTAAAATTCCTGGTTTTCAATTTCTCGGGCCTCTTTCCGCCCGATCAGGTCAAGTATATCGTCGGCAATGGCCCCGGCCGCATCGGTCGTTCCCATTGCTTCGCAAATGGCCAGTTTCATGGCATCCAGGGATTTCCGGTCTGATGCGAAACCGTTTATGCGCCGGGCCAGCTCCATTCCGTTCATTTCGGATTCCGGCAGCATCTGCGCCGCCCCGGCCCCGACCATCCCCTCGGCGTTGGAAACCTGGTGGTTATCCGCCGCATGGGGAAACGGGATGAATATGGCCGGCACGTGGGCAGCGATAAGTTCGGCCACGGTGCTTGCACCGGCCCGGCAGACCGCCAGGTCCGCCCGGCGGTAAAGCCCGGCCATATCCTCGAAGAAGGCATCAACTTCCGCGGCGATTCCCTTTTGCGCATAAGCGGCCCGGACCCGTTCCGCGTCGCCGACGCCGGTCTGGTGGATAAACCGGCAGGATGCCGGATGGTCAAGATGATCCAGTGCGTCGATCATGGCCATGTTGATGCTGTGCGCCCCCTGGCTTCCCCCCAGAATGACGATGGTAAGCGGTTTCCGGGTATCTGCGGCGGCGATCCCGTCCAACCGGGAGCGGCATTCGCGGATTTCCTCCCGCACCGGATTCCCCGTGAACCGGGTCCTGTCCGTCGCCCCGCCGATTTCCGTATCTGCGAAGGAAACGTAAATACGGTCGGCGAATCGGCCCAGGAGCCGGTTGGTCATGCCGGGGAGGCGGTTCTGTTCATGAATAACCCGGGGAATTCCCATCAGCCAGGCGCCGACGATCACCGGTCCCGAGGAGTAACCGCCCATCCCCATCACGGCATCGGGCCGAAATTGCCGCAGGATGCGAAACGAAGCGAGCAGTCCGCCGGGAAGAAGGGCCAGGGACTTCAATTTGGCCCAGATCGATTTTCCCTTGATGCCGGCCGCGGCAATGGAAGCCGTTTCAAACGGGTGTTTCGCCAGTACGGTGGTTTCGATGGGCCGCCCCGTGGTGACAAAAAGAGTCCGCGAACCGGGAGAACGGGCCATTATCGTGTGGGCCACGGCAATTCCCGGAAAAAGGTGCCCGCCGGTCCCGGCCCCGGCGATCATAAGGCGGACCGGGGAATCGGCTGGAGTCTGTTGTTTGCTGTAAAATCGCATAAGTTTATACCCTTGCCCGCGCCGTGCTGATGTTCATCAATATCCCGATACAAACCAGGTTAAACACCAGCGACGATCCGCCGTAACTCAAAAAGGGAAGCGCCAGCCCCTTGGTCGGCAGGAGGCTGAGGTTCACCCCCATGTTGACCGCGGACTGCAGGGTAATGGATGCCGTGATACCGAACGCCAGAAGCGATCCGAAATAGTCCCGGGCCGTGATGGCGATCCACATCCCCCGCCAAAGAAGGATCATGTAGAGGGCCAGTACGATCAGGACCATTACCAGTCCACCCTCTTCTCCAATCACCGACAGGATGAAATCCGTGTGCGGCGTGGGGAGGTAGAACAGTTTCTGATATCCCTGTCCGAATCCCTTTCCCAGGAGGCCACCGGACCCGAAGCCCAGAAGCGAATGGATGATCTGGTATCCCTCGTCACGCGGGTATTTCCATGGATCGAGAAAGGTGATCCATCGATTGAGCCGGTATTCGGCGGAACCGAGTGCAAAAATGGCGACCGGCAGTACCGCGATGCATGCGGAAAACAGGTGGGCGAGGCGCACCCGCCCCGCGAACATGACGATCCAGGTGAGCATCCAGAAGATGGCGATCGTGCCGAAATCCGGCTGTTTGTAGATCAAAAGGGTAAAGATGACCAGCATCGCCACATGGGGGATGAACCCGATGAAGAAACGCTCGACATTCTGCTGTTTCCGCGTCAGGGAATAGGCCATGAAAATGATCAGGGCGATCCGGGCGAATTCCGATGGCTGGAAGGAGATCATGCCGAGCCGCAACCACCGGGTGGCGCCACCGGCCGTATGCCCCACCCCGTCCACCAGCACCAGGCCGAGAAGCCCGAAGGAGATGATCATGAGGATATAGGTCAGGGGACGGTATATGCGGTACGGGATATACCGGCAAACCCACATGGCGAGAATTCCCACCACCGCGAAAAGGAGCTGACGGGTAAAGAAGTAGTATTCGTTGGCGTATTCCCGGATGGCGATTTCGCTGCTGGCGCTGTAGATCATAATGACCCCGATACCGGTGAGGAGCAGGGCCGGGAACAGCAGGACCGGATCGAATGCGGATTTATGTGTTTTTTTATCGTTCATGAGGGTGCCCCTGCAAGCGATCGGACGGCATTCTGGAAATCATCACCCCGGTGGGCGTAACTCTCGTACATGTCGAAACTCGAACAGGCCGGCGACAGGAGCACCGTATCTCCGGAAACCGCGGCACCGGCGGCCAGGCGGACCGCATCAGCCATCGATCCCGCATGCCGGGTTTCGACGAGATCCCCGAGGCCGGATGCAATATTGCCGGCCGCCTCTCCAAGGACGACCAGGAACTTTACGGAGCGGCGGACCGGTTCGCGCAGGGCATCGTAACCGCCCCCCTTGTCCCGGCCGCCGGCGATGAGCACCACCGGTCCCGGGACCGCCTCGATGGCCCGGACCACCGCATCCACGTTTGTCCCCTTGGAGTCGTCGTAATAATTCACACCGCCCTTGGTGGCCACATACTCGATCCGGTGACGGTCGGGTGAAAAACCGGAAACCGCATCCACAATCCCCTTCGCGGTGGCGCCGGCCGCCAGGGCCGCCAGGCCGGCGGCCGCCACGTTTTCCCGGTTGTGCCGCCCCACCAGCGGGATGGCTGATTCGGGAATGTGCATCTCGCTTGTTCCGGGAAACCTGAGGGTGACGCCGGCAGGGGTAATCCATCCCCCGCACGGGGCCGGACCGTCGATGTCGAACAGGCATTTCCGGGCATCAATCGTTTCGGTGACCGCCATGATCATCGGATCGGCAGCATTCAGAACGGCCGTATCCTCCGGCCCCATGTTCTCGAACAGGCGCCCCTTGGACGCCCCGTAAGCGGCGAAATAGTCATACCGATCAAGATGATCGGCCGTGATATTGAGCAGCACCCCCACCCGGGGCCGGAAATCGACAATCGTGTCGAGCTGGAAACTGCTGATCTCAGCCACCACCACATCGGCGGCCATGGGAGAATCGGCATAGGCGATCAGGGGAGTACCGATGTTTCCCCCAACGAACACCGAGAGCCCGGACATGGCCAACATCCCTGCGACCAGTTGGGTGACGGTTGATTTTCCGTTCGTCCCGGTCACGGCCACAATCGGGGTCCGGATAAACCGGGCGGCGAATTCGATTTCCCCGATCACCGGAACGCCGGCGGCAATGGCCGCCCGGACAGGGGCAATGGTATGGGGAACACCGGGGCTCAGGATGATCAGATCGGCCCGGGTGAACGCCTCCACGGAATGCCCCCCCAGTTCGAATGTGATCGGCACTCCGCCAAGGCGTTTCACCGCATCCGCAACGGTTTCGGCCGGTGAACGATCGGTGAGGGTGACGACGGCCCCCCGGGTCGCCAGGAAACGGGCCAGTGCCTCTCCGCTTTTCCCAAGCCCGACGACTACGATTTTTTTGCCTTTGATTGCGATCAAATTTCTCGTGTCCTATCTTAATTTCAACGTGCTCAGCGACACCAGCGCGAGCAGTATGGCGATGACCCAGAACCGGACAATCACTTTCGGTTCGGCCCACCCTTTAAGTTCGAAATGATGGTGCAGGGGGGCCATCCGGAAAATGCGGCGTCCTCCGCTGATCTTGAAGTACCCCACCTGGAGGATCACGGAAACCGCCTCGGCCACGAACACGCCCCCCACGATGATCATGAGGATTTCCTGCTTGGTGATGATGGCCACCGAGCCGAGCGTCGCTCCCAGGGGAAGGGAACCCACATCCCCCATGAAAATCTGCGCCGGGTAGGCGTTGAACCAGAGGAACCCGAGTCCGGCCCCGGCCATCGCCCCACACAAAACGGTTACCTCTCCGCACCCCGGGACATGATTGATCTGGAGATACTCGGCAATCTGGATATGCCCGGCCACGTAGGCAAAAAGCATGTAGGTGGTCGATGCGATGATTACCGGCCCGATGGCGAGTCCGTCGAGTCCGTCGGTCAGGTTGACCGCGTTGGAGGCCCCCACGATGACCAGAATGGCAAACAGAATGTAGGCCGCCCCCAAGTCGGGGGAAAATGCCTTGATAAACGGAATCGTGATCTGGTTGGAAAAATCCGGGTGCAAATAGAGGAGAATGCCGGCAATGGCGGCGATAAGGGTTTGCAGGGAAAACTTGGTCCAGCCGCGAAGTCCGAGATTCCGTTTCTGGATCTGCTTCCGGTAATCATCCACGAACCCGACGCTGAAATACCCGACGGCCACGAACAAAATGATCCAGATATAAAAATTGGTCAGGTCCGCCCAGAGAACGGTGGCGGCCACGACGGCGGTCATGATCAGCACGCCGCCCATGGTGGGGGTCCCTGCCTTGTCCTGGTGCGACGCGGGTCCCAGGCGACGGATGTACTGGCCGATCTGCTTTTCACGGAGAATGGCGATCAGCCAGGGGCCCATGAGAAAACAGATCAGAAAAGCGGTCAGCCCGGCCACGATCGTCCGGAAGGTGATATAGCGGAAGACGTTGAACGCCGAAACCTGTTCGTGAAAACTGTATAATAAATGATAAAGCATATACTGCTACGCCACCTCGTTGGTTCGAATTGTATCGGTATCGCGGACCACTGCCCCCGCGGTCAGATTCTGGACGACTTCTTCCATCCCCGTACTTCGGGAACCTTTGACCAGCACCCAGTCCCCGGCTTCGAGTGCAGGCGCCAGATCCCGGATGATATCCGCTTTTGTTCCCACGAAAATCTCACTGCTGTCCATGCCGGCTTCCTTTGCTCCCTGGGCGACCCGGGAGGCGTATTCGCCGGTAAGATAAAGCCGATTGACGTTCGCCCGGGCGGCAATTCGCCCGATTTCTACATGGTACCGGGGAGCGGCTTCGCCGAGTTCGCGCATGTCTCCGGCGACCAGGATTCCCCGTCTCTTCCCGGAAAGCCCGTTTAGTGCATTTATGGCGGCGGTCATGGATGCGGGGTTGGCATTGTAAGTGTCGTCGATCACGTAAGCCCCCCCCGGGGTCTCGTAAATGGCCATGCGCCCCTTGACCGGCCGGAACCCTTCGAGCCCGGCCTTGATCTTCTCCGGTCCGATTCCGAGCAGGTGGGCCGCGGTCGCCGCCGCCAGCGCGTTGTAGATCATGAACCCGCCGTATACGTTTAGATGGATCTCGATTTCCGCATCCGGCAGGACCAGGGTGAACGAGACGACCCCGTTGCGCGAATCGATATTTCTGGCGCGGACCTGCGCCTCCTCACTCTGACCGAACAGCACCACCCGGTTTAAGGCCCTGGCCCTGAGCGTTAATACATGCGGATCGTCGGCATTTAGAACGACCGTTCCGCCGGGCTGAATATTTTCAAGGAGTTCGCCCTTGGCCCTGGCCACGGTCTCGACATTTCCGAGTCCTTCCAGGTGCGCGGGGCCGATATTGGTGATCATGCCGATATCAGGGGTACAGATGGCGGACAGGCGGCGGATTTCTCCCGGATGGTTCATCCCGAGTTCGACAACGGCCACTTCATGGGTGTCGTCTAATCCGAACAGGGTCAAGGGAAGGCCGATCTCATTGTTGAAATTCCCGGAAGTGGCGAGTGTCCGGAACTGCTGCCGGCAGATCGCCGCGGTCATCTCCTTGGTGGTGGTTTTCCCGTTCGAACCGGTAAGGGCCACCACTGGAATGCCTGATTTGCGGCGGCGGAATCCGGCCAGGAGGCCGAGGGCGGCGATCGGGTCGGCCACCGCCAGACACCAGACCCCGCGTGCACCCCATTTCTCAACGGGGAGTTCCCCGGCCCGGTCCCTACCGACAATCACGCACCGCGCGCCACGGGCGATGACATCCTCGATGAAATCATGGCCATCGAACCGGTTGCCGGGAATGGCCACGAACAGATCGCTTTCGCCGGTTTTCCGCGAATCGATCCGGATATTCGCGATCTCCCCGGGCCCCCCGGATGTCAGGCGATCGGCCCCGGTGGCCGACAGGATTTCCTCAATTGTCCATTGCATTGCGGTCATTTCGCAAAAATCCGTTTTCGGCAAGCGCCCGTTCCGCCTCGACCCGATCGTCGAACGGAATGGTCCGCCGGCCAAGAATCTGATAGGTTTCATGCCCTTTGCCGGCAATTAGGACAGCGTCCCCGGGACGGGACGCCCGGATGCCGGTCCGTATGGCCGCGGCCCGGTCGGAAACGACCGTGAAACTGCCGGTTTCGAAGCCCTCGATGGCCCTTTCCGGTGCGATTTCCCGAGCAGATACCCGGCGCACGCCGGCGAGGATATCGTCGATGATCCGCCCGGGGGTTTCGGTCCTCGGGTTGTCGGATGTGACGATCGCCAGATCGGCATGCGTGGCGGCGATTTGCCCCATGAGGGGGCGTTTCAGCCGATCCCGGTCTCCCCCGCAGCCGAAAACGCATACCAGCCGCCCGGGGATGATCGCCTTTAGTGTGGTGAGGGCATTTTCCAGCGCATCGGGGGTGTGGGAAAAGTCGACAAACACGTGGCGGCCCGATATGTTGGGGACCGGTTCCAGGCGGCCGGGGACCATGGAAATGGTTTCAATCCCCTCGCGCACGGTTTCCGCGGGGATTCCCAGCGCAAGTGCCGCCCCGGTGGTGCAAAGAATATTTTCCAGGTTAAACTGCCCGACAAGCCCGGAGTGAAAGGAAAATTCGCCCCCGGGTACGATCATACGAGCCGAGATGCCCTTCGCATCCAGCCGGACGTCCGTGGCGCGGACCGTATCGGCGACGCCGGTTCCGACCGTCACCTGGGCCGCGCCGTTCAACTCCGCCGAGAGCATCCGTCCATGGGGGGTGTCCCGGTTGATGACGCACGCACCCTCTCCCGCCGGCCCGCTCAGATAACGTGTGAAGAACTGTTTTTTCGCATCCCAATAGGCATTCATATCCCCGTGGAAATCAAGGTGGTCCTGAGTCAGGTTGGTGAAAACGCCTACCTTGAAGCGGCACCCGTAAATGCGGTCGAGAACGATGCCATGCGAGGAGACTTCCATGACCACATGGGAAACATTGCTATCGACCATCCGGGCCAGCAGGTGCTGGAGATCGGTTGCTTCCGGGGTGGTCAGCCCGTGGCAATCAATACAATTTCCGATCCGGTAATTGATCGTCCCGATCACCCCGGTTTTAAATCCTTGCTGTTTCAGGATATGGTCGATGAGGAAGGCGGTCGTGGTCTTTCCGTTGGTTCCCGTAATTCCGATCAGTTTCATTTTTCCGGATGGGTTCCCATGAAATGCACAAGCGGCCGTAGCCATTGCCCGGCGGGTATCCGCGACCTCGATAACCGCCGCACCGGCGGTAACCGGACGCTCGACCATTACCGCGGCAGCGCCGCGACGGACTGCATCGTCGACATAATCGTGCCCGTCGGCATTATTACCCTTCAGCGCGACGAAAAGCCCTCCGGGCGTAACATCGCCGGACCGGAGATAAACACCGGTGATCTCGGCGTCAGCCGTAGATCCCGGGGTCACCCGGATCGGGGTCATCAGAGGAATGAGAGCGGAGAGTTTCATGCCGGCTTTTTTATATCCTCCCGCCGAACCGTCT
>Ga0209347_1004380_pt1 | contig 14766 bp, 16 predicted proteins | sample AutmiccommuBRH23_FD_187382 | JGI IMG/M metagenome (GOLD analysis project Ga0209347, IMG submission 187382) | Deep subsurface microbial communities from Mt. Terri, Switzerland - Autotrophic microbial communities BRH/23 (SPAdes) (version 2) | ecosystem: Environmental > Aquatic > Deep subsurface >... | reverse complement strand
GGCTGCAGCAGCCACCTGCCCTAAAACAAACCCCAACAGGGTAAGCGTTATCACAACAACAAGCAATAATATCTTCTTTCCAGACATAAAGAATTCCCCCCCAGAATGATTAGTAACTAATCATTTCTAGCACCATCTTACTAAATCCTTTATGGTTTTCCACATTTCAACAAAAAAACAACAGGCCCTTCGAGGCCTGCTGTTATCTCGTAATTTCATATATCAGGTTTTTCCAAGTCTGTTGGGAAACAAAAAGGTATTTAGACCTAGCAGATACATGTTCCCTTCCCGGCAGGGCCGTTTTCCGCATATTGGCAAGATCCATCTGCCTGCTGTAATGAAAAAGGCTAATCATCTGTTCTGTTGAGAAGTTAGTTGTTAAATCATGTGTAAAAATCCACACCAGTTCAGGGACCTCTAGCAGCATCCGGGGCTTAAGTATCTGGTGAGCGACAGCCCCGACAACTTCCCGGTCGTCAGTACGAATTCCTGCTTCCGTTTGTTCAAATGCCTCCAGCATTGTGACATCATCCCCGTTAACTTTGAGGCCGCCAACTATCTCACTTATCTTCCGCAAGGCCGTCTGGTTCACATGGACGAAGTTAGGGATTTTGATTTCAAACTGATTCTGAATAAACTCGCTGACCCCTTCCCGGCCTTTTTCCCTGTAAAGATCCTGAAGGGTCATATAATCATTTTCAAGGTTGACCACATTCCCGTGGTTTATTACGGTATGCAGAGGAATAACCACTACCGCGGCCTGCTTGGTCTTTTTATTAAAGCTAGTCAGGGAAATTACCCTTAACCTGTCATTATCTGTCCAGATATAAAGGATGTTTATCGCATCTGTCTGCCTGTTAAGCCTGGATCTGGCTTCCTCCAGAGTAATTGACGGTATATATCCAAGCCGATTATCATAAGCTCTTTTTGCACCCTTATTGATCTCCAGCGATGGAGGTGCGTACCATCGGTCGGCTTCAGTTCTCAACCAGTGCCGGGCCATTGGCGGGGCCTCCAGGGTCTCTTCGCTCTTAAACAGCTTCGTCCATTGAGGCTCTTGAATTGTTATCTGATATAAACCCGTCATGGCCACCAGCAGGGTACAGAAAAATATCCCCGAAACCACTATCGGTGTCCTAAAATTTTGCCGCTTCATGAAAAATCCTCCTGTTAAGCCAAACAATACTATTATTGGCCACAGGAGGAATTCTAATACAGATTATTTTTGTTTTCGGCTTAACTGTTCATATATTAATTCTGCCAGACCGAGACCGCCGCCTTCAGCCGCCTTTATGCTAACTTCCTGGTCAAACATGCCCTGAAAGATTTTCTCTCCCATCGACTCTTCCAACAATCCGCCTTTGGCTACTGTTTGCCGCATCTGGGTGAACATCTGGTAAACGAACAGGGCTTCGAATTGTTTGGCAGCTTCTTTAATCTGCTTATCTTCTCCACCGGCAATAGCTTTATCCAGTACCTGCCGGAAATTCCCCCCGGCCGGCGGACGATCGATTACTGCTGTATTCTGTGGAGGCGCACCAAGATTATCAATTTTCATTGACTTCACCTGCTTTCACCAATCGAGTCCCGAATTACACCGGTATAAACGGTACATTATCGCCTCAATAACTGGTTAGCTGTGCCCAGCATCTCATCTGACGTCTTTATGGAACGGGAATTAAGCTCATATGCCCTATTGGCCATCATCATGTTGACCATTTCTTCAGCAATCTGCACATTTGACATCTCCAGGGTCCCGGCCGTAACCGTGTACTCTAAAGCAGCCTGAGCGCCTCCGGAGTTGACCGTCGGAACATACAGATTACCGCCCAGCTTTTCCAGTCCAGCCGGGTTGGCAAAACGGATAATATTTAGGCTGCCGATTTCTTCCGGAACATTTATCATCCCTTCCCGGTCAGCCGTTACTACGTCACCCTTCAGCAAAGAGACTTCACCCGCCTCTGTATCAACAGTTACCTCAGGTTCCAGGGGGTACCCCTTCCCGGTGGTTACCAACCTGCTTTCCTCATCAATTTTGAAGGAACTTTCTGTCGTATATGCTGTTTCACCATCAGGCAATATTACCTGATAATACGCCTGGGGTTGGGTTCTCTCCTCCGCCGGAAGCAGATTGCCTTCCTCATCGACCAATTCCTCAGTTTCTTCCTCGGCCATTTCCGAAATCAGTATAGCCTCACCCGATGTGTCAGTCGGTTTGAAAATACCCGCCTCAACCTGTTCCAGGTCTTTGGGAGAAGAAAAGGTATAGGGTTCCAACTGGAGTAAAGGTGTATCCTGCGATATCTTACCCTGGGCATCGATATTGATTTTACCTGCACCCTGGGAGAACGTAACTAAACCACCATCTGCAGATTCCATATTTACAAGCTCCCCGTTGGCCGTGACCAGGTAACCGTCGGCATCAACTTTAAAGGACCCATCCCGGGTATAAGCCTTCCTCCCATCAGGAAGCAGTATTTCAAAAAAAGCATCCCCCGAAATAGCAAAGTCCGTGGGATTCCCGGTAGGCTGCAGACTGCCCTGTTCAAACAGAATCTGAGTGGCAGCCAAACGCGTACCGTTTCCGACCTGCAGACCGTTTTGCACCACCTGACCAGTAATAGTCACTCTCTCAGGTGTCCTTATCTGCGAATAAAGCAGGTCCTGAAAATCCACACGGTTCTTTTTATAACCCGGTGTATTAACATTGGCAATGTTGTTGGCCACTGTGTCCATGGCCGTTTGTTGCGCAAGCATACCTGAGCTTGCTGACCACAAAGCTTGTAACACGGCAAACCCTCCTTTTTCGCCACCTCAATCATTCGGCGGCAAGAGGCTTCCGCAAGCGGTCCAGCCTCGAGAAATAAATCTGTTCCGGTCTGATACCGGTAACATCGCTTCCATCTCCATTACCTGAGTGTACCTACTTCCATGGCCTGTCCCAAAGTAGTATCATGGGCAGTTATCATCTTCTGATTGGCTTCATACGCACGGGAAATTGTAATCATATTGACCATCTCGGTAACAGGGTTAACGTTTGACGCTTCAATAAACTTCTGGCGTATCTGAGCGTTATTCCCTTCCACTGCTTGTCCACCGGTAAAAAGGGAGTCACCTACCTTAGTCATGGCAGCAGGATCAGCAACGGTTACTGTTCTAAGGGTATCGATTTTGTTTCCGCCGGCAAAGATATTGCCCGCCGTATCAATTACCACATTATCACTGTTGGTAATCTGAATAGGACCTGCTTGTCCAAGCACATTAGCGCCCTGAGAATTAACCAGATATCCTTCTCCATCTAAAGTAAAGCTGCCGTTCCGGGTATAATAATCCCCGTTTTGATCTTGAACCACGAAGAAACCTGCTCCGGAAATAGCCAGGTCAAAGGGGTTTGAACTCTCACGCAGCTGTCCCTGTTCATGTGACGTAAATACTTCGTCAACAAGAGCCCCTGTACCCAAACTGCCAATCACAGGCTTTTGGGTAACATCTGAAGGTTTTTGGTCGTTGATCCTCCGGACCAGCATTTCAGGGAAAGACTTGAATAAGGCCACATCCTTTTTAAAACCGGTGCTGCTTACATTGGCAAGGTTATTTGCAGATACGTCATTGCGAACCATTTCTGCCATCATACCAGAAGCAGACGTATATAGTCCTCTTATCATCCACTCACCTCCTGACGGTTGTTGAAATACTCGTTTTTGTACGACCTTAGCTCATTTTTTATATTTTAGGTTAGATAACCTTCCTCGCGAATCTATTTGCTTCCGGTAGAACTCCTATCATCGAAAGGGCCTTTCCTGTACCCAAGGCAACGCATGAGAGAGGATCTTCTGCCACATAACAAGGGAGTGAAGTCTCCTTACTGATTAGGGTATTCAGTCCGTTCAGAAGCGACCCGCCGCCGGTCATCACAATGCCTTTGTTAATAATATCCGCAGACAATTCAGGGGGTGTCTTTTCCAATACCTCTTTTACTGACCCTACGACAGCCTCAATGGTTTCCTGCATAGCTTCATAAGTCTGTTCACTGGTTATAGAAACAGTTTTGGGCAGCCCTGAGACTAAATCCCGGCCCCTGATGTCCATTGACTTGTTAGTTGACCGGCCTCTTGGATAAGCTGTACCGATATTAATTTTCAGTTCCTCGGCCGTCCTCTCACCTATCATCAGGTTGAACTCACGACGGATGAAGCGGACAATAGATTCATCAAACTTGTCCCCACCAACTCTAAGAGAAGCACTGGTGACAATACCACCAAGCGAAAGAACTGCTACGTCCGTTGTACCTCCACCAATATCAACAACCATGCTTCCACTCGGTTCCGAAATATCCAGACCCGCTCCCAGTGCGGAAGCAAGGGGTTCCTCGATCAAATGTGCTTGTCTGGCCCCAGCCTGTAAGGCGGCCTGCCGGACGGCTCTTTCCTCTACTCCGGTCACACCCGAAGGGATACATACCATTATTCTGGGCCTGAAGAAAAAATTGCGCCCACATGCCTTACTTATAAAATAACGGAGCATCTTCTCGGTAACGTCGTAATCAGCTATGACGCCTTCTCGCAACGGACGGGTGGCAATAATGTTCCCAGGGGTACGGCCCAGCATCCTGCGAGCTTCCTCACCGAGGGCAATTACTCTCCCTGAATCTTTCTCCATAGCGACCACAGATGGCTCTCGCAAAACAATTCCTTTTCCTTTTACATAAACCAAAACGCTGGCAGTTCCAAGGTCAACTCCTATATCGGCGCCGAACCAAAACATCAGGTTTTCCCCTTTCGATGTATGTGTAAATAACATAATTGCGTTTATCCAGAATCAAACTAGATGCCCATAAATTGCTAGATTATCTAATTCTACACCGTATGGGAAATTCCTCTTTTTTTTCTCTTATTCTGCCATTTCTTGATATTTTTTTCGGGTAGCTTCGCCCCCGCGGAGGTGCCGTTCAGCCTTGTTGTATTCAAGGATATCTTTAACCTGCGCGGACAGCTTTTTATTGATTCCCGGTAAACGTTCAGTCATATCTTTATGGACGGTACTTTTACTAACCCCAAAAACCACCGCTGCCTGCCTGACGGTCGCCTTGGACTCGAGAATGTATGAACTGATATCGAGCACACGTTTCCTAATATAGTCTTGCATGTGGTTACCTCCCCCTCGATTACTATTAAATATATATGCGGGGAAGCTAAATAAATGCGAAAAAAAAGGCCCGGAGGCGAATCAATACTTAGCTTTTTGTATCTGCACTCCGGTATAGTAGTGATTGATAATCTCCTTATAATCTTTTCCCGCCAGGGCCATACCGTTAGCTCCATACTGGCACATTCCTACAGCGTGCCCTTTGCCCCAAGCAGTGATCCTGATCTTTGTCCCGGTCGTTTCCCAGGTTAAGAAAGTAGAGGTAAGTCCCAGAATCTCCCTCAATTTGGCCCCTGTAAACTTATGCCCCAGGAGACTAGCCTCTTTCAGCCTCCCCTGAGGACTGACGCTGAGAGTTTCGAGCAGTGTCCCGGCTTCTGCTGTCACCGGTATTGATTTTACTCCTACTTTCTGTAATGTCTTCACAAGTTCAGATTTACTAAATTCCCTCGTATAAACTTGCTCTGATACCTTATACTCCTGGCTGCAGTCCACACCCTGCAGGTAAGGAATCTGATTCGTCCATACATCTTCTGAGTTTTCTGTACCCTTACCCCCACAGGTTCCATGGTAGACCGGTTCTATAAGATTCTTATCGTATGTTATTATAAGGCCCTCAGTTAACCGTACAGCCTTCTTAATCTTATCCAGGTAGAAATAATATTTGACCCGGCCCCATTTGCTTCTCATTTCATCCTCACTTATCCAGGCCTGGCAGTGTTTCGGTTCAGTGCAAATCTCAGCGCCATTATGTCCTTCTACCGGCTTGGCTCCAAATTGATACATACGTCTCGCTGCATAAGTCCTGGCTGCAATAGCCTGGGCTTTTAAAGCCTCCGGTTCGAAATTGGCGGGCATTTCGGCAGCCACCACCCCAACCAGATATTCCTCCAGAGGGACTCCTTTCACTTCCTCCGTGCGTTTGTCCATCACTTTTATTACAGGGCTGTCCGCCGATGCCCCGGTACCCGGCTTGGAAAACCCCCGAAAAACCCAGAGAGGAATTCCTATTGTTAAACATATTAGCATTAAGACCAGGGCCAATATTAATTTTCTCACACAAGGACCTCCGGTTAATGAGTTGGGAGTTAGGAGTTAAGCTTCACGATTGAGTGGTGCTGGGTTAAAAGATTATCTTTACAATAATATGAAAAAAACATGGTCTCAGACCATGTTTTTACCATTTTATATATAATTGGACTTTATGCTGCATTGTAAGATTTTTTCAGTCATTCGCCCCGATCCTTCTTATATCTGCACCAAGCCCGGTTAACTTTTGTTCAAGTTTCTCATAGCCTCTGTCAACATGATGTACAAGACTGATCTCCGTCTCCCCTTTGGCGCATAGCGCCGCCAGAATAAGAGACGCCCCACCCCTGAGGTCGGTGGCCCTGACCTTAGCAGCATAAAGCTCAGGAACACCTTTAATGACAGCTACTCTACCGTCTATCCATATATCGGCGCCCATTCTGGCGAGTTCCTCGGTATGCATAAACCTGTTTTCAAAAACCGTCTCAACAATCATACTTGTGCCCTGAGCACGAGTAAGGAGAGTCATCATCTGAGCCTGCATATCGGTAGGAAAACCGGGGTAGGGGAGAGTCTGGATATTGACGGGACGGATGGTATCAGAGCCGACAACACGGATCCCGTCACCCCCATTGAAAACCTTGGCACCGGTCTCCTCAATCTTCGCAATCACAGGTTTTAGATGTTCAGTGATGACATTCTCTACATAGATATCTCCACCCGTCATGGCGGCAGCCACCATATATGTACCTGCCTCAACCCGGTCTGGAATTACATTATGCCTAGCCCCTTTTAAGGAGGGAACACCCTCGATAACCACCACGTTAGTCCCGGCGCCGGAAACCTTCCCGCCCATGGCGTTAAGGAAATTAGCCAAATCTACTATCTCAGGTTCCTCAGCAGCATTTTCTATGTGTGTCACACCATCCGCCAAGGCAGCCGCCATCATAATATTCTCCGTTGCTCCCACACTGGGAAAATCCAGGTATATTCTTGCCCCTATTAACCTATCTTTAACCCTGGCGTTAACATACCCGCCTTCCTTAGATATTTCGGCGCCCATAGCGGCAAACCCCTTAAGGTGGAGGTCAATAGGCCTTGTCCCGATATTACATCCGCCCGGAAGAGAAATCCTGGTTTGGCCAAATCTGGCAAGCAATGGCCCCATAATGAGAAAAGAGGCCCTCATTTTACTTACACAATTATAAGGGGCCTCACAATTTTTGATATTCCTGGCAGTAACAGTCAATGAATCTTCGACCCAGCTTATATCAGCCCCCATGTAGCTGATGAGGTCTACAATAGTGTTTACATCAGCCAACCTTGGTACCCCAATAACCTGGCATGTATTTTCCACCAATAATGTCGATGCTATTATTGGAAGCACGGCATTTTTAGCTCCACTTACACGCACTTTCCCCATCAAGGGAAGTCCACCCCGAATGACCAACCTCTCCACAATTCATCCCCCTGTTAAACAACTTGTTTTTGCTTGTCGCTTTTAGTATTCACTGGTAATAAGTGGGGAACCAACATACAATAAAGTCTTTTTTTCGACAAAATTATACCGTAGAGCCATATTCATATTAACTGACTTTCCCGCATATGTCAACCGTTTTGACACCTTTGGAGAATAGCCGGTAACACTAATCAACTGCCGGTCGGCCATCGTATCCACCTTACTGGAATCAGTGACCATTAACATTTTGTCTAATATTTCTAATTGTTTTTTTCGGTTCATTATCCCCTGGTAGGACCCGGAGATTACAGTACTTTTATGACTATCAACACCATCCGAAAATGTGTCCATAATTCTATGCATTTTGTCGTATTGAACCAGCGATTCAGAAGTACCAAGAGAAATTATCAAATACGACTGTCTTAAAAGGACCTTACTACCTTCAGCAGGAACCTGCATTGTAATAGAAGCCGCCACATGCTCATCAACCTCTCCCTGTATCTTCATGATTATATAACCGTCTTTTTCAATTATTGATGCCCGAGGAAGGCTGTCAGGCTTAAATAGTTTTCCAACCCTTGCGTTAAAGTACATTAGCGCCGAATCCCGGGCCAGGAAAGTCTGATCGACCGTGGTCCAACCGTTAACCTGAAGTCTCCCAAAACTGGCCCCTGACTCTTTAAAAGCCCGGACCACAGTTGCAGCTCCCTGGTCGATTTGGGCCGTATGTACAGCCCGAACAGAGCCTGCCGTAAAAACAGCAGTACATATGATCAATACGATAATACTCATCATTTTTCGTCTCATGGACAACCACCCGGTAAAATTTTCCTCCTTTCTAATATTGCCCGAAGTAAGCACAGGTAAACATAAATAAGTCTGATCCCCGCGGCCAGTAATAGGTGAGAACTTAAAAAAAGAAAAAACTCCCGGTTAAACCGGGAGTCGGTAATACTTCAATTATACTTTACGCTTGGCCTGAAGCCTTTAGACGGGCCATGGCCCTGCGCAGTGCCATTTCAGCGCGGGCTGCATCAACATCTGCAGTGCGGTTAGCCAGGCGGTTCTCGGCGCGCTCGCGGGCAGACGTAGCCCTGATCACGTCAACCTCATCTGCATGCTCAGCAGTGTCGGCCAGAACAACGACCTTGTCGTTATTTACCTCCATAAATCCACCGCTGATAGCCATTTTTGTCTCTTTACCGTCTCTGATAACCTTTAATACACCTACGTCGAGGCCGGAGACAATGGGTGCGTGCATAGGCAGAACACCAAGGTAACCCTCGATACCCGGAACAACGATAAAATCTATTTCCTCATCGAAAACAATGCGATCCGGAGTAACAATTTCGACACTTAGCCTCTTGTCAGCCATACTACTCACTTCCCTCTAGCTCTTTGGCCCTGGCGATAACCTCATCGATGGTTCCCACCATATAGAATGCCTGCTCGGGGATATCGTCATGTTTCCCTTCAACGATTTCTTTGAATCCACGAATACTTTCCTTCAGAGAAACGTATTTACCCGGTGTGCCAGTGAAGTTCTCTGCCACGAAGAACGGTTGGGACAAGAACCTCTGAATTTTCCTGGCGCGGGCAACAATCTGTTTGTCTTCATCAGATAATTCGTCCATCCCAAGAATGGCGATGATATCCTGGAGTTCCTTATACCTCTGAAGAACCCCCTGAACCGAACGGGCAACTCTGTAATGTTCTTCCCCTACAATCCTTGGGTCAAGAACCCGGGAACTAGAGTCCAGCGGGTCAACCGCAGGATAGATACCGAGCTCGGAGATTTGACGGGAAAGAACCGTTGTGGCGTCCAGGTGAGCAAAGGCAGTTGCAGGAGCAGGGTCAGTCAAGTCGTCAGCAGGCACGTAGATAGCCTGAACCGAAGTAACGGAACCCTTCTTGGTTGATGTAATACGCTCCTGAAGCTGGCCCATCTCGGTAGCCAGTGTAGGCTGATAACCAACGGCAGAAGGCATCCGGCCAAGTAGCGCGGAAACCTCAGAACCAGCTTGGGTGAAACGGAAGATGTTGTCTACAAATAGAAGAACGTCCTGTCCTTCTTCATCACGGAAGAACTCGGCGACAGTCAGACCGGTCAGACCCACCCGAAGACGGGCGCCCGGTGGTTCGTTCGTCTGACCGAACACCATGGCAGTTTTGTCGATAACGCCAGAACCGATCATTTCATGATAAAGGTCGTTACCTTCACGGGTCCGCTCACCAACACCGGCGAAAACAGAGAAACCACCGTGCTCATAGGCGATGTTCCGGATAAGTTCCATAATCAAAACTGTTTTACCAACACCGGCGCCTCCGAAGAGACCAATCTTACCACCCTTGGCATAGGGAGCAAGGAGGTCAACTACCTTGATGCCTGTTTCCAGGACTTCGGTAGCTGTTTCCTGATCTTCGAAAGCCGGGGCCGGCCTATGAATGGGATAATAGGTTTGTGTGTCAATCGAACCCTTATGGTCAATTGCCTCACCTATAACATTAATCATCCTGCCCAGAGTACCCCGGCCAACGGGAATTGATATAGCAGCTCCCGTATCCATGGCCTTCATACCCCTAACCATACCGTCAGTTGTACTCATGGCAATTGCGCGCACCAGGTTGTTCCCCAGGTGCTGTGCCACTTCAAGGGTAACATTAATGTCAACCGATGACTTGACTTCATCCTGATCGGCGCTGGTAACTTTTATTGCATTATATATTGCTGGCAGCTTTCCCGGCTCAAACTCGATGTCAATAGCCGGTCCAACTACCGAAACTACTCTACCTACGTTCATTTGGGCGTCTCCCTCCTATCACATTATTCTAGTGCGCTTGCACCACCGACAATTTCTGAAATCTCTTTCGTAATTGCAGCCTGACGGGCCCTGTTCAGCGAAAGGGTCAGTTTATCGATCATTTCCGATGCATTCTCGGTAGCTGATCCCATAGCAGTCATCCTGGCACCCTGCTCGCTGGCTTTGGACTCCAGAATTGCTCTGTAAATCGAGGTTTCAATATACATGGGCAGAAGCTCTGCCAGAAGACCCTCGGGGTCAGGTTCGTATATATAATCGATCTGGGGTCCCTTCCCGCTGTCAGCGGGCGGTTCAACAGGCAGCAGTTTCATGGCGGTAGGTGTCTGCGTCAGTGCTGATTTGAATTCTGTGAATATAAGGTAAACTTCGTCAAATATTCCCTTTACGTAATAATCTACAAGAGTCTGGCCTATTTCCTTAGCCACCCCGAAGGAGATATCTTCCCCAAGACCCACGAACTCAGACCTGATGTCGAAGCCACGTCGGCGGAAGAAGTCACGCCCCTTACGGCCTATTGTAACCAGGCTTCCCGGACGATTGTGTACCATCCCGGCATTCATCCTGATAATGTTGGCGTTATAGCCTCCACACAAACCACGGTCAGCGGTGACAAGGACATAACAGATGTTCTTGACCTCCCGCACCTCCAGCAGCGGATGATTAACACCCGAATTGGAAGAAGTAAGACGGGAGAGAACCTCCTGGATCTTCCCGGCAAAGGGCCGCGCTGCGATTACCCGCTCCTGGGCTTTACGCAATTTTGCCGCAGCAACCATTTTCATAGCTTTGGTAATTTGCTGAGTACTCTTAATACTCTTTATCCGTCGTCGCAAATCCCGTGCACTTGCCATGTTGATTATTCACCACCTTTACTCAGTAACTGTTATCCTGACCTGTTATACAAACATTTTCTTAAATTCGATAATTGCAGCCTTCAACTTCTCAATAAGCTCATCACTCATTGCGCCCTTTTCGACAATTTCTTTGCCAATTTCAGGTTTGCTTGAATGAATGAACTTCAGGAAGTCCTCCTCATACTTGGCTATTCTTTCAACAGGCAAATCATCAAGATATCCGTTAATGGCAGTGAATATAATTATTACCTGATCTTTTACTTCCATCGGTTTATACTGACCCTGCTTAAGGATTTCAACCATCCGCTCACCACGAGCCAGACGGGCCTGGGTAGCTTTGTCCAGGTCAGATCCGAACTGGGCGAACGCTGCTAACTCACGGAACTGGGCCAGGTCCAAACGAAGACGTCCGGCGACCTGCTTCATAGCCTTAACCTGAGCGGAACCACCAACCCGGGAAACGGAGATACCGGGGTTGATAGCTGGCCTGATACCGGAGTAGAAAAGGTCAGATTCAAGGAATATCTGTCCATCTGTAATGGAAATAACGTTAGTAGGAATGTAAGCTGATACGTCACCGGCCTGGGTCTCAATAACGGGGAGCGCGGTGATGGAGCCACCACCCAAGTCATCATTTAACTTGGAAGCCCGCTCAAGAAGACGGGAGTGGAGGTAGAATACATCGCCCGGGTAAGCCTCACGACCGGGTGGCCTACGAAGCAGAAGGGATAGTTCCCTATAAGCAAACGCCTGCTTGGTAAGGTCATCATATACAATCAACACGTGTTTGCCTGCATACATAAACTCTTCAGCCATAGCGCAACCGGCGTAGGGAGCGATGTAGAGCATAGGCGCTGGCTCTGAAGCAGTGGCGGCAACAATTATTGTGTAATCCATTGCCCCATGTTCTTCCAGTGTCTTAACAACACCTGCAACAGTTGAAGCTTTTTGTCCAACTGCTACGTAAATACAGATAACATCAGTGTTTTTCTGGTTAATTATAGTATCAATAGCAATAGCGGTCTTACCTGTCTGGCGGTCACCGATAATCAGTTCCCGCTGGCCCCTTCCGATAGGAACCATGGAATCAATAGCCTTGAGTCCTGTCTGCATGGGCTGGTTAACTGATTTCCGTTCGATAACACCTTCAGCTCTGTGCTCAACGGCACGGAACTTATCTGTTTTAATGGGACCTTTGCCATCTATAGGCTGGCCCAAGGAGTTAACAACACGTCCAAGCATTGCGTCCCCAACCGGAACTTCAACGATTCTGCCTGTCCTCTTCACAGTGTCACCTTCGCGGATCTGTGTGTAGGGACCCATGATAACACAACCGATGTTATCTTCATCGAGGTTGAGGGCCATACCGTATACGCCACCGGGGAATTCAAGCAATTCGCCGGACATAGCCTTTTCGAGACCGTAAATACGGGCGATACCGTCACCAACTTGAATTACAGTGCCGACATCAGATACTTCAACTTCTGCCTTGTATTTCTCGATTTGCTGCTTGATTATAGAACTTATTTCTTCCGGCCTTAATTTCATTTAGTTCCTCACCCCTATCTCCTTAACTTCAGATTTCAGAAGATTGTCTTTTAATTTTGCTAACCTTCCGGATACAGTACCGTCAACAATCATATCTCCTATGCGCACCATAACCCCACCAATTAAGCTGGGGTCAACTTTAGACTGCAGCCTGATTGTTTTTCCTGTGGCAGCAGACAATTTGTCGGTTAATTCCTTGAGGTCGGCATCAGAGAGCGCAACAGCCGCTGCTACTTCAGCATCTGCCATGTTCCTCAATTCATTGGCATAGGATACAAATTCATCATAGATGGCTGGAATATACGAACCACGGTACTTTTCAATAACTACATCCAGAAAATTTACAGTAATTTCGGAAATCTCCTGGGAGAATACTTGATTTATTATGTTCTTCTTTTCTTCCGGTGAAACCAGCTGGTGATCCATAACCTTTTTCAGGTCATCATTAGCACTGATCGCATCAACAACTACTTTCAGTTCATTTTCAAGCTGGTCAACCTGTTCTGTTTCCCGCGCAATAGCAAAAAAAGCCTGGGCATATCTCCGTGCTACGGCGTTTTCTAGCATTTAAGATCCCCTACCTCTGCCACAAAATCCCTGACCAGTTTCTGGTGATCTTCTACGGAAACAGCCTTGCCAAGCACTTTGCCTGCTGCCATTACTGCAAGAATAGCTACCTCATCACGCAGAGCAGCGATAGCCTGGTCTTTTTCCCTGGCAATCTCTTCCTGCGCCCGCTGAATAGCTTTTGTCGCTTCATTTTGCGCATTTGTGACTATATCGTTTTTCATTTCTTCACCCAGCTTGGTAGCCTTGGCGATAACATCCTGAGCCTCCTGCTTAGCTTCAGCCAACCGGGATTCGTAATCTTTCCTCAGCTTTTCAGCTTCAACTTTGGCAGTTTCGGCATTATTTATAGCATCCTCGATGGACTTCTTCCGCTCATCGAGCATGTTGAGAAGCGGTTTATAAGCAAACTTCTTTAAAATAAGAAGTAATATGAAAAAGTTTGCTATCTGCCATAAAAACTTGGGGAATTCAAAACCCAAGCTTTCAAGAATTGCTCCCATCTATCCAAAACCCCCCTCTCTGCTTTGTTCAAAAAGCTTGTTTTAGGCGAAAAGAGACCAAGGTACTTACCTTCCCTGATCTCTATCGCCTTAGTTGATATAAGAAGCAAAAAAATCAAAATTAAGCAATCTTACCAACTAACAAGAACGCGATTAACAAACCATAAATAGTTAAGGTCTCCATAAATGCTAAGGCAATGAAAAGAAGTGTTCTGATTGTCCCACTGAGTTCAGGCTGACGGGCGATACTTTCGAATGCTTTACCGGAAGCAACCCCCTGACCAATACCGGAACCAACAGCAGCAATACCTACTGCAAAACCAGCGCCGATTGCGATTAAACCGCTAACGAGTTCCATTATTTCCCCCCCTTTCCTTATAATTGCAAAATGTTCTTTTAGTGATGTTCTTCAGTAGCTCCAGCTATGTAAGTTGAAGCCAGGATTGTGAAAACGAAAGCCTGGATAGCTCCCGTCAGAAGACCCAAAGCCATCATTGGCAAGGGAATTAACAGGGGAACCATATCACCCAACTGCTCGATGATTTTTTCCTCACCAAATATGTTCCCGTATAGACGAAGAGAGAGCGATACAGGACGAACAATCTCCTCAATCACATTGAGGACAAACAGGAATGCCATCGGCTGGAAAAAGTGCTTGAAAAAGCCGATTCCTTTTTTCTGGATACCAAAATAAAAAACAGATAAAAAAACAAGAATAGATAAAGCTGCTGTAATACTAATGTTATTGGTCGGCGGCACAAAGCCCTTGATCATAGCCGCCCCGGGAATCAAACCAGAATAGTTGCTTAACAGGATATACAGGAAGCAGGTTGCCAAGA
>Ga0209347_1004378_pt1 | contig 14775 bp, 12 predicted proteins | sample AutmiccommuBRH23_FD_187382 | JGI IMG/M metagenome (GOLD analysis project Ga0209347, IMG submission 187382) | Deep subsurface microbial communities from Mt. Terri, Switzerland - Autotrophic microbial communities BRH/23 (SPAdes) (version 2) | ecosystem: Environmental > Aquatic > Deep subsurface >... | reverse complement strand
GCGAGCACTTGATCGACATAGGCGCGCAAGCACTCTCCGTTGATCGGGTCATCGAAGACGCAAGGCGCAGTCATCCGGTCGCAGGGCAGCGCGACGAGGAAGGTCAGCTTTCGCCAGTGGCCATGCGGCGCCAACGAACACCAGCCAGCGCGGACCGATGCTGGCCACCACGCCAGCCAGCATGTTGAATCACAAAATCAACCCGACGGGAATCCCACTCGATTTAGTCAAACGCGGGACCGCTCTCGATCAAAACTACTGCCACGAGCCTCACTCCCCTGACGGCAGTTCGATTTTCACGGGATTAAGATGGTCGAGGTTAATCACGCAGGTCAGCAAACGGGACCGATGCCCACCGATAGCTGCTAATCGGCGCCGGTCGATTATTTCCGTTCAACAGTGTGATATGTCGTTCTGGGGCGTAGTTTTTCCTATCCTCGGATAGCCCAGATCACTCCCACTCTATTATTTTTTCCGCCCTAAGCAGCTGATATGTCTATGAAAAATAAAATTGTCGGGCAAATATGCCATGAAAGGTACCGTCAAAAACCTAGCCTTTTGATTTTGCTAGGTTTTCAGAGCGAATCTAGCTGAAAAAATTCTGTGAACTATCGGCATCTATCGGCCGCTTCGCAGTGAGGCGTAGACCGCAAACGTCGAATCCGACGCGCCGATAAAGTACCGTCAAAACCGGCAAAATCAATGCTCCACCTCGATCGTGGATCGCTGGGATGGCGGGCTGGGATCGAGCACATTGCATGGACGACCGAGGTTGAGAGGGTGAAGACAGTTTCTCGGGAAGAGCTTTACGAACAGGGTTGGTCCAAACCCATGACCAAAGTTGCAGCAGACTATGGCGTTACGGGTACGGCGTTGAAGAAGACCTGTGATCGCCACCACATTCCCACACCGGAACGTGGATACTGGGCGAAGCTGGAAGACGGCAAGCGGATCACCAAGGAACTGCTACCGCCACTGACCGAACCAAATTTGGCGACGATCAGGATATCGACGCCCCCCGCGGACGATGCGCCCGTCGCCGACGGCGGTGAGCACGGCGCAGGACGGTTCCTATCGCCAGGCGCGTCATGAGCGCGAACCGAGGATTTCCCGATAGGCCTCAGCAAGCGCAGAATCGCTGTTGTGCGATTTCCAGTCCATTTCCATATCGCTCGAAGTCTCTAGCGCCCCTAGCAAATGCTCCGCCACATCGAGCCGTCCCTGCCGACAGGCTCGCTTGAACAGGGCCAGGATGTCCCTTTCTAATCCTTCAGTGTGAGATGTCATGAGGAGTCTCCTCCAACACATTGCGTTGATCGTACTGCTTCCAGCGATGAGAAGGTCAAGATTTCGGTTCGTCGTTTCTCACGAACTGAAACGTATGCCGGCATGAGCCGCGATCCTCATATCCAGCCGGCATAGAGGATCTCCAGGTAGAGAAAGTAGAACGCGGTCGCGAACACGAGGGCGACGCCAATCCTGGATTGTTCCGTAATCCCCGCAGCCACACTACAGGTGCGGTCACGCCGTGCGATTTCCGGACATGTTATGTTCTAATTGTTCGCGTACCCCCCGCCGACAGCGACATTCAGGGCTACGTAGCTTAACGCTGTTTGCTGGACCGCTCTGGCAAGGTTGGCTTGTGCATCGGCAACAGAACGCTGAGCGTCCAGGACATCGAGAAGGGTCGAGACGCCATTCCGGTAATTGGTCGTGGCGATCGAAAGAGCGTCTTTGTAGGCGTCAACTGCTTTTCTCAGCGTGGCCTCCGTCTGCTTGCTGCGACTTATGGCAGCGAGCGCGTTCTCGACCTCTTCGACAGCGACCAGAACCGTCTCCTTCCAGACAAGATACTGCTCCCGGGCTGCGGAGTCGGCGCTGGCGACATTTGCGCGCAAGCGCCCTCCGTCGAGGATTGGCAAAACCAGCGTCGGCCCGAATGACCAGAGGTTCAGGGAACCGTTCGATCCACCGCTGAGATAAGTGTAGCTGGGAGAAATCGATCCGCTTAGTTGAATGCTCGGATAGAGCTGCGATTCCGCGACGCCAATTTTTCCGACCGAAGCTGCCAGACGCCGCTCCGCAGCACGGATATCTGGTCGATTTCGCAGCAGGTCCGCAGGAATGCCGCTGCGCGCAAGCGCGCGGGCGACGGGCTGCCTGGCCCCTTTTTGGAGCTCTCCAATGAACGAAGAGGCCGGCACTCCCAGGAGGGTCGCGATACGATGAGCAGCTCGGCGGAAATTTATCTCCAGTTCAGGAATTTCGGCCAGCGTCACCTGGACGAGCCCTTCCGCCTGGGTGACATCCAGCCGCGATGTCGCACCCGCTGCCAACTGCTGTTTGGTCAACGCAAGCGTGTCTCGACGCGATTTAAGGTTCTGGCGCGCGACCTCGATGCGCTCCTGATAAAATCGAAGATCGATATAGGCTGAGGTCAGCTGCGAAATGAATGCCAGCCGCTGGATGTCAACGCGCGCGTAGGCCGCATCGAGTGACGCGGAGGCACTTTCCTTGGCATGACGATATTGCCCGAAGAGATCGATAAGCCAGCTGACGCCGAGCCCGCCAGAGGAGACGTTCTGGGCGGGATGATCGGCGTTGATCAGACTGCCCTTCTGTTGGCTCGTGGTGTTTCTGGCGGAGGCGATCAGGCTGGGCAGGGATCCAGCGCCGGCAACGATGACATCAGCCTGTGCCTGGTTGATCCTCTCAATCGCCTGCTGCACCGTCAGATTCTGTTCCAGTCCCGAGGCGACGTAGCGATCGAGGCGAGCGTCGCCGAATGCATTCCACCATGCGGCCAACGCCACATCTCCATTGCTGGCCGCGGAGCCTTCCTCGAACCTTCCCGGCAGGGCTATCTGAGGCGCTTCGTGATCGGGGCCAGTGACGCAGCCTGCGAGGAATAACAGTGCAAATGGCACAGCATAATTGATGATTCTCATAGAGGTCCCTCACAAGAGTTGCGCCGGGTCGAACATGGGCAGCAAGGCTTGCCCCGCCCGCCTGCGGTCATTTCTCCAGCGCGTCGGAATTGTTTTGATCGTGGGAGCGATCACATTCAGTCATCCGGACTTGCGTCCTGACTGAATGGGATCGCTGTTATTTTGTTTATGGTTGCTGTTCCACGGCCACCCCTCCACCGCTTTGGCTCTTTTCACGTCGCTTCCCGAGTTTCCGCACGGCGACGTAAAAGACAGGCGTCAGCACAAGGCCGAACAGCGTGACGCCAAGCATGCCGGCGAACACGGCAATGCCCATGACATGGCGCATCTCGGCACCAGCCCCCGTTGCAATGACAAGGGGGACGACACCTGCGATGAAGGCGAGTGAGGTCATCAGGATCGGCCGCAGGCGAAGCCGGGCTGCTTCAAGCACGGCATTCAACGGGTCGACGCCTTCATCTTCCTTCGCTCTAGCGAACTCGACGATCAGGATCGCATTTTTGGCGGCGAGGCCCACGAGCACCACGAAGCCAATCTGCGTGAAAATGTTGTTGTCGCCTCCCGTAAACCAGACGCCTGCGATAGCGGAAAGCAACGCCATCGGAGCGATCAGCAACACAGCGAACGGCAATGACCAACTGTTGTACTGCGCCGCGAGAATCAGGAACGCGAGCAGAACAGACAGTGGGAAGACGTACATGGCCGTATTCCCGGCTTGTTTCTCCTGATAGGCGAGTTCCGTCCACTCGAAGGCCATGCCGGGTGGCAACGTTTCCAATGCAATCCGTTCCATGGCTGCGGTCGCTTGCCCGAACGAGTATCCGGGCGCCGGGCTGCCGCTAATATCGGTCGACGGAAAGCCATTATAATGCATGACGCGATCCGGTCCCGAACTGGGCTTGATGGTCAGCAGGGCCGACAACGGAATCATTTCGCCCGCCGCGTTACGCACCGTCAGTCGGCCGATGTCCTCCGGCTGCATACGGAATTGCGCGTCCGCTTGAACCACAACGCGGTAGGTGCGGCCGAATCGATTGAAGTCGTTCGCGTAGAGTGAGCCAAGGTTAACTTGCAACGTCTCGAAGATCGTGTTGAGCGGCACCCCCTGCGATTTTGCCTTCACCCGGTCGATGTCCACCTGGATCTGCGGGGCATTCACCTGGAAGCTCGCGAGCATGCCGGCCAGCTCAGGTGTTTGCATCGCTTTGACCATGATCGCGCCCTGCGCCTCCGCAAGGGCCTCGAAGCTAAGCCCCGCCCGATCCTCGATCTGGATCTTGAAACCGCCGGTCGAGCCAAGGCCCGGAACAGGGGGGGGCGGGAAGATGCCGGCAAAACCGTCGGGTATCTGGCTGAACTTGCCCATCAGGCGATCCGCGATCGCGAAAGCGGACAAGGAAGGATCCTTGCGCTCGTCAAAGGGCTTGAGCATCGTGAACATGACGGCGGCGTTGGGAATATTGACCATGCCGTTGACCGAAAGACCCGGAAACGCGACGACACTTTCCACGCCCGGTTCGGCAAGCGCGATCTCCGACATCTTCTTGACGACCGCTTCGGTGCGATCCAAGGAGGCTCCGGTCGGGAGCTGAGCGATACCGACAAGGTAGTACTTGTCCTGAGCCGGGATAAACCCGATGGGCACTGTCTGGAAACCGAGCCATGTCATGCCGACCAAACCGGCATAGCCGAGCAGGACGATCACGCTGAATCGCACGGCGCGGCGCACCGTCCAGACATAGGCGTTCGAGGCGCCGTCGAAGAAGCGGTTGAACAGCCGGAAGAACCACCCGAACAGACCGTCGATCACGCGGGTCAAGGTATCGCGCTTCACCTCGCCGTGGTGCGGTTTCAGGAGCACGGCTGCGAGCGCGGGAGAAAGCGTGAGCGAGTTGACCGCCGACAGGATGGTTGAGATTGCGATCGTGAGGGCGAACTGCCTGTAGAACTCTCCTTGCAGGCCGGACAGGAATGCCGAGGGAATGAACACGGCCGACAGCACCGAAGTGATGGCGATAATCGGCCCGGTCACTTCGTCCATGGCCTTGCGCGCTGCCTCCTTCGGCGTTTCGCCGAGCGCGATGTGTCGCTCTACGTTCTCGACGACCACGATGGCGTCATCGACCACGATACCGATTGAGAGCACGAGCCCGAACAGCGACAGCGTGTTCAACGAGAAGCCGAACATGTACATAAGGGCGAATGTACCGACCAACGATACTGGCACGGCAACCAGCGGAATGATCGAAGCGCGCCAAGTCTGAAGGAACAGCACGACCACGAGCACGACCAGCGCGATGGCTTCGAGCAGTGTGATCACCACGGCTTCCAGAGAAGCCTTGACGAAGACGGTAGGGTCGTAGGCGATGCGATACTCTATACCCTCGGGAAAACTTTTCTGTAGCTCCTCCATGACGCCGCGAATGGCGCTCGACACGTCGAGCGCATTGGCGCCGGGACTCTGGATGATCTGCATCGCCAACGCCGGCTTGCCGTCAAGAAGACTGCGCAGCGCATAAGAGTCCGCACCAAGTTCGATACGGGCAATATCCCGCAGACGCGTGACCTGACCGTCGGCGCCCGTCTTGACGACGATGTCGCCGAACTGCTCCTCGTTCGAAAGCCTCCCAAGGGTGTTGACGGTGACCTGAAACGCCGCCGAGGCTTCCGGCTGCTGGCCCACAGAGCCGGCGGCCACTTGGACATTCTGCTCCTGAATTGACGCCACCACGTCAGAGGCGGTCAGACCGCGTGCCGCCACCTTGCCCGGATCGAGCCAGATCCGCATCGAATATTCGCCTGCACCCCAGACCAGCACGTCACCCACACCTGACAGGCGCGCAAGCTGGTCGCGCACCTGCAAAGTGGCGAAGTTCGACAGGTAGAGAGGATCGTAGCGATCGTCGGGCGAGACCAAATGCACGACCATCAGGATGTCGGGCGAGGTCTTCTGAGTTACGACGCCAATGCGCTGCACTTCCTGCGGCAGACGCGGAAGCACCCGCGAGACGCGGTTCTGCACCTGGATCTGCGCCATGTCCGGATCGGTGCCCTGCTGAAAGGTCACCGTCAGCGTCATGCGTCCGTCAGTCGCGGCCTGCGAACTCATATAGAGCATATTTTCGACGCCGTTGATGGCCTGTTCAAGAGGTGCGGCAACCGTTTCGGCGATCACCTCGGGATTTGCGCCTGGATAGCTTGCCGACACTTGCACCGTGGGCGGGGTTACCTGAGGATACTCGCTCAACGGCAGCTTCAGTAGCGTCAGGCCGCCGGCGATCAGCATCAAGACAGACAGGACGACCGCAAAGATCGGGCGGTCGACGAAAAAGCGTGGAATATTCATCGACGTGCCTCCTGCGTTTCAGCCACAGACCGGTCACCTTCGGCGGCTTGGCCGGGTAGCATCGAAATCATCTGCGGGGCCACCCGCATCCCAGGACGGACTAGCCCCTTCACGATGATCTTCTCACCGGAACGGAGGCCGGCTGTGACGACACGCAGACCGTCGATCATGGGCCCGAGTTCAACAGGGCGGTATTCGGCCTTGTCCTCAGTTCCAAGGACCAGAACATAGCGGTTACCTTGATCAATACCGATCGCCTGATCGTCGATGAGCACAGTCTGAACCGGCTCGGCAGTAACGAGGTTCACCCGTGCAAAAAGACCAGGCGCCAGCTGGCCATCAGGGTTCTTCACAATGGCTCGGGCGCGGATTGTCCCCGTGCTCCTGTCGACGCGGTTGCCGAGAAAGTCGAATTCTCCAGCGTGCGGGAAGCCAGCGTCGGTCATCAACCCGACCTGTACCGGTATCTTGCCGGAGGCCTTTCCACTTTCGATCGCCCGGGCACGTACGACGAATTCGAGATAGGTGGCTTCATCGATATCAAAATATACATAGAGAGGGTCGGTCGAGACGATTGTGGTGAGAAGTGTCGCGGCTCCTGCATTGCCGCCAGCGACAAGATTGCCTTCGGAGACCAGAACCCGGTCGACGCGCCCACCAATCGGAGCGGTGACGCGCGTGAAGGAAAGATCAAGTTCGGCGCCAGCTACAGATGCCTTCGCGTTTTCTACCTGCGCCTGCCGCTGACGACGTGCGGTCTGCGCATCGTCATAGGTCTTGCGCGACACGGTGCCCTGCGGAGCCAGCGATTCGACCCGCCTGAAATCGATCTCGGCCTGATCGAGCAGAACCACCGCCTGCTGCAACTGAGCCTTGGCGACATCCAAGGCGACCCGGAATGGCCTGGGATCGATTTGGAACAGGAGCTGGCCCGGTCGCACGAGACCCCCTTCGGGAACGGTCACGACGTCGATCGCGCCTCCAACACGCGGACGAAGTTCGACGACTTTGGTCGCGTCGAGATGGCCTGTAAACTCCACCGACAGCGCGACCTTGCGCAAGACGACCTCGGCGACCGGCACCTGTGGTACGGGCATTTCGCCCGGCTGGGCAGCAGCTTCGGGTACAGCAGTCGACGATACAAGCGCCAGAAGGCTGCTGGCGTAGGGCTCCATGGCGTCGCGATAGACAAAGGTGCCACCGGCAATGACGACGCCTGCCAAGAGCAGGGTGGCGGCTTTCTTCTTCATTCTTGTTCACTTTCATACGGGCGCGCGCTCCAAGCCTGCGGGAGACGGCGGCGATCAATTTTTGCGAAGGTGGGGTTTCCAACGATGGGAAGGTCAAGGCCCTCAGATATTTTTTTCCAGGAGGCCTTTGGCGCACGCCGGTATGTGGCGGGCAACTGCATGCTTTACGTCGCCGACGTCGTTTGAATGAGAGAATTCGTCTTCGGATGAGCGCCCAGGAGCAGCTTTGCTATGAAGCGCCCCAGCAGGCAAGAAGCCGCCAACCATGTCTGATTGGCGGCTTCCTGCCGGGATTGGTCAATGGCTTTCGGCCGGGACGAACTGGCTCGAAGGCAAGCCTTCGTCCCGGCCACCGTTGACCGATTTCGCGCCCTTGAAACGCAGAAGCCGCAGCGCATTCAGCGTGACGATCGCGGTAGCGCCAGTGTCGGCGAGCACAGCGATCCAGAGACCCGTGATACCGAGGACGGTGGTAACGAGGAAGAGGCTCTTCAGCGCCAGAGCAAAGATCACATTCTGGTGAATGTTAGCCATGGTAGCGCGCGAAAGCGCGACGAGATGGGCGACGTCGGTGACACGGTTCTGCAGAAGAGCGGCGTCCGCAGTCTCGATCGCCACGTCGGTGCCGCCACCCATGGCAATGCCGACATCGGCCGTCGCCAGAGCCGGGGCATCGTTGATGCCATCGCCAACCATCGCCACTCTGGATTTTTGCTTCATCTCGTTGACGAGATTGAGCTTATCCTGGGGTAGCAGCTCGGCCTTCCATTCGATCCCGAGACCTTTGGCGATCGCTTGGGCGGTACGCCGATTGTCGCCGGTCAGCATGACTGAGCGAATACCCATTGCCTTGAGTTGAGCGACGCCCTCACACGCATCACGTCGCGGCTCATCGCGCAGCGCGATAAGACCAAGGACTTCCCTCGCCTGTTCGTGGAAGAGAACCGCAACGGTATTGCCGCCTTCCTCAAGCTTCTCGATGGCCTTGCGAACTGTTTCGCCGACGGTTGCCGCCTGTGCGGCATGTGTCGGAGAGCCAACAGCCAGACGAAGGCCACCGACCGTAGCATGGACCGCCTTGCCGGCCGTCGTTGATGCGTCGTTTGCGGGCGGGATAGCGATCCCGGCGGCTTCAGCATGTCCTATGATCGCCTTCGCAAGTGGGTGGTTTGAACCGCTCTCTATTGCTGCGGCAAGAGCAAGAACCTTGTTCTCTTCACCCACCCCGAAGGCTAGAACTTTAGTGACGCGCGGCTTGCCCTCGGTCAATGTGCCCGTCTTATCGAAGGCGATGGCGTTTACCTTGCCTATGGTTTCGAGCGCGTTGCCTCCCTTGATCAGGAGGCCGCGGCGTGTGCCAATGGCCAGACCCGAAGCAATTGCGGCAGGGGTCGACAGTACCAGCGCGCAGGGGCAAGCGATCAACAGCAGCGCGAGACCGCGATAGAGCCACGTATCCCAGTCAGCGCCCATAGCTAAGGGGGGCACCGTGATGATCAGGGATGCGATCAGCATCACGGCTGGAGTGTAGTAGCGGCTGAACGTCTCGATGAAACGCGCGGTCGGCGCCTTGGAGGACTGAGCCTGCTCAACAAGATGGATGATGCGCGAGATGGTGTTGTCAGCGGTCGTTTTCTTGACACGAACCCGAAGAACACCGTCGACGTTGATTGAGCCGGCGAAAATGCTGTCCCCCTTTGCTTTCGCACGCGGCATGGATTCACCGGTGACGGGAGACTCGTCGAGGCTGGAGGTTCCCTCGACGATTTGCCCATCACCGGGTACGCGGTCACCTGGACGCACCAGCACAAGATCGTTCACGCGCAAAGAGGCCGCAGCAACGCTGCGCTGGCCACCATTGGGATCAAGCAAAACCGCCGTCTTCGGCACGAGTGACGCAAGCGCTTTGATGCCGGCCCTCGCCCGCCCCGCGGCCACGGTTTCAAGGAGTTCGCCCACCGCGAACAAAAAGACAACCGCAGCGGCTTCTTCCGCCTCGCCTATCACAAGGGCACCTATTGCAGCCACCGACATCAGCGTCTCGATCGAGAACGGAGACCCCGACATTGCAAGCGCCAAGGCCTTGCGGGCGAACGGGATGACGCCTGCCACGACGGCTGCGATAAAGATCCATTCCGCATAGAGCGAGATGAATTGGGCGATGGCATAGGCCGAGCCCATGAGTAGACCTAGACCGACGACGTGCTTGCCCTTGCGGGTCTGCCACCAGCGCTGATTTCGCATTGCAGGCAACGGTATGGTCTCAACAGCGGTGTTGGATGACGACGATAGCTGGCGTGTATCGGACACCCCGAAGCCGAGACTCTTGATCACCTTCTCAATGTCGGCGACCCTGGTGGTCGAACTGGCGGCAAGCGTAAGCTCAAGCGTTTCGGTCGTGAAATTAACGCGGATGTCCGAGACGTCGCGTATGCGGGCCAACGCGACCTCAATCTTGGCGACGCAGCTCGCGCAATCCATACCCTCGACCCTCATCGAGACGTTAGGTGGGGAATTTGGAGCGGCGCGCGGGGCGGAAGCATGTGCCGCATGATCATGTCTAGCGCAACTTCCGTGAACGTGATCATGATGATCGTGCCCGTGATCTTGCTTGTGATCGTCGGTTGTGCGGCAGCCGTGATCATCGTGCTCCGCATGGTCGTGATCTTGGTCATGATCATGATCGCCGGAGCAGCCACTGTGATCATGCCCGGACTGAGATCCCGGCCCCTCGGTCGGCACAGAGGCGACTGCCGATGCCGGCAATTCCGTGACATAAAATCCTAGTGAACGGATCTTCTTGGCAATGACCTTCGCTGTCGTCTTGCTGGAAAGGTCGCGCGACAGAGACAATGTCTCGTTGGCGAAGTTTACAGCGACGTTGGAGATTCCCTCCAAACGGCCCAACGCAGTTTCGATCTTGCCGACGCAGCTTGCGCAATCCATCCCGTCGACGCGGAAGCCGAGCCGCTCACCTTCGCTCGACGTTGAAAGTGCCGTTGTCATTCCGATCTCCTTCTCGCCTGCGCAGCCGTGGCGTGTTCGCCATTGACCTGCGTGGCTTCAGAAGGAGTCAATACCACACTTGAACAGCTATTCAAGTGTGGTATTGAAATTCCTATGAACTGCCCAAATTGGCATTTGGGGCAAGAGGGGGAAGGCGCCATTGACGCCCGCACACTCTGTCAGCAATACCTCGATGGAGGCACCGCTGAGCTGACCCAGATCACTCGTCAGCATGATCTTCCACGATGTGCGTTGCCATGTCCTGCAGCACCTGGCTGACGTGCTGGTCGGCGATCTCATAGAATATATGCTTGGCATGACGCACGCCTTTGACCAAACGTGCCCCCCGCAAAAGGCGCAGGTGATGGCTGACAAGGGACAGTGACAGATCCAGTCGCTCGGCGATGTCGCCCACCGATATGGGCCCGGCCAGACAGCTTAGGAGGATCTTCAACCGAGACGGATCGCCGAGCAGGCGAAAGGTTTCCGCCAGAATCGTGATTTCGTTCTGCGACAGAGAGGAATGATCCAAGGGTTGGTCGAGTGCCACCACACTTGAGGGTCTTGCGATTTCGTCCGGTTTCTCGACTTTTGTCTGCTTACGAGAAGTCATCTGCTTGAACTGCCTGTGCTGGGGACGACGCTCCCCCGTTTTTCACGGGCGAGCAGTCCACATTGATTTGTAGAGCCCAATCTATCGGAAGAGCGAGCAATCACAATGTACAACGCGGCCGCGACCCAACGGCTGTGCCAAGGTCCTTGGTTCTCAATTCCCTTAGCATGAGTTGGTGAGAAGGCGTCGGCGCCGCCTCTTAGGACGGTATTCCGACATTCATGACTGGCTTCGATTTGTGGGCCGAAAAAGTCCCTTGCAGTGCAACAACAGCCCTTGACCTTCCAAGCGCTGGAAGCCGCACCCTGACGGCAATGTTTCTCTATCCGGCAGTTCTCTGGGCCGTCGGCGCGAGCGAAACCATGTCGAATTCACGGAAAGGCAAGACCATGACGGATGCCAGCGCACCGCACATTCTCATCTATACGACCCCCACCTGCCCGGACTGTCATGCACTCAAGCGTTGGTTCTCCCAGCAGGGATTGGCCTATGAAGAGCGCGATCTCACCGACCCGCAGATCGCCGAGGAGGCAAAGACGCGCACGGGTGTACGGGTGGCGCCAATCACTATCGTCGGTCAAATTTTCTACGGAACATTCCAGAGCCAGAAGCCGAGCCTGACCAAGGCGTTCGGACTGACGCAAGTCATGTGAGGAACGGGACATGACAGCCAAACTCGTTGACATCCGGCAGGCCCGGAGCAGCCTTGAAGTCCAGGACGGGCAGACGATCCTCGACGTGGCGCTCGCCGCCGGCATTCCATATCCCCATGGCTGCAAGTCCGGGCGCTGCGGTTCTTGTAAATCCCGGCTGATTGAGGGCGAGGTAGAACTGCTCCAGCATTCGCGCTTCGCTCTTACAGATGAAGAGAAGGCCGACGGCCTGATCCTGGCATGTCGGGCGCTTCCCCGGACGCATGCGGCCGTCGCCTGGCTGGGTAGCGACGACAACAATGATGTTCAGCCCCCACGACGCCTGGACGGAATCGTGACCCATCTTGAGGATCTCACCCACGATATCAAATTGATGCGGATTACCCCCGAAGACGGGGCTCCTTTGCTGTTTACCGCAGGTCAATATGCCCAGCTCGGGTTCAATGGAGTTCCTGCCCGCAGCTACTCCATGGCCAACTGGCATGGTGACGACGGCCTCGAATTCCACATTCGCCGCGTTCCGGGAGGGGCGACCTCGGAGCACGTGCATAGCGCGTTGAAGACCGGCGACAAAACAACGCTCGAAATCCCGCTGGGCTCATCCTCCCTACGCCGGCAGCATTCGGGCCCGGTCCTTTGCATCGCCGGGGGCTCCGGACTGGCGCCGATCAAGTCAATTGTGGAAACCGCCCTCGCGTACGGCATGAAGCAGCCGATCCATCTCTATTTCGGTGTACGGGCCGAGCGCGATCTCTACCTCGTCGAGCATTTCCAGGCCCTCGCCAAACGGCATCCCAATCTCACCTTCGCGCCCGTGCTGTCCGAGGCGCAGTCCGCGCAGTATCGGAGCGGTTTCGTGACGCAGGTCGTGGCGGAGGATCTTTCCGACCTCGACGGCTGGAAAGCCTATGTTGCCGGCCCGCCGCCGATGGTGGATGCGGCGATGGAGGTGGCTTTTGCCCGGGGATTACGCAGTGAGGACATGCACGCCGACGTGTTTTTCACCCCGGAAGAGCTGCGGTTGCCCGCCACAGTCGAATGATGCTGCCGGGGGGCAGCGAGATCCCATCGCGCGCCTCCAATGATAAAGGCCACCGCGAACATCTTCGCGGTGGCCTTTTGTTTCCTTCGTTGATCCCCACTACGCTTGAACGTCAAGGCTCGCCCGAAATGTCCGCCGATGCATTGATCGTCTTCCTCTCGGTCGTTTGGCAGTCGACGGCGAGGCCGCTCAACCATGTCCTGAGTTTTTTCGTAGACGAGGCGGCTCCTGAGAGCCGCCCTCCGGTTGCTACTTGCCGAGGTCGGCGAGCCACTTCTTCATCATGGCGATCTCGCCTTCCTGGGCCTTGATCACCTCTTCGGCTAGTTTGCGGACCTCCGGATCCTTGCCGTACTCAAGCACGATTGTCGCCATATCGATCGCACCCTGATGGTGCGGGATCATGCCGCGCATGAAGTCGATGTCGGCATCACCGGTGAACTCTACCATCATGTCCTTATGCATGCCGTCGTTGGCGGTTATGTAAGCTTTCGTCGACGGGTTGTCGGAGATGGGTATCGAATGCCCTGACATGTTGTGATTTTGCATCGAATCTTCCTTGTTGATTTGGTTCTGTGCGATCGCGAGGCCGGCGCTGATGGCGACCGCGCCAGCGATGAAGATAGGCGTGAGCTTGTTCATGATATCTGTTCAGTTTGCGGTTGCCGGATAGCCGGCTTCTTCGAGAACCTGTTGAAGGGCCGCCGAGGTAGCCGTCGTCTCGACCTTGACCGTGCGTGCGGCGGGATTGGTCTGGACCCTGGCGACGGGATCGACTGACTGGATCGCCTTGGTGACGGATTTGGCGCAGCCGCCGCAGGTCATGTTTTCAATTCTAAGTTCCATGAGAATTCTCCTTGGTTTGGGTCTCATGGAGCTCAAGGTGGGGCTTCCAACCATGGTAAGGTCAAGTGGTGCGGAAAAGGAATTTTTGGTATTGACCTTCCCATGGTTGGAAGCCCCACCTTCCGTCTGATCCTGAATTTCGGAACGAGAAAAGGAGGCGGCTATGAATGCCCCCGTTCGAGTAACAGACTTATCTGGGACGATATCGCTACCCATCGAGGGTATGACCTGCGCGTCCTGCATCGGTCGTATCGAAAGAGCGCTGAAGGCCATCCCAGGCGTTGAGACCGTATCAGTCAACCTGACTACGGAACGTGCTAGCATCACGACCAAATCGGTCGTCGCCCGCGCAACGCTTGTCGAGGCCATTGAAAACGTGGGTTATTCCGTGCCGGAGAAATCCACGGGTTCGGCTGGTCCCACAGAGCTATCGATTGAGGGTATGACCTGCGCTTCCTGCGTCGGCCGCGTCGAGCGCGCTCTGAAGGCGATTCCGGGCGTGACGGAAGCGGTCGTCAATCTGGCGACCGAGCGCGCCACAATCCACGGAACCGCCGATGCGGCGTCCCTGATTACGGCGATCCAAGACGCCGGTTACGAGGCAAAACTGATCGGCGCCGCCCGCGGGGACGAGAACGCTGAGCGAGTGGAGAAAAAGGAAGCCGAACGTCGCGAACTGACCCGTGATTTCACCATCGCGGCGGTCCTCACTGCACCGGTGTTCGCCCTTGAAATGGGGTCCCATCTCATTCCGGGCGCGCACGCCCTGATCGAGGCGACGATCGGCATGCAGTGGAACTGGTACATCCAGTTTGTCCTGACGACGTTGGTGCTCTTCATTCCGGGCATCCGGTTTTATGACAAGGGGCTTCCGGCGCTGTGGCGGCTTGCTCCCGACATGAACTCGCTGGTGGCTGTCGGCTCGCTCGCTGCCTATGGCTTCTCGCTGGTCGCCACCTTTGCGCCCGGCTTCCTGCCGCCTGGCACCATCAACGTCTACTTTGAAGCCGCTGCTGTTATCGTGACGCTTATCCTGCTCGGTCGCCTGCTGGAAGCCCGGGCCAAGGGACG
>Ga0209347_1004377_pt1 | contig 14776 bp, 10 predicted proteins | sample AutmiccommuBRH23_FD_187382 | JGI IMG/M metagenome (GOLD analysis project Ga0209347, IMG submission 187382) | Deep subsurface microbial communities from Mt. Terri, Switzerland - Autotrophic microbial communities BRH/23 (SPAdes) (version 2) | ecosystem: Environmental > Aquatic > Deep subsurface >... | reverse complement strand
CAGCCTCTGCAGTCGCGGCTATCAGGGAGCTGAAGGATCACGACCTGGTGATCCTTTCCCTCCATTCCGGCAACGCAGCGGAGGTGGCAGCCCTGCAACAGCTGCCCACAGAGAAGAAGACCATCCTGGTGCTCTTCACCCCACCCAACAGCCTGGACCGGTGGAAGGAAACCATCGACCAAAGTGCCGCCGTGATCATGGCCTATGATGCCACGGGGCCTGCCCAGATGAGTGCTGCCCAGGCTATTTTCGGAGGTATCGCCATGACGGGCAGGCTGCCGGTCACTGCCGGCTCCTTCCGGGAAGGGGCCGGTATCAGCACCCAAAAAGTACGGCTGGGCTATTCCCTGCCCGAAGAGGTGGGCATTCCCTCCGAAAGACTTGCCAATATAGAGACCATCGCCCTGGAAGGCATCCGTCAGAGAGCATATCCGGGATGCCAGATACTGGTAGCGAAAGATGGCGTGGTGATCTATGAGCGGGCGTTTGGCAAGTTCGACTACGAACGTAGTGCGCCGGTGACCGGTGAGACCGTGTATGACCTGGCATCGGTGACCAAGGCTACGGCCACCCTGCCCGCCATCATGAAGCTGTTCGATGAGGAGAAGATGCGCCTGCAGGACCCCATCAGCCGGTTTGTTTCGGAAACCAAAGGCAGCGACAAGGCCAACATCACTATCCGTTCATTGCTTTTTCATGAATCGGGCATCACCTCCTTCATCCCCTATTACACGACGGCGATCGACAAAAAGAGTTATTCCGGTGAGCTGTTCGGCAGACGGTCGGGCATCTACCACGTGCGTTATGCGGGAGCCTGGGGACGCACCGATTACAAGTTCCTGCCGGAGCTGATCTCTTCACAGCCCTCGGAGACGTTTCATCTCCCTGTAGCGAAAGACCTCTACGCAAGTGACAAGATGCACGATGCCCTGCTGAGGGATGTCATCCACTCACCGCTGCGCACCAAGGGGAGGTATCTCTACAGCTGCCTCAATTTCATGTTGCTGAAGGAGGCGGCGGAGGCTGTCTCCGGCACCGATCTCGACAGCTTTGTCAAGCAGCACTTCTACCGCCGGCTGGGAGCTGTGACCACCACCTTCCGTCCACTGGATTACCTGCCTGTGGAAAGAATTCCCGCCACCGAGGACGATCCCTTCTTCCGCCGGCAGCATGTGCGAGGTTATGTCCACGACGAGGGTGCGGCACTCTTCGGCGGCATCTCGGGTAATGCCGGCCTGTTCTCCAGCGCCAACGACCTGGCCAAACTATACCAGATGTGGCTCAACGGCGGGGAGTACGGCGGGGAGCGTTATCTGAGCGCGGAGACCGTCAAGCTGTTCACCACCATGAAGAGCAACAGCAGCCGCCGCGGCCTGGGCTTCGACAAGCCCGACCCGCGCAACAGCCAGTCGAGTCCCACCAGCCCCGGGACACCCATCGAGGTATACGGCCACACCGGCTTTACGGGTACCAGCTTCTGGATCGACCCAACGAATGATATGATCTATATATTCCTGTCCAACAGGGTCAACCCGTCACGGTCACCCAACCGTTTCTCGTCCCTGAGCATACGGGAACGGGTGCAGGAAGAGCTGTACCAGGCGGTCAACGCAACCAAATTTCAACAAAACAACTGATCAGCATTATACACCATGCAAAAGGTAATCAAAAGCAGCCATCTGACTGCGGATGTAGAGAAAACGATTAAGAATATCCACTTCGACAAACTGTTCATCCTCACCGATGAGCATACACACCTTCACTGCCTGCCCCTGCTGGAAGCGATCCCTCAGATCGCCGGGGCGAGGGAGATCGTGATCGCTGCCGACGACACGAACAAGACCATCGAAAGTCTGGGCAATGTATGGACACAGCTGACGGTGAACGGCGCTACCCGTCATTCCCTGCTGATCAACCTGGGAGGCGGCATGGTCACCGACCTGGGCGGGTTTGCCGCTGCCACCTTCAAGCGGGGCATCAAATACATCAACATCCCCACGACGTTGCTGGGAGCCGTCGATGCCTCCGTAGGCGGTAAAACGGGCATCAACTTTGCAGGATACAAGAATGAGATAGGGTCTTTTTACCCGTCCGAATATGTGATTATTTCATCCGAGTTCTTCCACACCCTCCGTCACAGCGACATCCTGTCGGGTTATGCGGAGATGATCAAGCATGCGCTCATCCACTCTGCCGCCGATCTGGAAAAGCTGCTCTCCTTCCCCCTCGACGAGATTGATTATCCCAGGCTCAACGAGATGGTTTACCGATCTGTGGGCATCAAACAGCGTATCGTGGAGAAAGACCCGTACGAGAAGGACATCCGTAAGGCACTGAATCTGGGACATACCACCGCCCACTCTTTCGAGAGTTTTGCCATCGACACAAAGCAGCCTGTCCCCCACGGATATGCAGTAGCCTGGGGACTGATCGTGGAGCTCTATCTGTCGCATCGTCAGTGCCGTTTCCCCAAGGAGAAACTGCTGAAGACGGTGCGCTTTATCCGAGATCAGTACGGTGCGTTCCCCATCACCTGCGACCATTACGAACAGTTGTATGCTATTACCCGGCACGACAAGAAGAACCAGGGCGATACCATCAACTTCACCCTGTTGTCGGAGATCGGGAATGTACAGATCGACCAGACAGCCGACAAGGCGCTCTTTTTTGAAGCACTCGACTTCTACAGAGACTCCGTGGGTTTATAACGGCAGCGCCCCCGCAGGCCTTACGGGGTACAGTATAGATGCATGGGGAGGGGAATGGGCGTGCTGTTATCCGCAGATCTCTTTGATAAACCGTTCTTCGGCCTGGTGCACCCAGTCACGGAAACTTTCATCGGGTGCATATTCGGGAAGAAAGGCAATCAGCCTGTCCAGGTCGAACTTCTTCCCCGTGATGCCGGCACCTGACAGCGCCGCATCATAGGCATTGAACTCCTGCTCCACATGGACGGGGATCATGAGGATGGGCTTGCGGTAATACAACGCCTCACAGACAGACTCAAAGCCCGATGTGGTGGCATAGGCCATACATCCGGCCATGCTCTGCAGAAAACGCTGGTCGTTGAGCCGTGACAGCGTGAAATGATCATCAATCTCCACGATCTCCTCCGCCTCTTTCTTATCCCAGAAAAACCGCAGCGGCACATCGGGGTTCTTTTTGTGCCAGTCCATGATCTCCTCAAAATAGCCGGCATTCAGCATGTAACCGTGGATATAGTCGCCCTGCACGGAGGGAACGTCAAACACCTCAGGCCGAAGCAGCGGGGGCACCGTGACAATCCTGCGTGATGCTGACCCGGGCATATCCCGGAAGGAGAGCGCCAATATCCTGGAAGCCCTGTTGGAGGTGATCCGTGAAAGCATCCGCAGGAAATAATATTTCACATCCTGGTCGGCGGTCGTCTTGTAGTTGGGATTCATCAGCACGTACTGATGGGCGATGCTGATCATTTTCACCCCCATCTTCTTATCGAACTGATAAATGCCGTAGGCCATGCCGGTAATCATCTCGTAGAAATTGATTACCACGTCGGGCTTGTGCTCCCTGATCTTATGCTTCACCAGCAGCAGGCTCTTCCTGAAAATATAGGGACGGGAGGAGTTGTTGATGATGCTGATCAGGATATTGGGGCGTTTCTGTTTGTAGAAAGAGGTGAAGTTGGGGCTGCTGAATACAGAGACGGGAGCGTTGATCTTGTTGGAAAAAAAAACGGGTATCTCTCTTGAGTCGCTCTTCCCCACGAGCACAGCCACCACCTCGTGACCGTGTTTACGAAGGATAGATGCCAGCGAAAGCGCCTGTGTGTAGTGCCCTCTACCCTCTCCCTGAACGGTGAACAAAAATCTCACTCCTGCAATTTTAGTTGATTTCTGGCACAAAAGTATACAAATTAAACCACAACCCCTCACAAACAGGGTTAACGAAAGTAAACAGCCACGGAAGAATCCTCACCGGTCAAACGTAAGGGCTTTCCCATAGAGATGATCGGCAATGACGCCGCTGTCGAAAACAAGGTTACCGTTCACGAATGTTTTTTGTACGGCGCAGCTGAATGTTTCTCCCTCGAAGGGCGACCAGCCGCACTTGTAAAGGATGTTTTCCGGGGTGACGGTATAGGCGACGGCGGGATCCACCAACACCAGATCGGCATAATAACCCTCACGGATAAACCCCCTCTCCTTCACCCGGAACAGGCGGGCAGGCGCATGACACATCTTCTCCACAACCAGCTCGTTCGTATAGCGTCCTTTCTTTGCCAGCTCCAGCATCACCTGCAGTGAATGCTGCACCAGCGGTCCCCCCGATGCGGCCTGCAGTGCGCCGCCTTCCTTCTCGCTGAGGAGGTGAGGAGCATGGTCGGTGGCCACCACATCGAGCCTGCCGCTGCGGAGGGCCTCACGCAGCGCTTCGCGGTCGTCCCTCGATTTGATGGCAGGGTTCCATTTGATGCGCGCACCCAGACGCCCGTAGTCTACGTCGGTAAACCACAGATGATGCACGCACACCTCAGCCGTGATTTTTTTTCCGTCGACCGGCCCGGCGCTGAACAGGGCCATCTCACGGGCGGTGGAGAGGTGCAGCACATGGAGGCGGGAGCCGTATTGATCTGCCAGGGCGATGGCCTGTGCAGAGGAGCAGTAGCAGGCCTCGGCATCACGAATAAGCGGATGGAGGCCTATCGGCAACTGCTCACCGAACTCCTTCAGCAGCCTGTCTTTGTTCGCCCTGATGATGTGTTCGTCCTCGCAATGGGTGGCTATCAGCGTATCCACCTCGGCGAAGATCTGTTGCAACGCCCTTTCATTATCCACCAGCATGTTCCCGGTGGAGGCACCCATGAAGACCTTCACCCCGCACACCTGTCTGCTGTCCACCTTTCTCAGCTCTTCGATATTGTCGTTGGTGGCTCCCAGATAGAATGAATAGTTGGCGGCCGATTTACCGGCGGCCATCTCCATCTTCTCCCGGAGTGCCTCCTGGGTGATGGTTTGCGGCTGTGTGTTGGGCATCTCCATATAGGAGGTGACGCCGCCGGCTACGGCCGCCCTGCTCTCGGTGAAGAGATCGCCCTTGTGCGTCAGGCCGGGATCACGGAAATGGACCTGATCATCGATGACGCCCGGCAAGAGGTATAACCCGCGGGCATCGATCACCCGGCTACAGGCACGGATGACTCCTTCAGGCACATCGTCCCGGTAGATGTGGGCGATTCTTTCACCCTCCAGCAGCAGCGACCCGGTAAAGGTACTGCCTTCGTTGATGATGGTGGCTTTGTGGATGAGTATCATGACGCTTACTGTATTTGTTGTTGCCGGGGCTTGATTCTTCCGGTTATTTTTCTCCAGCGCAGGTTGATGACGCCGAAGAAGGCCTCACCAAAGATGCCCGAGCTCATCTTCGAGGTGCCCAGTTGTCTGTTGATGAAGATGACCGATACCTCCCTGATACGGAACCCGAGGACATACGCACTGTATTTCATCTCAATCTGAAACGCATAGCCCTTGAACCGGATATGATCCAGATCGATGGTCTCCAGCACCTTCCGCCGGTAACAGACAAACCCGGCCGTCGTGTCCTTGATGTCCAGCCCCGTCACCAAACGTACGTACTTAGAGGCAAAGAATGACATCAACACACGGCCCATCGGCCAGTTCACCACATTCACACCGGTGGAGTAACGGGAACCGACCGATACATCATAGCCCTCATCCCTACAGGCCGCATACAAACGGGGAAGGTCGTCGGGATTATGGGAGAAATCGGCATCCATCTCGAAGACATAGTCGTAGGAGCGTGCCAGCGCCCATTTGAAGCCGTGGATATAGGCTGTTCCCAGTCCCAGCTTCCCTGTTCTCTCCTCGATGAATAAACGGTCATTGAACGCATCCGCCTTCAACCGGTCTACGATGGCGGCAGTGCCGTCGGGTGAGCCGTCGTCAATCACCAGTATGTGGAATGTTTTCTCCAGGGAGAAGACTGCCCGGATGATCTGCTCAATGTTCTCTTTCTCGTTAAAGGTTGGTATAATTACGATGCTGTCTGACATACAGGTGAAATTTGGTTCAAATGTACTGTTTTTAGTGCATAAATAAAAAAGTTTGTAGAAAATTTTGTTTTTCCGATTTTAGTCCCTATCTTTGCACTCCCATTAAGGGAAAACAGATCGCGGAGTGGAGCAGTTGGTAGCTCGTTGGGCTCATAACCCAAAGGTCGTAAGTTCGAGTCTTGCCTCCGCAACCATCGAAAAGGAAAGTGTAACTGCTTTCCTTTTTTTATGCGCTACCCGCAGCACGTCGCTGTAAACGGCCCCACGGCTTGATGGCCCCTCTCCCTGTCCCCTTTTCATCCTTTCCCCGCGCTCACAGAAAAAAGCATCATTGATCAGACAGGACATAGTACTTCAAACCGGTGACGCCGGCATAAAAAGTTAAAAATGCAACTAATAATTCCCCAAATATACGAATTAACACACAAAAGGAGCGGAAAAGAGAATTTTTTTCTTTTTATTTGCAGATGGAATTTCAACATCAGAGGGAGATGAGAAGAATCGTCATTCTGCTTATCGCACTTATGATAAGCACATTCACCTCATTCAGCTATTCCCAGCAGACGGGGAAAGCCTCATATTATGCCCATCGGTTACAGGGCAGAAAGATGTCCAGCGGCATCCCCTATCACAGGGACAGCCTCACCTGTGCCCACCGCACGCTCCCCTTCGGGACGCTGCTGGAGGTGAGGAACCCGAAAAACAACAGACGGGTCGTGGTGAAAGTCACCGACCGGGGGCCGTTCATCAAAAGCCGCATCATCGACCTCTCCTACGCAGCCGCGAAAGAACTCGATATCGTGGGTCATGGCGTGGCTCAGGTAGAGGTCAGGGAGTGGTTGTTCCGGCCATTCATCCCGCTGCTGCTGCCCTTCGACCGCTATGGTCTGTTCCTGCCCGTGAGGAGTACCGAGGAAATCCGTAAAAGCCTGAGGGTAGACAAAGAAAAAGTGCTGAAATAAACCTTTCGGCTTATTCCGGCACTTTCTTTTCATTCATGCAACGATAACCTACCGCATCATCTCCGGTCGTCCCGTTACCATCTCATGGATCATCAATCAGCCACTGATGGCCTACTTATTCCCGTTCGAGAATGAGTATGGGAAATCCGATGGTTTCGTCCCTCTCTTCCTGTTCGGTGTATCAGACATGGAGAAGTCGATTTTGGCCCCTTTCATCAGGTCGGCATGGGTGAGATAGTTCTTCGGATAACTTTTCCCGTTCAGCCGGATATCAGACACATACCTTGTCTCATAGGTATTGTCCGGCGCATTGATCTCCACCTTTTTCCCGTTCTCGAGATGGATAGTCATCTTGTTGAACAGGGGTGAGCCAATCACATACTCGTTGCTGCCGGGGCAGACAGGGTAGAAGCCGAGGGCCGAGAAAACGTACCAGGCCGATGTCTGTCCGTTGTCCTCATCGCCGCAATAGCCGTCGGGCTTGTAGCTGTAGAGCTTGTCCATCACCTCACGCACATGGTACTGCGCTTTCCAGGGCTCACCGGCATAATTATAGAGATAGATCATATGCTGGATAGGCTGGTTGCCGTGAGCATACTGGCCCATGTTCATGATCTGCATCTCACGGATCTCATGAATGACCCCGCCGTAATAGCTGTCATCGAAAACAGGAGGCATGATGAACACCGAGTCGAGCATGCCCGTAAACGCTTTCCTGCCGCCCATCAGATCAATCAATCCCTGCGGGTCGTGAAAGACCGACCAGGTGTAGTGCCAGCTGTTGCCTTCGGTGAAGGCATCGCCCCATTTCGTGGGGCTGAAAGGCGACTGAAAGGATCCGTCCTTATTGCGTCCGCGCATCAGCTTGTGCTCCTTCGAATAGAGATTGCGGTAGTTCTGGCTCCGTTTGGCGAAGAGATCTATCTCCGCCTTCGGCCGTTTCAGCTCTTTGGCCAGCTTGTAGATGGTCCAGTCGGCATAGGCATACTCCAGCGTCCGTGCAGCATTCTCATTGATCTTCACATCGTAGGGGACATAACCCAGCGTGTTGTAGTATTCATGACCGAGACGGCCCGTGGAGGATACCTTCGGATGCACATTCTCCGTGCCGTGCAGCATCGCCTCGTAGAGAGTCTCTATGTCATAGCCGCGCAGCCCTTTCAGGTAGGCATCGGCCACCACCGAGGCCGAGTTGTTGCCGATCATGATGCCCCGGTGGCCGGGGCTGGCCCACTCGGGGAGGAAGCCGCTCTCCTTGTAGGTGTTGACCAATCCCTCCTGGATCTCTTTGTTCACCGAGGGGTAGAGCAGGTTCAGCAGGGGGAAGAGGGCACGGAACGTGTCCCAGAAGCCGGTATCGGTGTACATGTAGCCGGGGAGCACCTGTCCGTTGTATGGACTGTAGTGCACCACCTTGCCGGCGGCATCGATCTCATGGAATTTGCGGGGGAAGAGCGTCGAGCGATAGAGTGTGGAGTAGAACGTCCGTTTCTGGTCCAGGTCTCCTCCTTCCACTTCCACCTTACCGAGCACCTCGTTCCAGGCCTTACGCCCGTCCTGTTTCACCGTCTCAAAATCCTTGCCGGCCACCTCTTTCAGGTTCTGCCATGCCTGGTCGTAGCTGATGAAGGAGGAGGCCACGCGGGCAACCACCTTCTCCCCTCTTCGGGTGGAGAAGCCGATGAAGGCGCCGGAATGTTTGGACTCCGATTTAGTCTCGTTGTTCACCATCACACCGTCATGCACCACATGCTTCACGGCAAAGGGTTTGTCGAAGACAATCACGAAGTAGTTTTTGAAGTTCTCCGGGACGCCACCGCTGTTGCGGGTGGTATAGCCGATGATGGCATTCTTCGCGGGCAAAATCTCCACGGCGGAGCCTCTGTCGAACGCATCCACCAGCACATAAGCCTTGTCGGTCTCCGGGAAGGTAAAGCGAAAGACGGCCGCCCGTTCGGTGGGTGTGATCTCGGTGGTGATATCATAGTCCGCCAGATAGGCGCTGTAATAATAGGGTTTCGCCACCTCGGCCTTGCGTGAGAACCAGCTGGCTCTCTTCTCCTGGTCGAACTCCATCCTGTCCACCATCGGCATGATGGCAAACTGTCCGTAATCGTTCATCCATGGGCTGGGCTGGTGGGTCTGCTTGAATCCGTTCAGCTTATTGTCGGTATAGGCATACTGCCAGCCGTCACCGATCTTGCGGGTCTGCGGTGTCCAGAAATTCATCCCCCAGGGCAGGGCGATAGCCGGGTAGGTGTTGCCGTTGGACAGGGCGAACTCCGACTGTGTTCCCATCAGGATATTGACGTAGTCCACCGGGTCGGTCAATGACTGTGCCGCCGCTGTGCCGGCATGTGTGAGCGACAGCAGCAGGAGCACTGCTGCAGATAAAAATATTCTCTTCATTTTTTTGATTGTTTTTTACAGGCTGTTCAACAGATTCATCTTTCCTTTTGCCTCGAGCGCCACGATAAGTTCACCAAACAGGGTGTTCACCCAGGCAAACCATTTCCTGGTGAAGTTGGAGGGGTCATCCTTGTGAAACGACTCGTGCATGAAGCCGGTCTCGGCATCCGTGTCGCGGAGCATGCGGATGCAATGTTTGATCTCCTCGTCGCTCGTGCTGGTCTGGGCACGCATGATGATGCTCATCGGCCAGATCATGTCATAGCCGATGTGCGGGCCACCGATACCCTCGCCGGCAGAGCCTTTGAAGAAGTAGGGGTTATCACCGCTCAGCACCAGCTTACGGGTGTTCTGGTACACCTCGTCGTTCAGATCGATCGAATCCAGATACGGCAATGCCAGCAGACTGGGCACGTTGGCATCATCCATGAAGTAGGCGTTGCCGAAGCCATCCACCTCAAAAGCATACACCTTTCCGTAAGTAGGATGTTCCACCACCGCATACTTCGCGATGGCATTGCTCACCTCCGCGGCGAGGGTCCTCGCGTCAGCGGCCAGTGCGCTGTCTTTCGTCACCTTCTCCGCAATCTCTGCCAGCTGTCGCAGTGAGGTCACGGCAAACAGGTTGGAGGGGACCAGGAATCCGAAGGTGGAGGCATCGTCGGAGGGACGGAAGGAGGAGACGATCAGCCCTACCGGGTTCACGGGGTTGCCGTAGCCGTCGTTGTTCAGTGTATCGAGTTGTCGTTCAGTCTTCCGCTGGAACTTATAGGGTCCGGTACCCTCTTTGCGCTGTTGTTCCCTGAATGTCTTCAGCACCAGCTGCATCGCCTTCTTCCAGTCGGCGTCGAAAACAGAGGTGTCACCGGTCGTCTTCCAGTAGTTATAGGCCAGACGGATGGGGTAGCACAGCGAGTCGATCTCCCACTTGCGTTCGTGGAGCATCGGGTTCATGTCTGTGTTGTCACTCATCCAATCGCCTTCGGGCTTGGGATCATGGTTGAACGCGTTGGCATAGGGATCAATCAGGATGCATTGGGTCTGGCGGTTGATCACGCCGGCGATCATCTGCTTCAGCGCCTTATCGGTTTTGGTGAGCGGCAGATAGGGCCACACCTGTGCCGACGAGTCGCGGAGCCACATGGCATCGATATCGCCGGTGATCACGAAGGTGTCGGGCCTGCCGTTCTTCGTACCGTAAAATACGGTAGTATCGAGCGTGTTGGGGAAGCAGTTTTCAAACATCCATGCCAGCTTGGGATCCTTGATCCTGGCTTTCACTCTGGCGATGGTTTTCTCCACGGCAGCCGATTGAAAACGGCGGCCGGCCGGTGCAGGACGTTTGGATACGAATCCGGTTCTCTGTGCTGTTCCTGTAACGGAAGCAGCAGCCCAGGACGGATGAACGGCAAGTGCGGTCATTCCCAGGGTTGCTTTCTTGATAAAATTTCTACGAGTTGTCATATGGGTTGTTTTCATTAATAGAACGGCGCAAGGTGCGTTGAACGAATCCTATTAACTGGTGTACATAAAAAATGTCTTTGCGGGCATCTTATTCTGCCGTAAGAAAAGAAGAAAAATTGATCGGCAGTTTTTTACGAAAGGCATCCTTGAAACACATCAGCGTCTCTGTCCGCGACAAGCCGAGCGGCTGCAGTTCAGAGTGAATGATGCGCAGGAGGTCCTTGTTGTTTTTGGCATATACCTTGATCAGCAGATCATACTGTCCCGTGGTATAATAACATTCCACCACCTCGGGGATTTTCTCCAGCTCCTGCACCACATAATCGAATGTCGAGGGCGAAGTGAGAAAGATGCCCACGTAGGCACAGGTCTCATAGCCTATTTTTTCTGAGTCCACGATAAACTCCGAGCCTTTCACCACCCCCAGGTTGGTAAGCTTCTGCACCCGCTGGTGGATAGCCGCTCCCGACACGCCACATTCACGGGCCACTTCCAGGAAGGGAATACGGGCATTGTCCACGATGAGCCTCAGGATCTTCTCATCTAATTCATCTAATTCATGTTGTGCCATAGATCTGTTTTAATTTGTTAGAAAAAGGGAATGTTTTGTGCAAAATTAGTACAAAAGATTGTCTTCTCCACACGAAGGAGGATAAATCACCCCTATTTTAACGAATTCAAGACGATAAAAGTGAATAAACCGGCAGCAGTAAGTAACGATTTCTCATCGATCAGGAAGGTGCCGGAATGGAGTGCTCCGGGTTTATGCCCCTCCCGTGCCACACCAAAGCGATAATAACAACAGGGATAGCGTTGCGTGAAGAAGCCGAAATCATCGGCTGTCATCCGTTTCGGGAATGCCGACACCTGTGCCTCGCCCAGGTAAGCCTGCGCCTGCGCCCGTACAGCCGCGGTGAGCTGCTCATCGCTGATGACGCAGGGATAGCCTTCGGGGAGGGCCACCTCGCAGCGGCAGCCATAGGCGGCGGCCGTAGCCTCCGCAATCAGCGGTATCAGCTGCAGCATCCTGCGGCGCTCCTCCTCGTGCATGCAGCGCATCGACCCGGCGAGGGTCACCTCACCCGGTATCACGTTGGTGGCGCCGTTGGCGATGAACCGGCCGAAAGAGAGCACCATGGGGTTGAACGGATCACGGCGGCGGCTCACCAGCTGCTGCATGGCCACCACGATCTGGGAGGCAGCCAGCACGGTGTCGTTGAGCTCATGGGGCAGGGCGCCGTGGCCTCCCTGCCCACTCACCCGGATGTGTACCTCGTCGGCCGAGGCCATCACCGTCCCCGCGTGAAACCCCACGGTTCCCGCGGGCAGGTCGGTGTAGGCATGCTGCTTCACGATAAAAGCGGGGGTGAAGTCGCGGAAGACACCATCCTTCAGCATCAGGTCCGCACCGCCGGGTGACTGCTCCTCGCCGGGCTGGAAGAGGAAGAGCGCCGTACCGGAGAAGTGACAGCGCAGGCGGTGGGCCATTTTCACGGCCCCCATCATCGCGGCGGCCTGGGCATCATGTCCGCAGGCGTGCATCACGCCGTCGTGCAGCGACCGGTAATCCACCTCATTCTGTTCCTGCACCGGCAGCGCATCCATATCGGCTACGAAGGCGATGCATCTTTCCTCCTCCGTATGCTGCTGCGTCTCCCCTACTGCCACCGGGCTGTCCTGCCCGGTTTCCGTCGCTTTCCCGCCGGTCACGCGGGCCAGGATGCCGTAGCCGCCAATCCCGCTCCGGTAAGGAATCCCCTCCCTGTCGAGAAAGGCGGTGATATAGGCGGCGGTCTCCTTCTCCCGGTAGGAGAGCTCGGGGTGCTGATGCAGCCAGCGGTAGTGACGGACGACCTCGGGAAAGATCGTCGCTGCTTCCTGCTGTATGCGCTGTGCTAGGTGTGTCATCCTCTTGTCCTGTGATGTAAAAAGACGCCCCGGAAGACGTCTTCATGATGTGGTTTATTGTAGTTTATGAATCACGAGTCCCGAGCGCAGCTTGGGCTCGAACCAGGTGGTCTTGGGCGGCATGATGTTGCCCGTGTCGGCGATATCCATCAGCTGCTTCATGGAGACAGGATAGAGGGCAAGGGCGAGGGCCATCTCGCCGCTGTCGACTCTCTTCCTCAGCTCCTCGAGGCCGCGGATGCCCCCGACGAAATCAATACGCTTGTCGCTGCGCAGGTCGCTGATGCCCAGTATCTCATCGAGGATCAGGCGGGAGGTGATGGTCACATCGAGCTGCCCGATCGGGTCATTGTCGTCGTAGGTCCCCGGCTTGGCGGTCACGCTGAACGAACGTCCGTCGAGGTAGAGGGAGAAATGATGCAGGTTCTTTGGTTGCTGCATCTCCGAGCCGGTAGGTTCCACCACGAAGTTCCTTTCCAGCTGGCGGATGAATTCGTCGGGTGTGAGTCCGTTCAGGTCCTTCACCACCCGGTTGTAGTCGATGATGGTCAGCTGGCTGTCGGGGAAGCAGACCGCCATGAAGTAGTTATACTCCTCATCACCGCGGTGGTGGGGGTTGTTCTTCGCCTTCTCGGCACCCACCAGTGCGGCGGCGGCTGAGCGGTGATGGCCGTCGGCGATGTACATGGCCGGGATGGCGGTGAAGATCGCCGTGATCCGGCGTATATCCTCCTCCCCGGTGATCAGCCAGAAATGGTGCCCCACTCCATCGACCGATACGAAATCGTACTCCGGCGTGCCGCTAATGACCCTTTCCACGATGGCATTAAGCTCGTCGTTCTCGGGATAGGCGAAGAATACCGGCTCGATATTGGCATCGTTCACCCGCACGTGCTTCATACGGTCTTCCTCCTTGTCGCGGCGTGTCAGCTCATGCTTCTTGATCCTGCCGGAGAGGTAGTCGTCCACGCTGGCGCCCAGCACCAGGCCGTATTGTGTTTTGCCGTTCATGGTCTGGCCATAGACATAGTAATACTCCCTGTCGTCCTGCACCAGCCACCCTCTCTCCTGAAACAGCCGGAAATTCTCCGCTGCTTTCAGATAGACATCCTCATCATGTTCATCTTTTCCCACCGGGAAATCGATCTCCGGCTTGATGATATGATACAGCGACTTCTCATTGCCGGCGGCTTCTCTGCGGGCTTCCGCTGAATTCAGCACATCATAGGGTCGTGAAGCCACCTCTTTCACCAGTGCTTTGGGCGGGCGAACGCCTCTAAACGGTTTTACTTGCATACGATACAATCATTTTTTATTCAACTGGATGAAGCGGGCTACCAGCCACTTACCCCGTGCGACGGCATCAACCTCGCGATACAGGCGGCACGCTTCCTCTTCAATCAGATTATGAATGGGTTCTTTTTCGCAAATGTAGCTATTTTATCCTGAATTGGGTGAACCTACGAGGTAGTTTTCATAAAAAACCATTACTTTTGTTTCTATCAACCTACAAACGAAAAGAGATGATACAAATAGCCGAAAGCAAGATAGTGGAAGCTGCCGAAAAAGGCATGGACGAGTTTCTGAAAGTGTTTACCGATGCCTATCTCGAGGTACTGGGCGGAGACATCACCGCAGAGAATATGGATCTGTTGAACGGATACCAGCACACCCTGCTGGCACTGCGCTTCTTCTCGGAAGAGGTGAACCAGGGCGGCTTCGTGCAGCTGATACAGAACGGCTACGGCGGATATATCTTCGACAACCCCGTCGCCAAAGCGCTGCGGCAGATGGGTGCTGCCGGCCTGTCGAAGATACTCTACAAGGCGAAGGAGATCTACGACGCGCACCGTGCGGAGCTGGAGCGGGAGACCACCGAGGAGGAGTTCGCCGCCATGTATGTCGATTTCGAACAGTTCGACGAGCTGGAGGAGAAGTTCTTTTATACCGAGGAGGAGGAGACCCGTATCATCGCGCAGTA
>Ga0209347_1004376_pt1 | contig 14777 bp, 18 predicted proteins | sample AutmiccommuBRH23_FD_187382 | JGI IMG/M metagenome (GOLD analysis project Ga0209347, IMG submission 187382) | Deep subsurface microbial communities from Mt. Terri, Switzerland - Autotrophic microbial communities BRH/23 (SPAdes) (version 2) | ecosystem: Environmental > Aquatic > Deep subsurface >... | reverse complement strand
TTCTAAAGAAAGAGATATAGACAACCTAATGAGCCTCCAGCAGGGAGATACTATTCAATCGACTGTCTTTTCGGGTTTAGAGATACTTTTATCTGATATTTTTTCTGAGATTTAGGTGCCGGAACTTCTTGAAAAACAGGGCGTTTATCTTGTCCCGGGGGTTTTAGATGGAGAGAGAGTCGGCAAACGCCAAATGGAGAGAGGAGTTTTAAAGAATGGATAAATATATCAGTTTAGCTAGAGAATTAAAGATGCTTAATGCTATGATTATTACGAACGAAGATATTCATTTTGATATAAGAGCGAACTTAAAATGTAAATGGGGTTGTGGCGATTATTTAAGTGTTAAATGTCATAGTAGAAATACGTCATATTTAGAACGAGTTGAAATGATAAAAAAGTATAACCGCATTCTGATTGTTCATTCTCATGATGCTCATGAACTAAGCAAAGCACTGCTTGAACTTGAAAGACAGGTGTTCTTAGATGGCTATTATTTTGCATTTGCAATACGGAGTTGTAATCTATGTAAGTTGTGCAGCGTTGATAGCGGAGGGCAGTGCCTTACTCCAGAGAAAATTAGGCCATGTGATCAACTATTTGGGATAGATGTCTATAAAACGGCAAGAAGCTTAGGGCTTCCCTGTGAGGTGCTAACAAGCAAAGATGATACACAAAATCGCTATGGTTTTTTGTTAATTGATTGATCAAAATATATCTATAATATGGGAGTAGCATACTTCTCTATTAATGATCCTGAGAATTCACCTGTCCGGCTCCAGAATAAATCATTGTCCCAATTCTGATATTGTTGACATTTGCCACAGAAATGTAATAAACTAAATTGTACCTAAAAACGAGAGGATGGTTGTTTTGTTAAATGTGTCTGTAATGGTGATTTTCAACTAAACAGTTGAGAGAGGTTACTTTATAAAACGTGGGTGTTAAACCTGCTTTTTAAGTGTGCCTTTCTGAAAGCGTAACCTTTGCGCTTTTGGATAACGCCTTACAGATTACTTCCTACAATAACCATTTGAGTTATAACAGTGTCAACCTTTGTCGATAAGGTCAACAAAGCAGACATTGAGACTATGGCGATTATTATCGTTATCGTTATCGTTATAGTTTTGTAGAGTGTAACAGGCATGTCCTGTTGCACTCTATTTATTTTCTCAGAAGAGTTATGTGATTTTTATACGTCAGTAAAATCATCGCCCACAGGAGTATTCTGCATTTTTAGGAATTTAATGATCCTAAAAATAAGGTGGAAATCTCTCTTGTGGGCATTTCCATTGTGATAAGGAGGATTTATTGATGAACGCCAACAATACCCTGGAATTGAATATTATCCTTGAAGCTTTAGCCGAACACGCACTTTCTCAAAAGGCAAAAGATAAATTACTCTCCCTAAAGCCATTTTTAAGTGAGCGAGAGTGCAAAGCAAATCTTTCTTTTCGAGATGAGATCCAACTCCCGGACGTGGTGAGCAGGCAGTTGCTGCTAACTTTGATTATGTGTTCATCATGGCTTCCTTCAATCTGGATTTAAATGTTAAACGAATTGAACGATATCTCACGCCTTAATTTCGGTTAAGGAAAACCCGAGTCGTTTTCCTCTTAAGATCAGTTTAAGGCGAACACGTTCTCTGGCGCCATAAAGTCTCTGAGCAATATCTTCATGGCGTAGTGGTTCAATCAAACCCACCTCCTCATAATAGCGTATTGTTCTAGACGTAATTCCTAAATCTTCGGCTAATTCAGAAATTGTAAAAATCGGTCCGGAAGTTGCAGCCATTGTTTTACCCACCTTAAAATATTTAGAAAATTATAACACCAGTTTACGTTAAAGTAAATTGTTTCAATGCCCAAAATAATTAGTAATTACTGAAAGGCAAACAGGAATGTTCGGGGAAATAGAAAAATGTGGCATTATTTACGTGGAATATACATCAACCCTATCCCCTTCTCTACTGGGAGCAAGAACCGATGGATTATCTGGAAAAAATTCTTGGCCAACGGGCTAAGGACCTGATTCCGCTTAAAAGCATTGCTGAACCAGGGGCTGACCATACTGGTGGTTCGGATGCCACCTGTACTTTGCCTAATCCCATGCTAGGTATCTTTGCCGCATGCCAACATCCAAACTCTGAACAGAGAATATCGGTGCTGGATGCTCTACAACGTGCCCATTTCGATTTTTCGACTTCCGTGGCCTGAAAATACAAAGGGCCGCAATCAGATTTTGAGACTGACTGGCGTCCCTTTGTATAATTTATGAAATATTTGGTGATTGGTGGAAGGAAAAGCGGAAAGTTCGGCGAAGTTAGATCCCTTAAGAAGATGGCAGCATAATTTAGCTCGCTGTTCTAACCAAAGACCTGTATCTTATCTTAATATCCATCATCGAACGTGAGTAAGAATGTGAAAAACTTTACTACACATGTTGATTAGTCAGGTGTTTTTGCTTAATTCGATTATTTTAGCGATCTAGGATGAAATAGAGGAAATTATTGATTATTATTTATGAACAGGGCAGTAATAGCACTGGTGACGAATTTGACCTACACCCAGGTGCTCATCCTTCTTGGGATCCCGGAAGAGGAGCGGGATGAGTATAGCGGAGCATGATGTCAAGAGCATGACCAAATTGGAATTGCAGCAGGCTGTCAAGGACAGAGAACAGGCCATTCAGGAGAAAAAAGACTTCCAAAAAGACCTGAACTTGAAAAGCAGCAAAATCGCCCAATTAACCACTCAGGCCAAAAGCCTGGAGAAACAGGTGATGGCTAAATGGTTATACTGTTTTTCTCTGTTTAATAAATGCAATGGGTTCATGTGTTGACTTCTTAAATATGTGTTTAGTGCTGTCTTATCAAAAAGGCAGCGCTTTTTTTCGAGAAAGGACCTGAAAGAGTATCTCAGGCTATAACATGCAATTTCTTGTCATAACCATTATCCAACAAATTTCTTATATAACCGGTAGGCGGTAAACCCGAAAGTTTCATAAATTCTTTGATAAAATGTGACTGATCATAATATCCGGCATCCAAGGCAGTATCTGTGCAGTTAATGCTGTGGATGGAATTAATCAGATTGCTGACTGATTTCTGAAATCGGATCAAGCGAATAAGGTTTTTCGGGTTCATCCCAAACTCTTCATGGATTTTCTGATTCAGGTATCTCTCAGAATAACCGGTGTAAGCACTCAAATCAGCTAATTTCAAGTCGCCGCTTGAGGTTAGGATAACATTGCGCAGTTCACGCTTTAAGCTATCCTCATCCTCAATCAGATTATCATTTTGTTGCACATAGTAATTCATGAAGGCCTGGATTTTCTCCTCAAATGAGCTGGCAAAATACATTGTTTCCATCAATCGTTCTTTGTTATCATAATGAGTAATGATATCCTCAAAATCCTCTTCATGGTTTACGAGTTCACTAAGTTTCATAATATCATTTACGGGGTTTATGCCGGGTAAAAAGCGCACCCCAAAATATTCGCATTTCAAATCAGTGGCGGTCTCTCCTTTTTGAAGAAAGGTACCTGCGATTTTGGCTTTCATTTTATCATCCTTTTTCCAGAACAAAATATCAATGCAGGCATCCGGGATGACTCCCATTTTATCTGCTTCCGCAGTAAACGTATAAAAGTGGGAGATATTATAGTTCATTAAGCATTTTTTAGAATATGCTGATGTGGCAAGAACAAACTCCGGCTGTTTAGGATTTAATTCATTAATTTTTATTCTTGCGTTATAATTCCTCATAAGGTCAACTCCTTGATAAGAATCAGTGCATTAGAGGTTGCTTTGCCACTAAAAAAAGACACAAAGGAGCTTTTCACACCTTTGTGTCTTTTTGATTTTACCCTGTGTGTCGGGTAACGTCAAGAAATGTTATGGTGTTCTGCCCGTGTAAAATAATTCCTAAAATCGTTTCTCAACTCATTTCCATCTGAGGAACCGGATTTCGAAACCCTTTCGTGACAGCCAGCAGATACATAAATCCTGCCGCCAACCAGACGAACCCAATGGTATGGGCGGCCGCTCCCAAATTAATGAAGATCCATATCGTTACAACCAACCCGATTAAAGGACAAATCAGATAGTATAAGACAGCTTTCCCATCTTTTTTACTTTCTTTATCTTGAATAAAGAATTTCCAGACAACAGCAACATTAAGCAGAATAAAGCCAAACAGAGCACCGAAGCTTACCAGCGTGGTAATGAACCCCAGAGAGCAGAATAGGGCAACGGGGGCAGTAACCAGCCCCACAAAGATTGTTGCAACATCAGGAGTCTGATACTTCTCACTGATATGGCCAAGATTCTTGGGCAACACGCCGTCTCTGCCCATTGCGAACAGGATTCTTGCTACGGCAGCCTGAGAAGCCTGACAGGTTGCAATGCCGAAGGATAAAATGAGGGTAATGTTGGTCAAGACGGTAAGCCATGTGCCGCCCACGAAATTAACGATGTCGATAAAGGCAGTGTCCACATTCAGCTCTTCATAGTTGGGATAAGCGATTCCGGCAAAAAAGGTGATGACCATAAAAATGATCCCAATGATTATAATCGACCAAATAATTGCTTTACCAATGGATTTTTTGGGTTTTATGGATTCTTCCGCAAGCGTGCTGATGGCATCGAAACCGAGATAACTCAAAATTACAATACCGGTTGCCTGAAGTACACCTGACATATTAAACTGCGCAGGATTGTAAAAAGAAATGGTGTTAAACTGTACCATGCCATTCATCCAAAGGCGGATGATACAGGCGAGAAAGGCAAGGATGACAATAATTTGCAGAGCAAATAAAATCCAACTGCACTTTGACATCAGATCGATACCGATGATATTGATGGTCGTACTGAGTAGTACGAAACCAATGGCCCACATCCAGACCGGGATAGAGGGAATTAGAGCGTTTGCAAAGGAACTCCCGATAATAACAACTGTAGCGGGAAGCAAAAAATAGTCCAACAGGATGGCCCAGCCGGTCAGAAATCCAAGGGGAGCAGAAACGCTCTTCTGCACATACACATACACCGAACCTGCCAGTGGATATTTTTGCGACATAGAACGATAACTCATGCCCGTAAAGAACATCGCTATCATTCCAATCAAATAGCAAAGGGCGACCATTCCGCCGGCAGGTCCCAGAAAAGTTCCATACATAGCGGCCGGCGCCATTGGTATCATAAATACCAATCCATAGATAACTAAGTCTCTTGTTTGCAGCGTCCGTTTTAACGTCGGTTGAATACTGTTTTCCAATTTCATTGACCCAAACCTCTTTCTTTATTTTTATAGTGAATATAAAAAAAGGGCGCTCTACTTATCGCAGAGCGCCCTTGCCCATATCTTCGGATTTCTTATACTTAATGTTATAGCAAATCATAGGAACCTTTCATTGTAAAAATCGGAACTAAAAATATAAATTCAAGTTTTTTTTACGGAAAAATACCCTTAATCTCTTCCGCATACAGAAGGCGGCGGATTGCCAGAATATAGGCAGCCATGCGCAGGCTGCAGTTTGATACTCTGGCTTCCTCCAATATTTCACGGAAAGCCTTGGTCATGATACCCTCCAGCATCTCATTGACCTGGTCCCGTTCCCATGTCAGGGTCTGGATGTTCTGGACCCACTCAAAGTAGGAAACAATAACTCCGCCGCTGTTGGCAAAAATATCCGGTACAAGGGTGATGCCACGCTCTGACAGAATGGTATCTGCCGCCGCTGTGGTAGGACCGTTCGCTCCCTCTATGACAAAGCGGCATTGGATTTTTTGGGCTATATCTTCATTGATCTGATTTTCCATAGCTGCCGGAACCAGAATGTCACAATCACATAACAACAGTTCCTGGTTGGATATATGGGTTACCCCAGGTGCGTTATAGTCCTTCAGAAGGTTTTCTCCCCCTGCGGTAAAGTTCGAGATTAGATCCATTTCCAGACCATCGCTGCAATATATACCGCCGGATACATCACTGATAGCGATAACCTTTGCCCCTCTGTGATGAAAAATACGCGCCGCGTTTCCTCCCACATTTCCCATTCCCTGGATGACAACTCTTGCTCCAGCCAATGTTTCTCCCGTTAGCGCCAAAATCAGCTTACTGCTGATGACAACGCCGCGGCCGGTAGCAGATTCGCGTCCCCGTGAACCGCCCAGTTCCACTGGCTTGCCCGTTACCACACCCGGACAGGGCTTGCCCTTGAGCATACTGTAGGTATCCAAAATCCAGGCCATCGTCTGACTGTTTGTGTTCACATCAGGCGCGGGAATATCGGAATCCGCGCCGATGATCGGCTCAATGGCATAGGTATATCTGCGTGTCAGACGGCGTATCTCCTGTTTGGAAAGTGTTTTGGGATCCACACGAATCCCGCCCTTCGCTCCGCCGAAGGGGATATTGACAACAGCACATTTCAGGGTCATCCAGGTGGCCAGAGCCTTTGTCTCGTTAAGGTCGCAGTCTTGATGATAGCGGACGCCGCCTTTGAACGGTCCTCTGATGTTGGAGTGCTGAACCCGGTAGCCCTCAAACACCCGCACAGTTCCGTCGTCCATTTCCACTGGCAGGTAGACAATGACCGCCCGCTGCGGATTTTTTAAAATCTCGAACATTGACCTGTCGATGTTTCCGACATCCATGGCCTGTTCAAGTACTGTGACAACATTTTCATAGGGATCATATGCTCTTTCCATAGTTTCCTCCTGCTTATCTTTTATAATTCACGATACTACTCCCCTTCTTTTCCGGTTAATTGTAAAAATCGGAACAGCAGGACTTTTTTGATATGTTCCGATTTTTACAATGCGCAAGGAGGAAAAATCTATAGAATGAAAACATGAACGACATAGAAGTCTTGCGATAAAAGCTATCGTAAGGCTTTATTTTTTTAGTTAAGGAGGGTAGATATATGAAGAGAATCAACTATTCATCCGGAGCACCCTTGGAAGGGAAGGTCGGATACTCCAGAATGGTCAAAGTCGGAGATCATGTGTACATCGGCGGAACTACGGCAGTGCAGTCGGATGGTTCTGTATATGGGGAAACAGCATATGAACAGGCCAAATATATTTTCAGCAAGTTTATCGATCTGCTGGAAAGGGCAGAGGCAAAGCCGGAAGATGTCATTAAGATAAAAGCTTATGTGACAGATATGAAATTTGCGCAAGAAACCGGTGACGCATACTCAGAATTTTTTAAAGAAATATGCCCTTTGTTTACCATGGTGGAAACTCCAAAATTAAACCGACCGACACAGCTGGTGGAAATTGAATTGGAAGCTGTCATCGGGTGTGAAAGAATTTAACAAGCCGGTTTGGAAACACGCTTTCCTTAAATAAATGAAAAAAATAAATTTAAAAACAGGAGGATGCAAAAAATGGCAAACCCAAACCCCAATCTTGATTTTATCTATCTGAATGAAGAAGATATGATTAAGGCCGGAGTTACCGAGATGGCAGGCTGTGTAGAAGCCATGGAAGAAATGTTTAAGTTATTAAAAATCGGCGACTACCGCATGGGTGGCGCCAATGCCAATTCCCACGGCGTCATGATGACCTTTCCGGACAGCTCGCCCTTCCCCAACATGCCCACGAATGGGCCGGACCGAAGATTTATGGCCATGCCCGCTTACCTGGGCGGGAAGTTCGATATGGCCGGGATGAAGTGGTACGGTTCCAATACGGAAAACAGAAAAAAAGGCCTGCCCCGCTCCATCTTGATGCTTACCTTAAATGATAAAGACACCGGCGCTCCCTTAGCGTACATGTCAGCCAATATTTTAAGTGCTTTTCGAACCGGCGCTGTTCCCGGAGTGGGAATCAAATATTTCGCTCGGGCAGATGCCAAAGTGGTGGGAATCATCGGGCCTGGTGTTATGAGCAAAACGGCCTTTGATGCCACCATGGCCACCAGGCCGGGCATTGAAACCGTGAAGATCAAAGGAAGAAGCAAGAAATCCGTGGACAGTTTCATTCAATATGTGCAAGAAAAATATCCCACAGTCAAAGAATGTCTAATTGTCCAAACAGAAGAAGAAGCCGTAAGGGATGCAGATATTGTCAGTATCGCTACTTCCAGTCCTACCGGGGACCCCAGCGTCTACCCTTATGTTCATGAGGACTGGATTAAACCGGGAGCTGTGCTTTGTTGTCCGGCATCCGCCAGATTTGATGATGATTTTATCTTAAACCGCGCCAGAAATGTTACGGATAATATCCAATTATATGAAGCATGGGCAGAAGAAATGGAGTTCCCGGCTTACCATTCGATTCCCATTCCTGCCGTACATTGCATGGATTTGATTACCGAAGGCAGGATGAAGAAAGACCAGATTGATGATTTGGGTGATATATTGATGGGTACGGTTCCGGTCCACAGAAAAGAAAATGAAATCGTTATCTATTCCGTAGGCGGCATGCCAATCGAGGATATTGCCTGGGGCACTATTGTCTATCGAAATGCTTTGGCTAAAGGAATCGGAACAAAATTGAAGCTATGGAAAACCCCATATTTAGCATAAAGAAACTAATCAATAGGAGTAAATATTATGAGAATAAAGGAACATCCCATCCTGGGAAAACCACCTGAAAAAAGAACTATTGAATTTACCTGTGACGGAAAAACCATAACAGGTCTGGAAGGTGAGCCAATTGCCATGGCCCTGGAAGCCGCAGGCATACTGATCCACCGTTATACGAAAAAACACCATCAGCCCCGAGGCGTTTTTTGTGCCATCGGGAGATGCACCGACTGTGTCATGGTGGTAAACGGGCAACCGAATGTCAGAACCTGCATCACGCCTTTAGAAGAAGGAATGAAGGTTCAGACCCAATACGGTGTGTCGGCACAGGAGCAGTAAGAGAGGGATAATTAGATGAAACGATATGATTTAATAATAATTGGAGCTGGGCCGGCTGGTTTATCTGCAGCAATCGAGGCTGCCAAAAAAGGTGTAAAGGTTATTGTTTTTGATGAAAACGCCAAACCGGGCGGCCAGCTTTTTAAACAGATTCATAAATTCTTCGGTTCCAAGGAGCATAAGGCCAAGATCCGGGGCTTTAAAATCGGCGAAGAGTTATTAAAAGAAGCCAATCATTATGGGGTTGAAGTCGTATTAAAGGCGATTGTTGTGGGCTTGTATCTGGACAAAGAAATCACAGTGCAAATCGGCGATGAAATCCTCCATTATAAAGGGGATGCCATCATTGTCGCAACGGGAGCCTCGGAAAATATGGTACCCTTTGCAGGCTGGACATTACCCGGAGTTATCGGGGCCGGTGCGGCACAGACCATGATGAACCTGCACAGCATTAAACCGGGCAACCGCGTACTGATGCTTGGTTCGGGAAACGTCGGGCTTGTCGTAAGCTTTCAGCTTTTGCAGGCCGGCTGTGAAGTAGTCGCTCTGGTCGACGCGGCTCCCAAGGTGGGCGGATACGGTGTTCATGCTTCTAAAGTGGCAAGGTGCGGCGTGCCCTTTTATCTTTCTCATACCATTATCAAAGCTGAAGGAGAAGAGTTTGTGACCGGTGTTACCATTGGTGAGGTGGACTGTTCGTGGCAGATCATTCCCGGCACTGAGAAATATTTTGCTGCAGATACCATTTGTCTTGCCGTTGGTTTGTCACCCATGTCTCAGCTGCTCAGCATGGCAGGCTGTAATATGAAAGATACCCTCGGCGGATTTGTTCCGGTATGCGCTGAAAGCGGCGAAACCAGTGTACCCGGAATCTTTGCGGCGGGTGATGTTTCAGGAATTGAAGAAGCTAGTTCCGCTATGATCGAAGGACGAATATCAGGTCTCGCTGCCGCAAAATATCTGGGCTTCATCACCGGGGAGGAGCTGGCTGCGGCGTCGAAAGAACTGGAAAAGGCTCTGCAAAGTTTGAGAGAAGGAATGTTTGCCCCGGAAAACAGAGGCCAGACCATTGCCAAAACCGATGAGGGAATTGAAGTTTCCGCTACTCTTCTGAAAAAAGGTTATGTCGAAGAGTCGGAAATCCTGCTTTTCCCTGGAGTTGCGAAAAGGTCAGGAGTACATCCGGTGATTGAATGCACCCAGAATATCCCTTGTAACCCCTGTCAGGATGCATGTCCGAAAAAGTGCATAAAAATTGGGGACAAAATAACCTCTCTTCCCGCCATTGATACGGAAAGGGAGTGCAGCGGATGCGGCATGTGCGTCGCATCCTGTCCCGGTCAGGCCATTTTTCTTGTGAACGAAGAATACGAACCGGGCTTTGCCTCTATAACCATACCGTATGAGTTTCTTCCTCTTCCTGTCGCTGGGGATAAAGGAAAAGCCCTGGATCGAAGCGGTAAGGATGTGTGTTCGGCAGAGGTCACGACTGTAAGAGTTGCCAAGGCATTTGACCATACGAATCTACTGACCATAAAGGTTCCGGCTGATGCAGCAATGAAGGCCAGATTTTTCCGAAGTTTGGAGGCAGATCCATGGGTAAAATAAAAGATCGTTTAACCAATATCGGAGAGTTTGTTCCTCAACCGGATGATGACATGATTATCTGCCGCTGTGAGGAAATCAGCAAAGGAGAAATCCGACAAGCAGTCCACGACGGTATGTTTACTCTGACGGAAATGCGAAGATACTTAAGAGTCGGTATGGGACTTTGTCAGGGACAGACCTGCACAAGACTTGTTAAAGGAATTATCGCCAGAGAACTGGGGATATCTCCGCTGGAGGTAGAGCCGGCGGTATCAAGGGCTCCTATGCGTCCTATCAAAATGATCGTTTTGGGAAGTGAACTCGTTCAACTAAAGTTGAACATCGAGTCTTCGGTGGGGGACTCTACCTCCTTCGCCGCTAAGTGTTCTTCTTGGGAAATGCGGCTTCGGCGAAACCCTCCACTGGAGGCTTTCGTCACCGAAGCAGAGCCGGGGGTACCACTCCCACTTGTAGAAGTGGGAGTCTCACGATTGGATGAAGGAAAGGAGTCCTGACAGGAATGGGATATCGTGCAGATGTCATTATCATCGGCGGAGGGATCATCGGCAATTCCACCGCCTACTATCTGGCCAAAAAGGGCTGTGCGGTGATCGTTCTGGAGAAAAGCGCTTATATCGGAAACGGCGGTTCCAGCAGAAACGGCGGCGGTGTAAGGCAATCAGGGCGTGATAAACGGGAATTACCTTTAGCTATGTATGGCGTAAAGCATTTATGGCCGACTCTTTCCGAAGAATTGGGAATGGACGTGGAGTATTACCAGCAAGGTAACCTGCGCCTGGGCAAAACCCAAGGACATATTAAAACCTTGGAAGGACTTACGGAGAGTGCTGCTTCATTGGGCCTGGATGTAAAAATGATCGATAAAGCAGAGGCCAAGGCAATCAATCCTTATCTTTCCGATGAGGTCAGCGGTGCCAGTTGGTGTCCCACGGACGGGCATGCCAATCCAATGCTGGCAACCCTTGCCTATTATCGAAAAGCAAGGAAATTGGGTGTCAGGTTCATTACCGGTGAAGAAGTGGCTGAGATTAAGAAAATCAAAGGGAACGCCAGACAAGTGGTGACAACTGAGAATGTTTATGAGGGTGATACTATTATTTTAGCAGCCGGGTATGACAGCCGGGACATCGCCGCGACCGTCGGTATTGATGTTCCCATGACCAGGGCTTTGCTGGAAGTCCTGGTGACAGAAGCCCAGCCTCCTATGTTTTATCAGATGCTGGGAACGGCAGCTGCTGACTTCTATGGGCATCAAAGTTCCCATGGTTCTTTTGTATTCGGCGGCACCTCAGGTTTAGAGGCTGTAAATAAGGATAACGGGACTCCGGTTACCAACAGTATCACCGCATCCTGCATCTGTCGGGGCATTATGAACTATTTCCCCTGCCTTTCCGATGCTAAAATTGTGAGAACTTGGGCCGGCTGGATTGATGTTTGTGTGGATCACGTTCCGGTTATCAGCCATGTTGAGGAGGTGCCTGGACTTATTTTGGCCTGTGCCTTTAGCGGGCATGGCTTTGGGATCGCTCCTACCGTCGGAACGCTGCTAGCTCAGATGGCTGTGGGAGAAGCGCCCATTCTGGATGTCAGTGACTTTCGGTATGATCGATTTAAAGCTAAACTATAAGAGGAATTCACTTACCTGAGAATCGTGCACCACAGAAGCAGCCGGGATACGGGTTCTGACATCTAAGGAAAGATTTTCAAAGATAACAACGGGAAGATCCTACTTCCAGATGGGATGGCAACAACCATCAAAGACCTATCTTATAGGGTACAACCGAAGAGGATGGGAGGATTTAGGATTGGCGCATGAGGTAGTAGTAGCGACGAGTATACCGCTCCCCATTGTCAAGACACGATTTTCGAAATTTAAGTTATCTCCTTTCCAGTTAAATCTAATCGAGTTTGACTAAGGGACCGTTTCAAGTTCAATTTCGGGAAATAGACCTCTGGGGTTAGGCTTGACATGGGACCCTACGTCGGATGCTTGTATGGGTCGAGGAATGTGGCTCATTATGATGTATTCCTTTGAGGTTGCCCCATTCCCAGATTAAGGGTAGCATCTGCCGTCCCCATGTAAAGCCTTGATTTTGGGTCAAGAGAAGACGAAATTCAGGCAACTTCTGTCGATGACTTTCCATAATACACATTTGTCGGCACTTCACCTCCAAGGGAATCATGTGGACGATAAGTGTTGTACATGACCATATAGTCGTTGATGCCCTTTCGAAGCTCTCGCGGGGTGTGATAGTCATTGATATTGATATACGCATATATTATGCGTATAATATAATTAGAAGGAGGGGAACATAATGACGGTTCGGGAAGTCCTAAAGATTCTGAAGCAGGAAGGTTGGATAGAGAAAGAAACTAAGGGCTCACATATCCAACTGATACACCCAACAGAATCAGGAAAGGTAACATTACCGAACCACAAGGTCGACATCCCAATAGGTACAGTTAACAGCATATGGAAGCAGGCGGGGTTGAAATAAACCCGCACTCTGCTCTTAAATAAATAATCTTTTAGAGGTGATTAACTTGCGTAAATTAACTTATTTTGCTATTTTTGAACCGTCTACCGATGGGGCATTTGGTGTATATTTTCCAGATCTACTGGGCTGTATTTCAATGGGCGATGATTTTCAGCACGCTCAGACTATGGCAAAAGAAGCTTTGGGGCTACATCTTTGGGGTATGGAGAAAGACGGGGATATAATTCCAACTCCTACGCAGCCGCCATTTGAGGATACTCCTGCAGGATCTATAATTGCTCCTATTACCGTGTTTCCAGAAGTCGTGAAGAATGAGATGGATAATCGGTCCGTAAAGACAAATATAACGTTACCGGCTTGGTTAAAGGAGCTTGCTGAAAAACAAGGAGTGAACTTTTCACAGATTACTCAGGCAGCTATTAAGGAGTACCTTGGAGTGGATAGACCTTAAAATTTAATGCTTGTCAAAAAGGAAGGGGCTGTCTTACTGCGACAGTCCCTTCCTTTTTGGGGAACTTGACTCGGCAATTTCATCAGCCCTTTACCCACTTTGCCACCACAAACCCAGGATTTCCTTCTCTTTTCTCCTAGATAGAAAGGGCCTCAGCTGTTGTTTGAAGATTTGGTGGGAAGAAAAGACATTCTCCAATTTCGGCATATACACCGATTTGCCGGGAACGTATTTCCTCTTTGGTATCGTAGAGAGACCGAACCAAAATTGAATATCATGATGGAACGCCGAAAACGGAAAAAATAGAATGTTGTACGCCCCGAAAAAGATATTACGGAAGATCAAACATGGAGCAGAACAGTAAAATAAAAAGTAAGATACGATGCGCTGGTATATGCCGGTGCTTAGTTTGTCTTGCCACAAGTTAGGCGAGAAGTGGCGGCCACGCGGCCGCCGTTCTTTTTTTGGCTCCACCTAAACTTGCGGCGGGTCGTAGAGGTCGTTGGTCGTGGTACCAACAACCTTAATATCCCGCTTTCCGGTCAGGGCGCCGCTGGACGTAAGGAATACATTCTTCTGAATGATCGTGTCCATAACAGCCTCAGCCTGAGCCTTATCCAGGTCTTCCCTCGGATCAGGGATGGTGATGGAAAACGTTTTGCCGCCGGCGGTCGTAAAAGTTAACCTTACCACCTTATTCGTCGTTACGGCCATAGTACCACCTCATTTTCAGTAAATTTTCCGGAGGGTTACTCATCGAGCAGCTCAAAATTTTTCCTCAGGAGCACGTTCGTTACCGGATGCTGCCCCAGGCTGAATAAAGCTGCCGCCACATCATAAACATCCTGTTCGGAGGCGTCAGCCTTCAGGTCATTTAGGCTTTTCTGCTTGAGTTCCGGGCCGCCGATGGGCGTGGTCCCGATCGCCCAATTAACCACTCAGACCAAAAGCCTGGAGCAACAGGTGAAAGACTACAAGTCGAAATACTCGGCCGAGCAGGAAAAAGTCACGTTAAAGCAAAGGGAGCTGGAGGTGGACAAAGAAGAGGTCCCGTCCGCCAGGAAAATTGCCGAACTGGAAAAAAAGCTCAAAACCGTGGAAACCAAATCCTCCCTTATGACGGCTAGCTTTTATTCTTGCGAAAAACTGAGCATTGCAGTTGACTAATGAAATCAATGTAGTCTCATCCGAAGTATTTACGACAGACTCGGAAAGATTGATGAAACGCATCGAAAAGGCTAAGAAGTTTGATCTTAATGGCCTGTATTTCCGCATCTTTAAAGGCTCCATGCCGAAGCTCTATGCGGATAATGATGTGGACCTTGAAATGTATTATCGCTCCT
>Ga0209347_1004375_pt1 | contig 14778 bp, 17 predicted proteins | sample AutmiccommuBRH23_FD_187382 | JGI IMG/M metagenome (GOLD analysis project Ga0209347, IMG submission 187382) | Deep subsurface microbial communities from Mt. Terri, Switzerland - Autotrophic microbial communities BRH/23 (SPAdes) (version 2) | ecosystem: Environmental > Aquatic > Deep subsurface >... | reverse complement strand
TAGTTTTAGAGGATGTAATTGATGATTATGTTTCCGTGGCGAGGGCTATCAAGGATTATGGAGTAGTTCTTAAAACTATTGACGAAGAGCTGAGTGAGTATGAGATCAACTTTGAAGCGACTGAAATAGAACGAGAAAATATCAGAAAGAACCGGAAGGCTTGGATGGTTGAGGATCCTAATATAGTACAGAAAAAATATATTATGGGTGAAATTGATTTGCTAGATGTTATACGGCGCTATGGAGTAATCCTCGACTGGGGCACAAATGAAGTCTTATGGGAAACTACTAGAGAGTATAGGGAAATGCTTAATACTAGAACTATTAAGTACTGGAACTAAAAAACGATTGGGTGCTAAAGGGAAACGCTATATTCTTCATAAGCCCGGGAACAGACGCGTGCTCCCGGGTCCCCAAAATTAACCGAGTTTGCGCTTTTTATCCTTTTTATCAGTCTGGACCAGCTCATCCCGTTGTGCTTTTGTATTCTTAATGAGAAGTTTCTTCAAAATAATATAATTGTTTAAGGGGGTAAAACAAATGAAAATGGCAAATCCAGCACCGCTAGGAGTGTTATCATTTGGCTTGGGTTGTTTTGTGGTTGGAGCGCTTTTCGCAGGATGGTTTGGGCCATCTAATCCGGGTAACACGATTGTTGCAGCGGTTACAGCCATTTCGACTGGAGTTATGCTATTGGTCGTAACCTATTTAATGATGAGAGGAAACGCCCTTGCCGATTCAGCTTCTTTTTCTATGTGGGGTGGCACAATTTATGGGTTTTTCGCTCAAACGTGGATTGTTTTAGGAATTATACTCTTGGCTTGGAAGACTGGTGTTGAAGGGCCTCTAGGTTTCTTACAGCTATATTTATGCTTTATTTGCATTGGCTACCTCATTTATTCTTTGAGACTAAAAGCTTGGTCATTTGTATTGATTTTTATTGATGCTACTATAGCCACTTTCTGTTCTTTCTTAAGTTTATTTTATGGATGGAGTGTAGGAAGTGTTATAGCAGGCTATCTGTTCATGTTCCTTGGTTTTTTGGCACTATATATTGCTTTTAAAGAACAATTAATTGAGGTATTGCCCGTAAATGAAAATCATTCGTGATTAGCAGTTTTCCTGAATGATCCCGATAGATGGAGACAGCTGCAATGGAGTCATTCTAAAACCGCAGGTTAAAACTAGAGGGGTTCACTAAGAAAGGCGCCAAATGTATACTCGAACTATTCCGAGTACACATTTGGCGCCCTTCGATGCTGCTTATGTTAGCATCTAAAGTGGTTTCAGTTTCTTGCGCAATTCTGTTAATTTAAAGGGTATTAATGTATAATATTAGATTAGAAGAATAAGCAAGGATAAAGAAAACTTGGCTAGTGCCCACGAAGACACTGTCTTCGCACGTATTAGCCTTCTTGCAGACACTGTCTTCGCACGAATTAGCATTCTGTCAGCCTTCAGGCGCCAGCGGTCGCCTTAGTTGCACTTATGCGCTGACCATGGATGGTCGAGTATTAAAGGCTTGGGATGATATTACCGCTGAATTAAACAGGTGACAAAACTATAGAAGCCTGCAGAGTAACCTGACAGGCTTCTAAGAATGCCGCAATCTTAAGGGATTGCGGATTTGAAGGAGGAAGCAGTCAATGCCTAGATTGCCAATGCTATCATTGGAGGAAATGCCAGATAAGACTCGCAATATGATTACAGGAGGAAAATCGCAACTAAGTGCCTTAAATATTAACAAAATGATGGCTCATGCGGAAAATAGCGCACGCCATTTCATGCGTTTAGGAAATTCTCTGCTAACCCAGGCAAAGCTTGATGCCTGCCTACGAGAATTAGTTATCCTCCGAATAGCCAAATTATGTAATTCAAGGTATGAGTGGTACCAGCACGAAATCATTGCTAGGCAGGTTGGAGTGCCAGAACAGCAAATAGAAGCGCTCAGGCTAGAACAGGACCACTCACTGTTTAATGATCAAGAACGGGCCATTCTCAGGTACACTGAGGAGATTACTATCAACGTGAAAGCTAGTGCCGAGGCTTTTCAAAAACTATCCCAGTTCCTAAGTCACCAGGAATTAGTAGAACTAACCCTCACTATCGGCTTTTATAACATGGTCGCTCAATTTCTGGAAAACACGGAAGTTGAGATAGAAGGTTAAGGGAGCCGATGAACATCGTTTGTGAGTTATATAAAGAAGAAAGGGACGTAACGAAATAATTTTCGCTAACGCCCCTGTTTATTTTACCCATAAGTTACAACATCTTGGTGTGGAGAAAACAACATTTATACCTTTTGAATTAAGACCTAAAGAGCAAGTTGAGTAATGATAAAAGTCGCAGTACCAAAGGCCACCATGTTACCCGCATCATCCTTTATTTCACATTGTCCAACAATAATTTTCTTGCCCTTCTGGATAACTTTACTTTCAGCCCAAAGCGTTCCTTGATTTACTGGACGCAAGTAATTCAATTTGATTTCCACGGTTGAAGCGCCTTCCCCCGAATCTAATTGTTGGTTTACAGCTACTGCAATCGACGAATCAACTAAACTAGCAATAACACCTCCATGAACATTTCCATAGAATTGTTTTAGATTCTCAGAAACTTTCATTATGACTTGGGGTTTCCCATCAACATCAGGTACAGTTGTCATACCTAAATGTTTCCAGTAGTTACCCGATTCTAGATCTGATATTTGAACCATCTGAGCTTCGCATCCTCTCTTTTGTCTACCAGAGTCTGGGTATTCTATCTTATTTCAGTTCATTCACTTTTTCATGATAAGGCATCATTTTCTGAATGTCAAAGTCAAAATGTGATATAGTTTGTTACAACTTATATAAAAGAAGAAACAGCATTATTCATATGATCTACTTGCCGAAGCAGTCGTTTGAACATTGTTTATATAAAGACGGAACTCCGAGATAACCTCGGAGTTTCGATTTCCATAGTGTAGAATTGGCGCTAGTTACTTTGATTAGGATTTGCTGTACTATAACTTCCGGAATTATTGGAGTTATTCATCATCATATCCATCTCATCATCGACATCATCGGAATTGGAGCATCCACACCCTCGTGATATAATGGAGAAACCATATTGTTCAGATTTTCGGCCGAGTATAAACGCGACAATAAGACTAAGTAAGAAGAAAAACCCGTGGGTGTGGTAGTTTTGTCTCTGGTGAAAAAACATTAATAGATAAGCCTCCTTTCTTTCTTAGTTTATAATGGCCTATTCGATCAAAAAACATCCAGGAAAATTGAGGGAATAAAGAATGGAGGAGTTTTGTGCGTTACGATGTAATACTTTGGGATTTAGACGGGACTTTGTCGGATCCGAAAGAAGGAATCACTCTTTCAGTTCAATACGCTTTAAAGCGGTTAGATTATCCTTTTCCAAAGGCAGATGATTTGGAGTGGATCATTGGACCACCATTAAAAGAGAGCTTTAGTAAGCTGTTTCAATCGACAGATGAAGTCCTGCTGGATCAAGCAATGACATTTTATCGGGAGCGCTATGGAGAGATAGGCCTCTATGAAAATATTATTTACCCTGGTATTCCGGATATGTTGGCTCAGTTAAAAGAAAAGGGTTGCAAGCATCTGCTCGCCACGTCTAAACCTAAGGTCTTTGCAGAGAAAATTCTTCAGCATTTTTTACTGGACTCTTACTTTAGTGTTATCATGGGAAGCGAGTTGAACGGTCGATTTGTGGAGAAGGATTGTTTAATTGCTGAAGTGTTGAGAACCATGCCTACCGGCTCACGATCTAAGACAGTGATGATTGGGGATCGATGTTATGATGTCCGTGGGGCTAGAGCTAACAATATTGATGTTATTTCTGTCGGATATGGGTATGGTTCTGGTGAAGAATTACGTATTGCATCACCAGATTTTATCGTCAGAAGTGTCGAGGATTTGAGAAAATTACTGTTTAGTTAAGACAACTTTTTAAGTCTCTTCTCGCCATCATTGCGTCGGTTTCTTCTCGCTATCAATGGCAAGCGGTTTCTTCTGACCTCTGGCCTCTAATCTCCGACCTCTGTTAGCTCCAGGGACACTTGTCCAATCCACACTGTAGGAGTATGCGTAATGAGTTGCAGTGTGGCGATAAGCTCGTCCGCTTATCGTCTGCAAGAAGGTTAATCCGTGCGAAGACAGTGTCTTCGGGACGTCGGTCCCTTCTCGCCGTCCTGCAAGAAGGTTAATACGTGCAAAGACAGTGTCTTCGGGCTACAGGGACACTTGTCCGTCCTGCAAGAAGGTTAATCCGTGCGAAGACAGTGTCTTCGGGACATCGGATAACGGACAGCTGCATCCAAATAGATATAATTTTCATCCTTTTCTTGCCGCACCATTCCTACAATACCGTTATCTTTGGTTTCCACTAGGAGTTGATGGACAACATGCTGATAAGCGCGCTCATCCCAGGGGTCCAGAAAATCGGAAACCGTATTGAAATAAGTATCTAAGGGGATTTTAAAATAACGATGATAAATTTGTAGTGTTGTATCCGATGAACGCATGTGAATTCCTCCTTCTAAGTTTAGTCTGAGAAAATACTCAATGAAATATGTGTCAGAAAAGAGGAAAGAAGTAGTGTGAATATGAATGAAGAAACCCAATCGAGTTTTCTTCTGAAACGTCACTTGAGTTGGGTAGATCTGGCTATGGTTTTGGGGGGAATTGTTGGCATTTATGTTTTATTAACACTTGGAACGTTATTGCTAATTGAACGTTGGCCACATGAACGCATTTTAATGTATATTAATGCGTTTCTGACCCAGTTATCCTTTGCACTTTTGATATGGACGATAAAGAAAATTCGGCACTGGGAATGGGTGGATATGGGTTGGCATTCTGTGTCCCTTAAAAGAATACTTCCAAAGATCTTAGGATTATATGCCTTAACCTGGAGCATAAATATTAGTTATTCTATTTTTCTCTACCAGCATGGATTGATCCCTCCAGACACAGATATTTATTCCAAGTTATTAGGACATACCACGTGGTATACATTGATCCTGAATTTGGTCTTAGCGGGTTTCTTAGCCCCAATTGTGGAAGAAACGTTATTCAGGGGAGTTGTTTTTGGAAGCCTACAAGCGTACTTCGGAAAATGGACAGCTGCAGTGCTTAGCGCAATGATCTTTTCCGCTCTTCATCTTCAAGCTTACGGATTTTTTCCACGCTTTGTCTTAGGTGTAGTCCTAGTTTACCTTTATGATAAGTACAAATCTCTGTATCCTGCAATTGTGTTACATGGGTTAAACAACATTGTCGCGACACTGATTGCCGCAAATTTACCGATTTAAGTGAAAGGGGCCTCTAGTATGAAGCAAAAACTTAATAACATACAAATTGCAATCGATGGTCCTGCTGGTGCCGGTAAGAGCACGGTGGCAAAACTCATTGCGAAACAATTAAATCTTTTCTATATTGATACTGGTGCTATGTATCGAGCGATTGCTTATAAAGTGCTAAAGAACAAAATTCCTTTAGAAGACGAACATAGCGTATCACAAATTGCTAATACCACGGAGGTCGTTTTAGAGCATTCTGAGGAAAGGACGGTTTGGTGTGATGGGGAGAATGTCACACAGGCGATTAGAAGTCCAGAAATTTCTCGCGCTGTTTCTATTGTTGCGGCTTATGTAGGGGTTAGGGAGCGCTTGGTTGAATTGCAGCGCAGAGAGGCTGAGCGAGGAGGCGTAGTTATGGATGGGCGTGACATAGGTACACATGTTCTGCCGGAAGCCTCTCTCAAAATCTTCTTAACCGCAACTCTACAGGAACGGGCAAATCGCCGTTGGCTGGAGCTCGTGAAAGCGGGGAAAAATGTACTTTTCGAAGAAGTTGCTCAAGATATGCAAAAACGTGATCGACAGGATACTGAGCGAGAAGTTTCTCCACTAGAGCCAGCTCAAGATGCCGTTATTCTTGATACCACGGGTTTGAGCGTGGAAGAAATGGTCGCCAAAATTATAGCGTTGACTTAGGAGGATCGAAGATGACGTTATATGAATTCGCGAAAGTGATGTTTCGCTTCCAGTTTAAGCTGATGGGTTGGAGGATCCAAGGCGTGGAAAATATGCCGACTGAAGGCCCGGTTATTTTAGCGATTAATCATCAAAGCATTTGGGATCCCTTAGTCGCTGCATCTAGTCTGCCGCGTAAAGTCTCCTTTATGGCTAAAGAAGAACTATTCAGTATTCCCGTTTTAGGGAAGATTTTCTCTAAGCTCGGCGCCTTCCCAGTAAAACGGGGTCATGGGGATATGAATGCTATCCGACAGTCCCTGGCAATCTTAAAAGAGGGTCATGTATTAGGTCTCTTTCCTGAAGGGACACGATCCAAGGATGGGGAGATTCAAAAAGGCCTACCGGGAATGGTACTATTGATGGAAAAAAGCAAAGCAGCTGTTGTCCCCATTAAGGTGTTCGGGACACGGCACTTGTTAATAAAAGGCTGGGGAAAGATAGTAGTCGTGGTTGGTAAGCCGATGACCGCTCAAATGTTGCAAGTGCCAGCAGGGGTTGAAAACCGTAGGGGTTGGATTGCCGATCGTATTATGCAGGTTATGCTGGAATTGTCCATTAACAAGTGATTTAATGAACATGGCTTATGATAAACCTTTTTGACTGAGTATTTAAGAGGGGCTGCTTACAAAATGATGTCTAAGGACATCATTTTGTAAGCAGCCCCTTATTATCTCTATAATAATCACAGAATATTTGGAAAGACATCTTGACAATAGCTCAATGATTTTCTATACTTAACACATACCCTGACCGACCGGTCGAACAGTAACACGAAATAATTAAGCCCTCTTTTAAGACAGTCCTGCAAAATCGAATCAGAAATATGGCGATCGATTAGGGATTTGCCTGAATTGAAGGCCAATTTAGCAAGGGAGGTGATGCTAAACTATGGCAATATCTTGAGGTGAGATGTATAGATAATATCTATTTGTCTGACGATTTGGGTAAATGACATAAGAATTGTTTATGCTCAGCTTCACCTTGTGGTATACAATCCGTGTCTATTGACTGATCAAAGGTAAGGATTGATCCCAAAGAAAAAGTAAAATGATTAACCGAGAAAAAATGCTTTACACAGGAAAGTAGGAGTAGCTATGTCCGATATTCATAACATTAATCTAACAAATAACACAGGGAACGAGGAAGTCTTGAAAAAGGCATATTTAACTCGTCAGGAAGTCTTGAAAGTTGCGGCCAGGATGATCCGTAACCACGGTTACCATGGAACCTCGACCAAAATGATTGCGGACGAACTAGGTGTCAGTAAATCAACCTTTTTTCACCACATCAAAAGTAAACAGGACATGCTTTTCGAAATCCTAAACGAGCCCATGCAGAGGGTTTTTCCTGGCTTGCAAGAGATATATTCGCGCCAGATATCCCCAACAGAGAAGTTGAAACTTGCGGTGAGCAACCATATCTTGAGACTCGTTGAGAGTAGTGAAATCGTATCCGTCTTGCTGCAAGAGCGTGATTGTATCAAGCCACCTTATAGTGAGGTCTTAGAGACAGTACGCGATGGGTATGTTAAGATCTTCCACAGTATTATTGAGGAGGGAGTAGCAAGCGGCGAGTTTCAAATTGTTGAACCTAAGATGGCTGTTTTCGCCATTCTCGGTATGTGTAACTGGCTCGTACAATGGTACAACCCAGAAGGTGAAGTTTCTGCTCAAACGATTGTCGAAATGTATTCTGACTTCGCGTTGCGATTAGTTCGACCCTAACCTCCGTAAGGGAAAGTTAAGCCTTTGATAAGATCTCAAATATTCTTTGTTACCAAGAGGTTTGAATTTAAAGTATATCTGATTTTAAAATTTAGTGGATTTAGGAGGTGATCAAGTGTCGTTCGAAACTTTGTTGAGCGAGAAGAATGGTTCGATTGGCATCATTACTTTAAACCGCCCCCAGCAAATGAATGCCTTAAACGTACAGCTATTGGCAGAGCTTAGCGAACTTCTTGATCAGTACGAAAGTGACGGGAACGTAAGTGCGCTGGTGTTGACAGGCAGCGGAAAGGCATTCTGTGCCGGAGGTGACGTCAAGAGCAATACCGAGACAGGCGACGATTACCTTGCAACCTTCCTCAAATTCTCACGTCTTACACGCGAAACGTTGCATAAGATTGAGGTGTTTAAAAAGCCTGTCATTGCAGCTATTGGTGGCGCAGCAATGGGCGGAGGCCTTGAATTGGCCCTTTGCTGCGACTTACGAGTAGCATCAGACAAAGCGAAATTAGGATTGACGGAAACCAAATTAGGAGTCGTACCTGGAGCAGGCGGTACACAGCGCCTACCACGGCTCGTTGGGACGGCATTAGCCAAGCAGCTTGTTTTTACCGGAAACGTTATAACTGGAGATGAAGCTTATCGAATCGGATTGGTCAATGCAGTAGTTCCACGTGAGGAGTGCCTGAACAAGGCAGTGGAGTTAGCCAAAGAAATTTCGAAAAGGGCGCCGCTAGCTGTACAAGCAGCCAAGAAGTGCATCAATATGAGCCAGCAAGTTGATTTAGAATCCGGATTAAATTATGAGGCTGAATGTGTAAAGTTTGTGATGTTAAGCGAAGATCATGCAGAAGGTTTTAAAGCCTTCGCTGAGAAACGCGAGCCAGTGTGGAAAGGCCGCTAAGAAGGGGTCAAATAATATCTTAAGGAGGTTGCTATGGATAGCGAATTAAAGCCAGTAATGGAGGGAATCTTTGAAGTCGGACCGCCTCCAAGATTATGCGGGTCATTATGTCCGGAGTGTAATGAAAAGTTCTTCCCTAAGCCGCCAGTCTGTCCCCACTGCCTAGGGGAAGTACAGGATATAAATCTTTCTACAAAAGGAAAGATTTATACTTACGCAGCGTTGCAGATGGGGGCGATGTACAAATTGCCCGTTCCATGTGCGGTGGGTTGGGTCGATCTTGAGGATGGTCTGCGAATATTCAGCCTGTTCGATCCAGAAAAGGTATCCGAGCTGGACTTTGGCAAAGAGGTTACACTCCAGGTGGGAGCAATTGGTGTCGACAACAACGATCAGTCATGCTTGAGGTACTACTTCACACCCGAAAATGGGGGTGACAAATAATGCGAGATGTCGATATTATTGGTGTAGGACTCACTAGTTTTGGAAAGCACCTTGATAAATCGCTGGTGGATCTGGGTGGTATGGTTGCCATTGAGGCCGTCAAAGAAGCCGGGATCAAGCCATCCGAGGTCAATATTGGCTTCTTCTCCAACATGTTGGCAGGCAGTATATTCACAGATTTTACCATTGGAGAAAATGTATTATGGCAGGCCGGAATCAGTCGAGTTCCGGTGTTTAATATCGAGAACGCCTGTACCTCAGGATCCTCCGCCTTCAATTTAGGCTGGATGTCAGTCGCTTCAGGAGCGTATGACATTGCCATAGTCGTGGGGGCCGAGAAATTAATTGTACCGAACCTCGGCATGATGCAAGCTGGCAAAACGGAGCTTGACACCTTAGAGGGTTTGGTGGTGCCCACTGCTTTTGCCATGCGAGCCAACCTGCACATGAAGACCTACGGTACAACGAAAGAACAACTAGCCATGGTCGCCGTCAAAAACCGGCGCCACGCCGGTCTGAATCCGCGGGCCCAGTTCAGAAAGCCAATAACCATAGAAGAAGTGCTCAATGGTCCTACGATCGCCGATCCCCTGACCAAATTAAGCTGTTGTCCAAATGCTGATGGAGCAGCTGCCATAGTGCTTTGCGTCTCTGACCTGTCAAGGCGCTACAATTCTCGCCCTGTTCGTGTAGCGGCATCAGTGCTGCAGACTGGCAGCTATGAAAATCCGTGCAATTTGGCCGTATGGGATGCAGACCGGCGTGCCAGCCGTATAGCCTACGAGAAGGCCGGATTGGGGCCGAAAGACCTTAGTGTTGTCGAATGTCATGACGCTTTTACAATTTCTGAGATATGCCACTATGAAGGTCTTGGGTTGTGCCCCGAGGGTGAGGGCGGCCGGTTCATAGAATCAGGGGCGACCACTCTTGGCGGAAAGATACCCGTGAATCCCTCAGGGGGATTGCTCTCTAAAGGACATCCTATCGGTGCTACATCTGTGGCGCAGATCGTGGAAGGCTACCGCCAGCTCAGAGGAGAGGCCGGAGACTACCAGGTAGAGGGCGCCAAAGTGTTCATGGCGGAATGCATGGGTGCCGACAAGGCTGGCGATGTTAAAACTTGCACAGTAAACATCCTTAAAATCTAAATAAAACAGGGGAGGTTTGTGAGAATGGATTTTGGTTTATCAGGTAAGAACGTAGTGGTAACTGGTGGGGCTAGGGGTATTGGTCGGGCCATTTGTTTGGGATTAGCAGATGAAGGGGCCAATGTTTCTGTTCTTGATCTGAACATTGAGGGAGCAGAGGAAACCGCTCAGATGATTCGTGAAAAATCTGGCAAATCGACGGCCGTGAAGGTGAGCTTAGCCGATTACGATAGTGTATGTAAGGCCTTCGAGAAGGTTGTTGTAGATTTAGGGACGGTTGACGTGTTGGTTTATTGTGCGGCTATCACTGATAACATGTCGACAATTGAGAAGATGAGCGTGGAGAATTGGAACAGAGAAATAGGCGTCAATCTCTCCGGCGCATTCTACTGCATCAAACAGGTGGGACCTTCTATGGCTAAGCGAAAGTGGGGAAGGATCATTCTTATTTCGTCGAGGGCAGGTTTGGACGGAGGCTTCGGACAGTGCTCGTACTCGTCGAGTAAGGCTGCTCTCTGTGGATTGGCAAAAACCGCAGCCTTGGAGTATGGGCGTTCTGGAGTCACTAGTAATGTTGTCTTCCCGAGTCTGGCTAATACGCCTGCTACTCAAGGTCTCCCAAAAGAAGCAAGGGAGAGTATTATTAAAAGGATTCCGACGCGACGTTTGCAAGAGCCTGATGAATTAGCTTCTATGGTGGCTTTCCTCGCTAGCGAACAAGCACGAAGTGTCAATGGTGCTGAGGTAATGGTTACTGGCGGGATTGAACTGTTCGTGTTCTAACGTTGCCTTTCGAGAAGTTTGAAAGAAGTTCTTCGGACACTTGGAGGAGGATCTATGCTAAGTATTCAGAACATTTACTTCAGGTTACCTTATGAACCTTACAACACAAAAGACGATTCAATTCTCTCAAAGGAAGTAATGTCATCTAAAAAAGGCGCCGAAATAAGTCCTCCCTTTTGCGAAGTGATAGGAACTATTTCAACGCCGATTGTCGGATCCGCAGCTTCACCTAACTGATCCAAGTTTATTTTGACACGACACCCAGCTCTTTTCAAGACTTATAGATAAATTTTCGCAGGAATCTTTGGATCTCATTGTTGGAATTGGGGATAATGTGGATTTATAAGTTGACCTCCGAAATATTTATTATATTTGATTAGATTCTTTCGCGTCCAGCCTACATCATGGCTGAACGCGAAGAACAAATTTTGCATGTTAGCATTAAAAGGTGCAATTAAGTTGGTGTATTCTAGCAAATTACATGGGTTTTGTACTAAAATCAAACTTACATCTCTCAAGGAATTTTGGGCGAAAGGTGAATTGCGATGCTAGAGCATTTTGGACAATTGATTCCTTTACTTAACAGTGCTACCTTTGGTAAAGGCACGATTGCCCTATATGATCGGGAAAAAGTCCTTGTATCAACAAGTGGGACAAAAATTCAATCACCCCTTAAACCTGGTGATAAATTGGTTCCAGAAACCAGTTCTTATCAAGTGATTCATTCGGGTAAGCCGGTTGTGGCTGAAATGGGTGCTCATATTATCGGCATCCCCTATTTTGCTGTTGCTTATCCTATAATTATCAATAATGAGGTTATAGGTGGATTGACGGTCATAATTCCAACTGAAATTAGTCATATAAGTGAAGACCTTATTAAAACTTCCAGTTCACTTACCACCTCTTTAGAGCAAATTTCAGCAGCTATCCAGAATATTGCTGTCTCGGCTCAAAACTTAGCTAACGCTGGACAAACCGTTTCCCAATCTTCGCAAGATATTCATCAAAAGGCCGAGGAGACTGAGAAAGTTGTTCGTTATATTGATTCTGTAGCAACCAACTCCAAACTCTTAGGGTTAAATGCCTCTATTGAAGCCGCTCGGGCAGGAGAAGCCGGTCGTGGTTTTGGGGTAGTAGCCAATGAAATCCAAAAGATGGCTGTCTCTAGTGCGGGTTCAGCTAACGAGATCCGTAATATTGTCCAAGGCATTCGAAGTTTAATCGGTGGAATGGTTGATGAACTTAGTAAGTTTAGCGGACATACTCAAGAGGTTTCTGCGACCATTGAGGAAATTAGCGCGTCAATTTCATCTTTGCTTGAGGTTTCTCAACGACTAAACGATTTAGCAAAAAAGATTTAGTATTTGACATTTATTTTCCTGCGAAAAGTATCATTTTGCGATTTTAGAAACTAGATTTAGTGGTTTCCATTAGTTAAGTTACGATACAGCTTGGTTAAGGTGAAAATAGGGGTTTTTGAAGTGAAATCAAATTTACAATATCAGAATATTTAGTAAAAACAATCGGGGTTGTTTAGAAGACAAAGTAGCGAGATATATGATTTATCGGATCTCCTTATTCCTCAGGTATTCCCTATTCAATAATAATATCGGAGGTGGAATATTTTGGACTTCACATTAACTGAAGAACAAAAGTTATTAAAGAAAAACATCGGAGACTTCGCGCGGCGAGAGTTAGCGCCATTAGTGCGAGAGATTGATGAAAAGGAAGGCTTTTCTTGGGAAATTTGGCACAAGCTTGCATCAATAGGCCTTCCAGGTTTAGCCGGTCCCGAAGAATACGGAGGAGCGGGTGTGGACAGCTTGCTTACTCAAACCATGGTCATCGAGGAGATAGCAAGGCATGATTTTTCATCTGCAGCAAATGTCGTCTCCAATTGGTCGATTATGAATTTACTCACTGTCGGTAATGAAGGACAGAAAGATCGATATCTAAGACCTCTCTGCATAGGCGAAGCGGTGGGTGCCTTCGCCCAAACCGAACCCAACGCTGGCTCAGATGTTGCTTCGATGCGTGCCACTGCTCGCCTAGTAGATGGGCACTACATCATAAACGGTGAGAAGGTCTTCATCACGCAAGCTGGAGAGGCGGAGTTCACCATAGTAATGGCTCGGACCAGCAATGAGAAGGGTACCAACGGCATAAGTGCCTTGTTAGTCGATAAAGACGCGCCTGGTTTCATTCTCGGAAAAAAAGAAGCTAAACTCGGCTTCAGAGGCTCGACTACTCGATCACTAGCTTTTGATGATTGCCGCATCCCAGCCTCCAACCTATTAGGAGAAGAGGGAAAGGGCTTCAAGACGGCTATGAAGATGCTAACGGGTGGCCGAGTGATTACAGCAGCCCAAGCACTCGGCCAGGCGCAGGCGGCACTAGACGCCTCGGTCAATTATGCCAAGGAGCGTCCTCAGTTCGGTAAGCCCATTGGGAGCTTCCAACTCATCCAGGGAATGCTGGCGGACATGGCCGTGCAGATCGAGTCGGCTCGGCTTTTGACTTACTATGCTGCTTGGCTGAAGGACAACGATCAACCCTTCAATATCTACGCTTCTATGGCCAAGACCCTTGCTACTGATGTGGCGATGAAGGCTGCTGTAGACGCTGTACAGATTTTTGGGGGCTATGGATTCATGCGCGACTATCCAGTCGAGAAAATTATGCGTAACGTCAAGATTACACAGATCTACGAAGGGACGAATCAAATCCAACGGTTGATAATTGCGCGCGAACTGCTTGGAGAAAAGGGATCATTTAGAGAAATGTATGGCCATAACAAAACATAGATTCTAGCAGGATTTGTGTTCAAAGGTTAATATAATTTTTCATAACTGCCTTTTACCCAAGGATTTTGAAAAAATTGGTTGGAGGAATTAATAATGCCAAAAATATTAAGTTTAATGCCAAAAATCTATTTCAAAGATCCAGGTACCTTGGCGACTTTAGAATCGTTTAAAGAAGAGCTTGCTTTTTCTACAGACTATGAACCCAGTCAAATTATCGCCGCGGCTAAAGATGCTACCTGTTTGCTATGCCCAGCCCCTTATCCAATTATTTCTGAGGAAGTTATGAAGGCCTTGCCCAATTTAAAATTAATCCAGACAGCAGGTGCCGGTTACGACAAGATCGATATAGCAGCGGCAGCTAAGGCTGGAATCCCTGTTGCCAATACACCGGGAATAAATACGCTAGCGGTTGCGGAACTCGCTTTAGCAGCCATAATTGTTCTGCGACGGGGGTTTGTCTATGCTGATCGGGAGATCAAAAGTGGTCACTACCAGCCAGCTAGGGAAAAGCTTTTGGCACAGGGAATGTCGGAAGTCAACGGGAGTCGCTGGGGGATCATTGGTCTGGGCAAGATTGGGGCAAAATTAGCTGAAGCTGGAAAAGTCCTTGGTGCCGAAATTAATTATTATGACTCGTACCGTAGAACGGAAGCAGAAGAGCAGCAACTTGGGGTTAATTTCCGGAGTTTGGCAGAAATACTGAGAACCAGCGACGTTATTATTATCTGTGTGGCTATGACTGCAGAAACCAAGGGGTTGATCGGATCCCACGAAATGAAAATGATGAAACAAGGAACTATCTTAATCAACACAGCCCGGGGCGGGATCGTTGACGATACAGCGCTGGCGGAAAGTCTTGCTCAGGGACATTTAGGAGGGGCGGCTCTGGACACCTTTGAAATGGAGCCACTCCCAGCAG
>Ga0209347_1004374_pt1 | contig 14782 bp, 12 predicted proteins | sample AutmiccommuBRH23_FD_187382 | JGI IMG/M metagenome (GOLD analysis project Ga0209347, IMG submission 187382) | Deep subsurface microbial communities from Mt. Terri, Switzerland - Autotrophic microbial communities BRH/23 (SPAdes) (version 2) | ecosystem: Environmental > Aquatic > Deep subsurface >... | reverse complement strand
CCCTCCGAGCCACAGGCACCCGAAGAGAATCAGCTTCTGCTGCAACCACGTCGGCACGACGGGGTCGGCCAGGGCCATGACCGCGTCGAGGGGCACCGCTCGCGGGGCGGACCCCGTCATCCCCCAGGTTCGCGGACCGAGTGCGGGGTCGGGAACGGTGATGAAGTCGCGGTAGAGGAGATACCCCGAGCCCAGGGCAGGCCAGAGCATGACCAACGTCACGACCCCCGACAGCACGATGCCGACGGCCGCCGCGAGCAGGACGGGGCGCCGGGCTGGCATCATGCTCGGCACTATGGCACAACGCATGGCCCACGACTCGCCCGCCGCGAACCGGTTCGCGCGGTCCGGTGCCGTCCTCCTCGCTGGCACCCTCGTGTCGAACGTGCTGAGCTACGCGTTCTTCGTCGTGCTCAGCCGGCGGGTGGACCAAGCGGACCTCGGTGGCGTCGGGTCGATGGTCAACCTCAGCGTCATCCTCGGCGTGCCCGCTCTGGGACTACAGCTGGTGGCCGCGCGCCTCGTGGCCAGACGGGCGCACCACGGGGATCATGGCCGCGACCTCGAGCGTCGGCTGTTGCGCGCGTCCATCGCACTCGGCGGAGGGAGCGCACTGGTCCTCGCCGCCCTCTCGCCGATGGTGTCGAAGGTGCTTGACGTCTCGGTTCTCACCGTCCTGCTCCTGGCTGGCGGGTTGGTCCCCATCGCCGTGCTGCTCGCCACCCAGGGTCTGCTGCAGGGCCGCGAACGGTTCACGGGGTTGGCGGTTGTCCTCGCTCTGGCTGGCGTCGCGAAGCTCCTGGCCGCGCTGCTCGCGAGCGCGGTGGGTTCATCGGGGGGCCGCACCACGGCTCTCATCGTGGGCCTGTACGGCCTGGGGTTGGCCATGGTGGCCGCTGTGGGCGCCGCGGTCGCCCTGTCGGGGGGCCGGCCGACCGCCGGAACGGCACCAGCCTCGCCTGGCCCCGACAGCAGTCCCCGAGCGTCCGCCCGGCTGGTCCGGCTGATCGCCGCAGCCGCGGTCCCGACCTCGGGACTGCTCTTCCTCGCCGGCGTTGACGTGCTGCTGGCTCGGCACCACCTGTCGCCGGCGGACTCCGGTCAATACACCATCGGAGCGCTCTTCGAGAAGGCCGCCTTCTGGGGGATGACCTTCCTGGCCACGCTCTTCTACCCGGCGATGACGGACGCCACCCGGCGGCGCGGCGCACTGGTCCGGGCCCTGCTCGTCACGGGTGCGCTGGGTCTGCTCGGCACCGCGGTGACCGCAGCCGCGGGCGACCGTCTTGCCGGTCTGGTCGGCGGGCCCACGTTCGTGCCGCTCGGTGCGGACCTCTGGCGCTTCGTCGCGTTCGGCGTGGCCCTGGCCCTCGTCCAGGTGCTCGCGTACGCCGGGGTTGCCGCAGCCAGCGTGCGCATGGGCGTCACGATGTGGGTGGTCAGCGGGGCAGCGGTCGCGTGGGTGGCCCTTGCGGGCGACAGCGTCGGCGACATCATCACCATCTTCCTCCTGTCTGCCGCGGGACTCGTCGCTGCTGGCCTCCTCATCGAGCGAACGACTCTCCTGGAGCCCACACGACGGCAAGGAGCCTCAGTGCGCCGCGTCGTGCCATGAGCGCCCCACACCGATGTTGACGTCGAGCGGGACGTCCATCTCGGCGGCGTGACCCATCTGCTCACGCACGATCCGCTCCACGTCGGCCTGCTCGTCTGCCGCCACCTCGAGCACGAGCTCGTCGTGCACCTGCAGGAGGATGCGCGTGCGTGCTCCAGCCCCGGTCAGCGCCCGGTCGACGCCGATCATCGCGACCTTCATGATGTCGGCAGCCGAGCCCTGGATCGGGGCGTTGAGGGCCATCCGCTCGGCCATCTCGCGCCGCTGCCGGTTGTCCGACGTGAGATCGGGCAGGTAGCGGCGCCGCCCGAACATGGTCGCGGTGAAGCCCGTCCCCCGAGCCTCGGCGACGACCTCATCGAGGTAGGCGCGGACCCCCCCGAACCTGGCGAAGTAGCCCTCCATGAGGCCCTTGGCCTCCTCGGTGCTGATCGCCAGCTGCTTGGACAGCCCGTACGCGGACAGGCCGTAGGCGAGCCCGTAGGACATCGCCTTGACCTTCGAGCGCATCGCGGCAGTGACGTCCTCGGGTGCGACCCCGAAGACCTGCGACCCCACGAAGCGGTGCAGGTCCTCCCCGGAGCGGAAGGCCTCGATGAGCCCGCTGTCCCCCGAAAGATGGGCCATGACGCGCATCTCGATCTGCGAGTAGTCGGCGGACATCAGCGCGTCGTACCCGTCGCCGACGACGAACAGCTCGCGAATTCGCCGACCTTCCTCCGTGCGGATCGGCACGTTCTGCAGGTTGGGCTCGGTGGACGAGAGCCGTCCCGTGGCGGCGATCGTCTGGAGATAGGTCGTGTGGATCCGTCCGTCGTCGCTGACCGACTTCTGGAGGCCCTCGACCGTGACGCGCAGCTTCGCAGCGTCCCGGTGGCGGAGGAGGGCCTCGAGAAACGGGTGCTCCGTCTTCGCGTGGAGCTCGGCGAGCGCGTCTGCGTCGGTCGTGTAGCCGGTCTTGGTCTTCTTGGTCTTCGGCATCCCGAGGGTCTCGAAGAGGACGACCTGCAGCTGCTTGGGCGACCCGAGGTTGATCTGGTCGCCACCGATGGCGTCCCAACAGTCCTGCTGGGCCTGCGTCACCTTGGCGGCAAAGGTCTCCTCGAGGGTCGACAGTCCGTCGACGTCGACGGCGATTCCGGTGCCTTCCATCTTCGCGAGCACCTGGATGAGCGGTAGCTCGATGTCGGAGAGCAGCTCGGTCCCTCCGGTCGCGGCCACCTGCTCGTCGAGGACCGCGGCGAGGTCACGCACCGCGGTGGCCCGCACCATCTCCTTGAGGGCCGCCTTCTCGTCCGCGTCACCGGCGAAGTCGAGCATGCCCTGCCCGTGGGTGTCCGTGGTGGCGCTGAGCTCACGCCTCAGGTGTCGCAGGACGAGGTCGTCGAGGTGGTAGGTGCGCTGGTCCGGCTTGACGAGGTAGGCGGCCAGCTGGGTGTCGCTGGTCAGCCCGCGCAGGATCCAGCCGCGCGCCGCCAGAGCCTCGATGGGCCCCTTGGCGTCGTGCATCGCCTTCGGGCGCGAGGCGTCCTCGAGCCACGCTCCCACCGCAGCCTCACCGGCAGGGTCGAGGCCGGTCAGGTCGACCCAGGCCGCCGCGCCCCCGGCTGCTGCGATCGCGAAGGCGGTCGCGTCCCCGGTGCCTCGCGCCCACGTGCCTGCGACGGACAGCCCGGCTCGCTCCCCTCCGGCCACGTGCTCGCCCAGCCACCCCGGCACGTCTGCGGCGGCCAGGGTCCTGCCCTCGACGTCGAAGCCCTCGTCCGCCTCGGGAGCGCTGGCCTCGACCTCGGCGAAGAGGCGGTCGCGGAGGACGCGGAACTCGAGGCGGTCGAACACCTCGTGGACCTCCTCACGGGACCACTGGGCCCGCTCGAGGTCGTCGATGGTGCACCCGACGGGGGCGTCCTTGACGAGCTGGTTGAGCCGGCGGTTGCGCAGCACCTGGTCGAGGTGGTCACGCAACGCCTCACCGGCCTTGCCCTTGATCTGGTCGATTCCGGCGACGATTCCCTCCAGGCCGCCGAACTGGGTGATCCACTTCGCGGCGGTCTTGGGGCCGACTCCGGGCACGCCCGGAAGGTTGTCCGAGGACTCCCCCACCATCGCAGCGAGGTCGCTGTAGCGGGCCGGTGGGACGCCGTACTTCTCCTCGATCTGGGCGGGTCCCATTCGCCAGACCTCCGACACCCCACGAACCGGGTAGAGGATCGTCACGTGGTCGCTGACGAGCTGGAAGGTGTCTCGGTCGCCGGAACAGATCAGCACCTCGACACCCTTGGTGTCGGCCTCGGACGCAATGGTTGCGATGATGTCGTCGGCCTCGTAGCCGTCAAGCTCGCAGTGGCGGATCCGGAGGGCGTCGAGCACCTCCTTGACGAGCGGCAGCTGCCCGGCGAACTCGTCCGGCGTGCGGGCGCGACCCGCCTTGTACTCGGCGTACTCCTCCGTGCGGAAGGTCTGGCGCGACTTGTCGAAGGCGACGACCACGTGCGTCGGCTGCTCGTCCCGCAGCATGTTGATGAGCATCGACGTGAAGCCGTAGACCGCGTTGGTGTGCTGGCCGGTGACGGTCGAGAAGTTCTCGGCAGGGAGGGCGTAGAACGCTCGGTAGGCAAGCGAGTGTCCATCGAGGAGGAGAAGTCGGCTCACCCGGGAGAGCCTAGTGTCCGCTGGTGACAGGCACGCAGCCCGTGCGGGTCGGTCGGCGGCGCCGACTAGCATCGGCCGCATGTCAGATACCACGCACCTCGAGTCGATCCGCACGGTGGGCGTCGGTGCCCTGGGTGAACGGATGGGGATCGAGATCCTCGAGGCGACCCCGGAGCGTCTCGTCGGGACCATGCCGGTCGAGGGGAACACGCAGCCCTACGGCCTGCTGCACGGCGGCGCGAGCGTCGTCCTCGCGGAGACGCTCGGCTCGTTCGGAGCGGTGCTCGTCGCCGGCGAGGAGCGCGTGGCGGTGGGGCTCGACATCAACGCGACGCACCACCGGGCGGCCCGGGCAGGACTCGTCACCGGCACGGCAACCCTGCTGAGCGGCGGGCGCTCCGTGGCCAGCTACGAGGTCGTCCTGACCGACGATGACGGGCGGCGCATCTGCACCGCGCGGATCACCTGCCTCCTGCGGGACCGGGCCCCAGGCGCCTGAGCCCGCTCAGCCGGCGGCGCCGGGGGACTGCGCCGTCGCCGTCCGGGCCCGCACGTCCCGGCGGCGCTGCAGAACCTTGTCGAGCGAGTAGCGCTGGGCGCGAGGCTCCCCGGCGAGCTTGCGCTGCAGGGTAGCCGAGGACGTGACGCGGCGCACCGTCTCGGGAGCGAACCCGAGTCGGGCGAAGAACCGGTTCGCCTCGCGGTCCTGGGCCGGCACGGCGCTCACGAGGTGGTCGCAGCCGTTGCGCTCCGCATAGCGCGAGGTCGCCGCGAGGAGCGCCTTCCCCACCCCCTGCCGCCGGAAGTCGGCATGCACGTAGAGCATGTCGATCGAGACGCTGGGCGCCGCCACGAGAAGGCTGCGTGTGGTGTCGGCGATGACGACATACCCCGCCGGGGTCCCGTCGACGAAGGCCAGGTATGCCGTCACGTCGTGGCGGGCCAAGGCCTTGCGCAGGGTGCCGTCAGCCGCCAGTCGGCACGCGGCTTCACGCGTCGTCCCCACCTCGATGCGGTGGGCGATCCACAGTTCGATGAACTGGGCCTGCAGCCCGGTTTCGACCCGCTGGACGGTAACCAGCGAACGACCCATACGTCCCTCCAAGTTGTGTGCCCCGGAAGTCACCGCCTGACCTTACGTCCAGAAGGGTGAGGAGCGAAAGGGGCAGGTTTGCCGGATCTCGCCCACTTCGCCGGTCACACGACAGCTGGGCGTATGCCGCTGGGCTCGCTCGCCGGGAAACGCTGGGTCCCCGGCGGGATGGGTCAGGGCCGCCCGGTCCAGAGGTGACTGCCGTCCTGGGGCTCGGTCGTCACGAGGTAGAGAGCGTCAGTGGTGGCGGCCGCAGCGACCGGGACTCCTTCTGGACCCGGACGGCGGCGCCAGCCTCCTGCCGTCCGTTCCAGGAGCACTCCCGGGAGGGCGACGTAGGTTCTCTCCCCGATCACGACGGGGGCCGGCACCGACGTGTGTTCCGCGAGGAGGATGCGTGGTCCATCGAGTCGGGTCACCGCGGGACCGCGCACCTCCCAGGCCGCCAGCGAGTCGCCGTCGGCACCGACGACGAGGCAGCCGGCGTCGTCACACCGCGCAGCGTGCGCCTCTGCGATGCGCTGTGACGCCGGGAGCCGGACGAGAGTCCAAGGGCCGTCGGCGCCCGGAGCGGTCCACAGGGCCGGAACCGAGACGACGGAGCCGCCGCCGAGGTCCGTCACGGAACCGGCGAGGGCCAGGCCGTCTCCCGTCGAGGTGACGAAGCGCGCTCCGTTGAGGACGTCGGGCGAGCTGCCGAGTGGAGTGCCAGTGGAGTCCTGCCGGGCCCATCGGTCGCCCGCGAGGCGCCACAAGGACACGTCGTTGCCGGTCCGGTCACTGGCCCAGGCGCCGGCGATGACGGGATCGGTTCCGGCGAACGCGACTCCGGTGAGGTCTCCGGCTCCCCAGCCACCGAAGACCCCGAACGGCTGCGGCTGCTCGACGAGTCGCGGAGCGGAGCCGAGCTGACCCCGCCAGACGGTCCAGCGGACATTGGCGTGGGCGCCGCCGCGCGCTCCACCCAGGGCCACGACCTGTCCGTCGTGCACCGCGATCGACAGCCAGCGGGCGACGAAGGCATAGGGCGACTGCGGCTCGACCGGAACCTCCGTGAGAGGACCGCCGGCAGTGAGGAAGAGCCGGGGTTGAGGACGCACAGGGGCGACCCCGCCGATGACGATCCCCTCCTGGGAGGCCGCCAGGGTGACGGGCCGCGCCCCCTCCGGCAACACCGCCTCAGTCCACGCCAGGGGTGGCCCGAGCAGGGCCGGATCCGTGCCCGGGCCTGACGGGGCGGTTGCCTGGACGTGGCAGCCGACAACGAGCGACGCCACGAAGAGCGCAAGGGGGACAGCCCGGATCGGCGTGGCCAAGCATCGGGAACGGCGGCCACCCGAGAGCACCATCTCCCGATGGTCTCAAGGTGGCCGCCGTCCCTCAACGGGTCAGCCGGTGTCAGTCCTCGCCGAGGTAGGCCTTCCGGACTTCGTCGCTGGTCAGCAGCTCCTTGCCAGAACCCTTGAGGACGATCTTTCCGACCTCCAGGACGTAGCCGTGGTTGGCGCGCTGCAAGGCGGCCTGGGCGTTCTGCTCGACGAGCAGGATCGTGGTGCCCTGGTGCTGCAGCGTCGTCACCGTCGACATGATGCGCTTCATCATGATCGGCGAGAGACCCATCGAGGGCTCGTCGAGCATGAGCAGCTTGGGTCGGCTCATCATGGCTCGCCCCATGGCGAGCATCTGCTGCTCCCCACCGGAGAACGTCCCTGCGGGCTGCTGGCTGCGCTCCTCCAGGATCGGGAACAGCTCATAGACCGCCTTGAGGTCCGTCCCGATCGCGCTGTCCCGGCGAGCGAAGGCACCCAACCGCAGATTCTGCTCGACCGAGAGCCGAGGGAAGATGCGGCGGCCCTCCGGGGAGTGGGCGATCCCGAGACTGACGATCTCGTGAGCCGGGACGTCATCGATCCGTTTGCCCATGAACCTGATCGAGCCCGACGTGGGTCGCATCAGTCCCGAGATGGTCCGCAGGGTCGTCGTCTTTCCGGCGCCGTTGGTCCCGATGAGGCTGACCACCTCACCCTCGTCCACGGAGAAGCTGATGCCCTTGACGGCCTTGATCTTGCCGTACGAGACGACCAGGTCACGGACCTCGAGCATGGTGCTCACTCGTCTCCCTCCTCGTCATCGGCCGCGCTGCCGATGTACGCCTCGATGACTCGCGGGTCTGACTGCACCTCGTTCGGGGTCCCCTCGACGAGGACCTCCCCGTTGACGAGGCAGAGCACCCGGTCGCAGAGGTTGAAGATGAACCGCATGTCGTGCTCGATGACCACGACGGCCAAGCCGCTGTCACGGATCCGGAAGATGAGGTCGCTCGCCTGCTGCGTCTCCCGGGGGTTCATGCCGGCGGTCGGCTCGTCGAGGAGGAGCAGCTTCGGGTCGGTGGCCAGCGCGCGAGCGATCTCGAGTCGGCGTTGGTCGCCGTAGGGCATGTTGCGAGCCAGGTGCTCGGAGGACTTACCCAGCCCGACGAAGTCGAGCAGCTCCTGAGCCCGGGCCCGCGTCTCCCGCTCCTCCCGACGGAACTTCGGTCCGCGGAGGATCGAGGTCAGGGCCATCGAGCTGGTCCGGCAGTAGCGACCGACCATGACGTTCTCGAGCGCGGTCATGTTGCCGAAGAGCCGGATGTTCTGGAAGGTACGAGCCATGCCGGCCATCACCACGGCACGCGGTTTGGGCGGCAGGTCGTTGCCGAGCAGTCGCACCCGGCCCTCGGTGGGCTTGTAGAGGCCGGTGAGGCAGTTGAAGAACGTCGTCTTCCCGGCTCCGTTGGGACCGATGAGCCCCAGGATCTCGCCCTGCCGAACGGTCATCGCGACGTTGTTCACGGCGGTGAGACCTCCGAACCGCATCGTCACACCGGCCGCCTCGAGCACCGGCCCGTCGGCGTGGGCCTCCGTACGCAGCGTGTCGTCGACGGCGGTCATGCCTTGGCCTCCTGTTCTTCGACGAGGTGGACTTCCTCAACCCGGTCGGCCAGCTCCTCGTCCTCCTCGTGGAACTCCAGCTGCCGGCGTTTGCTGGCGACGATCCCCTCCGGCCGGAAGCGCATCATGAGGACGAGCAGCAGGCCGAAGATCAACAGCCGGTAGTCGGCGACGAACCGGAGCTTCTCCGGCATGAGCTTGAGAATCGTCGCACCGATGAGCACACCAGCGACGGTCCCCATGCCGCCGAGGACCACCGCCGCGAGCAGGAACGCCGACTCGAGGAAGATGTACTGGTCCGGGGTGACCGACACGTCGTGGTGAGCCTTGATCGTCCCGGCCATGCCGGCGAGGAACGCGCCACCGGCGAAGGCGAAGAGCTTGAGTCCGAAGGTGTTGACCCCCATCGCCTCGGCCGCCTTCTCGTCCTCGCGGATCGCGATCCAGCCTCGACCGATCCGGCTGTCGTTGAGCCGGGTGAAGACGGTGATGATGAAGGCGGCGAGGAGCAGGAGCAGGAAGTAGTAGTTCGCAAACCTGCCGAGGGTGATCCCGAGCACCTCATGGGTCTCGCCGAAGCTGAAACCACCGATCTCCAGGTCGGGAATCGCGGGGATGCCGTTCGGCCCGTTGGTCAGCTTCGGCCCGTCCTGCCCGTCGAGGTTGCCCATCGCGAGGCGGAAGATCTCTCCGAAGGCAAGGGTCACGATGGCCAGGTAGTCACCGGACACGCGTAGCGTCGGCGAGCCGATGATCAGGCCCAGCGTCGCCGAGACGAGCGCGCCGATGACCACGACGACGAGGAAGTTGGGCTTCCAGCCGATGGTGGCGAACGCCGAGTGCGAGAACATCGCCCCGATGTAGGCGCCGGCGCCGAGGAAGGCGATGTAGCCGAGGTCGAGCAGACCGGCGAGGCCGACGACGATGTTGAGGCCCAGGGCCGTCGAGGCGAAGATCAGCACCTGCGTGGCGATCGACATGTTGGCGTCCGAACCGTCCTGGGTGAACGGGAAGAGGAACGCGACGGCGACCGCGCCGAGCATGAGGACTCGACGGTGCGTCTGGGCGACGATCCCCACCCAGGTGAAGAAGCCCGCCCGGGTGAGGGTGTAGGCGACGAGCCCCGTGAACAGCACCACGAGGGAGAACACCGTGCCGTCCTCGATGTCGAGGACATAGGCGGCGCCGAAGAGCACGGTCGCCAGCAGGACCACGATCGTCAGGATGTCGAGCCAGGCGGGTAGGTGGGCGTGGAGGGGGTCCCGGGAGGCGCGTGGAGTCAGGCCGGCGGCTCCGACGAGGAGCAGCACCGCCCCGACCAGGGACACCCAGGCCCCTGGCATGACGTTGATGAGCCCGCCCGACTGGAGGCCGATGAGGGCAATCACGAGGGCCATGAAGACCGTCGAGCCGAGCCCGAGCGTGCGCAGGGCCGTGGCAGAGGCGAGCCACTCCCCCAGCCGCGACAACGGCCCGCGGTACATCAGCGCGAAGAGCACTGCGAGGATCGCGGCGATGATCATGAGGTTCTGGATCGCGCCGGGATAGAAGTCGATCGACAGGTTGCCGAGTACGTCGCTGGTGTAGCTCCAGCTGAGGAAGCAGCCCGCGGCCAGGATGACCGCTCCCCCCAGGACGAGGGGCCAGGCGAACGGCGCCACGGGGCGGCCGATGCGGTCCCAGATGCTCACCTGGTCGGCCTCGTCCGCATAGCCGGTGTCGATGTCGGTTGAGGTGCTCATGCGCGATCCACCACCCGTGCGCCGAGGATGCCTTGTGGCCGGAAGACGAGGACGACGATGAGGAGCACGAAAGCCCACACGTCCTTCCACGCGGACCCGCCGAACTGCCCCGGGATGAAGCCGACCGCGAGGGCTTCGGCGACACCGAGGACGAGGCCGCCGACGACGGCCCCCTGGATGTTGCCGATGCCGCCGAGAACGGCCGCGGTGAAGGCCTTGAGGCCGGCGAGGAAGCCCATCCGGAAGTCGACGTTCGCGTTGAGCAGGCCCTGGGCGACGCCGGCGATGGCAGCGAGGAAGGCGCCTAGCGCGAACGCGATGACGATGATGCGGTCGACGTTGACGCCCATCAGCCGGGCGGTGTCCTTGTCCTCGGAGACGGCCTGCATGCCGTGGCCGGTCCGTGTGTGGTTGACGAACCACCAGAGCAGGGCTGCGCTCATGAGGAGCGCGCCGACGGTGAAGACCGCGGCGCGCTGGACGGTGACTCCGCCGAAGGAGAGCGCAGGGCCGGTCACGACGTCGATGCGCGGGAATGGGATCTTGCTCTTCGCACCCGGATAGAAGAGTCGGACGGCCTCCTGCAGGGCCACGGAGATGCCGATGGCGGTGATGAGCGGGGCCAGCCTCGGCGCACCGCGGAGCGGCCGGTAGGCGATCCGCTCCATGATCACGGCCGTGGTGACCGAGGCGACGACGGCGCCGAGGATCATGACGGGCAGCACCCACAGCGCGGTGGTCCCCTGGAAGAGGACGGTCCACGTGGCCAGGGCGCCGAACGCGCCGATCATGAAGACCTCGCCGTGCGCGAAGTTGATGAGCTGGACGATGCCGTAGACCACGGTGTAGCCGACCGCGATCAGCGCATAGAGGGAACCCAGGGTCAGGCCGTTGACCAGCTGCTGTAGCAGATCTGTCATGACGCCGGAACCACCTTTCGTTCGCGACGAGTTCGGCCAGGGACGGGTGTGGCCCGCCCCTGGCCGAACATGTCAGAGAGTGTCTATCCGGGTCAGCCGAGGTTCTCCGACTTGACGAAGGTCCACTTGCCACCGTCGACCTTGTAGCCGGAGATGACCTTCACCTTCGTGTCGCCGAACTCGTCGAAGCCGACCTGACCGGTCACACCGGCGAAGGAGACCTTGCCGACCGCGTCGACGATGGCCTGGCGGGCGCCCTTGACGTCGGAGGCGTCCTTGAGGGCGACCTTGAGGCCCTCGATGATGGCGTTCGCGGCGTCGTAGGAGTAGCCACCGTAAGCGGCAGACGGCTCAGCGTACTTCGCTGCCTCGTAGTCCGCGAGGAACTTCTTGCCGGCATCCGTGGCATCCGTGGGCTCGCCGACCGAGGTGGCGAAGTCGCCGTTGGAGGTCGCACCCGCGAGCTGGATGTAGGTCGGGTCGTAGATGCCGTCGCCGCCCATCAGCGGGACGTTGAGGCCGGCGGCCTTCATCTGCTGCGAGAGCGGACCAGCCTGGGGGTACTCACCGCCGTAGTAGACCGCCTGCGGCTTGGCCGGGGCGACCTTCGAGACGACCGGGGCGTAGTTGGACTCGTCCGGGTTGATGGTCTGCGCGGCGACGATCTCGCCGCCACCTGCCTTGAACGCCTCGGTGAAGTACTGGACCAGGCCCTGGCCGTAGGTCTTCTTGTCATGGATCGTCGCGACCTTGTTGATCCCCTGGTCGAGGAGGAACTTCGCGGCGAAGGCGCCCTGCGTGATGTCCGTGGTGCAGGTGCGGAAGAAGGTCTTGTACGGGCGGGTGTTGCCGTCGGCGCCGCGCGTCAGGGACGGGCCGGTGTTGGCCGGGGACACCTGGACGATGTTCGCCGCGGCGAAGACCGGCTGCGTCTGCTGGGAGACGCTCGAGTTGAGGTTGCCCACGACTCCGGCGATCTCGTCGTCGGCGGCGAGCTTCGTCGCGCCGTTCTTGCCGACGTCGGCCTTGCCCTCGTCGTCCTCGGCTGCGACCTCGATCGTCCAACCGGGCAGTGCGTTGCTCTCGTTGGCCTGCTTGACCGCCAGTTCGACCGAGTGCTGAATGCCCTTGCCGAGGGCTGAGAGGTCCCCGGACAGCGGTGCGATGACACCGATCTTGACGGTCTTCTTGGCACCATCGCCGCCGGTTGACCCCGTACCGGGCTCCTCGCCACGAGTGCCACAGGCGCTCAGGGCCAGAGCGGCAACCACCACGGGCACCGCAAACTTCATGTGGGAACGCACTGCTGTCCTCCTGATGTCACACATCCCTCGGGTCGAGGGCTGAGCAGGACACTAGAGCCATCCGTGCGCCACGTCACCCCTCTTGCGCTGATCGGTGACCGTGTCGTGACCTGCGGACCCTTTCGGGGGGCTGTCGTCCGCTCAGCGGACGGGCGGCGTCAGCTGGTGGGGAACCCGTTGATGACGGCCTCGGCCACTTCCTTCATGCCGAGCCTGCGGTCCATCGCTGTCTTCTGGATCCACCGGAAGGCGTCGGACTCGCTCAGCTTGAGCTGGGTCATCAGCACGCCCTTGGCCCGATCGACCAGCTTGCGCGTCTCGAGCCGCTCGCCCAGGTCCGCGACCTCCGCCTCCAGCGCGGTCAGCTCGAGCCACCTCGAGTGGGCGATGTCGATGGCCGGCCGCAGGTCGTCCGCGGTGAACGGCTTGACGATGTAGGCCATCACGCCCGCGTCCCTCGCCCGTTCGACGAGCTCGGTCTGGCTGAACGCGGTCAGCATGATGACGGGGCACAGCTTCGCCTCGTGGAGCTGCTCTGCGGCCGAGAGCCCGTCGAGGACCGGCATCTTGACGTCCATGATGACGACGTCGGGCCGCAGCTCCTTGGCCAGCTCCACGGCCTGCTCCCCGTTGCTGGCCTGGCCGACGACCTCGTAGCCCTGCTCCCCGAGCATCTCGACGAGGTCCAGGCGGATCAGCGCCTCGTCCTCCGCGACGAGGACGCGGGTCGCTCCGCTGTCACCGGACTGGTGCTGCCGTGCCGTGCTGTCGTCTGTGCTCACGTGTCAAACCCTATCTGTGTGCCGGGAGCGGGACTCGAACCCGCACGGCCTTGCGGCCAAAGCATTTTGAGTGCTCCGTGTCTGCCATTCCACCACCCCGGCCAACGTGCCGGGCAAGCATACCCGCGCGGCGGGATGGGCACGAAGCGACCCAACCGCATCGAAAGGGCAGTTTGTCCGCCGTATCGCTGCGCGTGACCCAAGGCGTTCCGCGGACAAACTGCTCTTTCGATGGTTCAGCCGGTCACCTCGTCCGGGTGGTAGGCGGGGGCGGCCCGGTTCACGGCATCGCCCACCCGGTGGACGCGGAGGGCGTTCGTCGACCCGGGGATGCCGGGAGGGGAACCGGCCACGATGAGCACGCGGTCGCCCTCGGTGACGCGCCCCTCGGGAATGAGGTTGAGGTCCACCTGCATCGCGAACTGGTCGGTGTGCATCATGCGCGGCACGATGTAGGTCTCGATCCCCCAGACGAGCGCCAGCTGGGACCGGGTCTGCGGCTCCGAGGTGAACGCGAGCATCGGGAGCCGCGGACGCAGGCGCGCCTGGCGTCGGGCGGAGCCTCCCGTCTCGGTGAAGGTGATCAGGAACTTCGCGTCGACGACGTCCCCGATCTCGACGGCGGCCTTGGTGATGGCCCCGGCGACAGTCGTCATCGGTGTGCGCATCGGGGAGATCTTGTCGTGCCCGTGCTCCTCGGTGGACTTGATGATGCGCGCCATGGTCATGACCGCCTCGATCGGCCAGGCGCCGATGGACGTCTCACCCGACAGCATCAGCGCATCCGCTCCGTCGAGCACGGCATTGGCCGCGTCGGATGCCTCGGCCCGTGTGGGCCTGGGGTTCTCGATCATGGACTCGAGCACCTGGGTCGCGACGATGACCGGTTTGGCCTCCTGACGGGCGAGCTCGCAGGCGCGCTTCTGGACGAGCGGGACGTCCTCGAGCGGCATCTCCACGCCGAGGTCTCCACGCGCCACCATGATCCCGTCGAACGCGGCGACGATCTCCTCGAGGTTGGCGACCGCCTGCGGCTTCTCGATCTTCGCGATCACCGGGATGCGGCGGTCGAACTCGTCCATGATCGCGTGGACATCCTCGATGTCGGTCGCCGAGCGGACGAAGGAAAGTGCGACCATGTCGACGCCGAGCCGCATCGCGAACCGCAGGTCGTCCCGGTCCTTCTCGGACAACGCGGGGACACTCACGGCGACGCCGGGCAGGTTGATGCCCTTGTTGTTCGACACCTCGCCACCGACCACGGTCTCGGTGACGACGTCCGTGTCCGAGACGTCGACGGCCCGCAGACACACCTTGCCGTCGTCGATGAGCAGGACGTCGCCGGGGCGGACGTCCTGCGGCAGCCCCTTGAAGGTCGTGCTGACCTCGGTGTCGTCACCCTCCACGTCGCGGGTGGTGATGGTGAACCGCTGTCCCGGAGAGAGCTCGACCGGGCCGTCCTTGAAGCGGCCGGTCCGGATCTTCGGGCCCTGAAGGTCCACGAGGATGCCCACCGCGCGGCCCGAGGCGTCACTCGCGGCACGCACGTCGCGGTAGACCTGGGCGTGCAGAGCCTGCTCGCCGTGCGAGAGGTTGAGTCGGGCAACGTCCATGCCGGCGTCGACGAGGGCTCGGAGCTGCTGGGGGGACGATGTCTTGGGACCGATCGTGCAGACGATCTTGGCGCGACGCATGGCTCAACCTTATGGGTGATGTGACGTGGGTCACGTGGCGGGTTCGC
>Ga0209347_1004373_pt1 | contig 14783 bp, 14 predicted proteins | sample AutmiccommuBRH23_FD_187382 | JGI IMG/M metagenome (GOLD analysis project Ga0209347, IMG submission 187382) | Deep subsurface microbial communities from Mt. Terri, Switzerland - Autotrophic microbial communities BRH/23 (SPAdes) (version 2) | ecosystem: Environmental > Aquatic > Deep subsurface >... | reverse complement strand
TCCTCGAACAGCCAGAGCGGTATTCCCGCCGCTTCGGCCGCCCAATCGCGCAGCCGCGTGGTGGTGACCGCCCGTTTCGGGCGACGGCCCGAAAAGATCGCGATGGTCCAAAGCTTGTCGGGGTCAGGCGCGCTGCTGAAATAGTCCGCCAGCGCCGCCACCTTTTCGCTGGTCCGTGTCGTTTGGTCGATCACCGTGAACAGCGCCGCGAAACGTTTCATGCCGCGTCCCCTGTCTCCTCGGCCTCCGCCCCATCCTCGCCACCATATTCCGTGGCCAGAACATGCGCGTCATGGCCCTGATCCCGCAGATATCGCGTGAAGATATCCGTGTAACCATGAGTCAGATACAGCTTTTCCGCTCCTGTCGCCTTGATCGCACCCAGCAGCCCATCCCAATCCGCATGGTCCGAGATGACGAACCCCCGGTCCGCCGCCCGCCTGCGCCGCACGCCGCGCATCTGCATCCAACCGCTGGCATAGCCGGTGGACAGCGCCCCAAAGCGCCGCGCCCAAGGGCTGCCCAGAACCGCAGGCGGGGCCACGATCAACGCGCCGGGATGCGCCTTGCGGTCAAGGTCCGGCGTGATCCTGATCGTGTCGGGCAGCGGCACGCCCTGCGCCCGCAGCACCGCATTCGTGTTTTCCACCGCCGCATGGGTCAGGATCGGGCCGATCGCGGGATCAAGCAGATGCAGCAACCTCTGCGCCTTGCCCAAGGAATAGGCCGCAAGCAAACTGACCCGCCCCTCGGCCATATTCCTCGCCCACCAGCGGTTGATCTGATCCGCCACAACCGCCTGTCTTTGCCAATGAAAAACCGGTAATCCAAAGGTGCATTCCGAAATGAACGTGTGGCACCGCAGGGGCTCAAACGCCTCGGACAGTCCGTCATCCTCGACCTTGTAATCGCCCGACACGACCCAGATCTCGCCGCCCACCGCGACCCGGATCTGCGCCGATCCCGGCACATGGCCTGCGGGATGAAAACTCACCTCCGCATCGCCAATCCGCCGCATCTCGCCATAGCGAACCGTCTCACACACAATATCCCCCAGACGGTGCCGCATCACCGGCATGCAGCCATCCGTGCAAAGATAGTGCCGATGCCCAGGCCTTGCATGATCCGCATGCCCATGGGTGATCAGCGCCCGATCGACAGGCCGCCAGGGATCAATGAAGAAATCCCCCGCCGCGCAGTAAAGCCCGCGATCCGTCATTGTCAGCACCGCTTGCGCCATCACTCACCCCTTTGCGTCATCCCAAGGGTAGGGCGCAGCCCCCGCCCAGACCAGCCCAAACCCGGCTTGCACATCGCGCCGTGCTGGCTAAGGTTCCCGCCAAACCCAAGGGAGGACATGAAGATGCGTTTCGTCAGATACGGAGAGATGGGGGCCGAGAAGCCCGGTGTGCTGGATGCCCAAGGCCGCATCCGCGATTTGTCGGGCGTGATCCCCGATCTGGCCGGCCCCGTCATCGCCGATCTGCCCCGCGTCGATCCCGAATCCCTGCCCCTCGTGCCCGGCAATCCCCGCCTCGGACCACCCGTGGGGCAGGTGGGCAAGTTCATCGGCATCGGCCTGAACTATGCCGACCACGCCGCCGAGGCCGGGATGGAACCCCCCGCCATGCCCATCGTCTTCATGAAGGCCACGTCCTCGATCTGCGGGCCGAACGATCCGGTCTATCTGCCGCGCGGATCGCAAAAAGGCGACTGGGAGGTCGAACTGGGCGTCATCATCGGCAAACGCGCCAAATACGTGACCGAGGCCGAGGCCCTGAACCATGTCGCAGGCTACTGCATCGTCAATGACGTGTCCGAGCGTGCCTTTCAAATGGAGCGTGTGGGCCAATGGACCAAGGGCAAAAGCGCCGACACCTTCGGCCCCATCGGCCCCTGGCTGGTGACGCCGGACGAGGCGGGCGACCCCCAGACCCTCGACCTGACGCTGGATCTCAACGGCAAGCGCGTGCAGACCGGCAATACCGCCACCATGATCTTCACCGTCGCCCAGATCATCGCGCATCTAAGCGAGATGATGACCCTGCATCCCGGCGACGTCATCGCCACAGGAACACCGCCGGGCGTGGGCATGGGCATGAAACCCCAGCGTTTCCTGCGCGCTGGCGATGTGATGGAGCTTGGCATCGCCGGGCTTGGCCAGCAGCGTCAGGATGTCCGGCAGGACGCCTGACCTCCCCTGACAGCCCGCCTGATCCCGCAGGGGTCAGGCGCTTTGCAGATCCCCGACGCAGGCGGGATGCGCCGCGAAATGCGCCGCAACCCCGTTGAACACCATCGCGCGGGTGGCGGGTGTGTCCATCATGACCTCATGCTCGCCGCCCTGCACCAGACGCAGTTCACCGCCCGGCCAACTGGCCATCCGCGTCTCGATCCGCTCGGGGCAGACAATCCGCTCATGGGTGCCCATATAGGTCAGGCAGGGATGCGAGGGCGCAGGACGCCGCGCAAGGCCCGCCATCTCGACCAGCGCCTCGTTCAGCCAGCGCAGACTGGGGCCTCCCAGCGCCAGATCGGGATGCGCGGTCATCTGCCTTTGCATATAGGTATACATGTCCCGGTCGCGGGTCAGCGTGTTGTCGTCGAACGGCTCGGCCATGACATAGGTTTCGGGCTTGGTGCCGGGGGCCAGATGATGCCCGAACCCAAGGCGCGGCGCGCTCCATGACAGCGCCCAGGCGGCGGGCCGGGTGGCCGCGGCCATCTGGATCCCCCACATCGGCCCGGTAAAGGCGCAGGCCGCAACCGGCAGCCCCTCCATCAGCGCGCGCAGGCCGATGCAGCCGCCCATCGAATGGGCCAGCAGATAGAAGGGACGCGGCAGGTTCAGCGCCCGCGCCGCCTCCATCATCGCAGCCACGTCTTTTTGATAATCCGTGAAGCGGCCGATATGGCCGGTGCGCCGGTCGGACAGCAGGCGATCGGCCAAGCCCTGACCGCGCCAGTCGATCGTCAGCGTATCATAGCCGCGCCCAGCCAGATCGGCGGCGGCGCGGCCATATTTCTCGACATATTCGGTGCGCCCCGGAAACAGCAGCACCGTGCCGCGCGCCTCTTCACCCGCCGCACGGGGCCAGTGCCCCACGCGGATGCGCGGCCCGTCGGAGCTGCGCAGCCAAAAGGCTTGCCCACCCACGGGACCATCTGCAACATCATGAAAAAGCGGCGCAGATTCCATAGCTTAGCTCAGAACGGAACCAAGCTGCATGGCCATGCCCATATCGCCATCCACCGACAATTTGCCGCTCATGAAGGCCGAGGTCGGGTTCATGTCGCCCGACATCATCGCCTCGAAGGTTTCGGCGCTGGCGGTCAGGGTCACGTCCGCATCCTCGTCGCCTGCGCGTGCGCCAGTGGAATCCACCATGACCGCGCCTTCGCCTTCGATGACGAATTTGGCCGAACCGTCAAAGCCGGAACCGCCCATCTTCTCGTTCAGTGCGGCCACGGCCGCGTCGATTACTTCGCTCATTCGCATGGTCCTTTTTTTTCATGCGCGAGGGGCTAACAATTCCCGATCCGCGCGTTACACTCCTGTGTTATGAGCGCGATCCGTTTCAATCTCAAACCTATCGTCGCGGCAATGTTCGCGATAGTCATGTATTCCCTACCTCTGGTTGGGCAAGTGGCAGAGCCTGCACCCTCCGGGCTGGAGCGGTTGTATGACAGTCTGGCCACGGCCAGCCCGGCCGAGGCCAAGGGGTTGGAGCGGGAGATTCGCCTTGAATGGCGCAAGACCGGCTCGCCCGCGATGGACCTGCTGCTCAAGCGCGGGCGCGAGGCGCTGGAGCGGGGGGACTATGCCGTGGCGGTCGAACATCTGACCGCGCTTACCGATCATGCGCCAGATGTCGCCGAAGGCTTCCACATGCGGGCGCGCGCTTATTTCCGCACCGAACAGATCGGCCCGGCGCTGGCCGATCTTGAACAGGCCCTGACCCTCGATCCGCGCCATTACGAGGCGGCGCATGGGCTTGCCGTGGTGCTGGAAGAACTGGGCCGCCAGCAGCAAGCCTATCAGGCCTACCGGCTTGTGCTTTCCATCCATCCCCATTACGACCCGGCCGCCGAGGCGGTGACGCGGCTCAAGGCCCAGGTCGAGGGTCTCAAACTCTGATCGGGGAACAGGCCCATGGGGCAGCCTTCACGGATCACGGCGGTCCTCGGGCCGACGAATACCGGCAAGACGCATTACGCCATCGAACGGATGCTGGGGCACCGGACCGGGATCATCGGCCTGCCGCTGCGCCTGCTGGCGCGCGAGGTTTATGACAAGATCGTCCGCGCGCGCGGCCCCTCGGTCGTGGCGCTGGTCACGGGCGAAGAACGCATCGTGCCGCCGCGCACCCAATATTGGGTCTGCACCGTTGAAGCGATGCCCGAAGGCATGGGCGTCGATTTTCTGGCCGTGGATGAGATCCAGCTTTGCGCCGATCCAGAACGCGGCCATGTCTTCACCGACCGGCTGTTGCGTGCGCGGGGCCTGCATGAAACCCTTTTTCTCGGCTCCGACACGATGCGCGGCACCATCGCGGCCCTTGTGCCGCAAGCACAGTTCATGCGCCGCGACAGGATGTCCAAGCTGACCTATGCGGGCTCGAAGAAAATCAGCCGGATGCCCGCCCGCAGCGCGATTGTCGGGTTCTCGGTTGATAATGTCTATGCGATTGCCGAACTGATCCGCCGCCAGAAAGGTGGCGCGGCCGTGGTCATGGGCGCGCTCTCTCCCCGCACCCGCAACGCGCAGGTCGAACTCTATCAGAACGGCGATGTGGATTATCTGGTCGCCACCGATGCCATCGGCATGGGGCTGAACCTCGACATCAACCACGTCGCCTTCTCGGCGCTGACCAAATTCGACGGGCGGCGGATGCGCCAGCTTGCGCCCAACGAACTGGCCCAGATCGCAGGCCGCGCCGGGCGCGGCATGTCGGATGGCACCTTCGGCGTGACAGGCGAGGCCGAGCCTCTGGACGATGAGGTGGCCGAAGCGATCATGGAGCATCGCTTCACCCCCATCCGCAAACTGCAATGGCGCAACCACGCCCTGCAATTCGGCCAGCTCGATGCCCTCATCGCCTCGCTGGAAGACACGCCCAAGGATGATCTGCTGGTCCGCGCCCGCGAGGCCGACGACCTTCTGGCCCTCAAATCCCTGTCCCAGGTCGCCGAGGTGCGCGCCCGCGCCTCGGACGCGGCTTCCGTCCGCCTGCTCTGGGACGTCTGCCGCATCCCCGATTTCCGTGGCATCAGCGGGGCCGAACACGCCACGCTTCTGGAAGCGATCTTCAACTTCCTGCACCAGTCCGGCCGCGTCCCCGATGACTGGCTGGCGACGCAGATCAAACGCATCGACCGCACCGAGGGCGAGATTGACACACTCTCGAAACGTCTGGCCTTTATCCGCACATGGACCTATGTCGCGCAGCGCAGCGGATGGGTGCGTGACGAAAGCCATTGGCGCGAGGCCACGCGCGCTGTAGAAGACAGATTGTCGGATGCGCTCCACGCGCGGCTGACCCAGAGATTTGTGGACCGCCGCACCTCCGTGCTGTTGCGGCGGCTCAAGCAGAAGGAGGCCCTTTTGGCCGAAGTGAACGACAAGGGTGAAGTGACCGTCGAAGGTGAATTCGTCGGCCGCCTCGAAGGGTTCCGGTTCCGTCAGGACCGCGACGCCACCGCGCAAGAGGCCAAGACGATCCGTCAGGCCAGCATTTCTGCGCTTGTGCCGCATTTCAATCTCAGGGCGGACCGTTTCTACAACGCCCCCGATACCGAGATCGATTTCACCGAACAAGGTGGCCTCATGTGGGGCGATCAGGCGGTGGGCAAACTCGTGGCCGGGGCCGATCCCCTGAAGCCGCAGGTTGCCGCCTTCGTCGATGACGAGGCTGGCCCCGATGTGGCGCAAAAGGTCCAGCGGCGCCTGCAACATTTCATCGACCGCAAGATCGCGGCCCTGTTCGAACCCCTGCTGGCCCTCAGCCGCGACGAGGCGTTGAACGGCCTTGCCCGCGGCTTCGCCTTCCGCATGGTCGAGAACATGGGCATCCTGCCCCGCGCCAGCGTCATCGAAGAGGTCAAGGCGCTGGATCAGGAGGCGCGCGGCGCCCTGCGCAAGCATGGCATCCGCTTCGGCCAGTTCACCGTTTTCATGCCGCTTCTGCTGAAACCCGCGCCCACCCGCCTGCGCCTTGTGCTCTGGTCTCTGGCGTGCGGTCTGGACGAATTCCCCGAAGCCCCGCCGCCGGGTCTGGTCACCGTGCCCACGATCAAGGACGCGCATCCCGAATTCCACATCATGTCGGGCTACCGCGCCGCGGGCGAGCGGGCGATTCGCATCGACATGCTGGAACGTCTGGCCGACATGCTGCGCGCCGAGGACAGCCGGACCGGGTTCGAGGCCAAGGCCGACATGCTCTCGATCACCGGCATGACGCTGGAGCAGTTCGCCGATCTGATGCAGGGTCTGGGTTACAAGGCCGAGCGCGGCGAGCGCGCCAAGCTCAAGCCCGCCGAGGCTCCCAAGGCTGAAACGCCCGCCGAGGCACCGACCGAAGCAGCCGAACGTCCCGAGGAAGCCGCCCCCGCGCCCGCCGAGGCCGCACCTGACGCCCCGACCGAAGAGAGCGCGACAGCGCCGACCGAGGCCACCGCAGAGGTCGCAGCAGAGACTCCGGCCGAAATGGAGGTGTTCTTCACCTTCACATGGGGCCGCAAACCGCCGTCGCATCAAGGCCGCCCCAACCGTGGCCGCGGTGCAGCACCGCAAGGGCAGGGCGCGCAAGCCGCCCAGCCGCAAGCCGAGGGCGAGGCGCGTGCCGAACGTGGCGAGCGCAGCGGCAAGCCGCGCGGCAAGGGCAAGCCTCAGGGTGGTGATCGTGGTGGTGACCGCAACAAGTCCCAAGGCGGCGACCGCAACAAGGGCCGCGACCGCAACCGCGAGGGCGACAAGCCCCAGCAGGGGGCAAAGACCTATGAGGCCCGCCCGCCCCGCGCCAAGGACCGGATCGACCCGGACAACCCCTTCGCCGCCGCCCTCATGGGCCTGCGCGACAAGACCTGACGCGGACGCCCCTTGGACGCGCCTGCGGCACGGATGCGGATCGACAAATGGCTCTGGCATGCGCGTTTCTTCAAGACGCGCACGCTCGCGGCCAATGTCGTCAGCGCGGGCCATGTCCGTATCAACAGCGTCAAGGCCGCCAAACCCGCACAGGGCGTGGTCCCCGGCGATGTTCTGACCTTCGCGCAGGGTGATGCCGTCCGCGTGGTGCGAGTCGTCGCCCACGGTATCCGCCGTGGCCCCGCCCCCGAGGCGCAGACGCTCTACGAGGATCTGACCCCGCCGCCCCCCGCGCAGGAGGATGTTCCATCCGCCCCGCAACCGCAGGACGGCGGTCGTCCGACCAAGAAGGATCGCCGGATATTTGACCTTGATCGTCGTCGCATGCTTGAATGACGGCGACGGCTGTTCTAGCTAGGCCCGAAAGGTTCCGAAACGGGCCGCTGAGTTGAGAGAATGAAATGACTTATGTCGTCATCGATAATTGCATCGCCTGCAAATACACCGACTGCGTCGAAGTCTGTCCCGTGGATTGCTTCTACGAAGGCGAGAACATGCTGGTGATCCACCCGGACGAGTGCATCGATTGCGGCGTCTGCGAACCGGAATGCCCGGCCGATGCAATCCGGCCCGACACGGAACCGGACATGGAAAAATGGGTGGCCTTCAACCGGACCTACTCGGAAAAATGGCCCGTGATCATCTCCAAGAAAGACCCGCTCCCCGAGGCCGAGGCGCGCGATGGCGAGACCGGGAAGCTTGAGAAATACTTCTCCGAAGCGCCGGGCGAGGGCGGCTGATCCGCCCGATTCGGGGCATGTGACAGGCCTGTTCGCAGGGCAGGTGGTATCGACAGTCACACTCAAAGGCTGAACCCCCTGCCATATCAAGGGTTTGATCGGGCAATATGACGTGTCGCATGCGTATTGCTTCCGTATGTGTAATTTTTGTGATATGGTCTGCACACACATGATGTAGACCCCATGGCCCCCGTCCCGCCAAGCCAGTGCCTGCGGACGGAAATTCTGCGAGACATGACCCGGTCAACGAGATTAGTGATAATCTCGCCCGTCTTTTTGTCGCGCAGGGCCTTGGCGTCAATGCGAGGAAAGATTGCATGAGCAAGACCAAGAAGTCCGAGTTTCGTCCCAATGATTATGTGGTCTATCCGGCCCATGGTGTGGGTCAGATCATCTCGATCGAAGAGCAGGAAATCGCGGGGATCGCGCTGGAACTGTTCGTGATCTCGTTCGAGAAGGACAAGATGACCCTGCGGGTGCCGACCAACAAGGCCACCGAGATCGGGATGCGCTCGCTCTCCAGCCCGGATGTTGTCTCCAAGGCAATGTCCACGCTGAAAGGCAAAGCCAAGGTCAAGCGGGCCATGTGGTCGCGCCGCGCGCAGGAATATGAACAGAAGATCAATTCGGGCGACCTGATCGCGATTGCCGAAGTGGTGCGCGACCTGCACCGTAACGACGATCAGCGCGAGCAGAGCTATTCCGAGCGTCAGCTTTATGAGGCCGCGCTCGAGCGACTGACACGCGAAGTGGCCGCCGTCAGCGGTGGCGACGAAGTGTCGGCTGCCAAGCAGGTTGACGAGGTTCTGGTATCGCGCGCCGCGTGATTGCCCGACCCTGATCGTATGAAAACCGCGTCCCTCGGGGCGCGGTTTTTTTTATGGCCGTTCATATTTGTGCCCCTGTCGCGCTGTTCAGGCCGCAGGCCGCACCTGTTGCCTCGCCCCGCCAGCAGCGCGCGCCGCAGCCCGGTCCGGCGCAACACCGTGTTGATCTTGCAGGATAATCTTTCCTGTCCCACGATGGGACATCAGGCCCCGACCAGTGTCACCAGCACCAATAGGGCAGCAACCTCGGCCACCTGCTGCGCCGCCCCCAGCACATCCCCGGTCTGCCCCCCGATCTTGCCCCGCGCCAGCGCCGCGACGCCCCAGCCCGACAGGGCGACGGTCATGATCAGCAGCAGCGCCGCCAGACCCAGCGCCATCAGGGCCAGAATGGCCCCCAGCGCCGCCCCCAGCACCGCCGTGTCAAAACTGACCCGCCCCACCGACCGCGACAGCCCGCCCTCGCGCGCAAAGGGCAGGGCATGCAGCAGCCCCGGCATCACCGCCCGCGACAGCGCTCCCACCGCGATCAGGGCAGGCAGCGCCAGCCCTGCTTCGAACAGCAGGGTCAGGGCCATCCACCGCAGCCCCAGCGACAGGATCAGCGCGATCACGCCATAGCTGCCGATATGGCTGTCCTTCATGATCTCCAGCCGCCGCGCGACCGTCCAGCCGCCCCAGAACCCGTCTGCCGTGTCGGCCAGCCCGTCCTCGTGCATGGCCCCGGTCATCATGGTCAGAAGGCCCAGACACAGCCCCGCCGCCAGCGGCGCGGGCAGGCCCAGCCCCAGCAGGATCACCCCCGCCAGCCCCGCAAGCAAACCCAGCACGGCCCCCACCACCGGCCAGGACCACGCCGCCGCCGCCCCCCGCGCCAGAGCCGCGTCCGAGGCCCGCAGCGGCAGGCGGGTCAGCAAGGCGAAACCTGCCGACAGGTCGCCGCCCCGCATCCAAGCCCTGTCGTCCTGTGTCATCGAAATGCCTCTTGCCGCCTTGCCCATACCAGTCCTTCGGTTAAACACGGGATCGGACCCCCGATCAATGAGCGAGCATATGGCCAGACAATTCCCCACCCTCGATACGCTCCACGCCGCCCTGCGTGACCTGCCCGCGCCTGAGGCCGGGGCGGTGGCCGCAGCGCAGGCCCGCAACGGCCAGTTGACCAAGCCGCCGGGCGCCCTGGGCCGGCTTGAGGATCTGGCGATCTGGATGGCGGGCTGGCAGGGCACCGACCGGCCCCATGTGACGGCCCCGCAGGTGATCATCTTCGCGGGCAATCACGGCGTCACGGCGCGCGGCGTCTCGGCCTTTCCGGCGGCGGTCACCGAACAGATGGTCCTGAACTTTCAGGCCGGCGGCGCCGCGATCAACCAGTTGGCCAAGACCTTCGGCGCGCGGATGGACGTGCATGCGCTGATACTGGACAGACCCACCGCCGATTTCACGGCAGACGCGGCGATGACCGAGGATGCCTTTCTGGACGCCGTCTCGACCGGCTGGCATGCGGTCGATCCGCAGGCCGATCTGCTGGTGACGGGCGAGATGGGGATCGGCAACACAACCTCGGCGGCGGCACTGGCCCATGCGATCTGTGGCGGGCAGCCTGCCGATTGGGTCGGGCGGGGCACGGGCGTCGATGATGCGGGGCTGACGCTCAAGGCGCAGGTCGTGGCCGAAGGTGTGGCGCGGCACCCGCATTGCCGCCGCGACGGGATCGAGGCGCTGCGATGCCTTGGCGGGCGGGAACTGGCCGCGATGGCGGGCGCGATCCTGCGGGCACGGCATCTGCGGATCCCCGTCCTTCTGGACGGCTTCATCTGCACCGCCGCCGCCGCCTGCCTTGAGGCCGCGCAACCCGGCGCGCTGGATCATTGCCTTGCCGCCCATGTCAGCGCGGAATCAGGTCATGCGCCGCTTCTGGCCTATCTGGGCAAGGCACCGATCCTGTCGCTGAACCTGCGGCTGGGCGAAGGCTCGGGCGCGGCGCTGGCCATCGGCATCCTGCAAGGGGCCGTCGCCTGCCATTCCGGCATGGCCACCTTCGCCGAGGCGGGGGTGTCCGGGGCCTGAGGCGGGGTCAGCCCGCCTCGGCCGGGCGATTCTCGTCCAGCCGGGCCAGCAGCATGACCTCAAGCTCCTTGTTCAACTCACGCGCACGGGTCACATAGGCCGTATTCTGTTCGGTCGGCACATCGGGGTTCCACAGATCGGCCAGTTCGCGCAACGCGTCGCGGTCGTGGTGGTAGAACACGGTTTCGGCCTGCGACGCCTCGTATTCGCTCAGTCCCATATTCTCCAGAACATAGCGGCCCGCGCGCAGCGAGCTGTCGAACATCTCGCGCACCACGTCATTCGCACCGGCCTTGACCAGTTGGAACACATGCACCCGGTCGCGGGCGCGGGCGATGATGTGCAGGTCCGGGCGCTCTTGCCGGGCATAGGTCACCAGCCGGTTGGTCGCGGCGGGATCGTCCAGTGCCACGACCAGCACGCGCGCCTTGTGCAGCCCTGCGGCATGTAACAATTCGGGCCTCGTGGGATCGCCGAAAAAGCCCTTGAAGCCGAACTGGCGCATCAGCTGGATCGTGGGCATGTCGTGATCCAGCACCACTGTCTTGAACCCGCTGGACTGCACCAGCCGGTTGACGATCTGCCCGAAGCGGCCGATTCCGGCAATGATCACGGTGCCTTGCTCGGTCACCTCGTCATGGGGTGTCGCCTCGCCCGTTTCGATCAGGCGGCGTGACAACTGATCGAACAGGATGAACAGAAGCGGTGTGATCAGCATCGACAAGGCGACCACGAGCAGCAGTTGGTCCGCCAATCCGCGCGGCAAGACATTCTGCTGGACCGAGAAGGACAGCAACACAAAACCGAATTCCCCCGCCTGTGCCAGCGACAGGGTGAACAGCCACTGGTCGCGCCCCTTGAGCTTGAAGGCAAGGCCCAGTCCGTAAAGGATCACGCCCTTCAGCACCATCAGCCCCAGCGTCATGCCGATCAGCAGGAGAGGGTCCGCAAAAAGCATCCCGAAATTGATGCCCGCGCCCACGGTGATGAAGAACAGGCCCAACAGAAGCCCCTTGAAGGGTTCGATATCGCTTTCCAGCTCGTGCCGGAACTCGCTATTGGCCAGCACCACACCCGCAAGGAAGGTGCCAAGGGCGGGTGAGAGGCCCACCAGCATCATCAGAAAGCCGATCCCCAGCACGATCAGCAGGGCGAGCGCGGTATACATCTCGCGCAGATGCGTGTGATGGATGAACCGGAACAGGGGCCGGATCAGGTAAATGCCCGCCAGAATCACGATCGCCACGGCCCCCAGCGTCACCAGCGTGACGCCCCAGCCCGGCAAACCCTCGACCAGCGACATGCTGTGGCCGTGATCCTCGATCTGCGAGGGTCGCAGCACCTCGCCATTCGGGCCGACCTGCGCCAGCATGGGAAAGGCCAGAAGCGGCATCAGCGCCAGCATCGGGATCACCGCGATATCCTGCGTCAGCAGCACCGAAAAAGCGGACCTTCCGCCGCCGGTCTGCATCAGCCCCTTTTCCGACAGGGTTTGCAGGACGATGGCGGTGGAGGACAGCGCGAGGACGAGGCCAACCGCCAGCGCCGTGCTCCATGCCAGACCGAAGGCCATGCCTGCGGCCATCACCGCCGCCATGGTCAGCACGATCTGCGCGCCGCCCAGTCCCAGCAATTTGTGGCGCATGTCCCAAAGCGCGCGGGGTTCCAGTTCCAGTCCGATCAGGAACAGCATCATCACCACGCCGAATTCCGCGAAATGTTGCAGGTCCTGCGTTTCAGACCCTACCAGCCCCAGCACCGGGCCGATGACGATCCCTGCCGCCAGATAGCCCAGCACCGACCCCAGCCCCAAACGTGCGGCGATGGGCACGGCGATCACGGCAGCGGCCAGATAGATCGAGGCTTGATAGAGGAAGGTTTCCATTGGTCGTCCTCGCGGTTGTTCGGGCGGTTGCACTCAGGTGGGCAGGGGGGCGTCCTGCTTGAACTGGTCCATGACGATCTGGCTTTGCACGCGGGCCACGGCGGGATGCGGCAGTAGCACCTCATGGATCAGCCGGTTCAGCGCGGGCAGGTCGTCACAATAGACCCTGAGCAGGTAATCCGCATCGCCTGTCAGGGTCCATGCCGAAATGATCGCCGGTTGCGTGTCCACGAGCCTTGCAAAGCTGCGCGACTGTTCGGGGCCGTGGGTGGCCAGCTGGACCTGCACGAAGGCCTGCACATGCAGGCCCAGCTTCATCGGATCCAGCCGCGCGGCATAGGCGGTGATGAACCTCTCGGCCTCCAGCCGCTGCCGACGGCGCCCGGCCTGGCTGGGCGACAGGTTCAGCACCTCGCTCAGGTCCTGCGCGGTCAGATGGGCGTTCTTTTGCAGCGCTGCCAGCAGGCGTTTGTCGGTGTCATCCAGCATATGCGCGATCTCCGCATGGGGTGCGTCTTTCCTGTGAGATTTCCGCATATATGGCCGGAAACCATCCCGAGAATGCGCAGATTTCCGGCGATGATGGCGGTATTCTTGGCGCAACGCAACAGGACAACCAACAGGAGACAGCGCAATGGGACCCTTTCCGCATGACGCCCCCAAGGCCCGTATCACCCCCCAGAACCCCGCCGGCACGGACGGGTTCGAATTCGTGGAGTTCGCCCATCCCGAGCCCGAGGCGCTGCGCGATCTGTTCTCCAAGATGGGCTATACGCTGACCGGACGGCACAAGACCAAGGATATCGAGCTTTGGCAGCAGGGCGATATCACCTATATCCTGAACGCCGAACCGGGTTCGATGGCGACGCGTTTTGTCGAGGAACACGGGCCCTGTGCGCCGTCGATGGGCTGGCGGGTCGTGGATGCGGGCAAGGCACTGGCCCATGCGGTGGCGCAGGGGGCCGAGGAATATACCGGTGACGACAAGACGCTGGATGTGCCCGCGATTGTCGGGATCGGCGGATCGCTGATCTATTTCATCGACGAGTATTATGAAACCAGCCCGTATAACCGCGAATTCGACTGGCTGACCCAGTCCAAGCCGGAAGGTGTGGGGTTCTTCTACCTCGATCACCTGACCCACAATGTCTACAAGGGGAATATGGACAAGTGGTTCGCCTTCTATGCGAAGATCTTCAATTTCCGCGAGATCCGCTTCTTCGATATCGAGGGCAAGTATACCGGCCTGTTCAGCCGCGCGTTGACCTCGCCCTGTGAACGGATCCGCATCCCGATCAACGAGGATCGCGGCGAAACCGGGCAGATCGTGTCATACCTCAAGAAATACAATGGCGAAGGTATCCAGCATATCGCCGTTGGGACCGACAGGCTCTATGACGCGACGGATGAGATCCATGACCGTGGCATCCGCTTCATGCCCGCACCGCCCGCGGCCTATTACGAACTGAGCAAGACCCGCGTGCAGGGGCATGAGGAGCCGATCGACCGGATGGCCAAGCATGGCATCCTGATCGACGGGGAAGGTGTGGTGGATGGGGGCGAGACCAAGATCCTGCTCCAGATCTTCTCGAAGACCGTGATCGGGCCGATCTTCTTCGAGTTCATCCAGCGCAAGGGCGATGACGGCTTCGGCGAGGGCAACTTCAAGGCGCTGTTCGAATCGATCGAACAGGAACAGATCAACGCCGGTGAATTCGCGGCCGAGTGATCGTGCCGCATGAGAGACAAGAAACGCCTCCGGTCTGCCGGGGGCGTTTTTGTTTTCGGGGCCTGTCCCACCGCGGGACATTTTTCGGCATGAATGATATCAATGGGTTACGCGGACGCGTTTACCATATTTTAAGGGTTTGGCGCTGTGTTGCGTGCGGAACGCAAAGGGCGGAGAACGGACCTTCTCTGCAAGCGCGAACCATCAATGCCGTGACGTCTGGGTCCGACATTCGCGCGGCCCTGAAATGGAGTAATTCGCGGCACCGTTGCGTAGTGGCAGTGAGCCCAAAGCAACATCTATGTGAGTTCGTTGGGGCGTGGTATCCTTGGTCGCATGATGATTTCCGATATCCAAGATTACTTCACCAGAGGGTGCGGGCGCT
>Ga0209347_1004371_pt1 | contig 14791 bp, 10 predicted proteins | sample AutmiccommuBRH23_FD_187382 | JGI IMG/M metagenome (GOLD analysis project Ga0209347, IMG submission 187382) | Deep subsurface microbial communities from Mt. Terri, Switzerland - Autotrophic microbial communities BRH/23 (SPAdes) (version 2) | ecosystem: Environmental > Aquatic > Deep subsurface >... | reverse complement strand
GTTTTTGTGTTAGACGCGCAAAATTTTCAAGTGCTAAGAAGCAGGATAGTCGAAAGTTAAAGTTTTTGTTCAAGGACTTCTATATTCGACATTCGATTTCCTGCTTCTGGGCCGACGGCGGGATGGAGGGACACCTCCTGGGCACGGACCAGCAGGGCCGGGACGTCTTGAGCCGTCTGATCTGGGGGGGGCGGGTGTCTTTGCGGGTGGGCTTCATCGTGGTGCTCCTGGCCGCCTCGGTGGGGGTCTTCCTGGGACTCTTGGCCGGCTACACCGGGGGCAAGACCGAGATCATCATCATGCAGCTGGTGGACATCCAGTTCGCCTTCCCCGGCATGCTGGTGGCCCTGGTCTTTGTGATGGTGCTGGGGCCGGGTGAGTTTAACCTGATCCTGGCCCTGGCCTTCAACGGCTGGATGGTTTTCGCCAGGATGGCCCGGGGGCTGGTGATCGCCTTCCGGGACGGCCCCCTGGTGGAGGCCGCCAAGGCCATCGGGGTGCAGCCCCTGAAGGTTATGTTCAGGCACATACTGCCCAATATATGCGCTCCCCTGATGACCCTCTTTGTGCTGGAGGTGGCCAGGATCATCCTGGCCGAGGCCACCATGAGCTTTCTGGGCTACGGCATACAGCCCCCGGCCTCATCCTGGGGGCTGATGATCGGGGAAGGACGCAAATACTTCCCCATGGCCTGGTGGCTGGTGGTCTTCCCGGGCATCGCCATCGCCACTTCGGTCTGGGCGCTGAATATATTTTCCAACTGGCTGAGCACTGTGATGGACCCCCTGCAAAAAGGGCAGTCGGGTAATTGAAGGGGGATGGTCGGATGCAGGAGGAAAAAGAAGTGATCAGGGAAAAGGTTGTTCCACTGCTGTCCATAAGAGATCTGAAAACCTATTTCCGGGCCGAGGAGGGTGGGGTGATCAAGGCGGTGGACGGCGCCAGCCTGCACATCCGCCCCCGGGAGATACTGGGGGTGGTGGGTGAGTCCGGAAGTGGCAAAAGCATTACCGCCATGTCGGTATTGCGGCTGATTCCCTCCCCCCCGGGGTACATTGCCGGAGGTGAAATACTGTTTGACGGCGAAAGCCTTCTGGCCAAGAGCGAGAAAGAAATGCGCCAGATACGGGGCAAGGATATCTCTATGATTTTTCAGGAGCCCATGAGCTCTCTAAACCCGGCCTACACCGTGGGCTACCAGATTGCAGAAAATGTGCAGCTGCACCAAAAGGTAACCAAAAAGGAGGCCTTTGAGCGGGCGGTGGAGATGATCAGGCTGGTGGGCATCCCCTCACCGGAAAAGAGGGTGCAGGACTACCCCTTCCAGATGTCCGGGGGGATGCGCCAGAGGGTGATGATCGCCATGGCCCTGTCCTGCCAGCCCAGGCTTTTAATCGCCGACGAGCCCACCACCGCCCTGGACGTCACCATCCAGGCCCAGATCCTGAGGCTGATCCTGGATACCAGAGAAAAGGTGGGCAGCGCCATTATGCTCATAACCCACGACCTGGGGGTGGTGGCCGAGCTTTGCGAGCGGGTGGTGGTGATGTATGCCGGCAAGGTGGTGGAGGTGGCCTACGCCTACGACCTCTTCAATCATCCGTCCCACCCATACACCATGGGGCTCCTGCAGTCCATCCCCAGGCTGGACGAGACCAGGGAGAGGCTCTCGATTATCCCGGGCAGCATTCCCAACCCGGCCAGGATGCCTGCGGGCTGCCGCTTCCATCCCCGCTGCGGCTTTGTCAGTGAACGCTGCCTGACCGAGGAGCCGCCGCTGGTTTCCCCCAAACCCGGCCAGTGGGTTTCCTGCTGGCTGGTCTCCAATGGGGACAGATCTTCTGCATCCCCTGTAGATTTCGAGCATGAGCGGGAAACCTGTCCCCGTTCCTCTGATGGGGACAGATCTTACGCATCCCCTGAGGATTGCGAGCATGATCAGGAGACCCGAGGAGGTGTGGCCGATGCTGCCGGCGCAAACAAGTAATGCCGGGCCGGAAGCCCTGCTGGAAGTTAGGGATTTGACCAAGTACTTCTCCATCACCAAGGGGGTTCTCTCCAGGGTGGTGGGCCGGGTGCACGCGGTGGACCATATTTCTTTCAGTATCCTCCCCGGGGAGACCTTCGGGCTGGTGGGGGAGAGCGGCTGCGGCAAAACCACCACCGGCAGGCTGATCCTGCGGCTGATTGAGCCCACCTCCGGGGATATAATTTTCAACGGGCAGCTGGTAAACCAGCTGGGATCGGTTGGTCTGCGCCGGCTGCGCCGGGAGATGCAGATTGTCTTCCAGGATCCCATGGCCTCGCTGAACCCCAGGATGACGGTGGGGGATCTGATCGGTGAGCCCCTGGAGGTGCACGGGGTTTCCCGGGGCCGGGCAAAGGATGACTTGGTGCGGGATTTGCTGGTGGCCGTGGGCTTGCGGCCCAACCATATGTACAGTTTCCCCCGGGAATTAAGCGGCGGCCAGCGCCAGCGGGTGGGCATAGCCCGGGCGCTGTCACTGAAGCCTAAGCTGATCGTGGCCGACGAGCCGGTTTCGGCCCTGGACGTTTCCATTCGCTCCCAGATTATCAATCTGTTAAAGGACCTGCAGCAGGAATTCAACCTGACTTACCTCTTTATCGCCCACGACATGAGTGTGATCAGGCACATCAGCGACCGGGTGGGGGTGATGTACCTGGGCAAGATGGTGGAGCTGGCGCCCAAGGCGCTGCTCTTCGACAAGCCACTGCACCCCTATACCCAGGCCCTGCTCAGCGCCATTCCGGTGCCCAGCCCCGGCGTCAGGCGGGAGAGGATCATACTGGAGGGGGACGTGCCCAGCCCGGTGAACCCTCCGCCCGGCTGCCGCTTCCACACCCGCTGCCGCTACGTCACCGATCGCTGCCGCCAGGAGGAGCCCCGGCTGCAGGAGGGGGAAGGCGGCCACTGGGTGGCCTGCCACTTGTACTGATGCTGATGGAATTTTGGGTCAGCCGTAAGCCGTAAGCTGTAAGCTATAAGCTATATGTTAAAAGCTGTTGCCGGATACTTATTGGCTTGGACTTTTTCAGACGCTATGGTTATAGAGAAATGGGTCAGTGTTGCCCTGATATGATCTTTGAGGCAGGGACAACTTATTTTTGGAGTAGTGGTTAATGGAAATTATTGGTGAGCTATTGGCGGTGTCCAATGCTGTTTTGTATTCGCTGAGCAACATCTTCAACAAGCGTGCCCTGGAGCAGATGGACAAGGACAGCGGCATGGTCATCACCCTGGTGGTGAACAACGCCATCAACGGACTGGGGCTTTTGGCCCTTTACCTGTCCGGGAAATGGGTGCCCCTGGGGGCCGGTTCCCTGGTCTGGTTTGTGCTGGCCGGGGCGCTGACCTCCTTCGTGGGCAGGTACTTGCTGTTTGAAAGCGTCAACCTCAACGGCCCCTCCAGGGCCGGCACCTACAAGGTGGCCTCGCCGGTATTCACCGTTTTTATCGGCATGTTCATCATGAGTGAGCAGGTCAATGCCGGATCCCTGGCGGGTATAGTGATTTCACTGTTGGGGCTTTGGATCATCTCCACCCGGGACCTTTCGTCCAAAGACGGAGGAAAAATTGTCCCGGACGCCGGCTGGATCAAGAAAAACATCGGGGTAATCATCGGCCTGGCCAGCGGCCTGGCCTTTGCCATCGGTATAGCCTCTAGGAAGGTGGGCCTGCAGATCTGGCCTTCGGCCATGGGCGGGGCCTTTCTGGGGTCCATGACCGCCCTGACTCTGACCCTGCTTTCTTACCAGATCAAGGGCAATACCATCCCCTGGCGCCGGCTGGCCGGGAAAAAAGCCTTGAATTACGTCTATTCCGGGCTGTGTACCAGTGTGGCCATACTCTGCTTTTTCATCGCCCTGCAGTATACCACGGTCACCGTGGCCAATGTGGTGGCCAGCGTGGAGCCCCTTTTCACCATCGTCCTGGCCTCCTGGATGCTGCGCAAAAAGGAGAGAATTACTTCCAGGCTGGTTTTCGGCGCATTGCTGGTCACTATCGGTGCGGCCTTAATATTTATATACTAAAGCCACAAAGTACACAAAGGACACAAAGGTTGACAGCCGGCCTCCGCAGGCCAGAATTAAAACCACAGAGGTTTATTATGACCTTCAAGAATGGCTTAAACTTTTTTATCTTTGTGTCCTTTGTGCCCTTTGTGGCTGATTAATTCCGGCTTCGCAGGCCGGCATTCACGAGGTGATATTGGTGGATAAAATTATTACGGTCAGCTTTACCCTCAATGGCCAGCCCGTTGAGGCCGGGGTGAGGCCCGAGACTACCCTGCTTCGCTTTCTCCGGGATGAGCTGGGTCTCACCGGCACCAAGAACGGCTGCAGCACCAATCATTGCGGCGCCTGCATGGTGCTGGTGGAGGGGGAGCCCACCAAGTCCTGCCTGCTGCGCCTGGCCAGGGTGGCCGGGAAAAGGGTGGAGACCATCGAGGGGCTGGCCGGGTCCGGCGAAATGCATCCCATTCAGGCCGCCTTCCTGGCCAGCGGTGCGGTGCAGTGCGGCTTCTGCACCCCGGGCATGATCATTTCCACCAAAGGGCTGTTGGCTAAATACCCCGACCCCAGCGAAGACCAGATCCGGCAAGGGCTTAAAGACAACATCTGCCGCTGCACCGGCTATGTTAAAATTATCGAGGCCGTCAGGCTGGCCGCCCGCTGGCTGAAAAATCCCGCTGAGATTCAGTTGGGCGCCGGCGGGGCCGGTCTGGGCGGTTCGCTGCCGGACCTGGACGGGCGGGAAAAGGTCACCGGCGGGCTTGCCTTTGCCGACGATCTGTACCCCGGGGGGGTGCTTTACGGAAAAGTACTCTGGAGCCGGTACCCCCACGCCGGGATACTGGCGCTGGACACCTCGGCGGCCCGGAGCATGCCCGGGGTGAAGGCGGTGCTCACCGCCGCCGATGTGCCCGGTCACAATGGGGTGGGTTCCCTCAAGGCCGACCAGCCGGTGCTGTGCCTGGACCGGGTGCGTTTTACCGGGGACGCCGTGGCCGTGGTCTTTGCCCTGAGCCCCGAGGCAGCCTTGGCCGCAGTTAATGAAATAAAAGTGGACTACCGTGAGCTGCCCGGGCTGTTTTCACCCCGGGAGGCGCTGAATTCCGGGGCGGCGGAACTGCACCCCGGGGGCAACGTCTGCAAGCATCTGGTCCACACCCAGGGGGACCTGCAGGCCGGCTTCCGGGAGGCGGCGGTGGTGGTGGAGGGGAGCTTCGAGACCCCCTTCGTGGAGCACGCCTACCTGGAGCCCGAGGCCGGGGTCGGAATGGTGGACGAAAATGGTACGGTGGTAATCTATGCCCCAACTCAGTTTCCCTTTGAGCTGAGAAAGCAGCTGGCTGCCGTGCTGAACCTCCCCGAGGAAGGGGTCAGGGTAATCGCCACGCCGGCTGGTGGGGCCTTTGGCAGCAAGCTGGACAATACCGTGGAGGCCCTGCTGGCCCTGGGGGCTTATCACCTCAGGCAGCCGGTGAAAATCACCCTGACCCGGGAGGAGTCCATGAGGGTAAGCACCAAACGGCACCCCTATCAGATGGACTACCGGGTGGGGGTGGACGCCCGGGGCAGGCTATGTGCCGTGGAGGCCAGCCTGATTTCGGATGCCGGCCCCTACACCGCCCTGAGCCCCAGGGTGATCGACCAGGCCTGTATTTTTTCCTGCGGGCCCTACCGGGTGCCCAACCTGAGGGTGGAGGGCTGGGCGGTCTTCACCAACAACGCCAACAGCAGCGCCTTCCGGGGCTTCGGCATCAACCAGACGGCGGTGGCCATTGAGTCCCTGCTGGACGAGGCCGCCCGCCGGCTGGGTTTGGACCCCCTGGAGATCAGGGCCAGGAATGCCCTGGAGCCGGGGGACAGAACCATTTCCGGGGAGATTCTCAAATCCAGCGTCACCACCCGGGCCACCATCGAAGCTGCCCGGGAGGCTTTGCAAAAGGAGCTGCCGGCCATTGAGGCGGCCAGGGCCACCGGCCGGAAGATAGGGGTGGGTGTGGCCAGCGGCTTTAAAAATGTGGGGGCCGGCAAGGGCAAGGTTGACGACGCCGGCGCCATCTTCAGCCTGCAGCCCGGCGGGCGCATACTGCTGCGGGCCTCGGCGGTGGACATGGGCCAGGGCATCCGCACCGCTTTGCTGCAGGTGGCGGCCGAGGTGCTGGGGATAGATGAGGGTGGCTTTGATCTGATTACCGGGGACACCGCCCTGACCATCCGCCACGGCGGGGCCGTGGGGGAGCGCCAGGTTTTGATTAGCGGCAAGGCGGTGGAACTGGCCGCTTTGGAGTTTAGGTCCAGTCTTTTAGAAAAGGCGGCGAACCTCACCGGCCTTCCGGCCGAAAAGCTGGCCTTAAGAACCGGGGGGGTATTTGGCCCCGGCGGGGCACTGGTGGCCTCGCTGGCCGATCTGGCCGCCGGGGAGCCGCTGGAGGTGTCCTATTATTATGTGTCGCCCAAAACATACGCCCTGGCCGACAAGGAGGCCAGGAACACCGTGCCCCCGGAGGAATACCGCAATTACCCGGCCTATGCCTACACCACCCAAGTGGCCGTGGTGGAGGTGGATGAGTCCAGCGGCCGGGTGAAGGTATTGAAGATCATCGCGGTGCATGACTGCGGCCGGGCCATCAACCCCCAGAAGGTTGAGGGCCAGATCGAGGGCAGTTGCTCCATGGGCGCCGGCTACGCCCTGTCCGAGGCCTACCTGCTGGACCGGGGAAGGCCGCTGACCCGCACCTACAGTCAGCTGCGGCTGCCCACCATACTGGAAACACCGGAGATCAGGTGCATACTGGTGGAGGACCCGGAGCCCAACGGCCCCTTCGGGGCTAAGGGCATCTCCGAGGTGGCCACGGTGCCCATCACCCCGGCCATACTGAACGCCATCTACGACGCCGTGGGGGTGCGCATTTACAGCCTGCCCGCCACCCCGGAGAAGGTGCTGGCCGGGATCAGGGAGGCCGCCTGGGGGTGCGGTTAAGATGATTCAAACACCAAAACAAAGAACGGGAGTAAAATTTACCATTAACTTTTTGAAATTTTTAAGGGGCAAATAATGCAGTTGGCGGGAAGGGTAGTTGCACTCAGGCATTTTGACGGTTAAAATATTAACAAATGTTAGTTTAGAAATCCCCGGGGGGGATGGCCGTGGCCCCGATAGCCAAAATAGTGGAGAGCATAAAAAATAGCCTCAATGCCATTGCCGAGGAAGCCACCACCTTTAAGCTGGACCCTTATAAGGGAGACTTGTCCGGTGTTGACGGCTGGCTTTCTCCGGACGGGACTTTTTATGCCTGCAGCTATTACGATCACCTGATCTATGCCGACAAACTGGTGTCCAGGATGGGCTATAAAAAGGTAAACCGCTTTCCTTATGAACTGAATGGTGAATATACCCTGGAAAAGAACGGCTGGGTGAAGATAAGCCTGGGCCGGGTGGTGGTGCACAAGGACCTGACCCTGACCAAAAAGCAGCTGGACTTTCTCTTCGACTACTACGTCGGCAACAGCAGGGAAGAGGAGTTCATGGAGATACTGGAGAAGTATGAGAATAACTAATGACGTAAAAGAAAAGCCCCTGAGCGGGGGCTTTTCTTTTAGGGGTTAGGGGTTAGGGATTGTGGTTTGGGATGTATTAGCTGCATAATTAGCACATGGCAAATTAGTGTTTTCAATATTCCAAAATAGGGGATGATGCTGTGGGTTTGCCTGAGCGGGTTGAGATTGTTGAGGTGGGGCCCAGGGACGGCCTGCAGAACGAGCCCTGTTTTCTTCCCACCGGGGCCAAGGTTGATCTGATCAACTGCCTGATCCGGGCCGGGATCACCAGGATTGAGGCCACTTCCTTTGTCCGCCCGGAATGGGTGCCGCAGCTTGGGGATGCCGCGGAGGTGTTGAAGGGGGTAGGGCGGCCGCCCGGGGTGGTGATCAGCGCCCTGGCGCCCAACCTTAAGGGCTACCAGCGGGCCAGGGAGTGCGGGGTGCAGGAGGTCAACCTGGTGATCTCGGCCAGCCAGGCGCACAATATGAAGAATGTCAACCGCACCGTCCGTGAGTCACTGCGGGACCTCTCACTGATCGCCGGGGAGGCCCGGCGGGACGGAATAATGGTGCGGGGGAGCGTGGCCACCGCCTTTGGCTGCCCCTACCAGGGCCGGGTGGACCCCCGGCAGGTGGCTGAAATAGCTGCTACACTCTGGGAAATTGGCTGCCGGGAGGTGGTGCTGGCCGACACCATTGGGTCGGGCAGCCCTCCCCTGGTGTACGAGGTATTTTCCGGTATTTTGGCGAAGGTGCCCGGGATCAGGCTGGCCGGCCATTTTCACGACACCAGGGGGAAGGGTCTGGCCAACGCTATGGCAGCCCTGAGGGCCGGGGTAAGTGTGCTGGACGCCTCGGTGGGCGGTCTGGGGGGATGCCCCTTTGCCCCGGGGGCGCCGGGGAATATCGCCACCGAGGAACTGGCGGGCATTCTTTCCCACATGGGTGTGGAAACCGGCCTCAGCCTGCCCGGGTTAAACCGCTGCGCCTTATTTTTGCGTCAGGCCTTGGGACGGGGACAGTGCCGGCAGCCGGATCCGGTCACTTGAAAAATAATTTACGGCCAGGCTAAATGTGTACAACCCTCCCGGCATATGGTGAATATATGGGAGGGATTATTTATGAAAGTAAAGGACGACAACCGTCTTTTAGAGGAGGCCATCGAAAAGATTATCGCCAAGGCCAGGGAGTTCGGCCTGGACTTTTACAGCATGTATTTCGAGATCTGTCCCGCCGAAATAATATACACCTTCGGGGCCTACGGCATGCCCACCAGGTTTTCTCACTGGTCCTTCGGCAAGGCTTACCAGAAAATGAAGACTCAGTATGACTACAACCTCAGCCGCATTTATGAGCTGGTAATCAACAGCGACCCTTGCTATGCCTTCCTGCTGGAGGGGAATACCCTGATTCAGAATAAGCTGGTGGTGGCCCACGTGCTGGCCCACTGCGACTTTTTCAAGAACAACGCCTTTTTCCGCCACACCTCCCGGGGAATGGTGGAAAGCATGGCCAGTGCCGCCAACCGGTTCAGGGAGTACGAATTCAAGTACGGCAAGCAGAAGGTGGAGACCTTCCTTGACTCGGTAATTTCGGTGCAGGAGCACATCGACCCCTACCGTTACATCAAGGGGGGCGGGGCGGCTCTGGGGGACGGGGAGAAAGAATGGTGCGGCGGCGGGGGCTGTGGCGAGGGAGGCGGCTGCGCCTGCGCCGGCAAAGGGGAGCAGGGCTGCGGGGGTAAAAAGGGCCAGAGCGGCCACGGCCCCAAGGGGGAAAAAGAGACCCCCTACGACGACCTCTGGAACCTGGATAAAACCGATACCGGCGGGGGACAGGATGAGAAGGTTAAAAAGTTCCCTGAAAATCCCGATAAGGACCTGCTTCTTTTCATCATGAAGCATGCCCGGGATCTGGAGGACTGGCAAAGGGACGCCATTTCGGTGATCCGGGACGAAATGCTGTACTTCTGGCCCCAGATGGAAACCAAAATAATGAACGAGGGCTGGGCCTCCTACTGGCACCTGAGGATATTAAGGGAGTTGGACCTGGACGAGGAGGAGGTCATCGAGTTTTCCAAGATGCATGCCGGGGTGGTGCAGTCCTCCAAGATGCGCCTCAACCCCTACCTGCTGGGGCTTAAGATTTTCGAGGACATAGAAAAGCGCTGGAACAATCCCACCGCCGAGGAGAGGGAAAGATACGGCCGCCGGGGAGGCGAGGGCCGGCAGAAGATATTCGAGGTCAGGGAAACCGAGAACGACATCTCCTTTATAAGGAATTACCTGACCAAGGAACTGATGGAGGAAATGGACCTCTACCTGTTTAAAAAGGTGGGCTATGACTGGAAGGTAACCGACAAGGAGTGGGAAGTGGTCCGGGACAATATCGTTACCGGTATGGCCAACTGCGCCTACCCCTACCTGGTGGTGGAGGAAGGTGACTTCAACAAGCGCGGCGAGCTCTACCTGAAGCACCAGTACGAGGGGGTGGAACTGGACGTTTTCTACCTGGAGCGAACCCTGCCTCACGTTTACAAACTCTGGGGCCGCCCGGTGCACCTGGAGACAATGCTGGACAACAAGAAGGTGCTCTTCTCCTATAACGGCGACAAGGGCACCAAAAAATTCATCTGATCTGCAAAAAAAGGCAGGAGTCCTGCAGGCCGGCGGGACTCCTGCTTTTTTTGCAGGTTTAAGATGATTCAAGATCGGGAAATATTAACAAAAAGGAGGTGATTAAGAATGAGCAGGACTACAACCGCACTTATTTTTAAATTTGTCATGACCTTTGCCTTTGCTGCGGCCGCCTTTATGCTGATTGACCGGAACGGCTGGACCTGGCCCCTGGTTATCGGCGTGGCGGGCACCGCGCTGAACTATCTGTTCGGAGACCTGTTCGTGCTGCCTAAGTGGGGCAACCTGGGAGCGTCCATAGTTGACGGCATACTGGCCATTGGCCTGGCCTATATTGTTGACCTGGCCGTGCCGGCCTTCACCACCAGCGCTGCCGGGCTGCTTATCTTCGGCGCCTTGGTGGCGGTGGGTGAATACCTGTTCCACCAGTATCTGAAAAGGTCTGAAAAGGTGGCCCCTTAATTACTGAGACAGATGGTAAATTGAACTGGGTCCTGCCGCAAGGCGGGACTTTCGTTTTTTGACAAAATATAGTCCCTATGAAATTTGTCTGCATGAGAATCCGGCCCTGCAAGTGGTCAGTGTGCTGAAGGAGGATGAATACCTGCAGCAGGCGGCGCCGGTAAATGAATAGAAAAGCCCCGTCCCGCCACGCCGCCGGTGAAATGCCGGCGGCATGGCGGGACGGGGCTTTTTCAGGCTTAAAATCTGGCTGCGGGCAAGGGATCAGGTGATTTCGTCAAGATCGTAGTTTATCCTGAGATAATCCTGGGCTGCCTCCTCGTTGGCCTCTTTGTTGATTAGGTCCAGTTCAATTTCCCTTTGTCTGTTCCAGTTTTTTAAATCGGCCAATGACTTTTCACCTCCTTGCGGCATGAGCCGGCCAGGCGCCGGCGCCGGATGTGATGTTTAGTTTTTCCACGAGTCCGGTTGAAAATGCGCAATTTGGTTTGAGGAATTGTGGTGTATAATATTTTAGGGGTTAGGGGTTAGGGGTTAGGGGTTAGGGGTTAGGGGTTAGGAATTGGTAAATGATGTTAATAATTCATGGAATATAAGGGGGACTGAAAATGGACTGGAAGGAATTAAGACGGAAGGCTAAGGAAAACCTTGAAGGTTACTGCCGGGTCTGTCCGGTTTGTAATGGGCGGGCCTGCGCCGGGGAGGTCCCCGGCATGGGCGGCATAGGCAGCGGTGCGTCCTTCAGGGCCAACCTGCAAGCGTTGGAAAGGTACCGGGTAAACATGAGGACCCTGCACGACGCCACTGATCCGGATACCTCAAGTGTGGTTTTCGGGCGCAGAATTGCCTTTCCGATACTGGCGGCGCCCCTTACCGGGGCCTCCTATAACATGGGCGGAAAACTGACCGAAAGGGAGTTTATCGGCGCGGTGATCAAGGGCAGCCGGCTGGCGGGCACCATCGGCATGTGCGGTGACGGCGGGGACCCCGGCTTCTTTGATTCCGGGCTGGAGGCCATCGCCGGGGAGGAAGGGTGCGGTGTGGCTGTGCTCAAGCCCAGGGCCAATCAGGCGGTCATGGAAAGAATGGCCAGGGCCGAAAAAGCGGGCGCCCTGGCCGTGGGGATGGACGTGGACGGGGCCGGGCTGGTGATCATGGCCCAGCACGGTCAGCCGGTGGGACCAAAGACCGAAGCCGAACTGGCCGAGTTGGTGTCGGCCACCCGCCTTCCTTTTATGGTCAAGGGCGTGATGACGGTGGACGAGGCCGTCTCGGCTGCCAGGGCCGGGGCTGCGGCCATCGTGGTTTCCAACCACGGCGGCAGAATACTGGACCATACCCCGGGGGCCGCAGAGGTGCTGCCGGAGATAGCCGCCGGGTTGAAGGGAAAGGTTGCCATCCTGGCTGACGGAGGGGTGCGCTCCGGGGTGGACGTGCTGAAGCTGCTGGCCCTGGGGGCCGACGCCGTTCTGGTGGGTCGTCCGGTGGTGCTGGGGGCCTTCGGGGGAGGGGCCGACGGGGTCAGGCTGGTGCTGGAAAAAATGGCCTCCGAGCTGAAACAGGCCATGATTTTGACCGGCTGCCCCAGTATTTCTGAAATCAACCAAAGAGTTATTACGGGATAGGCTCTGGCTCCTAATAACCCAATAACTTAGGTACCGGGTACCAAAGTTATTGAAAAAATCCCCCTGGGGGATTTTTTTTTGGTCTGGGAATGCCGATATAATCTACGTGTGTATGTCTGTTTAAAGCAATGCCCGCAGCAATGCGTTTATAGTAAAATAAGGAAACAAAAATGGCTTTGCGGCGTCTTAGATTATAGAACAACTTTTTCAGGTCCGGAGGCATTAGACAATTTTCCGGGCCGTTAGGAGGCTTGCATGAGGATTAGAATTATCTGCCTGACGCTGGTGGTACTGGTGGCTTTGACCTTTGGCGGAGGTTTTGCCGCTGCTGAAGAGTGGCCAGGCCAGTTCCTGGACGCCCAAGGACACTGGGCCTCTGAGTCCATTGCCCGCTGCCGGGCCCACCAGCTGATGAGCGGTTATCCGGGCAACCTGTTCACACCGGATCAGAGCCTGACCCGGGCTGAGGCATTGGTGGTGGTGGGGCGCGGACTGGGCTGGGACAAACAGGCGGGCGGCATGTCCACCAGCGGGCTGAAATTTCCCCCGGACCTTTGGAAGAATTTCCGCGGCTACGTTGCTCTGGCGGTAAATAAACAGTTAATCAGCAAGGAATCCGTCCCCTCCACCAGGTTCAACGATCCGGCCGGCCGGCTGGAGATGGCCCTTTGGCTGGGTAAGGCACTAAACCTGACTGGGAGCGGGGCGGCCTTAAATTTCACCGATTTAGGCCAGGTGGCGGGCGCTGACCGGAACCTGCTGGCCGGGGTGGTGGGGGCCGGAATACTCAAAGGACTGCCGGGCAACCTGTTTGGGCCGGACCAACCCCTGACCAGGGCCGAGATGGCCACCATACTGGCCCGCCTGGTGGACAGCGGCAAAATCAGCCCCAGCGCGGGACGCTACCTTACTGGAAAGTTGGCCCAGTTTGACCAGGCCCAGAATAAAGTTTTGCTGCAATCAGCCTCAGGGTCGAACAGCTATAATTTGAATGGCTCCTGCCTGGTTTTCCGGGCCGGGGCGGTGTCAGACCCGGCTTCCTTAGTCAAGGATGAGGAGGTCGGAATTACCTTGAATCAGTCCGGCCAGGGTGTGGTCGTCTCGCTGGCCGGGCAAAGCCCGCAAAGCCAGAATAGCGGAATATACAGCGGCAGGGTGGGCTTTTTCAACAACGGCTTTTTAATGTTTCAGCCCACCGGGGGGACCACCATGGCGTTGCCGGTTTCTCCCTCGGCGGCCGTGACCATTGCCGGCAGCCAGGTCCCTCAGTCGGCCATAACCGCCGGGGCTGAGGCCACCATTACCGTCAGCGGCGGCCAGGTCACCGCCATCGGCCTGACCGGCGGCGCAGCCCAGTCTGCACCTGGGGATAAGGGTTACGTGGTGAATAAGTACTGGGATTATTTTACCGTTCGCCTGGGCTATGGAGTAATAAAAGAAATAAGGCCCGGCAGCGTAATTTTCACCAGGGGCGGGGTGGTCAGCGACTACGGTGCGGTCAGGCGGGGTTCTTATGTGGAGCTGACCAAATCAGGATCGGCCATCACCGGGGTGAATATATTGGATGGCGGGCGCAAGGTCTTTGGTGAGGTGGAGCGGGCCGAAAGCCGCTCGGTAACCATCAAGGATGAAGACGGGCGCGAGGATACCTACAGCCTCGGGAATAGCGTCAGGGTGTTGGACACCAACAGCCGCCGGGTTGAGGTTGAGGATGTGGAGCGGGGCCAGGATGTTGAAATCAGCCTCGATGACAGCGACATTGCCCAGGAGGTAAAAATCAGCAGGGACTCGGGCAATGACCTGGACGGTGTGGTGGAATACCTGCGCACCTCGGGGGTGAAGAGGATTACCATCCGGGACAATGATGGGGACAGCCACAGTTACTACCTGGCGGACGGGGTGGTGGTCAAAGAAGGAAGCTCCACCCGGGGCCTGCTTGACGTGGCCCTGGATACCCGGGTGGAACTGACTCTGGATAGTCATGACGACGTGATCCTGATAGAGGTTATGGGTTCCTCCGGCGCCGAGGGGGAAGTTACCTACATCCGCACCTCGGGCACTAAAAGGATTGAAATCAGAAGGAGTGACGGCGGGGAGGAAACCTATTACCTGGCTGACGGGGTTACGGTCCGGGAGGGGGCGTCCCTGCGTGATCTGGACGATGTGGAGGATGGAACCAGGGTCAAGCTTACCCTGGATGATGACCGGCGGGTCACCAGGATTGAAATTACCGACCAGTCCATTGTAGAGGGAGAGGTCACCTACATTCGGACCTCGGGTTCGAACCGGATCGAAATACGGGACAGTAGGGACGATGAAAGGGAGTATTATCTGGATAGCGACGTGAGGGTCAGTGAAGGCGGCAGCGCCAGGGACCTCGATGACGTTGACAGGGGGATGTTTGTCAGGCTCACCCTGGACAGAAGTGACGATGTAATCAGGATTGATATACTGGGTTCCTCCAGCGCCGAGGGTGAGGTTAAATATATTCAGACC
>Ga0209347_1004370_pt1 | contig 14793 bp, 11 predicted proteins | sample AutmiccommuBRH23_FD_187382 | JGI IMG/M metagenome (GOLD analysis project Ga0209347, IMG submission 187382) | Deep subsurface microbial communities from Mt. Terri, Switzerland - Autotrophic microbial communities BRH/23 (SPAdes) (version 2) | ecosystem: Environmental > Aquatic > Deep subsurface >... | reverse complement strand
ACAGATAAAGAAAGGACCCATGCAACAGAAACATTGAAATGATGAAGTTTGAGAAATAATTATTGTTGTGAAAGAGTTCGTGATTTGAAACAGCATAAGTTGCTATAAAAAAGCCTAAATACAACAACCAGTAAAATAATATCTTATCATGCAATGCTTTAGTTTTTTTTTGCAATATCAGGAACGCAAAAAATAAAGCATTAAATGCAGCGATAAAAAACAGGTACTTCATTTTTTTAATTCTTCCAGTCAATTTAACCCTCTATTTTACGATTTTATTTTTTTAAAATATGCATGTTGAGGTCCTGTAATTATAAAATAGATACAATGGTTCTGATATAAAATGCCTTTCCTATTATGGAACCCATAAAACATTCTGATCATTAATGTGTTAAAAATACGACACACATTTCGTTTTAAAATTAAAAATAACAATTATGGAATCATTACGCGAGACCTCACATTACTCAGAGGTACATGAGACAAAGGTTAGCCGGGTCTCATGGGCTGCCATCTTTGGCGGTACACTAATAATGTTGATTACACTGATGTTACTGAGTCTGCTTGGCCTGGGGTTAGGTATCGGTTCAATTAACCCTATGGAAGAAGCCCAGCCTATGCAGGGTTTAGGTACAGGCACCTTAATCTGGTGGGTTATCAGCAATATAGTAGCGGTGTTTGCCGGGGCATATACTGCGGCAAAACTTACCAATGTATCCTATAAACTTTCAGGGATACTGCATGGCATTCTTACCTGGAGCTTGTATACTTTAATCTCGTTCTGGTTGATGACAAGCGCAGTTGGAGCAATTATCAGTGGTGTTGGTGGTGCAGTTTCAAAAAGCCTGTCTGCCGTGGGAGCAGGTGTATCCGAAATTCCAAATTTAGCAGAACAGGTAGATAGCGAGCGTATAAACAGGTTAATTCAGGATGCTCTTTCTGAGAACCAGGAATTGGACAGCCAATCAGGGCAGGAGTTCGACATTGATATACAGGCTGTTATTCAGGAGCTTTTTATTAAAGATGGAGAAATTAATACTGAAATTGAACGTGAAGAAGTAGAGCGGGCCGTTGCGAGACATTCCACCTTATCCCGCGCTGATGCAGTTAGGGCATCAGATGTCATAGTCAGGGAATATGAACAAATCAGGCAGCAGTTACAACAATTGGAACAACAAGCCAGAGAAACCGGACAGCAAGTGGCGGAAGCTGTATCAAAGGCTGCTATTTGGGCATTTATTGCATTGCTGCTTGGAGTTATTACTGCAGCAATAGCTGGGAAAGTGGGCAAGCCTGATGTTATTAAAGATCCTACATTTTCCGCTGTCAGATAAAATATCAAAAAGTTTTTTCTCTGGTTTTTCATCACTGTTGTGATTTTATTTATGTGAGGATGGTTTCCTTTTTGAAAGAAAAAATGCCGTTCCTTATTATTTCAACCTTCTGAAATTAAATAAAGTAACGGCATTATTGTTATAATGAAACCGATCCAGGTGATGAACCTGTGAGTTGCCTGTATATCAGATAAAGAACTTAAGCAGGAACAACAATGCCAGTACGATCATAACAACTGAAATATCTTTTACCTTACCGGTGAACAGCTTTAGCAGTACGTAGGAAATCATTCCAAAAACGATTCCTTCGGCAATGCTGTAGGTGAGTGGCATTACGATGATGGTTATAAATGCAGGGATTGCTTCGGTGAAATCATCGAAGTGTATCTTCAGGATGGGCGACATCATGAAGAACCCTACAAGGACCAGGGCGGCAGCTGTGGCAGCCGGCGGCACCATTGTAAATACAGGTGCGAAGAACAGGGCGACAAGGAAGAATCCTGCAGTGGTGAGCGAGGTAAGCCCTGTTTTGCCCCCTTCGGCTACACCCGATGCACTTTCAACATAGGTTGTAACGGTGCTTGTTCCAAGCATCGCACCTACTGTTGTGCCAACTGCATCGGCAAAAAGTGCTTGTTTTACACGTGGTATCCTGCCTTGAGAATCGAGCATACCAGCTTTTGAAGAAACCCCCACCAGTGTTCCCACTGTATCGAACATATCAACAAAGAGGAAGGTAAACAAAACAACAAGCATATCTATGCTGAAGATCTCTGAGAAGTTGAATTTGAAAAAGATGGGTGACAATGACGGCGGCACATCAACAAGATGACCGTCGGGCACCTGTGTCACTCCTAAGGGAATTCCTGCAATGGTTGCAATAAAGATCCCTATGAGCAGTGCCCCTTTTACCTTCAGCGACAGCAGAATAGCTGTCAGAATAATTCCTCCCAGGGCTACCAGTACTGCAGGGGAACCCATATTGCCCAGACCTACAAGAGTTGCAGGGTTATCTGCAATGATGCCCGCATTTTGTAACCCGATGAATGCTATGAATAGACCTATACCTACTGAAACTGCATGTTTCATGGCAAGTGGTATGGCATTTACAATCAGTTCGCGAATGTTAAATGCAGTGAGGATAAGGAAAATGATCCCTTCAAGGAACACTGCTGTGAGCGCAAATTGCCAGGTGTGACCCATTCCCAAAACAACAGTAAAAGCAAAAAAGGCATTCAGTCCCATCCCCGGAGCAAGTGCAAAAGGCAGCTTTGCAACAAGCGCCATCACTGCAGTAGCCACAAATGCAGAAAGTGCAGTGGCTGTAAACAGAGCATTTTTATCCATTCCCGCAGCACTTAGTATATCCGGGTTCACTGCCAGGATGTAGGCCATGGTCATGAAAGTGGTCAGTCCCGCCAAAAATTCTGTTCTTACAGAAGTTTTGTTTTCTTTTAGTTTAAAAAAGCGGTCGAGCATGACTTAAATATTTAGAATGTGTATCTGACACCTAAAGTAGGCATCACTTTAAATTCATTGGCAACAAAGTTATTGCTAAGCTCTATTTCACTTCCCAATGATAAATTCTTTGTTGCATTATACCACAGCTGGGGCTCAGACAAAAAGCGGTACTTTGATCCCCAGAACATTTCTTCTTTCCAGAAATCAGCGAATCCGTTAAAAGTTAATTTGCCTTCCAGCATCTGAATAGCCCACACTGCGGTGAGCTGGAAAGAAGCATCTTCTTTATCCTGAATATGTTTGTAGTTTGCCTGCAGTGTAAGAATTTTTGAAAAATCTGCTGAAGCAAAAGTCCTTTCAACCCCGGCAAGCCATGCATTTTCGATTGGAATGAAGGGGGTATTGGTGCCATTAAGCTTTAAAACACCACCATTGTATTCAATACGTGGTTGAAACTTTTGATTCTCATTCCATTTAATACTCCTGGCTATTTCCCAATAAGCCAATGAAATTCCATTATCGACATTTCGTGCATCAGAACTGTAATCCATGTCAATAAAGAAAAAAGTACTTCCCCAAGAGTCGGGCCTGAACATTTCTACAGTTGTTGTAAAAAAGTTCCTGTTTTCACCCAGGTCGTAGTGTAACTGAATGTTTTGTGATTGGGCGGTAACAAAAACAGTGGCAAAAAAGAATACCAGAAGGACACGTTTCATAAATAAGATTTTAAAGTTATAATGGCCGCAAAAATATAGAAAGAAATTTATTGTGAGTTAAAAAATGCTAAAGTCACATCATTTTTAATGATTTATATCGGTACCGGGTATAAAATTTAGAGGAACAGGGGATTGTTCTGATTAGAATTTTTGTAGTTTATATGGATTATATGGATTATGTGGTTTCTGATGTGAAGGGTAAGAGAATAGTGTTATAGGGCTGAAAGTGTCACGCCAGGTCGGGATTTCTGCTGTTTTTCAATTGGAAGGTTCTGGAGGAGCGGGTGCGGGGGCCCGGTTCAGCCGGCAAATTTATTTTTCAACTGCATCTTCAAGTGCCTCATTTAAAAACAGATTAACCCGGTGCATCTGGCGGAAGGCACTTACTGTTGTTTCAATATATTTTCCCCCCGTAACTACTTCATCCGGTACACGGGCGGAGAATGCAAACGAGCGGTATCTGAGCAGGTGAATGAGGGGGTGGTCTTTTGGAAAACCCTGGGGTGCAGTTTTAAGCTGGTGGTCGAACATTTCGGGAAGCGCTGACCTGAATTCCGGGTCTTCGAGGATTTCAATAAAATTTTCAGGATATTTTAAGATGTGATTTCTGATGGCTTTCAGGTTTTCGGCTTCAGGCATATATACTCCGCCACCTACAAAACTGCCTTCGGGTTCAATATGAAAATAATACCCTGCCCGCTTACTTTTTCGGCCACCAATGGCTATATAACTGCCAAAATTCGTTTTATAAGGACGTTTGTCGTTCGAAAACCTTACGTCGCGAAAGATCCGGAAAATGCAATCTTTGGCTTCGGGCAACTGTATTGAGGGATCAAAGCTGCGAATTTCATGGATCAATACTTCTGTCAGAAAAAGGATTTTATTTCTGCTTTCATTGTACCATTCCTTATTGGCTTCAAACCAATCGCGGTTGTTATTTGCAGCAAGTTCGCGAAGAAATTCAAGTACCTTTTCCATACTGCTTTTGAATTTAATTTACTTTTATGCCAAAGTAACCAAATTAATATTTAGTGAGCAATAAAAAGTTTGCATTGATTGTGGCGGGAGGAAGTGGTAAACGTATGAACAATACAATACCTAAACAATTTATCGCAATAAACGGAAAACCTCTTTTGATGCACACAATTGAAGCTTTTATAAAAAATGATCCTGCTTTCGAACTTATTGTTGTGCTTCCCGAAACGGAAATAGATACATGGGAAATGCTGTGCCTTGAACATTCCTTTCATCACAGGCACACTGTGGTTGGAGGCGGAACAACCCGCTTTCATTCGGTAAAGAACGGATTAAGTAAAATTATGGAGGAAGGCATCGTGTTTATTCACGACGGAGTAAGGCCGCTGGTATCGTTACAAACCATAGACAACTGTTATTCGGCTGCTGTGCTAAAAGGCAATTCAATCCCTGTGATTGCCCCTTCTGAATCACTGCGCGAAGCTACAGTCCATGGAAACCGGGCAGTAGACCGCAGCAGGTATTTTCTTGTTCAGACACCCCAGACATTCAGGTTGTCAATTATAAAAAAGGCATACAACCAAAGGTATTTAAAAAAATTTACCGATGATGCCTCTGTACTTGAGGAAATGGGGTACTCCATCAACATGGTTGAAGGAAACAGGGAAAACATCAAAGTAACATTTCCCCAGGACCTGGTTTATGCTGAAAGTTTTCTGCGCCGTTCATAGGTTATTTTACCGGTCAACTTTTTTGATTCTGATGAATTATACCTTCATTTATCCCCCGGATATTACATTTTAATTACATCATTCGGTTGTTTACCGATTCATACATTAAGACAACATACTATTCCATAACTTTGCAACACTTTTTTAAAATTTATGGGAAGCCTGTAATTTTCAGTGAACTTGAAACTCTTATAGACTAGCCCTAATTCTGAGGAAAGTAACAATTAAACAGAAAGAAGATGGAAAACAGAATCAGAAAACAATTCTGGATGCTTGTTTTAGTGTTTGCATCACTGGTAACTTCAGCTCAAAACGGAGCTTTTTCCCTTGAAGAAGCGCAGGATTATGCCGTGCAAAACTCCTTTATTTTAAAAAATTCCCGTCATGATATTGCTTCAGCGCAAAAAGAGGTATGGAAAACCATCACCATCGGGTTGCCCCAGGTGTCGGGGACTGCAAGTTACACCAAGTTTCTTGACCTGCCGGTATCCCTGATTCCCGGAGAGTTCTTCGGAGGGGAACCCGGAACATATATGCCGGTAAAATTCGGGCAGGATTATAACTCCGATTTTGGGTTTTCAGTTTCGCAGATCATATTTGATGGTTCATATATCGTTGGGGTAGGTTCAGCAAAGATATACCTTGACCTGAGGAAACATGCAAACGAGAAATCGGAGATAGAAATCAGGGATGCAGTTACACAGGCCTATTACATGGTATTGATCGGAACGCAGAACAAGAGGATCATGGAAGAAAACCTTCATCTTTCAAAAAATCTTTTAATTGAGACCAGGGCATATTTCGACAATGGTTTCAGGGAGGAATCGGATGTTGATCAAATGTCAATCCTTGTTAAGAATTCTGAAAATGAAATATTGAAAGCGGAACGGGAAATAGCAGTGGCAAAAGTTGTATTAAAATATGCCATGGGTTACCCGATGGCTGAAGAAATTGAACTTGCCGACAAGCTTGATGGTTTTGTCAATCCGCTTTTAGGGGCCAATAGAATTTCCGCTATGGATGTCGCCGGTCATATTGACTACAGGCTTGCAGAAACGAATTATATGGTTTCTGAGAAAATGCTCCGGCTTGAAAAGGCAGCTTTTCTGCCAAAACTTAGTGCATTCTACAACTATTCGAAAGTAGCTTATGGTAACCAGGCCAACCTGTTTAAGCCGGGTGTGTCATGGTTTCCTTCTTCAATGGTTGGTTTACAACTATCGGTGCCGTTATTTAGCTCAGGAAGTAAAATTCTGTCGGTTCAGCAGGCTAAAATAGAACTGGATAAAGCATCCAACGACCGGAAACTTGCAGAAACTACCTTACAGAAGGATTACCTGACTGCTGCAGCCGAAATGGAAACAGCAAGGGAACAGTACGAAAATGATGTGGAGAACCGCCAGCTGGCATCCAGGATCCTGGAGAAGGCTAAAATAAAATTCAGGAACGGATTAGCCACCAGTACTGAGCTTTCGCAGCTTGAAACTCAGTACCTTCAAACTCACGGGGCCTATATTGTATCGGTATTGCAGTTGCTGCAGGCCGATCTTAAACTTAAAAAAGCGCTAGGAACATTATAATTTCGAAAACGGAACAACATGAAAAGATTAGTTTTAGTTGTTGCTGCAGCTGTTTTGCTTGCAGCCTGCAACAACACCAAGTTAAGTGATGAAGAAAGCAAAAGAAGGGAACTTCAGAAATACAAACAGGAGCTAAATGACCTGGAAACAAAAATTAATGCCCTTGAAAATGAGCTGGCGGGAACAAGAACCGATGAGTCAGTCAGGGTTTCGGTAACCGAACTGAACAGCCAGCGGTTTGAACATTTTATTGAAGTAACAGGGAAGGTTGAAGCCGACCTTGATGTAAATGTCAGTCCTGAATCGGCCGGAATTATCCGCGATGTGCTGGTTACCGAAGGGCAGCAGGTTTCGAAAGGTCAGGTGTTGGGAAGGCTGAGCACAGATGCACTTGAACGGGCAATGGATGAATTGTCGGTACAACTTCAGCTGGCAGAAACAAATTTTAACAGGTTAAAGAATTTATGGGATCAGAATATCGGATCTGAAATGCAGTTCCTGCAGGCCCGTACCGAAAAGGAAACCCTGGAAAAACGGATTGAAAGCCTGAAGGCCCAGATGGCCATGTCGGAAATAAAATCACCCGTAGAAGGGGTTGTCGATATTGTTTTTCAGAAGAAAGGAGAGATGGGTAGCCCGCAGGTTCCATTTGCAAAAGTGCTTAACATGTCCACAATCAGAATTTATGCCGATGTATCTGAATCATATATTACAAGAATCAGCCAGAACGATATGGTCAACATCATGTTTCCTGCCCTGGACATGGAAATGAGTGCTCCCATTACCCGGATCGGGAACACGATCGATCCAAACAACCGCACTTTCAGGGTACGGATTGATCTTCGTAACCAGGGAAGGATGATTAAACCGAATTTGATTTCCATCATTCAGATTCGCGACTATCTGGCAGAAAAGGCCATCGTGGTTCCAACTCTGTTTATCAAGGAAGATTTTACTGGAAAATATACCTATGTTGTTGAAAACAATGGCGGGACACAGATTGCGAAGAAGGTGCGTGTGGAAACGGGCAGGACGCACAACAACCTTACAGAAGTTGTGAATGGCCTTAGCGACGGAATGAAGATTATATCTGAAGGACATAACCAGGTTTCAGACGGGATGCCTGTGGTTTACTAATTGATCAGGAACTGACACAAAAATTTTGCAACTATGGTAAAGGAAAAGGAACCAAACCTGCAGCACATTCACAGGAAATTCGGACCCACCTATCTGGCTTTAAAGAATCAGACAACTGTATATATTGTTACAGCCCTGCTTGTGTTTTTTGGGCTGTTTTCCTACAGGCTTATGCCACGCGAGCTTATGCCCGAGGTGGTAATTCCGTATATTTTTGTACAGACTATTTATCCGGGAAACTCACCTGTTGAAATGGAGAACCTGATCACCCGTCCAATTGAAAAGGAGTTAAAGGGAATGCAGGGGGTAAAACAGGTTTCTTCAGGGTCGTACCAGGATGTAAGTACCATCTGGGTGGAGTTTAACACAAATGTGGAGGTCAGCCAGGCTCTTCAGGATACGAAGGATAGGGTTGACAAAGCCAAATCAGAACTTCCCAATGATCTGGATGCCGAACCGATGGTAATGGATATCAACTTTTCGGAGTTTCCAATTCTTAATGTAAATCTTTCCGGTGATTTCAGCATGCGCGACCTTAAACAATATGCCGAACTTCTCCGGGATGAATTTGAAGGGCTGCGGGAAATCTCCGAAGTCAGTATCAGGGGAGTGGAAGAACGTGAAATCCAGATAAATGTTGATCCTCATAAACTCGATGCTGTAGGACTAACATTTGAAGATATTGCCTTAGCCGTCCAGTTTGAAAATATTACAATTGGCGCCGGTGAATTTACTGCCGATGAAACCAGGCGGATCATACGTACGGTAGCCGATTTTCAGAACATCGAGCAAATTTCCAACACCATCATCAAAATAAACATGGGTAAACCCGTGTATATACGTGATGTGGCTACGGTTTCCGACAGTTATAAGGAACAGGCAACCATTGCCAGGTTAAACGACAGTCCGGTAGTAACCCTTTCAGTTATTAAAAAGGCGGGAGAGAACATCCTGGAAGCGTCAGAAAAGGTTAAAAGGGTCATTGAAGTTCAAAAGGAAAGGGGTATGCTTCCCCCAAACCTGGAAATTATTACCACTGATGATTTATCATCCTATATCCGTGATGAAATTCAAAATCTTGAAAACAGCATTATCCTTGGGATGATTTTGGTGGTATTTGTGCTTTACATGTTTCTTGGCTTCAGAAATGCATTGTTCGCCGGGCTTGCCATTCCCATGTCGATGTTCCTGTCGTTTATTATCCTGCAGCAATCGGGCATTACCTTAAATAACATGGTGCTTTATGCACTTATTCTTGCTTTAGGGATGCTCGTTGATAATTCAATTGTTGTAGTTGAAAATGTTTACAGGTTACATTCACAAGGATATTCAAAAATTAATGCTACAAAAAGGGGCGTGAGTGAAATTGCTTATCCAATTATCACATCCACGTTGACTACACTTGCAGCCTTTTTCCCGCTGCTGATGTGGGAAGGTATTGTCGGGCAGTTCATGAGTGTACTTCCCAGGACACTGATTGTTGTACTTTCAGCATCACTTTTTGTTGCCCTCATCCTGAATCCTTCATTTATTGCATCGTTCATGAAAATTGAGGATATTGATATCAGGCTTAACTGGAAGAGATCGTTAAAGAGAGCTGGGATTTTTGCCGTCGTTGGTGTATTGTTTTATTTGGCCCGCATTTGGCTTTTGGGGAATCTGTCGATGACTGTAGCGCTTATTATTGTGCTCAACCTTATCGCATTCCGGCCAATGGCACGGTGGTTCCAGAAGAAGTTTCTGGTATGGATGGAGAAAATGTATACCAGGCAACTCAGGCATGCCCTCACTGGCTCCTGGCCGTATGTATATTTCGGAGGAACAGTGGTGTTGTTGATTTTTTCAATGATATTTTATTTTGGGTTCAGCAATCCGAGGGTTGTATTTTTCCCTGATACAGAGCCACAAACCATTTATGTTACCACAGAATTGCCTGTGGGCACTTCACTCGACAGAACAAACCAGGTGACCGATCAGGTGGAAGTGATTATCGAGGAAACACTGAAGCCTGTAAATCCCATAGTGAAGTCGGTCACGACCAATGTAGGAGTGGGCAGAGGGGGAACATTCGAAAATGAGCTGAGTCCCAATAAATCGCTTATTTCCATTTCTTTTCTAGAATATAAATTTAGGGAAGGTATCAGTACGGCAAAAATTATGCAGGATCTTACAAAGAACCTGGATGGCTTTGTGGGTGCAAAAGTTTTCATCGACAAAGAAGAGAATGGACCTCCCACAGGACCTCCGATTAATATTGATATTTCGGGCGATGAATTTGGCCAGCTGGTGATGCTTGCCGAAGATTTTATGAAGATTATCCAGGACGACCGGATTCCGGGAATTGATGAACTGAAGATGAACATCAATGTAAATCAGCCTGAAATGATGGTTAAGGTGGATCGTGAGAAAGCACGGCTTTATGAGCTTACTACCCAGCAGATAGCCATGACTTTCAGGAATGCGTTATATGGTTATGATGCAGGAACTTTAAAAGACGGTGAAGAGGAGTATGATATCTTTATCAGGATGGCAGAACCTTATAGAAATGATGTATCCACACTTATGAACCAGAAGGTTATAATAAATGACAATAAAATTCCGATATCTTCTGTGGCCGGATACGAGTATTCCACCACCTATGATAAAATTACCCGATTAAATCATTCACGGACAATCACCATTTCTTCAAATGTGGCCGAAGGGTACAATGCAAACCAGATCATTCAGCGCATCCGTCAGCTGGTAAACGATTACCCCATGCCCGAGGGATATACCTTCAGTTTTACAGGCGAGCAGCAGGAACAATCGGAAAGCAGTGAATTCCTGTTTTTCGCTCTGCTGATTGCAGTGGCAATTATTACCATCATCCTTGTAACGCAATTTAATTCGCTGATTCGTCCTCTCATTATCATGGCAACCGTTGTATTCAGTACAATTGGGGTATTCCTTGGACTGGGTATTTTTAATATGGAGTTTGTTGTTATTATGACCGGGATTGGAATTATCTCACTGGCAGGCATAGTTGTGAACAACGGTATAGTACTTATTGATTACATCGATCTGGTCAGGCAGCGCAAACGTGAAGAACTGGGCCTTCCCGAAGATGCATTTTTGCCTTCGAAGATCCAGATTGAAGCCCTGGTTGAAGCAGGAAGAACCCGTTTGCGTCCTGTGATTTTAACGGCAGTAACCACAGTTCTGGGTTTAATACCCCTGGCAATAGGGCTTAATTTCAACTTTTTTACCCTTTATACCCATTTCGATCCGCAGCTCATTTTGGGAGGGGAAAGTATGGCATTCTGGGGTCCTATGTCGTGGACAGTTATTTTTGGGCTGACCTTTGCAACCTTCCTTACTTTGCTCTTATCTCCGGTTATGTATATGATCACAATAAGGATCAATTACAGGTATAAAAAGATAACCGGAACTTTATCGCCGGTCAATGTTAAGAAATAAATAAAGAGAGCCTGAAAAAGATATCTGTCATTTTTCAGGCTCTCTTTTGTTATTGTCAATCCAGATTATACGAGTGAGTCCCCTTTTTGTATTCTCACATCGGTAACAAACTGTTTGATTTGTTGCTCATCTTCTTTCCGGCATATCATCAGGGTGTCATCAGATTCAGCAATAATGTAACCATCGAGCCCGTGGAGGACAGCCACTTTTTCTTCGGTAATATTGATTATGCAGTTACATGTGTCGTAAGTCAGTACATTCTCACCATTAATTACGTTACCTTGAAGATCCTTCTGCTTGTTCTCATAAAGGGACCCCCATGTACCCAGGTCGCTCCATCCAAAATCTGCTGTAAGGACATATACATTTTTAGCCTTTTCTAGAATTCCATAGTCTATGGAGATGCCTTGGCACTCGGAATACGTTTTACTTATAAAATGAACTTCATCTTCCGTATTATAAAGCTTTTCCCCTTTCAGGAACAGGGCTGAAATATCATGAAGGTATAAATTAAATGCGCTCATAATGGATGACAGCGACCAAAGGAAAATACCTGAATTCCAGAAAAATTCACCACTTTCTATAAACACCCTGGCCATTTCGATGTCAGGTTTTTCGGTAAACGTTTTAACCTTGTAGAGGTTGTCGTGATGATTGTAATTTATTTTATCCCTGACCTGAATATAGCCGTAGCCAGTTTCCGGGCGGCTGGGTTTAATTCCAAGTGTCAGAAGGGCATCGTTGTGTTCAATGAAATCAAGCCCCTTTCTGATTTGTCTGATAAATTCTTCTTCCTTTATGATGAGGTGGTCGGAAGGTGCAACGATCAGGTTGGCATCCGGGTTACGCAGTTTTATTTTATGCACGGCATAAGCGACACAGGGGGCAGTATTCCGGCGTAAAGGTTCAAGCAGTACCTGTTCCTCCTTTAGTTGTGGAAGCTGTTCCTTTACAAGGTCGCGGTATCTGACACTGGTAACAACAAGAAAATTTTCAAGGGGAACAATAGAAGTAAACCTGTCGAAGGTTTGTTGGATGAGTGTCCGTCCTGTTCCTAAAATATCGAGGAATTGTTTAGGCCTTCCCTGGCGGCTTAGGGGCCAGAACCGGCTGCCTACACCGCCGGCCATTATTACACAGTAGTTATTTTCCATAGGGTATCATTTTCTTTCCCGGGCAAAAATATCATTTTAAATTATCATTTAATATGATAAAGGTTTCAACGTCAATATCTGTTGATTGTTTTATTTGAGCCATTATTGTTGTAAATTTAGCCTCAAAATCTGTAACGGAATTTTTATAGGAACTGTATTTACGAGGGATTATAAAGAATGCAGAAAAGTGTAATAAGTGCATGCTGTTGGAAAAACAGAAAAAGGGCTTCAGTAATTTTTATGTTGACAGGTTAATAGATATTTATAATATAAGGAATGAAATTTTTCTTTCATATCGGACAGTACTTCATGATGCTGAAGCGGGTTTTTGCGAAACCTGAGAAACATAAGTTGTATATACGCCAGCTTTTTCTTGAGCTCGATTCACTGGGGGTGAATTCTGTATGGATTGTCATCATCATTTCCATTTTTATAGGAGGCATTATGACCATCCAGTTTTCCTATAGTATGTCGAATCCTATCTATCCAACCACACTTATAGGTTTAGGAACCCGTGATACACTCATACTGGAATTTTCATCTACAATGATGGCATTGATCCTGGCAGGTAAGATTGGTTCAAACATTACTTCCGAAATTGGTACGATGAGGGTGACAGAACAGATAGATTCACTTGAGATAATGGGAGTGAATTCAGCAAGTTATCTCATTCTTCCTAAAATTATAGCAGTGGTGTTTATATTCCCCTTCCTGTTTATTGTAAGTGTATTTTTTGGGTTGTTGGGAGGACTTGTTACGGGTCCGGTTACAGGAGTTATTACTGCTGATCAGTTTATAGAAGGCATTCAGTGGCTTTTTGTACCTTATTATGTAACTTTTTCCATTATCAAAACCTTTTTCTTTGGCTTTCTGGTTGCTTCTGTTCCTGCTTATTTTGGGTACCATGTTCAGGGTGGTGCGCTTGATGTGGGAAAAGCCAGTACGCAGGCTGTGGTAAACACTAACATTCTTATTTTGTTGTTCGATTTAATACTTACCCAACTCCTGTTAACATGATAGTCGTAAAAAATGTAAATAAATCATTCGATGGCGAACCCATACTAAAGGATATCTCCACCACATTTGAAGCAGGGATCACGAATTTGATTATTGGACGCAGTGGTTCAGGAAAGACAGTATTGGTTAAGTCAATACTTGGTTTGTATGAAATTGACAGTGGGGAGATCTGGTATAACGACCGGAACCTTGTAGATATGCATCACAGGGACAGGAAGATCATGCGGCAGGAAATTGGAATGGTATTCCAGGGAGGGGCATTGTTTGACAGCCTGTCTGTTGCTGCCAATGTAAGATTTCCTTTAGATATGTTTACCAACATGTCGTTAAAGGAAAAAATGAAAAGGGTTGACTTCTGTCTCGACCATGTAAATATCGAACCTAATGCATACCGGCTTTCGCCAAGTGAAATAAGTGGTGGTATGCAGAAGAGGGTTGCAATTGCAAGGGCAATTTCATTAAATCCAAAGTATTTGTTTTGCGACGAGCCCAATTCCGGCCTTGATCCTGAAACCTCCACTGTTATTGACCAGCTGATTCAAAGTCTTACGAAGGAGTTTAATATGACCACCATCATCAATACCCACGACATGAACTCGGTTATAGAAATTGGCGAATCGGTATTGTTCATATCCAGGGGAGAGGTAGCATGGCAGGGAACCAATAAAGAGATTCTCAATTCCGGCAACCAGAAGCTCAATGATTTCATATTTGCAAACAAACTTTATGCACAGATGAAAAAAGCAGAGGAGGAGGCTAAGAAATAATCATTGTATAATGGCTTACTCACTGAAAGAAGTTCTGGCGAAGTAAATCTCTGTAGTCAAATTTCAAACAGTTAATGCATATCCACATTGAATTAAGGTATTCATCAGGGGCAGCAAGTATATGAAATTGGGATAGCTTCTTTAACCAGGACACTAGTTCATGAGGTATCAAAAAAAGAATCATCTACAATTTCATTATAGATGATTCCTTATTCTGGTTGTCCTGCCAGGGCTCCACTTTTTTTACTTATGAAGCTATTGGTCAGTATTTTATATTGACTTGCAAAACCTAAGTCCACCTCAGGTTCCACCTTGTGTTTTTCACTGATATTCTTTTAAAAGAACTCGTTTGCACAAAGTTATGGATTTCTGGCTAAATTTGAAAAAATTGATTTGATAATCTTAATTAAAATGGCAACTGAAGTAAACCCACTCGAGTTTTTTCATAACTTCTTTAATAAAGGA